>Ga0209227_1000490_pt1 | contig 34189 bp, 27 predicted proteins | sample YNPBryantNP2012_FD_185815 | JGI IMG/M metagenome (GOLD analysis project Ga0209227, IMG submission 185815) | Anoxygenic and chlorotrophic microbial mat microbial communities from Yellowstone National Park, USA - YNP Bryant NP 2012 (SPAdes)... ...
AATGGGTCCGGTGGTTGCGGTACTGCGGATCGCCGTCGGCCCCGCCGGCGAGAATGAGGGCGCGAACCCCCGCTGCGGCGTCCCCCGCAGGCCGGACGCCGGCCGCCCCGGGAAGACGACCGGGGGGCTGTCCGCCCGAAGTCCGTGGCTCACCTGGCGGACGGGGGCGCGACGGTGCGGGAGGAACGTCCCCTTCCCGGGGCAGGTGAGCCCGGTCCCCTCGTCGGGGGCTACTCAGAACATACCCGTAATCCGGCCGTGTTCATCGATGTCCATGTTCATGGCCGCAGGCACCCGGCCGAACGCCGGCATCGTCTGGATGGTTCCGGTCAGGGGGAAGATGAACTCCGCACCGGCCGAGAGCCGCACGTCGCGGATCGGAAGCGTAAAGCCCGAAGGGGCGCCCTTCAACGAAGGGTCGTGCGAAAACGAGTACTGCGTCTTGGCCATGCAGATCGGCAGGTTTCCATAGCCCAGGTGCGTGAAGTTCTCGATGGCGATCTGCGCCGGCTTGTCGTACTCGACCCGGCCCGCGCCGTAGATTTCCTTCGCGATGATCTCGATCTTGTCCACGATGGGTTGCTCGAGGTCGTACAGGAACCGGAAGGAGCGGTTCGGCTCGCTCGCCGCCTTCATCACGGCCTGCGCAAGTTCCACCGCGCCCTCGCCTCCTAGCCCGTGCGCCTCGCTGAGCACGGCATCGTACGCGCCGGCCTCCCTGGCCGCCGCAAGCAGGGTCCGGATCTCCTCGTCGGAATCGGACGGGAACCGGTTGACGGCCACCACGCACGGCACCCCGAACTTGCGGATGTTGGCCAGGTGCCGCTGGAGGTTCGGCAATCCCTCCCGCAGCGCCTCCACGGACGGCTCGAAGATGCGTGAGTCGATCGGACGCCCCGGGATGACCCGGTAGCGCCCGCTGTGGGCCTTCACCGCGCGAACGGTCGCGACCAGCACGGCGGCGTCCGGCCGCAGACCCGATGCACGACACTTGATGTGGCAGAACTTCTCGAAGCCCATGTCGGCCCCGAAGCCTGCCTCCGTCACGACCACGTCGCAGCACCGCAACGCGATCTGATCCGCAAGCACGGAACTGTTGCCGTGGGCGATGTTCGCAAACGGCCCGGCGTGTACGAAGGCCGGCACGTGCTCGAGCGTCTGAAGTAGATTCGGTTTGATCGCGTCCTTGAGCAGGATGGTCATCGCCCCGGCCGCGCGGATGTCCTCCGCGAACACGGGCAGATCCTGGTGCGTGTAACCGATGACGATCCGACCGAGCCGCCGGCGCAGATCCGACAGCGACGTGGCCAGAGCCAGCACGGCCATGACCTCGCTGGCCGCCGTCAGGTCGAAACCGGTCTCCCGGGGAATCCCGTTGCCGCCGAGTCCGATCACGATGGATCGCAACGCGCCGTCATTCATGTCCACGCAACGCCGCCACGTGACCTTGAGAGGATCCAGACGGCCGGGATTCCCTTTCACCAGGAGCGTGTCGATCATCGCGCTGAGCAGAGCATGGGCGCTGGTGACGGCGTGGACGTCCCCGGTCAGGTGGAGGTTCAGGTCCTCCATGGGCACGAGCTGCGAATAGCCGCCCCCCGCCGCCCCGCCCTTGATCCCAAAGACGGGCCCCATCGATGGCTGGCGGATGGTACAGGCCGCCTTGTGTCCGATCCTGGCCAGGCCCTGGGCCAGACCCACCGTAGTGACGGTCTTGCCCTCCCCCAGCGGCGTGGGCGTGATGCCCGTGACCACCACGTACTTGCCGAGCGGACGATTCTGCCGCTTCAGACGGTCCAGCGCCTCCAGGCGGATCTTGGCCTTGTACTCCCCGTAGAGTTCCAACTCCGAGTTGAGGATCCCGATGGACTCGGCCACCTCCCGAATCGGCTTGAGGCGGGCCGCTTGGACGATCTCCAGGTCGGTCTTCATGGGTTCGTGCTGCACCCGTGTCGCCACGGGTCCTTCCGGATGGCACAACGGCCGGCGGCGACCCCGACCGCCGGCCCTTTCTTCTGCGCCTGAGGCCGGACCGCCATCCGCGCACGTCGGGCGCGCCACAGCGCGGGCGCGGGCGATCTCATCCTTCCTGTTTGCGGGTGCCCGGCCGCGTAGCCGACGGCCCCGTTGCCGGGGAGGGCTGCGTGTGCAGCGCCTCGGCGCGATCATCCCACCCGAACGGGGCGTAGCCCAGGCGATGGACCCTCCAGTAGCGCTTTCCGTCGGGTCCGGGTTCGAGGGCGAGGAACACCTGGAAGGTCACCCGGCCGGTCTCGGGCGAGGCGTCCGCCGGATCGACGACATCATACGAGATCCTCGCATGATCGGAGTCGAGGCGGCGCATCCGCATGGCCTTCATGACCCGCTCAGGACCGCCCTCGAAGGAATCGATGTACCGGGCCGCGATGGGTGCCCAAAACCGTGCGAGCCCGTACACGAGCGCGCGCATCTGCTCGGGGTCGGACTCGGCACCAACCCTGCCCACGGCCCTCCGGATTTCCGCCGGGGCCGCCAGGCGGAGCTGGAGCTGCATCGCCTTCCGCTGCGCCTCCCGGTCATGTCGTCGGCTGGCCTGCACGTCGTCGCGGATCGCCTGCATCAGCACGTAGGCCACCTTTTCGGGGCCCGCGTCGGCATCAAGCCGGAGCCCATAAGCCTCGACCGGGCCGATCGGAGGCAGATCGAGTTCCTTCGGCGGAGCATCCTGATTGCGGCAGCCCGTCGCAAGCCCCAGCACCGCGATCACCACAGCCAACCGGCCTCCTCCCGCCCGGGGCAGCGGTGCTGCTCTCGAACCCGGGCGGCCGGTCCTGTCTGACTGGGGCGTTCGCGGCGTCATGGAGTGGCGTAGTCTAGCACAGCCTCCTTGTGATGCAATGCCCGCGGCCCGCGTGGCCCCCGTGGGCACCCCGGGGCTTGACCGGCCCGGAGACGGGTGCTCGAATCCGTTGCGAAAGCCCGGTGCCCCCGTGGTCGATGACGATAGTATGTTCGCTCCCCGCGAAGCCGACGACGGTCCCTGGAAGCTATCCGAGGAAGAGCGGATGCTCGTTCTGCTTCGCGACGAACTCTATGACGGAAGCTGGGACGAGTTCGTGCGGGACCTCAAAGACCGGCTGGCCGCGCGGCCTCATCTCTTCGATATCACTCCCGCCTCGCCCCGTCTGCGGGAGACCATCCGGCATCACCTGCGGTTGATCGGGAGACTTCGGGAGTATGAAGCACGCACGGGCTTCGATCTGGCCCGGGGCCTGGACGACCCGGCGCCCCCGCCCGCCCCGCCCCGCAGTTGATCCAACCTGACGAAAACGGTTTAATCCGCGCCCATGCGATTCATCACCGCTGCTCTGAGCGTGCTTCTTGGCGCCGCTTCTCCGGCGGCCGACGTCCCCGTACGCAGCTCCGGCCGCGCCGCCCTTTCGGTGGACCCGCCGGCCCTGGCGCGTCACGACCTGCGGGTGGCCTGGCGGCTGCCGCTGCCGGTGAGGCCGATCGAACGGGTCGAGTACGCCGAACTCGTGGACGAACACCTCTACGCCCGAACGGACCGCGGCGTGCTCTTCGCCATCCGCGCCGAATCGGGCCTAGTTCGGTGGCAGAGCCACGTGGCCGAACCGGGCGACTTCGTCTTCCCCATCCGCCATGCCGCCGCACCCGACGGCAATGGGAACGTGATCGTCACCCGCCCGGCAAGCCTGGCGCTGCTGGACCGGGCAACCGGCGAGGAACTCGCCCGGTTCCACCTCCGGACGCCGCCCTCCGCGCCGGCCATCGCCGATGCCCAGCAGTTCTACGTTTCGTCGGCCAATCAGCGTCTGATCGGCTATCGACGCAGCGACGGATTCGCCCTGTGGAACGCGGCCCTCGGCGGGGTGGCTGCCGGCTGGCCGCTGCTGGGGACCGAGTGCGTGCTGGCCGCAGCGGAATCCGGCCGGGTCCTTTTCGCGGCCACCGACGACGGCCGTGCGGTGTGGACGGCGGCACTGGAAGGCCGCCCCCTTCACCCAGTCACTCTCTCCCCGGCCGATTTGTTCGTGAGCACGGAAGGGCGCTTTGTTTACTGCCTGAATCCCGCCCGGTCGATCGAGGGGCCTCGGATCCGCTGGCGACATCGGCTCAACGGTCAGCCCTCCGAGGGACCGAGCGTCCTTCCGGACGTGGTGCTCCAGTTTGACCCGGTGGACGGGCTGGTGGCGCTGGAGCGCAGCAGTGGCCGTCGGCGGTGGGCGATTCCGAACGGCCGCCATCTGCTGGCGCACTCCTCAAGAACCCTGTACATTCTGAGCACCGCCGACGAAATCATGCCGGTGGATTCCGCCTCCGGCCAAGTACGGGGTGCCATCCCCGTCCGCGGCGCTGCGCATGCGATAACCAACGTGCGAAACGACGCAATCTATCTGGCCGATCGCAGCGGCGCGGTACTCTGCATCCGCCGGCAGGATGCCCGCCCTCTGGTTGCCTCTGACTTTCTCAGCGGTCCGCCTCCGGCGACCACGCGAACAGCCATGCCTTCCTGGCCACGCCCCACGTCGGCACCGGCTACACGACCCGCGCCATAGTTCGCTTCCGCAGACGCAGGCATCTGAGCACGGTTCGACCCGCTTCGGCCCGGCGGGAGGACCGTCCGTCGGACAGGTGGGTAGGCTGAGAGGCTGTTGGTAGAAAGAATCCCCCGGTGCTGCCGAAAAAAGGTTGAAACCGGACACACGTTTGCAACCCGCGTCCTGCGGAGAACATGCGAATGACCGGGTTGCCGCAACTGACCTGGCTGCGCCTGTGAGTTTCAGAAATCGCAAGGAAATCGCTTGCTTTCGGAGAAAGATGGTGTAAACTCATTGTGCGGCTGAAAGGAAGCTTTCGCTTGGCACCCAAGTCCGAGCCGGGCGGCTCCGGTAAGGCCGACTGACAACCCCAAGAGTCGGTGCGGCCCGCCAGCAATGACGGGCGGCCGACGAGGTGAACACATAGCCCGGGTTGCGATCGGCTTGAACGTCAGGTTCGGAAAGGTGCGGGAACCCTAGAAGGGGTCCGGCTCGGAAACGGGCTGGGGAAGTCGCTCAGCCACCGATACTCCAAGGCGCGTGCGGCCCGGGTGGCCAACGTCGGCCGGGTTGCTAAGCGCGTAGGAGGAGCCGCAGCGAAGGCTGTGGCAAGCTGGGCGATGGCAGGCCCCTAGAAGGGCAAACCCCATGGGAGCCTCCGGAGGTCCGCCGAGTTTAAACCCCCGGCCGGGCCGACGGGATTCCCGACGGGGGCAAAGCCCAGAAGCCGAGGCCGTGCGGCGTTTGTTCCGCCTTCGGGCGAGCAGGCACCACGCGGTTAACGGCATGTGGGTCCGTTGCGGCAGTGATGTCGCAGCACCCGGCGGGAAGGTAAGCTCCGAAGGGCGAATCCCATGAGCGCTGCCGATCTGAAACAAGGTCGGCAAGGGCAGCCGAGGAGAAAGCCGCCAAGAGGGTAGCCAAACCCTGAAGGCGGAACCGCCGGGCAGGCAGGCCCGGCGTAGTGGACTCGGTCGTCCGGATGTGCTGAAGGGAGCGAAAGCCCAGGAGAGGTGTCGCCTTCGCGCAATAAGGCGGCTAGTGTCGGGTGGTGAAGACTCTGTAGGAGAGGTGCAACTCGCTGAGAGGTTGGTGTGGGTGGTCTAAACAATCACCTGCCAGTGTCCGCAGCGGAAACCCACATGACCGGTGCTGAGAAGCTAACGGTGTAGTGGGCTCGCAGAACCAGTGTGGGCGATACGTTGCGGGTACCGTACTCTGGACGAGCGACCAACTCCATGAGAGGACGATGTCCGGTGGAAACGCCGGGGATCGAGCCACCGACGCGAAAACTCTGAAGGGCAGAACAGGCGGGACTTTCAGCCGCCTTTTTTCTTGCGCCCGGAGCCTCTGTTCCGGACAGCCTTCACACTCCCAACAGGTGCTCGATGACGAGTCGTTCCAGCCCTTCGTAGTCACGGGCCGCGATGAAGGCGGCCTCGGCCTTTCGGTCGAGCGTCCGGACCTTCTCGACCATCAGCTCGAAGAACCGCTTGCTGTTGGCCAGGTGGGCAGTGGCCTTGTCCTGCCTTTGCGTCCGCATGGCCTTGACGTCCAGTCCGACGAACTCTCCATTTCGGCCGTAGCCGCCCTCTTCCAGAACGCGGACCTGGTTGAAGGCCTCCCGGAGGTTGGCCGCCCCGAAGCTCTTGTCCTCGTCGAACTTCAGCCCGTTCTGGTCGTTGAGGTGTACGCTCCAGAGCTTGCCGTGATGCAGCGCAAAGGCCATTTCATCGGAGGGATCGAGTCCGGCCAGTTTGGCGTGGGCCGTCTCGATCAGACCCCCGACCCTCGCCGGATCCTTGCTCTGGTAGGCCATGGCGATCGCGTGGCCGATGGTCGGAACGTAGGCGTGGTCCATCGGTTCGTTGGGCTTCGGCTCGATGAGGATCCGCACATTCGGATCGTAGTCGAGCATCGCATTGATCGCCTCCAGCAGCCACCCGTGCGCCTGACGGGCAGGCTTGGCCTCGCGGATGTACGTACCCTCGCGGGCCAGCCACAGCACGATCTTGTGCGTCCCCAGCTCGTTGGCGATGTCGATGCAGCGGAACGACCGCTCGAGGGCGTACCGGCGAGCCTTCGGGTCGTTCGACGTGTACGCGCCGTCGACCGTCATGGGGCTTTCCCAAAGCCGCGGCGCGACAAACTCCGCCACGAGTCCTTCGCCATCAAGCATCCGCCTGACCTTGCCGGCCGCCTGGCGGACCTGGCGATCGCTCCTGGAGTCCACCTCCGGAACGGCGTCGTCGTCATGGAACTGAACACCCTCGAAGCCCAATGCGCGATACAAGCGGATCTTTTTGGCGAAGGGGACCGGCCTGCGAACGGTCGGACCGAACGGGTCAGCACCCTCGTGAATGTTCCACGGACCGAAGGAAAAGCGATACTGCGTCGGCTTGCCGCTGGTCTTGGCCATGAGATCCTCGCTCGAGTGCAGGCCTACAGTCTGTTCCCGCTGATTCCCGCTCCCCGCCGGAGCAGGCCGCGTACTTGTACCGGACCGAGGGCCTCCCTGGCAAGCCGCGCGCTCCCGGGACGCAGCCGCCAGAGCGATCACGACGGGAGGGTCCGACCCGATCGGGCCGCTTCAGCACGCAGCGGCACGCACGGCCAGGGCGCAGTTCCGCCGCGCCACCGGCGGAACGCGACGCGGCAGACGGCATCCCGCCGGTCCACGGTTCTCAAAGCCGCACGTTCTTGCGGAGCCGCATCAGCGCCTGGACATGTTCATCGGGGATCACGCCGTGCCTGTCCGGCGGCACGTCGAGCAGGAACACGACGCCCCGGCTGCGGCAGGCTTCGTACAGGGCCGCCAACTCGGCGTCCGAGCGCGGGGGATCATCGGGCACCCAGAACCAGTTCTTACCGATGGTATCGCAGACCTCTCCGGGCATGTAGTATTCCCGGCCTTCGATGGTTCGCCACTTCTGGTGGCCCCTCTCCGGCGGGAGCTTGCGTTCGATCGCGATGAGGTCCGAGGGCCAGGCGTATTCCACCGGATAGACCTCGCCCGTCGAGATCCCGCTGTTCATCATGATGACCGTCTCGGGCTGAAGCTCGGCGATGCGGTGATACAGAAAGCTGCGGTACCCCGGTCCCAGGACGCCCGGAATGTCGATCCAGACCTCCGCGACCTTTCCGTACTGAGTCAGCAGCTCCGTGATCTGTGCCGTCTGGAAGCTCTGATAGACGCTCGTGGTATAGGGGGGCAAGACCGCATTCGGATCCGACTGGCTCTTGGCCTCCCATTCGGCGTACTTGTCATGACCCCAATACCACGAAGTGTTCGGGTCGGAGGGCGTACGGCTTCCGAATCGATTGTGATTGTCCCACGAGCAGTAGTAGAACCCCGGCAGCACGCCGCGCCTTTCGCACGCGCGGACGAACTTCTCGATGACGTCCGTCTTGTCGGTGCTGTTGGCCACGCTGTAGGCCGTGTGGCGGCTCGGCCAGAGGCAGTGTCCCGCAACGTGCTTGGCCGTCAGGACGGCGTATTTCATCCCCGCATCGCGGGCTACCGAGATCCATTGGTCCACGTCGAGCCGGTCGGGCGCGTACGTGGAAGCCGGCGCCTTGCCGTCCGGGAGTTCCTTGCCCACGAACGTGCTCATCCCGAAGTGGATGAACATCCCGTAGCCGAGGGCCTCCCACTGGCGAAGCCGGGCCAACGAAAGCCGCTGGTGGCCCTTCGCCCGGTCCGTCTCCGGGGGCGCCGCCAGAGAGAGACGCGCCAGCCCCGCGGCGCACGTGACGGCCGCCCCACCGCTCAGAATCAGGTCCCGCCTGCGAATCTCCGTACGCTTCATGATGGGTATCCTCCGCGCTTCGCTGATCGCCACCGGGGCATCGCGGGGGATTCTATCGGAAGCCCGTTTGGACCACGAGCCCAAAGGCGCAACCGCCAGCGGCGGCCATCCGCCGCTTCCACCGCAGCCCCCGGGCGCCTCGACGGCCGCACACGGCGGTATACTGCTTCGCATGATGCACTGCCATTTCCGAGGGCGCGTTCCCGCGGTCTTCGCGATCCTCACGGTTCTTGCGCCTCCCCTTCGAGCCGGCGACTCCGCGATCCGCGACGGCGACACGGTCGTATTCCTGGGCGACAGCATCACAGCCGCCCGCACGTACGGGAAGATCATCGAGAACTACACGCTCCTGCGCTTCCCCGATCGGAGGGTCCGCTTCGTGAACGCGGGCTGGGGCGGCGACACCGCCGCCGGGGGCCTGGCCCGCCTCAACCGGGACGTCTTGGATCGCGGGGCCACGCTGGTCACGGTGGCCTATGGGATCAATGACATCGGCTGGGGCATGCGGGCCGACGCCGAGCACCGGCAGAGGTACCTCGATGCCGTCCGCGGAATCGTCGAGCGCTGCCGGGCCCGCGGCGTGAGGGCCTACATCTGCTCGGCCGCGATCACCGCCGAGGATCCGGACCAGGCCGAGACGGGCTTCCTTCAGAAGATGTGCGACGACGGTCTGGCCGTCGCCCGGGCCGCCGGCGGATCGGTCATCGATGTCCAGCGGACGATGCGGAGAATCCAGCGCCGCCTGATCGAAGCGAACGCCCGCCTCTCGCCCGGCCAGAAGAAGGAATCATTGCATGCGGAGGACGGCGTCCACCTCAATGAGTACGGCCAGATCGCGATGGCCTTCGCCATCCTCAAGGGGCTCGGCGCTCCGGCCGATGTCTCGTCGGTCGAGATCGACGCCCGGGGACCGGAGCTCATTACGGCCGCGGGGTGCTCGGTGGAACGGCTCACCCGCGAAGGCGATCGTATCGAGTTCACTCGCCGCGATTCGGGTCTGCCGCTCAACCTCGGCCTGGTCGGCCTGTTGTCATACCGGTTCATACCCATCCCCGACGAGCTGAACCGCTATATGCTGACCGTCCGGGGTCTTCCGGACGGCCCGTATGAGATCATCGTGAATGGCCGCACGCTGGGCACGTTCGAGTCGCGACAACTGGCCGACGGTGTGAACCTGTGCTCGGCCACGCCGGACCCGTGGGTGCCCGGCGGCCCATGGGACGCGCAGGCCACCGTGCTGCGGAACCTGACCGACGCCCGCCACGAGAACGCCCTGGGGCATCTGCACATCGACCTGTACCTCGCAGGCTGGCCAGGGATAGACGGCCTGCGCTCCGGATCGGCCGAGATCGACCGACAGATTGTCCAGATGCAGCGTGCGGTGGCCCGCCCCGTGCCCTACCGCTACGTGCTCCGCCCGACCACCCGACCGGCCCGCTGATGACCGTGGGACTCGGCTCCACGATCGCGTGGTGCGCATCTCTCCCATCAGACTCGTGCAACCGGGCGGATTGGGGAACGCGGCCTTTATCGGGCGGCCGCCCCGCCGGGCGGCCCGCGCCCGGTGCCCGATTTCGTCAAGGTGCCCCGTTTCTGAGCCGATTCACGGAACGGACCCTTCGTCTTGAGGGTCCGCCCGGGGAGGGTTCATGGCAGCGGTTGTCATCGTCATCTGTCCGAACCTGCGGTGCAGAAAGGTACTCCAGGTCCCCGAGGCCGCGCGCGGCCGGCAGGTCCGTTGCGGCCATTGCGGAACGAACTTCATGGTGCCCACGCGGCAGCAGCAGAACGCCCCCGCGGCCCAGGCCGCAACGAAGTCCCCGGGCGGCAACCCGGTGTAACTTCATAGCTTCCGACGCAAACCCCGCCGGACCGTCGGTGCGTCTTGTGGGCTTTTTCTGGTCACGCCCGCCGGCCACGCTTATCATCGGGACGGTCCGGGAGCAGGCAAGGCCCTACGAAAGCCCGTCTCTGCCATGCAGCCTAGTGCGCCGAATGCTCTCAGCGCGCTGAGGCGAACCGACCACGACCCGCCCCCCGGAAACCAACTCTGAGGCTGACGAACGCACGTGGCGTTCGCGGACCGTGGGCACTTTTGTCAGGAGTACCGAGGATGGTGACGAGGAAGCATATTGTTGCGGCCGTTGCGGCCGTGACACTCGTGGCGGTCGGCGCGTCTCGCTGGCAGGGATCGGCCAGGCTTCGGGCACAAATCGCCGGGCCGGTGGAAGAGCAGATCCAACCTTTCGAGCGCGCGTGCATCATCGGCGTCAGCAAGGACCTCTGTGGTGGAGAACTCTCCGGCGGCGAATGGATGGAAACCGAGTGCGTCCAGCCCGACGGAACCCCCTGCCGAACGCTGATCGGAAAAAAGGCCCTGCTGACCCTGAGCGTCCAGAGCAACCAGGGACAGTGCGAACCCGGGGGCAAGTGCGACGAGGCCGAGGAGCTGTTCGGGCCGCTCCAGGCACGCGTCGACTTCCGAATCCGACGCGACCGGCCGTGCCAGACCCGAGGCTGCTGGGACGGCCGCTTCGAGCTCAAGCACCCGGAATTCAACACGGTCGCTGCTCGGGGCAACCTCCGCGGGACGGCGGGCGTCGGTACGCACCGCGCGGCGCGTTGCGGGGCGGCGGGCGAAACCTGCGGCGAGGACTGCGAAATGTGTTACGCCGCGAGCTTTTACACGGCCTCCGGCCTCTGGAGGATCCACGTCGAGGCGGCCGTCCAAGGGATCGTCCTTCAGGGACCCCATAAGGGCTGTCGCATGTGCCTGACGCTCCAGGGCGACTTCATTGCGCCGGGCGATACGGCCGGTCCGAGGCCGCCGGTGGCCGGGGCCGCACCGTGGCGATTCTGCGGAACCATGGACGGCGTGCTCGAGTGCAAGTGTCCGACCTCGGGCGGTGGAGGCAGCAGTCACGTGGGCCTTCCGCACCTGGATCTCGACCTGGACGGGGACGGCGACATCGACGTGAACGACTTTGCCGGGTTCCAGGTGTGTTTCAACGGGCCGGCCAACGACCCCGCATGCGAATAGGGGCGATACCCGGGCCGCGGACCCGGTCGGACGAAGGGGCCGGGTCCGCGGTTCCGCGGTTTCATGTCATTTCGGAAGGCCGTCCAGGTGGACGTGCCAGCCGCGAGTCTGCGTCTCGATCGCGTAGAGCGAAGTGCGGGCGGTAATGTAAAGCGTCTGCCGGCCCGCGTCACCGAACGTGCAGTTGGCCGGGGTCTCGGGCGTTTCGATGCAGCCGATCCACTTTCCGTCCGCCTCGAGCACCCAGACGCCGTCGGCCGCCGCGATGTACAGTCGGCCCTCGCGATCGACCGTCATTCCATCGGGGCCGGTCACGTGCGCGATGCGCTGGCCCGTGCCGATCTTTCCCGGGGCAGCGACCGGATAGCGATGCACCGCCGAGGCGCCGTTGTCCACGACGTAGAGGTAGCGGCCGTCGGGGGCGAGGGCGATCCCGTTCGGGCGAACGAGGTCGTCGATGATGCGGGTGATCCGCCCGTCCGCGGAGACGTAATAGACCGCCTCCTTATCCATCTCCATGTCATCCCGGGCCCCGTACCGAGGGTCGGTGAAGTAGATCCCGCCGGCGGCGTCGATCCACAGGTCGTTCGGGCTGTTCAGCCGCTTGCCCTGGTAGTGACTGACGATCGTCTCGCCAGGCTGGTCGGGCCGGCCCCGTGAGACGCGTCGGCCGCCATGCTCGCACCGCACGAGCAGGCCCGCACGGTCGAACATGAGGCCGTTGGACTGGCCGCTGTGATCGTTGGCCACCGCCGAGCCACCCGCGGCAAAGCGAACGATGTGGGCCCGGGGGATGTCGGAAAAGAACAGCGCTTCGTCCCGCGGGCTCCAGGCCGGCCCCTCCGTGAACTCGAAGCCGCCGGCGAGTCTCCGGAGCCGGGCGTCCCGCGACAGGATGCCGGGCAGCGGCGGGTCGGACGGGATCAGCCGGACGTTGTCCACCTTCGTGACCACGTCCTGAAAGTCGTCGTTCGTCGAGTACTCCCAACCGATCAGGTAGCTGGTCGAGACCAGCCGACCCGACTTCGGATCGCGGTACGGATAGATCATCGCCTTGTACGGCTGGGCCTTCAGCCGGGCGTTTAGACGGGCAGTCATCGCCGGCTGCGTGTAAACCCCGCCGTCGTCGAAGGCCTGGTTGGACACCCAGAAGCCGAACGGGTTCGGACCCGGATCGAATGCCGTCTTGCCGCCGGTGATCTGCGGCGGAGTATATCGGCCGCTCCGGCGCTGCTCGACCGGCTGCTTGTACGAATACAACCAGAGTTCGCGGCGGGCCGTTTCCGGGTCGTCGGGGATGTCGGCGGCACCGGGACCGGCCGGATACCAGCCCCCGTGCGTCGTGGTCTCCAGGCCCAGCGCGATGATCGGAGTGAAGGTCACCGGTTTGTTCGGGTCGGCCCTCCGGAAGAGGGCGGCCGGCGCCGAATCGTCCCGCAACGGGTTGCGCAGGTCGCGATCCACGTGCAGGCCCCACTGCTGCGCCAGCAGGTCGGGCCAGGTGGGTTCGTCCTCGCTCTTGCCGATCGGGGGCTGCTTGGCCCCGAGGGGAACGCACAGCGTGAGAACCAGAACAGCCTTCATGACGGCTTCTCCGCGATGAGTCGTTTCCAACCCGGCGTCGCGCTCCGTTCGGCCGCCCCGGGGACCGATCCGGACACGGATCCGCCGACGTGGGAGCGTCCGGCCCGCCTGCATCACGGCCTCCTCCTGCGCCGCCCCACGCGGCGGCCGGAAAACGCCGGCCCGCAAGGTCATTCGTAGCCCAGTTCCCGCAACTCCTCCTCATCCAACCCGAAGTGGTGGCCGACCTCGTGGAGAATCGTCCGCCGGATCTCCTCCACCACTTCGTCCCGTGTCCGGCAGCGACGCTCGATGTTCCGCTGGTAGAGGATGACACACTCCGGCATCACGCCGGATTGCTCGACGCTCCGTTCGGTGAGCGGCACGCCGGTATAGAGTCCCAGGAGGTCCCGCGGGCTGGCCAGGCCGAGCTCGCGGCAGGTCTGGCGGTCGGGCATGGAATCCACCTCGATCGCGAGCCCCCGCATGTACCGTTCGAAGGCAGCCGGAATCGACTCCAGGGCCTCATCCACGAGGTCCTCGAACTCCTCACGCGAAAGCCGCACCAGCTCCTCCGTGTCTGGACGCCTGCGGTCGTCGCGCTACAATGCTCGCGCCGCCACCGCCCGCCGGATCAAGGAGTATACCTCGTGTTCAAGACAAATGCCGCCCGAGTATCCGCGTTCCTCCGAGTTCTCCCGACGGCCGTCGCGGCTTTCACCGCCGGCTGCGGACCGACCGGCTATAAGATCGAGCCCGTCCCGGTGGACCGTACGATCGAGGAAGCCACCCTGATCCACGAGGGGGGCCTTCTGCCGCCCAAGATCGCGCTGATCGACATCTCCGGGCTCCTGCTGGACGCCCACGAGCCGCAGCTTCTGGGTGAGGGTGAGCACCCCGTCTCGCTGCTCGTGGAGAAACTCAACAAGGCCGCCGACGACCCGGCTGTCCGGGCGATCGTCCTGCGGATCAACTCGCCGGGCGGAACCGTGACCGCCGCCGACCTGATGCACCAGGAAGTGCTTCGGATCCGGCAGCAGAGCCGGCCCCGCAAGCCGGTCATCGCGGTGATCATGGACGTCGGCGCCAGCGGCGCCTACTACGTCGCGTGCGCGTGCGACGAGATCATAGCGCACCCGACGTCCGTGATCGGCAGCATCGGCGTTATCATGCAGACCTTCAACTTCGGAGGCACGCTCGAGAAGATCGGAGCGGAATCCGTCGCCATCAAGTCGGGCAAAATGAAGGACGCCGGTTCGATCTTCCGGAAGATGACGCCGGAGGAACGGGCGGTCTTTCAGGGAATCATCGACGAGTTCTTCGACCGGTTCGTCAGGGTCGTCGATGCCGGGCGGCCGGGCCTGGATGCCGGCCGCATCCGCGAAATCGCCGACGGGCGAGTCTGGACGGCGCAGCAGGCGCTGGATCTCGGGTTGATCGATCGGATCGGCACCCTGCGGGACGCGCTGGCCGCCGCCCGGGAAAAGATCGGAGCCAGACGGGTGCGGGTGGTCACGTATCACCGGCCGCTGGCCTGGAAGCCGAACATCTACGCGACCGGGGCCGACCAGGCGGCCACGCAGGTCAACCACAACTACGGTCTGCTGAACGTAAACGTACCGGACCGCATCCTGCCGCGGGCGCCCATGTTCCTCTACCTTTGGGCCCCCGGAGCATACTGACCATACGGCATGAAGACTCAGCCCGCCCGGGCGCAGCACGGGCACGCGGCCGGCGGGCGACGCAAGGGGTGCCCACCCAGCAGGTCGCAGGCCCGGTCCACCCCCGCGACGGGGCCATGACGAATCGCGGCCGCAGCGGGGGCCTTTCGAGGATCGGAGCCCCGCACGACCCGGGAGGACCTCACTCCCGCGACCACCTCAGTTGGAGCTCGACCTCCTCCTCGGACGGGCCCTGCTCGTGCTCGATGCTGATTTTCGCGTGCCTGGGGACGACAACCCGGCGGCCCGCGATCTGAATGCGGAACCGCGTGCCGCGCTCGATCGCGTCAGCCAATCGGCGCAGCGTGATGACGAAGCGCCCGGGCGGACAGGCCTTTTCCACATCACGCCCGGGCTTGCGCTTTGCGACGGCCACCGGCAGCTCCTTGGGTGCCCCGGCGATCGCGATCGCCGGGCTACTCCCCGGCAAGGATAGGTCATCCTCGTGCGAACGGCCAGCAGGCGGACACCCGGCTGCGGGGCACCGCGTCACAGGCGGCGATCCGACAAGTCGCCGGAACCCGTCGCTTCCGTGTGGCCCGCCCTTGACCGGCGGACAAGAATCTGGCGGAATACGCTGCCGCGGAAACCTGAACTTCTCAGCAGGAGACGGCAAAGATGGCCAAGACCAAAGATGTGGGCAGGCTCGCAAAGGCCGCCCTCGAGCGCGGCGAAGGCATCCTCCGGCTGGCCCCCACCTGGGTGCCGCGATCGTTTCTCCATCCCGGCCGGCGGCTCAAGCTGGCCCCCGGCGACTACTACGCGCTGGGCACCCACCGCGGCGGCATCGACGAGCGATGGTTCGCCTCGACGACCCCCGCCGCCAATGAGGGCGCTCCGCCCGACGAGGGCCTCAGCTACGTGGTGGACGAGGGCCGACGCTTCACGTTGCGGGACGCCGTCGCCGCCCTGGGGGCCGAGATCGTCGGCGCGGAGATCTGGCGCAAGTACAAGCGCTGGCCCTGCTACAGCAAGTTCTTCGACAATATGGGCCCGATCCCCCACCACCTGCACCAGAACGCGGCCCAGGCCCGCCTCGTCGGCCGGGAGGGCAAGCCCGAGGCGTACTACTTCCCGCCCCAGCTCAACACGATCGGGAACAACTTCCCGTACACGTTCTTCGGGCTCGAACCGGGGGTCACCAAGGCCGACGTCCGTCGGTGCCTGGAACGATGGAACGACGGCGACAACGGGATTCTCGACCTCTCGAAGGCCTACCGCCTGAAGCCGGGGACCGGCTGGCTGGTGCCGCCGTGCATCCTCCACGCCCCTGGCTCCCTGGTGACCTATGAGCCCCAGTGGGGCTCGGACGTCTTCGGCATGTACCAGTCGATGGTCGAGGGCCGCCCGGTATCGTGGGACCTTCTGGTCAAAGACGTGCCCCGAAACAAGCAGCATGACCTGGACTACCTCGTCGAGCAGATCGACTGGGACGCCAACGTCGATCCGAACTTCCGCGACCACCACTATCTCGAGCCGATCCCCGTGGCGGACACGGAAAGCGAGGGCTATCTCGACAAGTGGGTTTGCTACGGACGAGTGGACGGACGGGAGATGTTCTCCGCCAAGGAGCTCACGATCCAGCCGGGGGTGAAGGTCACCATCAAGGACAAGGGCGCCTACGGTCTGATCGTCACGCAGGGCCGCGGCCGGATCGGCCGGTTGCCGCTCGAATGTCCGGCGATGATCCGCTTCGGCGAGATGACCAAGGACGAGGTCTTCGTGACGGCCGACCGCGCGCGGCAGGGCGTCGAGTTCGAAAATACCTCCGAGGACGAGCCGCTGGTCACGCTGCGGTACTTCGGCCCGGACACCAACCCCGATGCCCCGGACGTCGGCGACCATAAGAAACAGAGCGGGCGAAAACCCGCCGGGAAACGCCGCTGAGCCCTCTCGGGTCACTCGCCCGGCGGGATCGACCGCCGACGGCCGCAGAGGCCGAGATGCGTTTGATGGCCCGCTCCGCCGGCAGAACGGGGGCTGTCGCTGCGCCCGGCGCCGGGCGAGCGTGGACGACCGCTGAGGCATCCCCGCGAGCCGAACCGCACGTCCGCGCCTGACGCCGCCTTGACCTCGGACCGGCCCTGTGGCGAAATACGCCCGGCAGGAGTGAGCGCCTCGACGAATCCCGGAAGGCCGGCTGGGTTCGGGGCGCGGACCGGCCTTCCCCCCGTCGCCGTCGGGGCAGGGAGCATAACGTCAACGGACCGGAATCATGAAACGAATCTCCATCGGCACGTGGGCCTATTCGATCGGACCTTACGCGAACAACCCGGTTCCGTTCGATGAGGTCGTGACCAGGCTCGCCAGTCTGGGCTTCGACGGTCTCGAACTGGGCGGCTTCAAGCCGCATCCCAACCCCGACGACCTGGCCACGAAGGAGCAGCGCGCCGCCGTCCGGGAGAAGGTGACCCGGGCTGGCCTGGCGTTTTCGGGCCTGGCGGCCGACCTATGGGGCCAGAAGCTCATCAATACCCAGGACACCGGGCCGTACATGGCGTGCTTCCGGAAGAACCTCCAGTTCTGTCTGGACCTGGGAATCCGGGGCATCCGCGTGGACACGATCGCACCCCCCACCATCTTCGACCAGGTGGATGCCGAGACCGCTCGCCGACGGGTCGTGCAGACCTGGAAGCAATGCGCCAAGGAAGCAGCGGACAAGGGGATCTACGTCACATGGGAGTTCGAGCCCGGCTTCGCCTTCAATAAACCCTCCGACATCTTCCGGATCCTCGATGAGGTCGACGAGCCGAACTTCGGCGTCCTCTTCGATGCGTGCCATGCGCACATGGTGGCGGCCGTCGGCGCCCGCCAGCCGGGTCCCAGGGAAACCCTTCCGGGCGGAGCCGTGGAGCTGGCACGCCGGCTTCGCGGCCGGATCAACCACGTGCATCTCATCGACTCGGACGGAACGCTCCACGACGATGAAACCTCCACACACGCGCCGTTCGGCGAGGGCGTGCTCAACTTCGACGAACTGCTGCCGGAGCTCAACCGCGCCGGCATCCCGCATGACTGGTGGACGATCGATCTATGCTTCTGGCCCGATGCATGGGCCGTCACGCAGAGGTGCAAGAAGGCCGTGGACGAGCTGAACGCGAAGTACGGCAGCTAGGGTGCCTCGACGCGCCTGGGGCACGACCCGCCAGCCGCAGAGAGGCGCCGCTCCCTGCTCGCCACCGGCCGGTCCGCCATCGTCGCCAAGCGGCAGCGTCACGTCCCCGCGGGGACCCGGCCGATCCGGCCTCCTGGGCCTGAAGGCGGCTGCACTCTGAATGCCGCCGTCACACTCCGCCCAGGCGGGCCTGCTGCGGCGCGGTTTCCGGTCGCTAGAATAGTAAGGGTCAGCGTGTGGGGCGCCCCCGCAACCCGCAGCGGAAAGCCCCGCTACGAGGTCTGGCGAGGCGGGCTCGTAATGCCCCGCGGCCGCGCGACTTAGGATGAACACATGCTTGAGGGCAAGTCGGATCCCCTGGCATTCCGCACGGACCCCGATTGCGTAGCCGTCGCACTGCCCGCCGAGCGAATCTTCGGCTTGCTGCGACGCAGCTTCGATGTCCCGCCCGGATGGCTCGCCCTGACCACCCGCCAAGGGGGCGAGGCAACGATGCATCCCCAGGGAACGGCCATCGCCGCCGCCGGCGTGATCGATCTGATGCTGGCCCGCGTCCATCCGGTTGAGTTGGAAATCACTGAGGATGAGATCCAGGCGGCAGACGCCTGCTCGTGCACGGCACACGTGAACCTGCGCCTCCGAGTGGTCGCGGAACTGAACGACCTGAAGGCCTTGCGCGCAGGGCTCCTGGGCAGCGGCGACCGAGTGAGCCGGGACCATCTGGTCCGCCATATCCGAGGACCGGTGCGGGAAGTGCTCGCCGAGTTCGCCCGTGCGCGAGGGGCCGGCGACCTCGTCGACGGCCGGGAGCACGAGGCACTCGAGCGGCGCCTGGCCGAGCGCCTGGAAGCGGTGTTGTTTGGGCACGGATTGGCACTGGCCGGATCGCCCCGCGCGAGCTTCGAGTCGGAGGCGTGGCGTCGCATCCGCCGACAACAGGAAGAGACCCTTCAGCAAGAGGCGCAGCAGGCGGCCCGTCAGAGGCTTCAGGACGCCCTGACCGAGGCGCGTCGCAGACACCTGGCCGACCTTGAGGAGCTTCTCGGCCGACTCCAAGAACTCAGCCGGCGGTCGCCTTCCGTGAGCCTTGCCTCCCTCATCCGCACCTTCACGGAGTCTCAGCGGGGGCAGGTTTACGAGGGGCTGTGGTCGCTGCTGCCCTCCGCCGAGCGGACGCTCTGGTTGGCCGTTGTCGCCGGCGACGAGTTGCTGTGCTTCGACCCCACGCTGCCTGATGCCCCGGCTCGTCGCGTGCGGCTGGACGGCCAGGCGGGTCCGCTGCGGTCGGTTCGCTTCTGGCGGGATTCTGGGGGCGAGGGGCGGCTGCTGCTCGGCGCGGCACGGGGGGTCTACGAAGTGGGCGTGGACGACCTGAGGTTGCGCCGAACATACACGTTTGAGCTGGAGGGCAAGGGCGGACTGCGGGGCGGCGTGAACGCCGCGGCCCGATGGAACAGGCATCTCTTCGCCACACATTCTGAAGTCGGATTGCTGACATGGACGGACGACCCGCTCCAACCCGCGGCGTGCCTGCTGAGCGATCTGACGCGGGGAGCGCGGGCGGTGCGAGCCGCCCAGGTCGTCGACGGCCGGCTCGTATTCACCGTGGACAAGTCCGTGATCGTCTGTCCGGCCTCCCAGGTCGAACTCGCTCAGGCCCGTCGCTTCGCGGGGGGCGTGGCCCGGATTACCGCGGTGCACGCGGTCGGGGAGGAGCTCTTCGCCGGCGATGAAGTCGGCGACATCTGGCGATGGCGGATGGACGACCCCCAATCCGGAACATGCCTGCGCCGGGGAAACGGCTCACCGATCGAGGGGCTCCGCCGGATCGATGCCGGGGGCATCCCGCACCTGGTCTTCGCGGAGCGCGGAACGCCCGCCCTTCAGGCCATGGTCATCGACGACGTATTCGTCTGCCGATACGAGGCCGGCGAGCAGGGGATACGGCGATGCGCCGCCGCAGGCGATCTCTTCGTAGGCGTTAACGACACCCGCGACCGGCTCGTGTGCTGGAAGCCCGGCCGACCCCACGAGCCCGTTGCCGTCATCCCCGTGTCTGCTCAGTGCGGCCACACCATACAGGACGTCTGCCTGGTCACTGGAGAGGCCGACCCGGTCCAGGCTTGATCCGGGCCACACGGGAAACGGAAAGCCACGTCTGCCGCTGGCTGACGGACGGCGATGACGTAGGCCTGAGCCTGAGTGGGCAGCGGCGCCCGCCTCGGCCCGCTACCCCCACGGGAGCGGCTTTTCCGGCCAGCCTTTCCCTGGGGGCCTACTGTTTGGCGTGCTTTGCAGGGGCTGTCGTTGTCGACGAGGCCTTCTCTTCCGTACCGAGCCGGGCGGCCAGTCGGGCGCGGGCCTCCTCTTCGCTCTTCCGTTTCTGCTCGACGGCGGCGCGCTGCTCCTTGGTCGGAATCTGTTCGAGCCTGGCCTTGAACTCGTTGAAGATGTCGGTGGCAATGGGCTTTTCCAGCTCGACCTTCTTGTCGCGGAGCCGGGCCATCTCTTCATTGATGGCTTTCAGCTCTTCCGCCTTGATCTCCCCCTTCGGGCGGTTATCCACCCGTCTCTTGAGCTCTTCGATCTGCTTGTCCACCTGTTCGAACTCGGCCCTGTGCTTCTCGCGGAAGGCCGCGGCGCGGTCACGGCACTCCTTCAGAACCGCCTGCGCGGTTTCCTTCTGGCTGGCGTCCAGGCCGTAGCGGATCGCGAACTGGCGAAGGTAGAACTCCCACGTATCCTCCGGCTTGGCCCGCATCCACACGGCCGAGCCCTGAGCGTTGGGGGACCGCTGCGAGATCCATTCTCCCTCGAACTCGCCCTTCTTCATCTTTTCAAGGCGCTCCTCGAGCTGCTTGAACTGCTGCTCGAGCATCTGCATGTCGCGATCGTGCCGCGCGCGCTGCTCCTCGTTGAGAATCTCGCGCCACTCCTTGTTCCCCTCGATGATCGCCTTGCGGGCGTCGCGGAAGATCGGCTCGCCCCGACGGGCCCAGTCGCGGGCCGTCTCCGGGTTCGGAAGCTGCTGGCGGCGCTGGTACTCCAGCATCTCCCACATGAGTGATCGCAGGTCGGTCTCGTGCGCCTTGAGGAACTCCTTGACCCGCTTGGTCAGGAGCTTGCGGCTGTACTCCTCCTGATCCGGGCTGAGGTTGTACTGACGCGTGAGCGCCCGAACGTACATCTCCATCATGAAGTCGGCGTTCCACATCGTGTCCGGGCCGGACGGACTCTGCGACGTCTGCTGGCCGAGGGCCGCCAGACCAAACCCCAGCGAAGCGAACACGCCAAGGCAGATCGATTTCGTGCCAATCACCATGTTCACGTTGTACTCCTGAGCCGTTTTCGAGCCGCTCCCGCGGCCGGGAACGGCTGTGTCTGCGGCATTATACCCCCCCGTGGACGCGCCGTTGCAACTTCCGCGGAGCGTTGACCTTTCGGGCCGGGCAACATCTACTTGGCCGCCATGAGCCTGCCCCGACCGCATCTTCGCCCGGCACTGGCCCTGCTGGCCATCCTGATCGCGATACATGGCGTCGCATTAGGCGTCACGGCCCGCCGGCTGGGTTCCGTCGATGGCTACGCCTTCCGCTCCAGCGATGCCGCCGAGTACTACGAGCTGGCCCCAAGCATCCGCCGCGGCGAGTACCGGCGGGGTGGCGTTCCTGACACGTGGCGGGTTCCCGTCTATCCGATGTTCCTGGCCGGCGCAATGGCGATCCTGGGGCCTTTCCCAAGCCGCCTGGTTCTCCTCCAGCACGGGCTGGCCGCCATCAACGTGGTCCTGTTCTACGCGGCCGCAGGGACGATGCTCTCGCGCCGGCGGGCCATGGCGGCCGCAGGCCTCTGGGCGACAGACCCGTTCCGCGTGTACTACGCCGGCTGGCTGTTGGCCGAATCCCTTTTCCTGACGTGGGTTATCGCCGCGGGAATCGTCTGGCAGCGATGTCGCCGGCCTGTTGGGCTGTGGGGGGTCGCCCTGTTGGGAGCCCTGCTGGGTCTGGCGATGCTCACGCGGCCGATCGGCTGTTTTCTGCCGGTGGCGGCCGTCGCGGGACTGCTGCTCCGGCGGCAGATAGGATGGGGCCGGCGCCTGCGAGACGCGGCCGTGTGTCTGGCGGCCACGGGGTTGGTGGTCGGACCGTGGCTGGTTCGCAACTATCGGGTCACGGGGCGCGTCGCGATCTCACACCAGAGCGGGGTAAGCCTGGCCTACTTCAAGGTCGTCGAGGTTCTCGTGTGGCAGCGCGGCCTGACCGAGCATCGTTTTGACCCCCAGGTTCTGCGCGTCTTCATGGAGGCGATGGACCGGCGTCTCCAGGCCGCTTGGGCCGAGCGGTACGGGCCCCTGTCCCCCGAGCAGCGAAACGAACTGGTCTGGTCGAACCTGATCTACGGAAACGTGCGGACCGTCAATGCGGTCGACCTGTCGCGCGTGCTCTGGCGAATCGGGATGGACATGCTGGCCGACCGGCCGCTGACCACGTTCGCGTGCTATGCGGCCCGTATGACGAGCATGCTGACCTTTCCGCTGGCGATCGGCCTGTGGCCGCCCGCCAAGCCGCAGTCGGCGCCATTCGCAACGATCCTGGGAGAAAGCCGCCCGCTGCTGGCGAGGGCCGCCGCCGTGGTGCTCGGAGCGGCGTTCGCGGCCCTGGGGGCCGCCGCGACGGTGCGTGTGATGACGGCGATCCGGCGCGGCGGCCGGTTCGGGGCGTGGTTTGCGGTGGTGGCGGCGGTGCTGTTTGTGTTGTTGACAGTCCCTTTCGAAGACCCGCGTTTTCGGGAGCCGATCGTGCCCCTGCTGCTGGTCATCGCCCTGACCCCTCAGCCCCGCCCGCCGGGGGCGGATGAGTGCAAAGGATGATACCTGCCCGTGGTCCGGTTCGGGCCCATCCCAGACCGGCGACGCGCTGCTAATGCCATGCTTCAGACGGGCGGCGCCGGAAACACTTGGCGTGTACGGAGGGCCGCTCAGCTCGCGGAGACGGGGGCGGGGGAGTGATGGCGGCGGAGTCCTTCCACCAGATCGCGGAGTTCCTGCACCCGACGGGTCAGATCCGACGTCGAATCCGCCAGACCGGATGAGATGGGTGCTTCCGCGTCGGCCGCGGGAGCACTTCCGTCGCGCTGCGGCGGGCGGGCGGCGGATCGCGCCTCGTCGGCCGCGCGGGCTTCTTCCACGGCCTGGCGCAAGGCCTGGGCCGTCGCGACCGCCTGTCCGATCAGGCGCTCGGCTGCCTGCGTCTGGAGCCGCCCGGCTTCGATCCGCTTGCGCAGCAGACCGTCCGCAGCGCGGATCTGCTCCACCGCCTCCATCGGAGCGGCCAGGGCCGATTCGATCTCGGCCAGTCGGGCCGGCAGCCTCTCGCACATCGACCGGCCGGCCTCGTTAAGAGCCTCCAGCCGGGCGCACCGCTGCTCGGTGGTTCGCGCTACCCTCCGGAGCACCGAGACCAGGCGGCGCGTCCGAGCCAGAACCGGCGCGATCTCCTTCTGACGCTCGTCCAGCCTGCCCAGCGCTTCGCGGGCCTCGTGCAGCCGGCCGCCCAGACGTTCCTGAACTGCGGTCGCTTCCGTCAGGAGGGCGCCGACCTCGCTGCGGGTCCGACCCAGCCGGTCGGCGGCCTGGCGGGCCTCCTCCAGGACCCGTCCAGGCTCGGCCAGGAGCTGCTCCAGCCGCTCGGCGGCCGAGCGGCACTCCGCCAGAACGCTTTGCGCCTGTGTCTGATAGTCCTGAAGGGCCTTCAGCATCGGCAACAGCCGGCCGAAGATGCGGTCGTAGCGCCGGACCTGACGATCCACGGCGGCCTGCCGGTCGCATGCCTCGCCGAGCGTGGCGGCCTGGCCGGCGAGCGTTTTCTCGATGGCGTCGATGCGCTCGACGATCTGCCGGATGAGCGGGTGGTGCTTCAGGTGCTCGTTGATCAGCACCGACGCGTCGTCCGCCTCGAGCTGGGCCTCGAAGACCTGCGGGTCGAATTCCTGCTCGAAGCGGATCGCATCGACGTGATCGGCATCGATGGTCCGGCGTGCCTCCGCCGCGGCGGCGCGCAGCAGGTCGTCGCAGAGACGATTGATCAGCCTTGGAATCCCTCCGGTGCGGCGGTGCACGGAGGCCATCGCCGCCTCCGTGAAAATGTCCTCCTCGGGGGCGCCCGCGAGCCGGAGTCGGCCGCGGACGTACGCGGCGGTGTCGCGCGGGCCGAGCGGATCAAGCCGGACGTGGCAGGCTACGCGTTGGCGAAGGGCCGCGCCGCCCAGATCACCGAGCCGGGCCGCCAGACGCGGCCAGCCCACAAGCAGGATCTGGAGCAGCGGCATGTCGTCCGCCTCCATCGCGGCCAGGCGGCGGACGAGGTCGAGGGCGTCGTCCGGCAGGTCGTGGGCGTCTTCGACGACGAGCACGGCCGGCACATCCTGCTGGTAGAGGTTCTGGAGAAACGACTCGAGCCTGCGGAGGGCGCTGCCCGGCTCCGTGGCCGGTCGGACATCGAGACGGAACCCGTCGGCAATCGCCGACCGGAACTCGGCAAGGTCCGCGCACGGGCGCGCCACGACGGCCACGGCGGCCTGCGGTTCGAGTCGCTTGCGCAGCCGCCGCACCAGCAGGCTCTTGCCCACCCCCGGGGCGCCCGTCACGAGGATGATCCCCTTGCGACGATCGATGGCGTCCCGGATCGTTTCCAGGGCTTGCCGATGGGAAGCCACGTTCACGAAGCGCGCGGGGTCCGGCGTGTTCTCAAACGGCGGGTCCGAAAGCCCTGGGAAAGGAAAACCCATTCGCGCTTGGCCTCGCTGATCCTCGCCCTCGGTCCTTATATCGGCCCTGCCCGGCGCGGCCTTGAGGTATCCGTCCGAGAAACGCGGTCCTGCCTTCAGGCTTATCGGAGGCATGGCTCTATCCAGTTCGAGTCCCTTCAGGCGACGGCCTGAGCAGCTCCCGTGCGCCCGTGGGCGGGAAGCGCCAGGTCCGCCTCATGGCCGATCGGCTCGAGGGCGCGGGCGTCGACCTCCACGCTCACGCCCTGATGGATGAACTCCACGCCGACCGTGAAACGGAGGCGCCCCACGCGGCCCTCGACGACGCCCTCCAGCCCGGCCAGGGGTCCGCAAACGATCCGCACGCGCCTTCCCGGCGCCAGCCGCTCCTCCGGATACAGCGGGAGCCGCGAATCGATGAGCCGCTTGACCCGGCGGAGATCGGCCAGCAGCCCGGCCTGGTCGACCACCTTCAGCGCGGCGGCGACCCGATTCGATTGCAAACACTCCAGCCGGCCCGCGTCATCGGCGTGGACGAAAACGTAGCCGGAAAACAGCGGGATGCAGCTTCCCTCGCGGGCGGACCTCCGAGGATCGCGACGCGTATACTGGGGCGCGAAGTAGCCGATGCGGCGCGAATACAGATATCGCGCCAGGGCCTTTTCCTGGCGCGGCCTGGTGTGTGCCACGAACCATCGCGCAGCCGACGAGCAGGCGCGGAGTTCGGCCGTATCGAGCAGGTCGGCCGGATAGATCATCGGTTCGGGCGCCAGAATCGGCACGTCGCACTCCTTTGCGCCGGCCTCAGAGAAAACACCCCGCCTCCGTCCCCGCGCCCACCGCGTCCGCACGGATACATCGGCGTACGCCCGGGCCCGGTGAAGCGCCGTCCCCGGCCCGCGGCATCTCGCAGCCGCCCAGGGTCGCCGCCACCTCCGCCAGCAGCGGGAGCATCAGTTGTTCCTTCGTCGGAAGTGTGGCGGGATTCCGCAGGCGCGTCTGCCCCAAGACGACACGCAGCGTGGCGGCGCGGCCCTCTTCATTCACGTAAACGCGGGTCGTCAAGAGCCGGCGGGTCGGGCGACCGATCTCCAGGATCGTCGCGGCCCGCTCGGCACCGCCCGCCGTCCGTTCCACCCGCAGATAGTCCAAACCGAGCGTCCGACGGGCCCGGCGCAGGCCGTCCAGGGCAGCCTGCTCCCGCCCAAGGTCCACCCCCGGATGCGACGCCGGCCGGGGGCTCCGGATGCCCGTGATGATCGACCGCAGAATCCGGCTCGCACGACGGTAGTGCCGCCACGAACCCGGCGACAGATAGCCGAACGAGTGATACATCGCAGCCGAGTACGCCGCTACACACGCCAGCGCGAGCCATTCGGCCCAGGCCGGTCCGTGGGCGGCCGCGCCGGCGACGAGGGCGAACGCCGCCGTAACCGACGTCAGAATCAGGACCACGGCCTGCGCCGAGAAGCCCAGCCCCATCAGCATGTGGTGTACATGCCCGCGATCGGCGGCGACGATCGACCGGCCCGTCAGGACGCGGCGGACGATACAGGCGACCATGTCCACAAGGGGCACGCCCAGCGCAGTCGCCGGCAGCGCCATCCGCGGCGCCGTCTCGGCCCCGGAACGCGCCGCCAGGATCGCCAGAGACCCTACCAGCGCACCGAGCAGAAGGCTGCCCGAGTCGCCCAAAAACAGCTTCGGCGCCCGGACGTTGTTGAGTACGAGAACGATACACGCACCGATAAGAACCACACTGAGCAGCCCCAGGACGGAGCCGGCCGCCGAAAAGCCCGCCATCAGAAGAAAGCCCGAACAGGCCAGCGCGGCCGTGCCGGCCGCCAGACCGTCCACCCCGTCGAGAAAGTTGATGGCGTTGGTCACGCCGACGAGCCAGATCATCGTCACAAGCGGGCCGGCCGGGCCCAGGTCAACACGCCCGATCGCGGGAAGCTCCACCACGTCCAGACGAATGCCGCCGAAGCAGATGAATGCGGCGGCCCCGAACTGGAGCGCGAGCTTGGGCCAGGGACGGAGCTGCCGCAGGTCGTCGGCCAGCCCCACCAGGAACATGGCGAACAGCCCGGCGAAGAACCCCTCATAGCGGTCGGCCTGCCGGCGACCGGCCGGATCCAGGGCCAGCCACAAGGCGAGGCAGCCGAAGATGGCAAGAGCCGCGCAGAGGCCCCCGAGGCGGGGCGTCGCATCCTGATGGGTTCTGCGAGGTTCGGGCTGATCTACCGCGCCAAGGCTCCAGGCGAGCCGGCGGCCCCAAGGCGCCGCGGCAGCGGCGATCGCCGCCGAGACCGGCAAGGCCCACAGCAGGGCGGCGCTCTGCGTCATCCAGGACGGGCACTCCACGGCAGCCATTCCTTTGGCGTACCTTTCCGGACCCCGGTGCTGTATCGAACGCCCCGGGGCGCCGCATTAGCAGGATCACGCCGCGTCGGCCGTTCCGGGGACGACGGCCCGCCGCGGGCATCCCGGCCCGTGAAACCCCGCTGCAAACATGTGCCGAAACGACGAAGCGCCCCACCTGGAAGTGGATCGGACGCGGGAATCATCCGATAGAAGCCGAAGCCGGACCTCTCCGCACCCACAGGGACCAGCATGGACTATCGGACGGACGCACCGTCGCCGCGGGAGTTCCTGATCGCCGTGATCTTCCTGATCGCCCTGGGGCTGGTCGTCGTGCCGCAGTTCACGGAAGCGACATTCCACATGCGAACCGCCGAGCTGACCTCGAACCTCACCACCCTCCGGGGGGCAATTGCCCTGTATCGGATTCACCACAACGGCGAGCTGCCCCGGCTGGCAACCTTCGCCCAACAGCTCACCGATTCGAACGGCGACTGGGAGTGGTCGAGCGACGGACCGTATCCCCGGCAGACCGCAGGACCCTACCTGCGCTTTGTGCCCAAGAACCCCTATCACGGCGACAACAGCATCGGAACGGGGCCCCCGGGTACGAGTGCCTGGTACTACGACGAGACGACGGGCAAGCTGAGAGCCAACGACAGCCCGGCCAACCGGGAACTTTGATCCCGGCGCGGGCCTAGCTTCCGGTAACCGCCGAGCCGGGCGCCGCCCGCTGCTGAAGCGGCCCCTTCAGCAAGCCGATAACAGAGCGCCGCGGCCCCGCGGATCGCCAGCCATCCCGACCAGGCCCGCGAGCAGGCGTCGCGCGACCACGGACTGGAAGCCCGCGTAACCGTATGCATCGCGGACGGCGAGCGACCCGGCGGCAGTTTTCGCCCCGGGGCCCGGCTCGGCACGGACACGGAGGTTCGTCATGGTGCAATCCCCGAGGCTCGGAGCATCTCCCGCTTGGCGGCGCCTCTGCATTCTCCTGAGCGTGATCGCCGGCCTGCTGACGATCGTGGCAATCGAGCTGGCCCTGCTTCTCGGACCGTCCTTGCCCTCGGCCCAGGCCCAGATTCCGGACAGCGGGGCGCAGCGCCGGGAGATGATCGACGAGCTCCGGCAAATCGAACGAAGACTCGAGGACGTCAGCCGCGTTCTGCGGACCGAGGTGCTCAAGGTGCGGGTTATCGGGACCGATACCGATAAGAAGCCAGCCGATCCGCCGGCACGTCGGGCCCGAGAAGGACCGTGAGGGCGCGGCCCGGTGGGTGGCACGCCGGCCCCTCCGTCAACGCCCGTGTGCGGTGCTCGAGCCGAGGGACCATGGAGAACGCGATGGACCGCTTCATCCGACGGTGCGTCTGGTGGGGCCTGGTAGCGTTGCTCCCCGCCCAGGCGGCGGGCGCGCCGGCGTCGGAGCCGGCCCCGGCGAGTCGGCCGGCCCGCGGCACGCACGCATCGCTGCTGGATCGCCTGTTCCGGGCGATGGCCTCGGAACCGCGCCGAGCCGGCAGCCAGGAAACCGCCCCCACGACCCAGCCCCAGGTCCGTGTCTCCCCGCGCGGCGTGGTGGAAATGCACGTGGCTGACGCGGATCTGGCCTCTGTGCTCAAGGTCCTGAGCATCCAGGGGCAGCGCAACATCATTGCCAGCAAGGCGGTCAGCGGAAAGGTCACGGCCAACCTGTACGGCGTCACGCTTTCGGAAGCCCTCGACGCGATCCTCGGGGCCAACGGGTGCGGGTGGACGCAGAGCGGCAACTTCATCTACGTGTACACGAACGAAGAACTGGCCGAGATGCATGCCTCCCGGAATCCGCCGGAGACTCGCGTCTTCCGTCTCAAGTACATCACCTCCGACGATGCCAGCAAGATGATCCAGCCCGTTCTCAGCCGCGAAGGCAAGGTGGTGCTCTCGCCGAAGGCAGCCGCGGGCGTGGCCAGCGGTGGCGGGTCGGAGACGGGCGGCAACGCATTCGCCGCCGACGACTGCCTCGTCGTCTACGACCGACCCGAGCGCCTGGAAGCGGTGGCGCGCCTCCTGGCGGAACTGGACGTGCGTCCGAAACAGGTGCTCATCGAGGCCACCATCGTCCGCGCCCAGTTGAACGAAGACAACGCCCTCGGAATCGATTTCAACATCGTCGGCGGCGTCGACTTCGAGATGCTCAGCTCGACCTCCACCGGCGTGACCGATCTGACGACCGGTCCCCTTCCCGCCCCGCAGCTCAACAACACGAGCATGACCTTCCGCCAGGATGTGACCCAGGCGGTCCCGCCGGGGGGCTTTACCTTCGGCATCATCAAGGACTCCGTGGCCGTCTTCCTCCGCGCGCTCGAAGAGGTCACCGACACGGCCGTCATGGCGAACCCGAAGGTCCTGGCCCTCAACAAGCAGCGGGGCGAGGTGATCGTCGGACGCCGCGACGGATACCTGACGACCACGATCACGGAAACGACGGCCACCCAGACGGTGCAGTTCCTCGAAACGGGCACGCAGCTCATCTTCCGTCCCTACATCGGAGACGACGGCTACGTCCGGATGGAAATCCATCCGAAGGACAGCACCGGAGGGCTGACGGCCTCGAACCTCCCGTTCGAGCAGACCACGGAGGTGACGACGAACATACTCGTCCGCGACGGCCATACGATCCTGATCGGCGGCCTGTTCCGCGAGGTCACACAGTCGGCAAGGAGCCAGACGCCCTATCTGGGGAATCTCCCGGTGGCCGGGGCGCTCTTCCGAACCACCCGGGATAGCACCCAGCGCGAAGAGGTCATCATCCTGCTGACGGTGCACATCGTGAAGGACGACGAGCGGCTCGCCCAGGCCGGCCGCCAGGCCGCTGACGACGTCGAGCGCTACCGCGTCGGGATGCGGCGCGGCCTCCAGGTCTTCGGCCGCGAGCGGCTTGCCCAGGCGCACTACCGGTGGGCCATGGAACATCTTTCCCGCGGCCGCACGAGCCAGGCGCTCTGGGATGCGCGCCTGGCGGCCTACCTGAATCCGAAGTTCCTCGCGGCCATCAAGCTCGTCGAGGACCTCACGGACCGGCGGGTCTGGGACGACGACGCCAGCTCGATGCGGGACTTCGTCGCCCTGCAGATCCAGCAGGAGCAGGGCGAGGTACAACCCCGCTACGGCCGCCCCGATCCTCGGACGCTCCCGCCGGCCCCGGGTCTCCGGGGCCCGACCGGCTTTGAATCGGAGCCCAACGAAGGCGCTTCGCGATCGGAGATCGAGGACCCCGCATGAACGGACGCACCGCCCTGGCCATCGTCGCCCTGATGACCCTCACGGGCTGCTCACAGTGGATGTCCGACTCGAACAAGGCCGCCCACCAGCACTGGGACCAGGTCCGCGGCCGGATCAAGCTTCAGCTCGCCCAGCAGCAGTTTGAAGGCGGCCAGGTGGATGCCGCCCGCGACTCGCTCAGGGAGGCGCTCGCCCTGGACCCGACCTCGGTCGATGCGCACGTGTTGGCCGCCAGGATCGCCCTTGAGACCGGTGAAATACCGGCGGCCCGGCGGGCCCTCGAGTCCGCGCAGGAGCTGAGCGGCACCTCCCCGGAGATCGACTATCTCCTGGGCGTCATTGCCCAGCGATACGGCGACCTGCCGGCAGCCCTCAGCCATTACCATCGGGCCGTCGATCGTTCACCGGATTCGGCCATCTACCTGGCCGCCGAGGCGGAAACGCTCGTGGCGATGGGGCGGCTGGAGGAGGCCCTCGAACTGGTTCGTTCGCGATGGACCGACTTCGAGGGCAACGCCACTCTTCGTCTGCTGGCCGGTGACGTGTACGCGACACTCGGCCGCTACGAAGAGGCGGCCGATGCGTATCGGGAGGCAGCGGGGCTGGCCCCGAACGATCCCCAGGTACGGGCGCAACTCGGCGCGGCTCTGGCCCGCGCCGGCCAGTATCCCGAGGCCGTCGCCGTCCTCACGCCCCTTCTGGAACAGCATCCCGACTCGCCGTGGTCGGCTCGGCTGGCGCTCGGTCGGGCCCATCTGCATCAGGGCAACGCGGCGGCGGCCTGCGACGTGTTCCGGGCGGCCACCCAGAGGGAGGCCGGCCGCGCGGAGGCCTGGCGGTGGCTCGCCCGGGCAGCTCTCCAGTGCGGCGACCGGATCACCGCCCGATCGGCGGCCGAGCGCGCGTGCAGCCTGATGCCCGACCGGCGTGACGAGTGGCTCCTGCTCGGCTACGTGTGCCGGCTTCAACACGATGACGATCGGGCGCGGGCGGCGTTCGAGCGGGCCCTGGCCGTCGGACCGCCCGATCCGCTTCTGTACTGCCTTCTGGGGGAGTCGCTCCAGCGCCTGGACCGTTTGCAGGAAGCCGTAGCGCAGTATCGGCGAGCCCTCGATATCGACCCGGGCCATGCCTGGGCCCGCCAGCTCCTAGCCGCAGCCGCTGGGGCTCCCAGGCCCCAGCCCTGATGGAGCCCCATACCGCGACTTCTGCGCAGGCAAGGCCCATCCCGACGCCAGACCCACGACGGATCCGATCTACTAACGGTCGCGCCCGATCTCCTAGGACCACACCCTGCACGGCGCTGGGCGTGCGTCAGAAGTCCCCCTACACGGGGCTGCCTGCAACCCACGTGGCGAATCCCCGGACGGCCGGATCCCGGTTAGAATGGAAGGACGGGCCCTGGTGGAGTCATGCGAGTCTCTCTGGCCGCCAAGTGTCGGATCCTGTTCAGCCTCGCCGTGCTGCTGATCATCGCGACTGCGCTGCTCGTGCCGTGGTACTACATGGAACGGCTGGTGGACGAGCTGAACGTCCGGCGCGCCCGCCACATGGCCCTCATCGCCCGCGACCACCTCCAGCCCGCCCAAACCGACTGGGAAAACCAGCAGACGCTGCTGGAGCAGTGGTGGCGAGCCAACGCCGACTCGATGCAGTTGCCGTCCGTCCTGCCGCGGTTCGTCCGGAAGGACGAACTGGAGCCGCCGGACGACCCGTTCCTGGCCCTCGCGATGCGCACGCTCAGCGAGAACGACCAGCTCCGCGAGTACCGCTCGCGCGAGCCGGTGGGCGGCGGGCACAGCATCTACCGGCTGGCGCTGGCCGTCCGGACCGCGGCATCTCCGCAGGCCCGGCCCTCCCTGGTGGGGCTGGTGGCGGTGCAGCTTCCCTCGCACGAGAGCGATGCCCAACTCTGGCTGAACCGCATCGTGATCATCACGGCCGGGGCGCTGGCGGGATTCCTGGCGATCCTGGTGTTCTACCTGATCACACACAAGCTGATCCTCTCGCCCATTCGCGATCTGAAGGCCGTGGTCGAGAAGGTCTCGGCCGGCGATCTGTCCGTCCGCTCGGGCGTGGCCACGGGCGACGAGTTCGAAGAGCTGTCGCTGGCGATCAACAACATGCTGGCGAACCTCCAGAAGTCCCAGGAGGAGCTCCAGGCCGTCAACCGGTCTCTCGACATCCGCCTGGGGGAGCTGGCCCAGACGAACGTGGCCCTCTACGAGGCGAACAAGCTCAAGAGCGAGTTCCTGGCCAACGTCAGCCATGAACTGCGCACCCCGCTCACATCCATCATCGGATTCGCCGAGCTGCTTCGCGATGCGGCGCCTCCGGCCAACGGCTCGGGCGACTGGCGGATCGGGCGCTACGCGACGAATATCCTGGTCAGCGGGCGGAACCTGCTCGATCTGATCAACGACCTCCTGGACCTGGTCAAGATCGAGGCCGGACGCATGGAGCTGCATCGGACCCGCTTCGGCCTGCGGGAGGTCTGCGAGGCGCTGGCGGATTTCGTCCGGCCGCTGGCGGACAAGAAGGAACTGACGCTCGAGGTCGTACTGGGCGAGGACCTCCCCACCATGCACTCCGACGCCGGGCGGATCAAGCAGGTCCTCTACAATCTCCTGAGCAACGCGATCAAGTTCACGCCCCCCTCCGGGACGGTCCGCCTCGAGGCCCACCGACACGGGAACGACGAAGTGCGGCTGGTCGTGTCGGACACGGGGCCCGGCATACCGCCCGAGCAGCACGCGGTCATCTTCGAGAAGTTCCGCCAGCTCGATTCGTCGGTCACCCGCGAGCACAGCGGCAGCGGCCTGGGCCTACCGATCAGTCGCGATCTGGTACACATGCTCGGGGGACGCCTGATGCTCGACAGCCGGCCGGGGGCCGGAACCACCTTCACGGTCATCCTGCCGCTCGAATGCCCCGAGAAGGCCAACGTGCCGCTGGTCTCGCTGACCTGACCCGCCCCCCTGCGCCACGGAGCCGTGCGTTCCTGCGGACGCCGCGCGATGCCCCCCCCGCGCTCACGTCCCCGACGCACCGAAGGCCTCTCGCAGGACCTGGATCACCTTCGGCGCCAGCTCATCCCAGTCCTGAGACCCGTCCTGATTCACGCTGCAGAAGTCATTCAGCAGCATCACGCCCGTCACCCCGGGCAGCTCGAACAACCGCCGGGCCACCGGATCGCTCGCGGCGGCGGCCGCGCTGTAGAACGTCCGCGTCGGACCGTCGTGGATCCTCCGGTTCGCGACGAACTTCACCGCATTGGGGTTGGGAGTCGCGTGGGGTGTGAACGTCAGGTCGCTCATCCGGCATCCTCCGAGTCTTGCGGCCGCCCCGGCCGACCTCGAACCGTAGACCGCCGCCCCCACGAATGCAAGTCCGGCAGCCCGTCCGACCGCACGCGAAACCGCAACCCGGAGGTCTCACTGCCGCAAGCGCGCGCCCGCGGCCGGGTCACGCGCGGGACAGCCTCGGGCGATCCGCCCCGCGACACGCACTCCCAACGGACAGCGCACGAGGGGAACGCCGAAGCCGACGGCCGTGGAAACGATCCGTTATCGGCACCACCGGAGCGGGCCCGCGATACTCCGACTTCGTTTGCCCCGCCCGCCCGCGTTTGGTATGGTTCGGTTGGCCGCTCGCGGCCGCGAAGAGCGCGGAGCGGCCGCCCGGGGGCCTGAGCCACGGGCCACAAGAAATGAGCTTTGCCGCCCGCGCCGTCGCGGCGCAGGGGTATGCCCGTCACGGTGACGGGCGCCGTCCTGGCGGCGCGGGAACGATCTTGTGCGGGCGGCGCGTGGGAGTCGCCGCCCGGGGCCCGCAGACGCGGGCTCACCGCCGGCCGGATGCCGGCGAGCCGACGCGTGCGGATGTCGTGCGGGGACGTCGGGCACGTGTAGCTTCCCGCGGCATGGATCACTCGCGGGACAGAAGGGGCGCCTTCGGCACGGCCCTCGACAGGTCGGCCGAAGGCACCCCCGTTTTGCGCCGCCGGCCGACCC
>Ga0209227_1000496_pt1 | contig 34081 bp, 30 predicted proteins | sample YNPBryantNP2012_FD_185815 | JGI IMG/M metagenome (GOLD analysis project Ga0209227, IMG submission 185815) | Anoxygenic and chlorotrophic microbial mat microbial communities from Yellowstone National Park, USA - YNP Bryant NP 2012 (SPAdes)... ...
CCGTGAGCGGGGAACCCTTCGAGGCCGCCGAGCAGCCTCTGGACGCGCGCTCTGGGAAACGTGCCGCCATATTTGCGGGCGAGCAGGGTGAGGTCGGTCGGGCTCATCCGCAAGGCCTCCGCCGCCGGCCCGTCGCCACGGCCCTCCATGCCGTGACAACTGGCGCAGTAGGCCACGTAGAGCTCGCGCCCGCTCATCCCGGAAGCCCGGTTGCCGGCATACGGCGCGGGCGGGGCCTTCGGCGGGGCCGTGCGAAGGGGAGCGGCGGCGGCGAGCAGAAGAAATGCGGCCACAGCGCAGGAGCGATGGCGTTTCATGGTTCCTCCCGATAGTCAGCGTAGGCCGCCGCGGCTTTGGCGGCAAGCCCTCTGCGCGCTTGCCGCACAGGGGTCGTTGTGGTAACAATGGAGGCAGACTGATTCCTGCCGCCCAACCGGGTGAATCGGATACGTTTCTGTCATACAGGAGTCTACTGTGGAATCCTCCAACCGCCGTCTGATCCGGCCCGCGCTTGCGGAAGTCAAGGAACGCGCCGCCGCCCGATCCGCGAACCCGCAGACGAGGAAGCAGGCCCCGCCTGACGTCACCAACGCCGAGAATTTTTACTACGTGAAGCAGATGCAGTCGAAGACGCCGCTGGTGGTGGTGATGCACGACGGCGAGGAGCTGCACGGCACGCTCGAGTGGTATGACAAGGGCTGCATCAAGCTGACACGGGACGAGGGCCCGAACCTGCTGATCTACAAGTCGGCCATCAAGTACATTTACAAGGCCTGAGACGGCGCCCCGTTGCAGCGGCGCGCGTATTGCGGGCGCGCCATATGCGCGCCCTTCCTCCTGCGAACATTTACGACAGCCGCGCTTGCGACCGCGGCGCAGCCCTTCGGGGCGTGCGTGCGGCCTCATTGCAGCCGCAACGGAGAACGTGCGTTGCCGGGGCACGCGCCGCGTTGCCTTGAAGCAGGGGCGCCTCCGGCCGCGGCCCATGCCGGTGAACGGGCCGCCTGTCCGGCCTATGGCGACTGCGAGCCCGCCGATTCCGCTTCCAGCCGTTCCTTTTCAAGCGCGCGGGCCCGCACCTCCAGCCGCTGCCGCCGCCGCTCGCCGGCCTCTCGCCAGCGCCGCTTCTCGGTTTCCGTTTCGGGGATCACGGGAGGGACTTCGCGCGGCTTGCCCTCGGGCGAAAGCGCCACGAAGGTCAGGTAGGACGAGTTCGTGTGGAGCACCACGCCGGTTTCCAGGTCCTCGACGAAAACCTTGACGCCGACCTCCATCGAAGTGCGGAACACACGGTTGACGGACGCCTTCAGGATCACCAGCTGTCCGATGCGGATGGGGTGGAGAAACGTCATGCGGTCGACCGAGGCGGTCACCACCGGACAGCGCGCGTGGCGCATGGCGGCAGTGGCGCCGGCCAGGTCCACCAGGTGCATGATCCGCCCGCCGAGGAGGTTTCCGAGCGTGTTGGCGTAAATGGGGAGAGCGAATTCCGACAGCTCGCTCGCCGACTCGCGCACGGGACGGCCTTCCATGACAAAAAGGTACCATGAGGGTCATGGGGCGCCTGGAACAGTTGCAACAGATGCTCGAGCAGGATCCCGGCAACAGCCGCCTGCAATACATGCTGGGAATGGAGTTGCTCGGGGCTGGCCGCGCGGCCGAGGCGGCGGCCACGCTGCGGGCGCTGATCGAGCGCGACCCGAACTATGTGGCCGCCTATTATCAGGCGGGCCGGGCCTGTGAACAGGCCGGCGACTTCGACGGTGCACGCGAGTTTTACCGCCGCGGCATCGAAGCCGCCCGCCGCGCCGGCGACCGCCACACGGAGAGCGAACTGCAAGCGGCGCTGGATATTTTGGGGTAAATCCACGCGCAGGTTGACCGGCCGAGGTGTAACGTTAATTAACCCCCATTCGGGATGTTTCGCAAACGGATAATCCTGGGAATTACGTAAGATTGCGCTCTTTTGCGCTTTGTATTGGCGGCTTCCGCTCTTAAAATTGCTACTGTCCTGCGTTTTACCGCTTTTCAGAGAGGAGCAAATATGATGCGTCTGCTCTCCCGATGGACAGTCCGGATTCCGGCTGTAGCCGCCGTCATTCTGTTGACGGGTTCCTGGCTGCGTGGAGAGGTTCCGTCCCGAGTCAAGGTCTATTCTGCTGCAAGCCGCGGGGAGGTTGTAGCGCCGGGATCGCTGGCCGTTGTGCGCATTGATGGCGAGGCCCGGTTCGTCCCGGAGGCGACATCCATCGACGCGTGGCAGACCGCGGATCCCCCGGTTGACCTGGGCGGGATCCGGGTCCTGTTCAATGGAGCGCCGGGACGGCTGATCTATGTCACCCCGGAAGAAATCTTCCTGGTGCTTCCCCCAGATTGCGCTGCCGGCGAGGCCCAGGTGGAAGTACGCGATTCCGACGCGCAGGTTGTTGCCAGGGGGACTGCCCGGGTGGAGATGTTGGCGCCGGGCCTGTTCTCCGAGGACAACTCGGGCAAGGGCAAAGGACGAATCTACAATGCCGAGACCTGGGAGCAAGGACCGTTCCGGGTTCGCACTTCCTTAGCGGACGGCGCGAAATCCCGAACCCGCATTCTGCTGTCAGCCACCGGGTTGCGCGGGGCTGTTGCGGGCCAGCCTCGCGACCAGGGAGCGGAGCGCGTGCAGGTCGATTTTATGGCGGGAACCGCCCGGTGGTCCGTCGATGCCGACTCAATTTCCGCTGCCGCGGATTATGCAGGTCTCGACATAGTGACTGTCACGCTCCCGAGCGAACTGAATGGCAATCACCTCATCCACGTCGGCATCCGGGCAGGCGAGGCGGAGTCCAACTACGTCAGCTTCGAATTGCTCCTCGAGGATCCTCCTGTGGTGGAGTCCGTTGTTCCCGCTCAAGCCGGTCCCGGAGAGGTAATTCGCATCACCGGCAAGGGACTGGCCGGCGCCACGGACGGCAGGGACCGCGTCATCTTCGAAGCGGAGAACGGGGCCAGCGCCGTCATCACTCCGTTGCGCGCCGAGGCAGTCGACGATGACGCTGCGCAGACCGCTTTGGAGGTGGTTGTCCCTCCCTTGCCGGGCGGCGAGGCAGGAGCCTGGTTCGAAGGCTCCGTCAAGTTGTGCGTTGAAACGGACGGATTGGCCGGCTGTGCGGCGGAACCGTTCCGGATCCTCAAGGCAGAAGCCCCGCAAACACCGCCGGGAGACGTGCTGCTGGGTGTGCTCGAAAAGATTTACGAGGCAGCCGGGAAGGCCGCCGGATCCGAAGAGGATGCCCAGACCATCGCAGCGATTCGTGAGCGCGCCAGAGCCGACCTCCGCCGGAAGATTGATGCAGCCCTTGCGGGCGTTCCGGAGGAGATCACATTGGCCCTGGAGGATGGCACAGAAGTCAGGGTGCTTTTCGACCTTACGGCAATTGGCAGGATGGAGACCCTGCTTGCCAACGGCAGTTCCTCTCTCCAAAAGAGCCTGGAGCTGCTGGTCGCCAGAACGGGAAACCAAACCCGGGCGGCAGTGGACGCGGAGCTGGAGCGCCAGCTAATGGAAGCCAAGTTGGAATACGATGACTACAAGAGGCTTGGCGAAACCATCGCCAAAGGCCAACTTGCCATTGCAGCCAGCTCCTTGACCGCGTGCCTGGTTTCGGGTCCGGTTTGCGTCTTTCTGGCGGAAGCCCTCACCACCATCAGTCCCATTTTGGCCGGAATGGCCCTCATTCCTACCGCGACAGTCATGTCGATTGAGTTCGGGCCCAACACCCTGACCGAACTTCGTGTCTCTCCTTCTCGTATCGAGATTGCTCCCGGGCAGTCGACGGAACTGGACGTGCGGGGCCGTTTCAGCTCGTTGATGGACCCTTCCCTGGCTTTAGAGGAGGCCGCCTCAGTCGTTCTCTCCCGTTTCATCGCGGACGCCTTCGGGCTGGGTTTCTCGGCCGGCTATTTGGTTGAGAAAACGATCAGGCCGGCGGTGAAGCTTGTCGTGAGCAAGATGATGGAACTTGGTCTGGCCAATTATGCCAAGCCCGGCACGCCCACAACCCGGGACGTTGGATTGTCGTGGGAAACCGTGAACAGCAATTGTATCCGGGGCTCTTCGCCCTCCTCGAGCGCCGCGTTTTTCCTCGGATCCTGGGAGGTTCGCGGCATCCGCGGGATGGAGTCGGCAGAGCGGTGCCAGTTCGCCGCCAAGAAGGATCGACTGTTGATGCTGCCTGGCGCCGAACAGCCGGCCACCGCGCTGATCCGGGTAACCGGACCGACAGGTTGCTACCCCCTGCCGTCCAACGCACCGCTGCCGTTGTTCACGAAAGTATTTCAGGTGACCGCCCCGAATGCAGCAGGCAAACGTCTGGTTCTTGGACAAGTCGCCGGAAGTAGCGAGTACATGCTGTTGCAGTCGCTCCCGCTTCCCTCGCCAAACGAGCAAATGATTTGTGGATGGATCACGCTCGCTCCCGGTTGCCGGGTTGAAGCCTACTTGCCGACGCCGCAGGAGAGGAGTGGCGATTACAGCGCTTATCCGAGTCTGATTGATCCTCTCGGCCCACCGTTCCCTGGCAATATCATCCCGCGGGCCAGAATGGGTCCGGGAGGATTGTTCGGAATGCCCGTGAAATCGGTTGATGGCTGCGGCCAGTAGTGGCATCCGGCCTGGACCCGCGTGTGTGAGACTGGGCGAAGCCCGGGAGGGAAGCCGGCAGGCTGGGCCGGGCCAGGAAGGCAGTTTCCCCGAGCGCACTCACGCTTGTTGCGCGCCGGAGACCGAGCGCAGGCGTTCCCATTCATCCCGGAGGAGGCTGTAGACGCAGAGGTCAGTACAGCCGCCGCGGAGGCGGCCTTCGAGCGTGAATCCGGGCCGCTTCTCCTGGTGCGGCGACACCGCAATCAGCCGCGAGACCCGGAATCATCTCGTGCGCGGCGACTGTTTGTCGAGCTGCGACACAATTTCCCGAAACCGCTTATGCCCTGCCAGCCGCCGTAAGGAGGGATCGTCACGAGGGTCAGGGAACCGGATGCCGGGCGGCAGATTGCCTTGCCGCCGCACCGCAGCCTCCAGATTCACAAGCGCAGCCTCTGATTCGCCCAGTTCGGCCAGAGCACATGCCATATTGTAGTAATAGAGCGGATAGTCCGGATCTTCGCGGACGGCATTTTCAAACAGCGACCTGGCGCGCTCGAGCTTGCCGCCGAGCGCATAAGCCATGCCGAGGTTGTCCGTAAGGATACGGCGTTGCATCTGATCCAAAACGGGCCTTTGCCGGGCAATGTCAAACGCCTTCTCGTATGCTCTGGCGGCCTCGTCCCAATGATTCTGGTAAAAATGTGCGTGGCCCAGATAGAGGTGCGCTGTAACCAGTGCCGGGTCAAGCCGGGTTGCCGCCGCAAGGCGTTGCGCGGCCCCTGCGTAATCGCGTTGCCGGTAAAGCCGCAGTCCCTCTTGCAGCTCTCTTTTGGCGGGAGAGTGCGGGCCTTGAGCCGTGGTTGCGGGCATTGCCACCAACATCAGGATTCCTGCCATCACTCCGGGGGACCCGGCGTAGCGCCAAAGGATCATCGTGCTCTCCCTGCGCGAAAGCGCAAGAACAGACTGATGGCGAGGAAGGCGACGGCCGCGCCGATCATCCACGAGAGGAAGAATAACCCGTACATTATGAGCGAGCCTTCCGAAAACCTCCAGAACCTCTTGTTCAGCACGAGCGTGATCAGCAGCGTCTCCACCTCCGGCCTGCCCAGATATGGCATGAAGAGGCCGATCAGAAGGGACAAGGCGAGCCGCCTGGCCGGGGTCACGGGCACCTCGTTGAATCGTACGGCGTTTCCGGCTCCTTGCACAGAGGCTTGCCCTGATCGTGCGGGACGCAAAGAGACACCACAGCCTGGCAGGATCCGCCCTGGGGATCAGTAGCACGGAACGTCACCCGGTAATTTCTGCCCTCGCCGGTTCCATCGCGCTCACTGCGAAGTTCAAACAGGTTGGGGCCGACGATGCCGGCATCGGGGCAGGACCGGCCGCTGCCGGAGCCGGTGCTCCAAGTGGGCTGGCTTTGGTAAATGGACAGCACCTCAATCGTGACAGGATCACCATCCGGATCGACGACACCGGAGATCCGGCCCCGCACGAGGCTTCCGTTCGGCGGCCAAAGCTCCCCCTCGAGGCTGATCGTGGCGCGCGAGCAATCAGGAGCATGGTTCTCAATGACATCCACCCGCACTGATGCAGAATTTTGTACCAGAGGATTGCCGGGATCCATGAGAACGATCGTGATCTGATCGTCGTGAACCCCGGGGGCAGCGGCAGGGATGTTTACCGTCACGGTGAAAGACGTTGAAGAGGATGGGCCAACACTGATTGTGGGAGGGGCCTCGATCGGGAACCCCCGGGCAGAGACGGCGCTGATGGAGAATGTTCGCCCGGGGCCAAAGTTTTCCACGCCAACCCGGAAGCTGGCGGCGGCGCCCAGAGGGGCACGGAGCGATCCGGGCCCTTCAACCCGAAAGGTCTGGGCTCGAAACCTCTGCTCAACGGCGCGCTGGAATGTGTCGCCTGACGGGCCGAGGCCGCGGCTGACAACCAGGAATTCTTCTCCAGGCGGCACGAACCGGAACTGAAAGTAACGCGGGGCGACACGTTGAGCCGGAATTTCCTGAATCAACTGGCCATCAGGCCGGACAAGTTGCACGGTAACTCCCAAGGGCTCTTCCGAGAACCTGAGTTCGGCAAGCACCGGTTGCCCCGCCACCGGCTGCCCGGACAGAGGCTTCGTAGTGACTTCAGGGCGCTCACCGCTCACATCCCTTGAGAGATATCGCACGCCACCCGACAAGCGAAATGCGGAGGATGCGATCACCTGCAAGGAGACCTGGCCGACGCCGGCCAAGCGGACGGTCCATTCCCCCGGCTGCGGGGAAAGAATCCGGTAACTCTGCACTCCGGAGATCGAGGTAATCTGAACTCCCGGAGAACCGGCGGTTACAGCCGCACCGGCGGGGGTTGTGATCTGGAACGAAGGAAGGATCCCGCCCGCGGCATTCAACACGAACTGGACTGAAGTGACCGTCCGGTCGATCATCACCGGGACAGTCACAACAGAGCCCGCCGTCATTTCGTAGACGCCACCAAAAAGATAGGCGGCATCGGGCTTTCGGGCCTCAAGCAGGATCTCCGCCGCCTGGCCGGCCTCCGTGGAGCTCGCCTGGATCAGGACACCTCCGGTCAGGGCGGTGAGGGCGGCCAATTGCCTTCGCGCGGAGGGGGAGGTCAATTCGCTTTCCAACGCCTGGTTCCATTCGCCCTCGCGTTCTCGAAGCCGAGGCGTGGCACCCCTGGAGGGTGAACCCGCGACCGTTTCGGAAAAGGAGACACAGTCACCGGTCAGGATTGCATCGATCCTGACGCTCTTGTTCGAGGCGGCCGCGTGCACCAATGGGCCCAGCCCATAATCTCTCGCAGAAGCGTCGGTGGCCAATATCGCCTGTCCACCTTGCCCTACTTTGCTGATCGCCCGAAGCAGGGCTGACATGGATGCCTCGGGACAATCGCCCCCGCCCGACGCGAAAAGAGCCTGAATCTGACTCCGGAACAGATTCAGGTCGCAGGAGCGCCCGCGATCGGTCACGTCGTCCTTGAAAGTGATCAGGTTCAGCACGGGGGACTCGTCGCTTGCCATCAAAATATCCAGCTGGCGGCTGATCATGGACTTCACGGAAGCGATATCGTCGGACATGCTTCCCGTGTCGTCAACAACAAAGGCGACCTGTCTCTGTTTTCTGGACAGAAGCCGGAACAGGTACTTTCCGGCGTCTTCCCCCAACTGGCTTTTCATCTCCAGTTCGAGTTCGCGCATGAACTTGCCGGTGGCAAGCGCCGCGGCATTTCGAGCCTCGTCAAATTTTGCACGCTCGCTGTCGTCTTTATTCAGTTCCCGGTGGCAGCATTTGTTCACGGGGGTGGTCGAGCACTCGTTCCCGAGCAACCACCCACCCAGGCTGAAATAGCCGGAAGTGAGACCGTCGGGAGAAAATGAAGGCGGGGCACATGCGAGCGAGGAAGGGGGATTCTGCTCAATGGAAGCGGGATCAACCGCAGGGAGAGCGTTGTTCACTGCGTTGGTGTGCGAATAGTAATCCTGCAATGTATGGAGCGCCCGGCCGAGCTTTTCCTGTGCTCCCTCCCGATCGCAGGCGCGGAGACTTGCAATGATTTCTGCCTTCAGCCTTCGGAGCCTCTCGGCGCCACCAGCGAGGTTCTCGTTGTCAAAGTGGGCCGCTGAATCGTTCGGCTCCCGCAAGTCAGTCCACCAATTGGCGTCGCCGACTTCGTCCCTGGAATCGGCATCGAAGCCAAGCTCTCCGAGTACCGATTCAGTGATTGCCTTGTGGATGTCTTGCTTGAATGCCAGTCCGGGAACGGACAGAAGCACCAATAACACGCCCGATTTCATCACTCGCGGAACAGGAGTTTTTGTCATGGCGTCTCTGGAGCGATGGTAGGCCTGTCTTGACGCCAGATCAAGTCCTCGAATGGGGATCATACAGCACGAAATCATTTCATCCAAACGGGTGAAAACGGGTGCCGGATTTATCCATCCGGAAGCTGTTTCAGACCGGACCAGGGCGCCGCAGGGGAAGAGCGGGCGTCGATATTCCTGACGCCGCCAGTGACCGGCAAGGCCGGATTTTCGCTGCGGGAGACCGCGAGCCACAGGGGGCGGGCTTGTCCCCGGGAGCGAGGTTCCGAATGGAACCGTGGCGGGATTACGAGGAATGCACGCGTCAGCCCGCCCAATGGGCGCGCAGGCGTTCCCATTCTTCCCGCAGGAGGCCGTAGACGTAGAAGTCGGTCCAGTCGCCGCGGAGGCGCTGGGCGCGGCGGAGACGGCCCTCAAGCGTGAAGCCGAGCCGCTTCGGGATCGCCTGCGAGCGGAGGTTGCCGCAGGCGCAGCGGATCTCGACCCGCTCGAGCTGCAAGGTTTCGAAGGCGAGGCGCAGCAGCGCGCGGACGGCCTGCGTCATGATGCCGCGGCCTTCGAAGCGGGCCGCGATCCAGTAGCCGATCTGCGCGCTGGCATTCCCGCTGTCGATGTCGTGCAGCCCTGCCAGCCCGGCCAGTTCCCCACCCGCGCGGATGCTGTAGGCGGCCGTCTTGCCCTGTGCGCGGTTGGCCTGAACCTGCTCGAGGAAAGCGCGCGTATGGGCGGGCTCGGCCGTCGATTCGACCCACGGCAGCCAGCGCCCGAGCCGCTCGCGGTTCTCACACACGGCGGCGAAGATCTCTTCGGCATCGTCCGGCTCGAGCTGGCGGAGCTCCAGCCCTTCGGCCGCCTCGATTCGGGCAGGGAAAACAGGCCCGGCGCCGTTCATTCCCTCCAGCTTACTGCGCGGGCGCGGCGGGTCACTTTACCGTGTGGTCCAGGGGGCGGCCGGTTTTCTGGTAGAGGCCGCGGCGCGCCTTCTTGTCGCCTTCAAGGATCTTGCGCGCCGCGGCGGCGACGGCCTCGGCTTTGGCGCGCGGAACCACGACGACGCCGTCGGAGTCGGCGACGATGATGTCGCCGGGCATCACCAGAACGCTGCCCACGGTGACCGGCTGGTTGTAGCTTTCGATCTGCACCCGGCCCGGGTTGATGCCGCGCGTGTGCAGGCGCTGGTAGACGGGGATCCGCTGGAGGATGTTTTCGTCCGAGTCGCGGCAACCGCCGCTGGTGACGATGCCGCGCATGCCGCGCGAGAACCAGTTGAGCGCGTTGTTCGAGCCGCAGAAGCCGGAGTCGCGCGTGCCCTGCGCATCGATCACGAGCACGGCGCCGGGGCTGAGCCAGCGGGCGAACTCCTCCGGGGTGAGCGTGCTGTACCAGCGGCCCTCCCATTTGGCGAACTCTTCATGGCCGGGGAAATCCGGCGTGCGCGCCTGCGCGGGCACGATGCGCAGGGTGACGGCGAAGCCGGTGATGCGGTGGCGGAATTCTTTCTCGTCCCGCCACAGGGGCAGGATATCCGGCGTCATGGTCATGACGTCGGGCAGGCCGACGATGTCGAGCCCGTCGTTGACGTCGGCCACGCGCAGGCCTTCGAACAGTTTCAGGAGCCGTTCGTTCTCCGCCGCGTCGAACGGCTTCGGCTGGAGATACTGGCGGCTGAAAGGCGGCTGCGGCTGCGCCGCCAGCAGCAGCGGGAAGAGAATTGCGATGAAGTTGCGGGTCATGGCCATTCTTTCCTTTGATATCCTGAAGAGGAACGCTCCATTCTACTTCCAGAGAGGATCATCCTGAATGGCACTCAAAGTCGCGATCAATGGCTTCGGCCGCATCGGGCGCAACGTCCTGCGGGCTGGCTTGAACAACCCTGACATCGAGTTCGTCGCCACGAACGACCTGACTGACACGAAGACGCTGGCGCACCTGCTCAAGTACGACTCCGTCCTCGGCCCGCTGAACGCCGAGGTCAGCGCCGGTCCGGACACGATCACCGTGAACGGCAAGGCGATCAAGGTCTTCCAGCAGAAGGACCCCGCCGCCATCGACTGGTCGAGCCTCGGCGCGCAGATCGTGATCGAGAGCACCGGCAAGTTCACCGACGCCGAAGCGGCCAAGGCGCACCTGAAGGGGACGGTGAAGAAAGTGGTCATCTCGGCGCCCGCCAAGAATGAAGACATCACCATCGTGATGGGCGTCAACCACACGGCGTACGACCCGGCGAAGCACCACGTCGTGAGCAACGCCAGCTGCACGACGAACTGCCTGGCGCCGCTGGTCAAGGTGCTGCACGAGACGTTCGGCATCGAGAAGGGCTCGATGACGACGATCCACAGCTACACCAACGACCAGAACGTGCTCGACTTCCCGCACAAGGACCTGCGCCGCGCCCGCGCCGCCGCCATCAACATGATTCCCACCACGACCGGCGCGGCCAAGGCGATCGGCCTGGTGATGCCGGAGCTGAAGGGCAAGCTGGACGGCTACGCGATGCGCGTGCCGACGCCCAATGTGAGCGTGGTCGACCTGGTGGCCGTCCTCAGGAAGAACGCGACCGCGGAGGAGATCAACGCCGCCCTGAAGGCCGCCGCCGAAGGGCCGATGAAGGGCATCCTCGCCTTCACGATGGACCCGGTGGTGTCCACCGACATGCTGCGGAACCCCAACTCCTCGATCGTCGACGGGCAGATGACCAAGGTGCTCGACGGCAACCTGGCCAAGGTGGTCTCCTGGTATGACAACGAGTGGGGCTACTCCTGCCGCCTGGTGGATCTCTGCCTCTACATGGCATCCAGGGGCCTCTGAAACCCGCTTCTGCTTCCGGTTGTCCGCAAAGCCCCGCGCAGCGCAAGCCGCGCGGGGCTTTCCGCATCCGGGGGCGGGCGGCGCCATGCTACACTCGCGGCGATGATCGCGGAAGCAGCGGGAGCGTTGCTGGCAGGGGCGGGCGTGCTCGCCTGGGGCGCGCGCGGGCGGTCGGCGCAGCTCTTCTGCCGGTCCGTGTGGCGGGGCCCGAAGACGCGGCGGGCGCTGGCGCTCACCTTTGACGACGGGCCCAGCGAATCGACGCTCGATCTGCTGAGCTTGCTGCACACCTACGGCGTGCGGGCGACGTTTTTCATGATCGGCCACCACGCGCGACGGCTGCCGCGCGTGGTGCGGCGCTGCGCGCAGGAAGGCCACGAGATCGGCAACCACTCGGACCGCCACTACGGGCTGTGGCTGCGCGGCCCGCAGTTCATCCGCGAAGAGATCGAGCGGGCGCAGGAGAGCCTCGAGCGGCTGGCGGGCGCTCCTCCGCAGCTGTTCCGCGCCCCGTACGGCGTGCGCTGGTTCGGCATGCGGAAGGTGCTGCGGGAACTGGGACTCACGCACGTCGCCTGGACCGTGCTCGCGCGCGACTACGCGCTGGAAGCCGAGGGCATCGTGAAGCATGTTGCGCCGCGCGCGCGCCCCGGCGCGATCCTCTGCTTCCACGACGGACGCGAGCTGCGCCATCGCCCGGACATCGGCCCGACGCTCGCCGCGCTGGAGCGGCTGCTGCCGCAGTGGATCGAGGAGGGCTACGAGTTTCTCACCGTGAGCGAGCTGGCGGGACTGCGGGGAGGGCAGCCGCAGCCGTGAGCCGCGGGTCCGGCAGCCTGCGCAGCGCCATTGCGCTGTGGACACCGGCGGCGGCGATGCTGCTGTGCTCGCTGATCAGCTACATCGACCGCAACACGCTGGCTCTGCTCGCGCCGACGATTCTGGACGAGTGCGGCATCAGCGCCGAGCAATACGGCTGGATTCTTTCGGCCTTCTCGGTCGCCTACATGGCGGGCAACCCGCTGTGGGGCCGCTGGCTGGACCGCTCCGGCGTGCGGCGCGGCATGGGACTCGCCGTGGCTGTGTGGACGGCCGCCTCGGCGGCGCATGCCTTCCTGTCCGGCTTTTGGGGATTCGCCGCGGCGCGCGCCCTGCTGGGCTTCGGCGAGGGCGCCACGTTCCCCGGCGGGCTGCGCACCGTGGTGCAGACGCTGCCGGACGGGCTGCGCAGCCGCGGGGCCGCGCTCGCCTACAGCGGCGGGTCGCTGGGCGCGGTGATCACGCCGCTCGTCATCACCCCGATCTACATCGCCTGGGGCTGGCGGGCCGCTTTCCTGTTCACCGGAGCGGTCGGCGCGGCGTGGCTTCTTCTTTGGAGCCGGGCGAGCCGCCGACCCGAGCTGCGGGCGCCGCATCCCGTGCCGGGCCGCGAGGCGGCGCGGCTGGACTGGCGCGACCGGCGGCTGTGGGCCTTTGTTGCCAGCTATGCGCTCGGCTGCCTGCCGCTGGCCTTCGTGCTGTACCAGTCACCGCTCTACTTCGGGCGCGCGCTGGGCAAGACGCAGGCCGAGATCGGCAAGGTGCTGTGGATTCCGCCGCTCGGATGGGAGTGCGGCTACTTTTTCTGGGGCTGGCTGGCGGACCGGCTGGCGCGGGGCCGCGACAACCCCGTTCCGGTGTTCCGCGGCCTGGCCGTGGCGGCGCTGCTCGGCACTCTGCCGCTGGCGGCGGGCGCGCGCGTGGGCTCTTTCCCGGGGCTGCTCGGGTTGTTGTTCTGGGCGATGTTCATCGCCGGCGGCAACGTCATCATCGCGCTGGGGTATGCGACGCGCGTGGTGGCGCCGGCGCATGCCGGGCTGCTGGCCGGCCTGGGCGCGGGCTCGTGGTCGGCCTTCGTCGCGCTGACCATGCCCCTGTTCGGAAGGCTCATGGATCTGCGAGCCTGGGATGCGGCCTTTGGGCTGGCCGCGGGAATCCCCGTCACGGGGTTCCTGCTCTGGCTGTGGCTGAACCGCGGCAGGGCTCACGCCGCCGGTTGCCGGACGTAAGGCTCGAGCAGCTGCTGCAACAGGGGCGTGCGGGGATAGGCGTGGCCGAGGTATTGGCGGAAGCCTTCCGCCCATTCCACGCCGCAGAGGCGGCCGCGGCTGCGGGTCCATTCCTCCATGGTTTCGAGGAAGTCGTCCATGCCGTGCTGTCTCCTGAGCCAGGCCCGCTGGCTTTCGTGCGCGGCCAGCATGCGCCGCTTGGTGTCCATGACGCTGCCCACGTCGATGTAGAAATGCGCGGGCACGACGTTGCCGTCGCGGTCGATGCCCTCGGCCGGGTCGACGTAGTAGAGATGCGGGATCGCCTTGAGAGCGGGCGCCTGGTCATAGGCCTGGGTGTGGTAGTTCGGAGCGGAAGCGCCGAAGCAGGCGTCGGTGGCCAGCTTGCCGGTGGCCTCGTGGTCGCAATGGTAGTCGCGGGGCGAGGCGGCGAGGACGATGTCCGGGCGGAACCGCCGGATGGCGGCGGTGACGCGGCGGCGCGAGGGGTCGTCCTCGAAGATGGAAAGATCCTTGAAGCCGAGCGTGTGGTGCTCGGCGCCGATGACGGCGGCGGCGCGCTGCGCCTCCAGCCGCCGGATGTCGGCGATCTCTTCCGGGCTGTGCTCGGTGCTGCCGCAATCGCCCGAGGTCATGGTGAGAATGATGACCGTATGGCCGGCGGCGGACAGGAGGGCCAGAGTTCCTCCGGCCAGGAACTCGGCGTCGTCGGGGTGGGCGTGGAGGCAGAGGATTCTCATGGCGTGGAATCCGGGGAGACGCGGACCAGTTCGCACTCGCAGCAGTCGCTGCACCGGCGGCACTTCGCGCAGAGGTGGTTGTCACAGGCGTCCTTGGTGCACCAGACGCAGATGCGCGTGCTCGGCTCGCCGCAGATGCTGCAAACGAAGGGAGAGGGCGGGTTCACTTGCGCGGGGGTTGCCTGAGCATCCGTTCCCTGCATTGTTGGGCCTCCTGTTCGGCGGTTTCCCGTTCCCGCTCGCGCACGGCGGAAAGCTCGAGCACGTGGCGGCGGAGCCACTCGCGGTCGCCGGCGGCGGCGAGTTCGCTTTCCACCAGGTCGGCCACCGCCGGGTTCTGATATTTCCGGATCGCCTGGCTCAGGGAGGTGGTCAGGTCGATGAAGGTTTCCAGTCGAACCAGAGTCTCGACGGCGAGCGTGAGGCGGTTGGGCCGTTCCGCCAGGCGTGCGGCGGCGTTCCGGGCATGCGACAGCGTCTCCAGGCAATCGCGGTATTGCTGCTCGTATTGCTTCGGGGCCCCGGCGGCGGTCCACCGCTCCGGCTGGAGCCGCTCGAGCAGCGGCCTGACGCGATCCAGCCCCTCGGAGAGCTTCGCTGCTCGCGGCTTCAGCTCCCAGTCCGGCAGAAGGCCGGCCTCGGGCGAAGGCCCAGGATCCTGGCCGGGGGCCGCGAGCAGGAGAAGCAAGGCTATGTGCGCGAACACTCTGTAGCCAGTGTACCTGTACGTGGCGCCTGTTTCCAGACGGACGGAATGGCCGCGCGGGGGCGCCAGCTCAATTGCCTGGCGGCGGAGGTGGAGGAGGCGGCGGTGGCGGAGGCGGAGGCGTTGCGCCCGTGTCTCCCGGCAAACCGCCGCCCGCGGGAGGAGGCGGCGCGGGGACGCCGCCAGGGGCGCCGCCCCCGCCTCCCGGGAGCCGGGGCGTCCGAACCAGAATCTGCCAGACGATATCGGCCATGAATTGAAGCACGCGCCCGCGATCCAGGCGCCGCATGGCCGAAAGCGGGCTGTTGCGGTACACGACCAGTTCTTCGCCCGCATTGAGGATCTTCGGATCGCCGTCCCGCGGCATCAGCCGGTGCTCGACGGCCACCTGCCCTTCTTCCACCACGATGTGCGTGGTCTCGTCGGCGGGATCGACGCTGACATCGAAAACGGTGCCGCGCACCGAGATGACGGCCGTCGGCGTGTGGATGCGGTTCGGGTTCGGCGCGCCGCCGAATTTCTGGATCTGGACGCGGATGCGGCCGAGCCAGACATCCACCAGGTCCCGCCAATTGCCGCTGTTGGCCCGGAACGTGACGCGGGAGTTCGGGAAGACTTCGAACGTGCTGCCGTCCGCCACCCGGAAAACGGCGTAGCCGTCCGGCCCGGTGACGATGATCTGCTGCGGCTGGATCTGATCGCCGGCATTCACCGCCCACAGCCAGGAGTCCTTGAGCAGCGACACGCTGCCCTGCACCACCACGGCGGTGGCGGCTGCGGACGGAACGGAGCTGTTCCAGAACTGGGCGCACGCCAAGGGCGCGAAGACCAGCGACAGAACGGTCGCCGCCGCCCCACACAGACTCCTCATGCGCACGGTCCGCGACATCGGGACCTCGAAAGCTTTACTTTACCACCAAACGTGTGTTGCAAAAAGAGGTCCGGCTGCGGATTTTTCTGATTTGTCAACAACCTGGGTGAAGCGGCCGGCCGATTCCGCCGATGCAATCAGGGTAGAATGGACGCAGGCGTGAGTCAAAAGGCCACAATCGCGGCATTCGCCGTCCTGGCGGTTTCTGCTGTTCCGGCGTCGCCGCAGACGCCCGCATGGCGCCAGATCGGAAACACAAGTCTTGTGGCCGGGCTCGCCTCCCCTGCCGGAGGCCGGGTGGACCGGCTCTGGTTCACCCCGGACGGCGCGCTTTACGCTGCGCTGCCCTCCGGCCTGGTATTTGTCAGCCGGAACGGGGAATCGTGGCAGCCCTCCGCGGCCGAAGCGCCTCCCGCACCGGAATTCGACGCCACCGCGCCCGAACCGAATGCCGTGGTTCGGGCGGCCGGCCCCGCCTGGTATGCCGCCGGCAAGCATTTGTGGAGGTCGACCGACCGCGGACGCACCTGGAGCAATCTGACGGCGCTCGGGACCCGGTCGATTCTGGGCGGAGGCATCCGGGATTTCGCCGTGGACCCGGCCAACCCGGAACGAATCGCCGTGGCTGGCGAGACGGGCGTCTGGATTTCGTCCGACGGCGGCCGCTCCTGGAGCGGCCTGAATGAAGGACTGCCTGCCTTGGCCGTGCGCCGGATCGTGGCCGCCCCGGCGGGGAGCCGCGGCGTTCGCATCGCGGTGGAGCAGGAAGGCCGGCTGGAAGAGTACGAGTGGTACCCGGGGCAAAGAATGGGCTGGTTCCCTTCCGCCGATGAGACGGTGTCGCGGGAGGAGCGGCTGCTCCGGCGCTGGAGCGAGCAGTTGAACGCGCGAATCACCGCCGTGTCGGAAGCCGGGGGCACGATCTACCTCGGGGATGAGTCCGGAAGGTTGCTGGCGAGTTTCGACGAAGGGCGGACGTGGCGGATCGCCGAGTCAGCCGGCGCGGGGGCGGTGCTGCGGATCTGGACCGACCCCGGCGACAGAAACTTCGCCCTGGCGGCGCTGGCCCAAGGGGGATCGGATGCGCCGCGCCTGCTGCGAACTCTCAACGGCGGCGCCTTTTGGGACGACCTGACGGCGAACCTGCCCCGGGGCGATGTGTACGGCGTCGCCGCCGACCGGCAGACGGGCGCGCTTTACGCGGCGACCGCCGCCGGGCTGTACTTCACCTTTGCCGATCTCCGCGCCCCCGCCCCGGCGACCGCGTGGCAGCCGCTGGGCGCCGGCCTGCCCCGCGGCGCGGTGCGCGACGTGCGGCTGGACGAAGCAGGCAACACGTTGCTGGCGGCGGTGGAAGGCTATGGCGTCTTCGCCGCGCCCGCGCCGCACCGGCGGCGCGCGCCGCGGCTCGTGCACAGCGCGGATCTCGGCGAGCGCCCCGCCGCGCCCGGCGCCCTGATGACCGTGATCGGCGCGCGCGTATCGGCCGCATCCGCAAACGCCGAGCCGGCGCCGGTGCTGGCATCGGATGAGGCGGAGTCGCAAATCCAGCTCCCGTTCGAGCTGACCGGGGCCTTGGTCCGCGTGACGGTGGAGGCAGGGCAGCAGCGCTACTCGTTTGGACTGCCGGTCGCCTCCGCGGCACCTGCCATCCTGGTCGACCGCGACGGCACGCCGATGGTTCTGGACGCGGACTCGGGCGCGCCCATCGAGCTGATGAACCCGGCGCGGGGCGGCATGACGCTGGAGATCCTGATGAGCGGCCTCGGGCGCGTGACGCCCTCCTGGCCGGCCGGGCTGCCGGCGCCGCTCGAAAACCCGCCTGCGGTGATAGCGCCGGTGCGCGCGTGGCTTGGCGGGGTGGAATTGCGGGTCGAGCGGGCGACGCTGGCGCCCGGCTACACAGGTTTTTATGTGGTGCGCGCGGAGCTGCCGGCGCTGCTCGACGAGGGCATTCACGAACTGGTGGTGGAAGCCGGAGGGATCCGCAGCAACCCGGTCCGGGTGTACGCCGTACCATAATCAGGCGAGGAGTGAAGACGGATGATGCTGTTGCGGATTGCGGCCGCCTGTGCGGTGATGGCCTTTTCCCTGGCGGCGCAGGCCCAGGAAAAAGGAGAGAAGCTGGCGCCCTATTATCCGACGCCGGAGTCCGTTGTCGAGCGCATGCTCAAGCTGGGCGGGCTCAAGCCGGGCGAGAAAATGTACGATCTGGGATCGGGCGACGGGCGGATCGTCATCATGGCGGCGGACAAGTTCAAGGCGAACGCCGTCGGGGTGGAGTTCGACGAAGACCTGGTGAAGCAGTCCACCGCCCGCATCCGGGCGCTCGGCCTCGAGAAGCGCGCCCGCATCATCCATGGGGATTTGTTGCAGCAGAACTACTCCGACGCGGACCTGATCACCATCTACCTGCTGCCGTCGGCGGTCGAGAAGGCGCGCCCGCTGCTCGAGAAGCAGCTGAAGAAGGGGGCGCGGGTGGTGGCCCACGATTTCGGCATTCCGGGCTGGACGCCCGCCAGGGAAGAGCACATCGAGGACGACGGCGAGGGGCGGGCGCACACGCTGTATCTGTACGTGAGGTAGCCGGGGAATGATCCACGCCGATCAGATAGTGCTGCCGTATCTGTGGCGGCGCTACCTGAGCGTGCTGCGCGCCATGGTGACCGGCGCCTGCCTCGGCATCCTGCTGGCCGGACGGGGCCTGGAGGCGGGCACGTGGATCTTCATCCTTACGGTGGTGACGGTTTACAGCCTCGTGTCCATCTTCTGGCGCGCGGCGGAGCGGATCGACAAGGGCGGCATCGTGAACACGGCGCTGGACGTGGCCACGTTCCTGCTCTGCGTGGCGCTGGCCGGCGCGGAGAACTTCTGGCTGCAAGCCATTGCGGCGTTGTACGTTTTCCTGGCCGCCTCGACGCTGCTTGAGTGGCGGGACGTGTTGCTGACCACCGTGCTGACTCTCGCCTTCGTCAACAGCCTGAACCTGGACGCCGCCGACCGGCTTCAACCGCTGCTGCTGATCCTGGGCATGTTCGGCTGCGTGGTGGCCCTCCAGCGGCAAAGCCTGCTGGAGCGCCTGGCGGCGGCGTCGCGGCAGGCGGTGATGTACCGTCTCGACGCCATGCGGGCGCGCGAAGACGAGCGGGAGCGCATCGCCGCCGACCTCCACGACGGCCCGCTGCAAAGCTTCATTTCCATCCAGATGCGCCTCGAGATCCTGCGAAAGATGCTGGCGCGGAACTATGAGGCGGGCATGGAGGAGCTGCGGCAACTTCAGGAAATCGCCGGCCGGCTGGTGACCGAAGTGCGGACTTTCATCCGCGGCATGCGGCCGGTGGAAATGGACGGCGCGGGGCTGGCAGCCACGTTGCGGTCCACGGCGGCCCTGTTCCAGAAGGATTCCGGCATCCCGACGACGTTCAAGGCCGCGCCGGCAGCGATGCATGACGATCTGGAGGCGCGTCCGGAAATCGTGCAGATCGTCCGCGAAGCGCTCAACAACATCCGCAAGCACTCGGCGGCCTCGCGCGCCGCCGTCACGCTGGACCGCCAGGACGGGCAGATCCTCCTGCGCATCGACGACGACGGCACGGGCTTCCCGTTTGCCGGGCGCTTCACGCTGGAAGAGCTGGAGCTGCTGCGGCTGGGGCCGCAGAGCATCCTGCGGAGAGTGCGCGCCCTGGAGGGGTCGCTGACGGTGAATTCGCACCCGGCGCACGGATCCGAGATCGAGATCCGCATCCCGGTCTCCGCCTGACCCGCCGGCCACGCGCGGCAGGCGGCGTGCGCGATTTGCCGGCCGGCGAAGCGCGGGTCATACAATCAGAGTCATGAGCACCGCCGCGCCGCTGCTGGCCACGCCCGAACAACTGGCTCTGTATGAGCCCGTGATCGGTCTCGAAGTGCACGTGCAACTCGGCACGCGCACGAAAATCTTCTGCGCCTGCCCCAACGAGTTCGGGGCGGCCCCGAACACCAACGTCTGCCCGGTGTGCCTGGGAATGCCGGGCGCGCTGCCGGTGCTGAACCGCGCCGCCGTCGAGCTGGGCATCCGCGCGGCGCTGGCGCTGAACTGCGAGGTCCGCCGGCGCAGCGTGTTCGCCCGCAAGAACTATTTCTATCCGGACCTGCCCAAGGGCTACCAGATCTCTCAATACGACCAGCCGCTGGCCGAGCACGGCTGGGTGGACATCGAAACCGGCGGCGGCGCCAAGCGCATCGGCGTGCGCCGGCTGCATCTGGAGGACGACGCCGGCAAGAGCACGCACGACGGCTATCGCGACAGCGACCGCTACTCCTACGTGGACCTGAACCGCACGGGCGCGCCGCTGGCCGAAATCGTCAGCGAGCCCGACATCCGCAGCTCGGAAGAGGCCTACGAATACCTGACCCGGCTGAAGCTCGCCATGCAGTTCGCCGGCGTCTCCAACTGCGACATGGAGAAGGGCAACCTGCGCTGCGACGCCAACGTGAGCGTCCGGCGGCGCGGCGCGCCGGAATTCGGCACCAAGGTCGAGATCAAGAACCTGAACTCGTTCCGGTTCCTGCGCCAGGCCATTGATTTCGAGATATCGCGCCAGGTGGCGCTGCTGGAAGCCGGCGGCACGGTGGTGCAGGAGACGCGGCTGTACAACCCGGAGCTGGACGAGACATTCTCGATGCGGGGCAAGGAGGAGGCGCACGATTACCGCTACTTCCCGGAACCGGACCTGCTGCCGCTCGTCATCAGCGACGAGTGGTTGGAGCGGATCCGCCAGTCCATGCCGGAAATGCCCGCCCAGCTGCGGCGCCGCTTCGTGGAACAATACGGGCTGCGCGATTACGACGCCCAGGTGCTGACCGGCTCGCGCGAGTTGGCCGACTATTTCGAGGCCGTGGCGAAAGGCTGCGGCGATGCTCGGGCCGCCGCCAACTGGGTGACCGGCGATCTGGCCGGATTGCTCAAGGCGGAAGGGCTGACGATCGAGACCTGCCCGGTGGCGCCCGAGCGGCTCGCCGAGCTGATCGTCCTCGTCCGCGAGGGGAAGCTGACAGGCAAACTGGCCAAGGAGATCCTGCCGAAAATGTTCGCCACGCGCGAAAGCGCCGGCGCGATCATGGAACGCGAGGGGCTGCGCGCGATGTCCGATTCGGGCGAGCTCGAAGCGATCGTGGATCAGGTGATCGCCGCCAATCCGAAGCAGGTGGAGCAGTATCGCGGCGGCAAGACGACTGTGCTGCAATTCTTCGTCGGCCAGGTGATGAAGGCCACCCGCGGCCAGGCGAACCCGGCCGCCGTGGCCGAACTGTTGAAGCAGAAGCTGGGTTGAGGCGCCTTTCGATAGCGCCGCGCCGGCGATCCGGGCGGGGACGGCGAGCGAAGCGTGGTTCCACGCTTTTGAAGCCGCGAGCCGAGCGCGCCGCAGGCCCGCGGGAACGAGCCGTCAAAACGCTTCATTGCAAGGGCATCGGCGCCTGTGGGGGACAAGGGGGGTTCCTGAGGTCATACCCACCTCCACCGATGAGCCCATCGGCGCCTGTGGGGGACAGGGACGGGCGGCCGCAGCGAACACCCTGCCTCGCGGCGCATCATCGCCGTGACCGCTCACTCCGGCCGGACTCATGGCGGGCTCCGGCCTTCGTTGGCGGCTCCGATGCCATGCCGTCGCGCCTTCCGAGCCGCGAGCCGAACGCGCCGCAGGCCCGCGGGAACGAGCCGTCAAAACGCTTCATTGCAAGGGCGGCGGTACCCGGGCGCGGCGGGAGCGAGCGGTTGGCGCGCGCAGCCCTCCGGAGAACCAACGTGCGGTTCGGCTACATGCCGTCGACACGGATGGCGCGCCCGCCGCCGGGCACTCCGGGCCGGGCTCCGTCAGAAGGCGCGGGCCGAGGTGATGCCGCTTTGCTGGAGCGCAGCGGCCATCTTTTCGAGGGCTGACTTGTGGATCTGGGACACCCGGCTCTCGTTGATGCCGAGAAGGCCGCCGATTTCCTTCATCGTGAGCTCGTTGGCGTAGTACAGGACCACCACCTTGCGGTAGCGCTCCGGCAACACCCGCATGGCTTCTTCAAGGCGCGCTCTCATCTGCTCGCGGGCGCACATATGGTCCGGCTGTGTCTCCGGCGCGCCGGGATAGTCCGGAGGCGGGAGTTCGTCCTGCTCCTGGGCGCGCGTGGATGCCGAGACCAGCCCCACGTTGCGCAGATCGAGGGCCATCTGTCTCCAACGGGAAATGCCGACGCCGAGCCGTTCGGCCAGCTCGTCTTCGGTGGGCTGCCGGTGAAGCACCGCGCACAGGTCGCGGGTGATCTGTTCCACCTGGCGGTGCCGGCGCCGCATATCGCGGGAGGCCCAATCCATCTGCCGCAGGCTGTCGAGGATGGCGCCCTTGATCCGGTGCTTGGCATAGCTCGAGAAGGCCACCTTCTTGTTGGGGTTGTATTTGGTGGCCGCATCAAACAATCCCAGAATCCCCGCATGCACCAGGTCGTCCAGCTCGACATGCACCGGAAGCCCCTCATGCACCCGCAAGGCGATCGCCTTGACCAGAGAAAGATGTTCCATCACCACGCGGTCACGCCGCTCGAGACTGGTTTCCTTTTTCCTGTCCGGCTTGGCCGCCGGCCGCCCGTTCTTTCTCGCCGTTACCGTCGCAGTCGCTCTTGCCGCCATCGCATCATCCTTCCTGCCGAATTGCGGTCCCGCGCCGGCCTCTCTGGCGGAGGCTTCCGTTGCATTTCCCGGGACCTTGCCAACGCCGGACGGTTCCACTCCGGCGTCGCTCGCGACAGAAGGAGCAATCGCGGATCCATTCCTGGCCGAACAGCCGCAGCCGCAGGGCGCCGCCGTCGCGCCAACTGCAACCGACAGATTGTAAAGGCTTTGCGATGACGCCAACGGAGCGGCCTCATCCCAGGGCAGCAGAGGCTGCCCGGGCGGCGCAGATGGATTTTCCCGTTTCGATTCGCGATGGCTTCGGAGTCTCATGCCAACCTCACCAAGCTGGAACACCGAGTTTCATATCGGTACAAATTTGGAGTTCCCGGTCGGTAAGGGAAATTCCTCCGTTGAGCTCCTGCGCCGATGCTAGCGCGAAATTGAGGAGTTTCCATTACATGGACCACCTGAATTCGCAGCTCCAGAACCCTGAAAAGAGAGGAAAATTCCCCCCAAACGAACTCAGGGAATAGCCCGCCCGGCCGCGAACGCTCCACTCGGGCTGGTCCGGCAGATCCTGCAAGACAATGACTTCCGCCTGATTCCTGCGACCCGTGCCAGAAGAATCCACGCCCGGATGCGGCATCGATTCTTCCGGCCGCTGGCGACAACTCCCGGTTCCCCGCACGGGGCTGGGAAAGATCCGTTTGCGCGGCAGCCGCCAGCGCATTGCCGGCCGGCGGGGCAGCGCGGAGGCAGGCCGGGCCACCCGAGGGGGCCGGATTGGAGGCACGAGAACCAGGCACACGGCAGCACTCCATCTTTAAGGAAGAGCCCCTCCATTGCAGGGATTGGAGGCACGAAAACCAAACAAACGGCAGCCCGGCCGAGCGGACTCTTTGCAAATTTCCGTTTCCGCGAGGCAGCGCTATCAGCCGGCAGCCTCAGAGGCCCCCGCCATCCCGAATTCGGTGACGCTCGCCTTGCAGCGAGCGCGACGCAGCACCCTTTCGGCTTTGCCGCATGGCCGGTTCCGGGCAACCGTCTGCGCGGCGGCGCGGCCGGCCCGTGTACGGCATCTCTCGCGCAAGAGGCGACGCGCAACCTTCTTCATGCGGTTTGGCGGCGCGGCTGGCTGGGAATCCGTTCTCTGCCGGCTCCGCCGATGCGCGCCCCGGCAGGTGATCGGAGGAATGCCCGAGCAGGCAGTTCAGGCGGAAATTTCTGTCCGGCGGGGTAAACCTTGCGCGGGGCGTTCCCGTTTTGGGGTGTATGATATTTCAAGCCAAGGGAGGGGTGACCCGATGCAACGTATGCTGCGGTTGCTCCTGGGTTGCTGGATGGCAGCGGCCGCCGGTCGCGTGAGCGCCCAGGAAGAAAACTGGCCCACGGTCTCCAGCGAGAACTGCACCTGGATCGCCGCGCCCGGGGAGGTGCAGACGCGCGGGCTGCGGGCGCGGCGGGAGGCCTTTGAGCGGACGCTTGAGTTTGCGCGCTCCATGCCGAAGACGCGTGCGGCGAAGACCGTGCCCGCCTCCGAGCTTCCGGTGCGCAACTTCATCGACGAGGAGATCTTCGCGCGGCTCCAGGCGGAGGGCGTGCCGGCGGCGCCGTTGGCGGGCGACGAGGAGTTCCTGCGCCGCGTCACGCTGGACCTTACCGGACGGATCCCTTCGGCGGCCGAGATCCGGGCGTTCGTGGCGGATGCGGACCCGGACAAGCGGGACAAGGCGATCGAGCGTCTGCTCGGGAGCGAGGAGTTCATCGACAAGTGGAGCCTCTGGCTGGGAGACCTGTTCCAGAACGCCGCCTTCGCCCAGAACCGCAGCCAGCAGATCAACGGGCGCAACGCCTTTTACCGGTGGATCCGGAACGCTCTGGTCGAGGACAAGAGCTGGCGGGACATCGCCACCGAGATCATTACGGCGAGCGGGAACAACTTCGATGCCGGCACGGCGGGCACGAACTTTCTCATCCGCGGCTTCGCGCCGATGGGGCCGGCGCAGGACACCTACGACCTGCTGCTGGTGAAGACGGCCACGACGTTCCTCGGCATGGGGCACTACGACTGCCTGCTGTGCCACAACGGGAAGTACCACCTCGACATGGTCTCCGCCTGGGGCGCGAAGGTGACGCGGCTCGAGGCGCAACAGATGGCGGCGCACTTCGCCCGCCTGACGATGGCGGCGCGGCGGGCCGCGACAACCGACTACTATTACCGGTCGTTCGATGTGAGCGAGCGGGCCAACGGGTTCTATGTGCTGAACACCAACGCCGGGAACCGGCCGAACCGCGCGCCGGCGCTGATCGACGGGCGGACGGTGACCAACCTCGCGCCCGCCTGGCGCGATGGCAAGCCGGCCAGCGGCAACTGGCGCGAGTCGTTCGTGAGGTCGATGATCGAAGACCCGATGTTTGCGCGCAACTACGCCAACCGGCTCTGGAAGGCGATGTTCAACCTGGCGCTGGCGGAGCCGGTGGACGGGCTGGACCCGGCGCGGCTGGACCCGCGGGCGGACCCGCCGGAAGGCTGGACGTACCAGGCCTCGCACCCGTGGCTGCTCGAGAAGCTGGCCGAGTACGCGCGCAGCACGGACTTCCATCTGAAAGACATGCTGCGGCTCATGGCGCAGAGCACCGCCTACCAGTTGAGCTCGCAATATGACGGCGAGTGGGACATGACGAAGGCGCCGCTGTTCGCGCGCCGCATCCCGCGCCGGCTCCACGCCGAGGAGATCCACGACGCGATCGTGAAGGCGACGCAACTGCCGCAGCCTTACATGGTGCAGGGCTTCGCGGAGCCGTTCGTCTGGGCAGTGCAGCTGCCCGACACGAGCGAGCCGCGCTCCAACGGGACGGCGCGCGCCTTCCTGGACGCTTTCAGCCGCGGCAACCGCGACACGCTGCCGCGCACGCAGGACGGCTCGATCCTGATGTCGCTGAACCTGATGAATTCGCCGTTCACGAACAACCGGGCGCGGGCCACCGGGACGAGCGCGTCGCCGTATCTGGCGGCGCTGGCGCGCGGCGGGTCCAACGAAGAGATTGTGGAAGACATGTTTCTGACGTTCCTGTCGCGCCGGCCGACCGAATACGAGCGGGGCGTGGCGGTGAAGGCGCTGGAAAAGGCCTCCTCGGCGCAAGGGCGAGCCACGGCGCTCGAGGACCTGGCGTGGGCGCTGATGAACAAGATCGATTTTCTGTTCAGCTATTGAGGGAGGGGCGCGAGCGATGACGCACGAATCGCCATTCGCACCGTTCTGGCGCCGTCCGGCCCTGGACCGGCGCGTGTTCTTCCGGCACCTGGGCGCGGCCGTGGCGGGCAGCTTTTTCCTGCCGGGGCGGAGCCTGGAAACGATCGCGCGCGCCGATGCCCCGGTCAAGGGCACGGCCCGTTACGTGATCTTCGTGAACATGGCCGGCGCGCCCAGCCAGGTGGACACCTTCGACCTGAAGGAAGGCCCGTGGACGCTGCCGGAGATGGAGCCGACCTCTTACGGCGAAATCCGCTGGCCGCGCGGGCTGTTGCCGCGGCTGGCCGAGCATCTGGACTCGATCGCGCTGATCCGCAGCGCGCGCACGCACGCGGTGGTGCACGGGCTGATGCAGACGTGGATCCAGATCGGCCGGAACCCGCTGTCCGGGCTGTCAAAGATCGCGCCGCACATCGGCAGCGTGGTGGCGCGCGAGCTGGGCGACCCGAAGGCGGTGCTGCCTCCGTTCATCTCCCTCAATTCCGGAGGCGGCCCGAACCGCGGCTACCTGGATCCGTGGACCGAGCCTTTCTATGTCTCGCCGGCCGGGCGCGGGCTGCCGAACTCGACGTCGCCGATCGGCGCGGAGGGCTTCGACCGGCGGTACGGACTGCTGCTGGAACTGGATGCCGAGATGCGGGCGCTCGAGTCGATCGGCCCGGTGGTGGGCGAGTACGAACAGTTCAACCTGACAGCGCGGACGCTGATGTACAACGACGACGTGACGCGGGTGTTCACGTTTTCGACCGAGGAACAGACGCGCTATGGCAACACCGCCTTCGGCCGGGCGTGCCTGGCGGCGCGCAACCTGATCCGGTCCGGCCTGGGCCCGCGGTTCGTCCAGATCACCGTGGGCGGGTGGGACAACCACTCCGGCATCTATACGGGCGCGCTGAACCCGGCGAACGCGAACGCGCTGGCGCGGACGTTCGACCTGTCGATGGGCGAGCTGCTGCGCGATCTGAAGACCGACGGCCTGCTGGAGCGCACGCTGGTGCTGTGCATGGGCGAATTCGGGCGCACTGTGGGGCCGTTGAACAGCCAGAACGGGCGCGACCATTTCCCGCAACAGTCCGTGCTGCTGGCCGGCGGCGGCGTGAAGGGCGGGACGGTGATCGGCAAGACCAACGAGACGGGCGCCTTCACAGTCGACCCCGGCTGGTCGAAACAGCGCGACATCCGTCCGGAGGACATCGAGGCGACCATCTATTCGGCGCTCGGGATCGATTACACGAAGGTCTACTACGACGATCCGCTCGGCCGCGGCTTCGCCCTGGTGCCGGCCAACCAGGAAGAAGAGTACGGCCCGGTGCACGAGCTGTGGGGCTGAGCGCGCGCGCTCAGCGGCGGCGCGCAGCCGGGTAATACTGCATCAGGGAGCCGATGAAAGCGCCCAGAGCGGCGAAGGAGAGCCAGGCGACCGACTTCGCCTGATCGGGGCCGTAGAAGCGGTAGACCGGGCTCACGAAGAAGCCGTAGACGAGCAGCACGAGGCTCGCGAAGGTGAAGGCCACCAGCAACGGCTTCCATTTGCCCGCAACAGCGAGCACGGCCGCCACCGCGCCGAGGATCCCGGCGCCGAGCAGCACGTAGAGCACCGTGTCCCCCTTGAACCAGGGAACCATCTCGAAGCGGTAGTTCTTCGCGCCCGTGATGAGAATCACAATGGCGATGCCGGCGAGAAAGAGCCCGAACACAAGAGAGAATATGTAGCTGTAGAAACGGAGCAACATGGCGAACAACTTCACACTGCCTCCCGAAGCCGCGGCAACGGCAAGTGATCATTCTATCAACAAGAGACGTTTGGCCACCGCGGCAGTACTGGCGCTGCTGGCGGCGCTGCCGGCGGCGGCGCAGATGACGGCCGCGCAGCGGCGCACGGACTTCGAACAGATCGCGGCCGCCGTGGCCAAGCGTTACGCTCCCTATGCCTGGAAGATCGAAGCCTTCGGTTATGACGCGCTCAAGCTGAAGCCGTGGCTTGAGCGGCTCGAGTCGGTGCGGGACGATCTCGAGTATTTCGAGCTCTGCATGGAATATGTGGCGAGCCTGCGGGACCTGCACTCGGGCTATTTCCTGCCGAGCGATTTTTCGGCCGAGCTGCCGATCTACGTGGACCTGTACGACGGCAAGGCGCTGATCGAGTACGTGGACCGCTCCGCCCTGCCGGCATCCGAATTCCCGTTCGAGGCCGGCGACGAGCTGGTGTCTGTGGATGGCGTGACGCCGGAGGAGTGGATCCGTTCCGTTTCCCGGCTGCAATCGTTCGCCAACGAGCGGGCGACGCGGCGGTGGGCGATCGAGCAGATCGCATTCCGGCAGCAATCGGTGCTGCCGCGCGCGCACCGGATCGGCGAGTTCGCGGAGGTGGTGGTGCGGCGCGCGTCGACGGGCAAGGAGGAGACATACCGGATCGCGTGGCGGAAGCAGGGAACGCCCCTGGAGCGCATCGGCCCGGTGCCGGACCCTTTGCTGCGCAGCGGGAAGCCGTCGGGCGAAGCGCGGCTGTCGGCGGAGGACGGCGGGCAGGAGGCGGACGGGGTGAAGCGCTCGATTCCGGCGGCGCGGCGGCTGCCGGCGGCCAAGCGGCTGCGGGGCTTCGGGCGGGTGTCGCCGGTGTTTGCGCTGCCGGACAATTTCGTGACGCGGCTGGGGCGCGGGTATTCCGACCGGATTTATTCGGGGTGGTACGAGGCCTCCGGTTTCCGCATCGGGTATCTGCGGCTGCCCGAATTCCCCACGTCGCCGTTCGACAAGACCGCGATGCTGCGGCAGGCTGAGACGGAGATCGTCTGGCACAAGGCGAACACGGACGGGCTGATCGTGGACGTGATGCGGAACCCGGGCGGCGACCAGTGCCTGGTGAACGAGCTGTTGCGGCGGCTGATTCCCTATCCGTTCCGCACCACCGGCGACGAGATCCGGCCGACGCTGGAAATCGTGAACTGGTTCCGGCAGGACGTGGAGGACGCGAAGAATTCGGGCGCGGACCCGGTGACGCGCTGGATGCTGGAAGCTTTCCTGCGGGACGTGGAAACGGCCTATGGCGAATACCGCGGCATCACGGGGCCGCTGCCGGTGTGCGGCATCTCGCTGGACCTGTACCCTGCGACGCTCGGCGACGGAACCGGCATCGCCTATGACAAGCCGATGGTGGTGCTCGTGGACGATTTTTCGACCTCGGCGGCGGACAGCTTTCCGGCGGTGTTGCAGGACGCCGGGCGCGCGCTGGTGGTGGGCATGCCGACGGCGGGCGGGGGCGGGCTGTCGCAAGAGTCGCCGCTCGGCTTTTACGCGGAGGCGTCGGTGGCGCTGAGCTACTCGCTGGGGACGCGGGCGCGCGTTTACCAGCATCCCGGCCTGCCGCCGACGGATTATCTGGAGAACGCCGGGGTGCGCCCGGACATCGAGCTGGACATCATGACGCGGCAGAACCTGGTGGAGAACGGGCGTCCGTTCATGAGCGAGCTGACGTCGATCGTGGTGGAGTATCTGCGCCGGCAAGGAGGCAGCGCACGCGTTCTTCCAGCAGTCGAGTGAAGGCGCCGCGGTCGCGCAGGGCGAGGCCCGCGGGCGAGACGGGTTCGCCGATGCGGACCTCGACGTCGCCCGGCAGGATGCAGGAGTCGCCGGCCGGAAGAACGTGGCCGGTGCCGAGGATGGCCACCGGGACGGCCTCCGCGCCCGAGGCGATGGCGAGCCAGGCCGCGCCTTCCTTGAACGGGCGGAGCGACCCGTCGCGGCTGCGGCCTCCCTCGGGAAAAATCAAAACCGAAAGAGAATGTTCGCGGATGAGGCGGGCGGCTTCGTTCAGGCTCTCGATGGAGGAGCGCACCGAGCGGCGTTCGACGGTGAGGTGGCCGGCGCGGCGGAGATACCAGCCGATGAACGGCACGCCGAGCAGCTCCCGCTTGGCGAGGAACCGGAAGGGCACGGGCATGGCGTGGAGCATGACGGGCGTGTCGGCCAGCGAGAGGTGGTTGGAGACGATGACGTAGCTGCGGCCCGGCGCAAGGCGGCCGGCGCCGGCGACGCGCACGCGCGCGCCAAATATGGCCAGAACGGCTCGGGCCCACAGGCGATAAAGGCGGGTCTGCCAGGGGCCGGAGGGCGCCCACGGGGAGGTGGCGACGGCGAGCGTGACGAGAACTGCGGTGACGATGCTGGCGGCCGGAATGATCCACAGCCACGAGCGCAGGTAGCCCCACAGCGGGCGCTTGCGAAGATCCATGCCGCCGGCCTGCCTGTCGTCCGCCGCGCCGGTCAGGGCTTCGGCGCCGGGGGCGGGAGTTCTCGCGCCTCGCAGACGCTCTGGAACCCCTGGCGCGCATGGCTGCCGTCGCAGAAGGGCTTGTTGGCGCTCAGGCCGCAGCGGCAGAGAGAGATGGCCTTGCGGCCGCCGAGGCCGAAGGGCTTGCCTTGCGCGTCGCAGAGAACGAACTCTTCGGGCTCGCCCTCGATGCGGATGGGGCCGTTGTTCAACACCGTGACCTTCACTGCCATAGCCGAGAGAATAGCAAAGGCGCGGCTTCCTATACTTGGGGTATGAGGCGGGCGCTGGCATTGTGGGCTTGCGCTTGGGCGGCGGCGGGGCAGGCGCCGTACGAGCCGCTGGCGCCGCTGAAGCCGGAGACGCTGCTGCTGGCGCGGATCCGCAACGTGGTGAGCGAGAACCTGGCGCGGCTGCCCGATTTCACCTGCGTGGAGACGATCGAGCGGTCGCAGCGCGAGCCGGGGTCGAAGCGCTACCGGTTTCTCGACAACATCCGGCTGGAAGTGGCGCTGGTGGAAGGCAAGGAGCTGTATGCGTGGCCGGGCTCGCCGCGGTTCGAGGAGCGGGATTTGCGGGACATGGTGGGCGGGGGCGCCATCGGCACGGGCGATTTCGCGCTGCATGCCAAGAGCATTTACCTGGGCGGGGCGGCGCGCTTCACCTATCAGGGCACGGAAGAGCTGCGCGGCCGCAAGGTGCATGTGTTTCATTACCGGATCCCGATGGCGGACAGCCGCTTCATCATGCGGATCGAGAAGGCCGAGGGGCCGGTGGGATACCAGGGCCACGTGTACAACGACGCCGAGACGCTGGAGATTGCGCGGATCGAAATCCACATTGACGAGATCCCGCCGTATCTGCCGCTGAAGGAGGGGCACAAGGTGATCGACTACGCGCCGATGGAGATCGGCGGCGCGCGCCACGTGCTGCCGGTTTCCATGGAGATGACGCTGGTGGGGCTGAACGGGGGCGAGAGCCGCAACCGCGCCGTGTTCAGCGGGTGCAAGCAGTACCAAGGCGAGTCCCGGCTGGTGTTCGAAGAGCCTCCGCCGGAGGCGCCGGCCGCCGAGCCGCCGGTGCGGTGGAAGCTTCCCGCCGGTCTTGAGGTCCGCATGCGGCTGGCGGAGACGCTGGACCTGGCCAAGGCGGCGATGGGCGACCCGGTGGTGTTTGAAGTGACGCGGGACGCAATCCGCGGCGGGCAGGTGTGGCTGCCGAAAGGGGCGCGCGTGACGCTGCGCCTGGACCACATGGCGTGCCGCGATTTTCCGGTGAGCCACTGCTTCGTGGCGCTGGCCCCGGGGACGTTCGCCTTCGGGAACAAGACCGGCGAGTTCCGCGCGGAGCTGGCGGTGCCGGATCTGGCGCGGTCGCTCGAGATGACGCTGCGCAACGTGCGCCCGCAGCTGCGCACGATTCCCTTCGAGATGGGGCAGGCGGCGCCCGGTTCGGCGATCCTGCTGGTGAGCGGGCGGCGAGGCAAGCTGCCAAGCGGGTATTCGACCGTTTGGCGTACGCTGGATACACGGGGAGAAGAACAGCCGTGATCCAGTTCGGACCGGAAATCGACCGCGGGCTGTTCGAGCGGACGCTGGATTTCGCCGAACAGCAGGTGGCGCGCCTGATCGAGAAGCATCCGGGGTATTACCCCGTCTACACGAAGAACGGCAAGTGGAAGCACGAGGGTCCGGCGTGGACCCACTGGTGCGACGGGTTTCTGCCGGGCCTGATGTGGATTTTCCACCGCCGCAAGACGGAGAGCGGGGCGCAGGACGGGTTCTGGATGGAGAAGGCGATCGAGTACACGCGCCCGCTCGAGCCGCGGCAGTTCGACCGCGACGTGCACGACCTCGGCTTCATCTTCCTGTCGAGCTACTACCGCTGGTATCAGGCCTCGCGGGACCCGAAGCTGAACGAGGTGCTCGTCCAGGCGGGCAAGACGCTGTCGCTGCGGTTCGTGGAGAAGGGGCAGTATCTGCGCTCGTTCGTCAGCGAGGACTCGCTGTTCATCGACATCATGATGAACGTCGGCATCATTTTCTATGCCGCGCGCGAGACGGGCGACCGGCGGCTGCGGGACATCGCCATCCGGCACGCGCTGACCACGCGCCGCTACCTGGTGCGCGGCGACGGCTCCACGGCGCACGAGGGCATTTTCGATCTGGAGACGGGGGCGTTCCTGCGGCATTCGACGCAGCAGGGCTGGCGCGCCGACTCCTGCTGGTCGCGCGGCCTGACGTGGGCGCTGTACGGCTTCGGAAGCTGCTACGAGTACACGCGCGACCCGCGCTTCCTCGACACGGCGGAGCGTTGCGCCGACTATTACCTGACGCACACGAACGGCGACGGCGTGCCGCCGTGGGATTTCCAGGCGCCCGAGGATTCGCGCAAGCAGGTGGACACCTCGGCGGCGGCGATTGCGGCGAGCGGGCTGCTGCGCCTGTGCCGCATGCTGCCGGACCCGGTGAAAGGCTTTTATTACTGGTCCAGCGCGCTGCACATCCTGCGCACGCTTTGCGAGAAATACACGGCCCGCGACGAGCCGCAGTGGGAAGGCATCCTGAAAGGCGGCGTCTACCACATGCACAAGAACCTGGGCGTGAACGAGAGCGTGATGTGGGGCGACTATTTCTTCTGCGAAGCGCTGGAGAACGCGCTGCGGCACACGCTGTCGAACCAGGCGCGCAAGAGCAACGGCGGCCGCTGACGGCCGCACCCCTCAGCGGGCGCTTTCCGGGCGCTCCCGCGTAAGCAGCACCAGCAGCATCGCGGCCAGATAGAGAACAGCGCCCGCGAGCAGCGTGACGCGAAGCCCGGCCGACACGGAGATCAGCACCGCCGCGCAGGAGCCGAGGACGCTGGCGGCGGCGTTCACCGACCACGCCCATTTCACCGCCAGCGGGCGCCAGCGGGCCAGGCGCACCATTCCCGAGGGGAACGCCATTCCCATGAAGAACGCAGGCGGCGCGATGAACGCCGCCGCCGCCAGCATCCTGACGGGCAGCGTCCAGCGCGCGCCGGCGCTGACGAACGAACCGGCGTACAGCGCCGTCAGGGCGATCAGCGCGGCGGCGGCCCCGAGCGCGCGCATGAGCCGGCTGTCCTCGCCGCGCACCACGCGGCGGCTGAAGAAGCTGCCCAGGCCGCTGAAGACCAGCATGGCGAAAACGACGACCGTGAGCGCATAGGTGGGATGGCCGAGCAGCAGCACCAGCCGCTGGATCAGGCCCACCTGCACGAGAACATACCCGGCGCCCAGGCTGAGGAAGTACAGCAGGAACAGGTTCACCCGGGGCGCGCGCTCCAGCCGCGCGCGGAAGATCAGCGGCGGCAAGGCCAGCGTGACGAGCACGGCCAGGAGGCTCACCCCCGCGAGCGAGATCAGCGTGCGGGCCACGGGCGCGGCCGGATCGCCGGCGCCGGAAGGGCTTCGGAGGCCGTCGAACAGCCGGTCCAGCCGGGCGAAGAAGAAAAAGAACGGGCGGTCGTCGGTGACGGGCCGCACATCCCAGGGGTACGAAGAATAGAAGGCGCCTGGCTCACCGGCGGTCAAGAGCGCGGCGAAGCGCGAGTCGGCAGCCTGGCCGGGCATGTAGAGAATTTCGAGCTGCGCGCGGGCGGCCTCCAGCGCGGCCCGCTCCAGCTCTTCGACGGGGAAGGGCTCGCGGCTGAGCAGCAACGTGTCCGTGGAGCCGTTCCGCAACGGATCACCGCCGCCCTCGCGCAAGACGATCAGGTGCCGCCAAGGTTCCTTGCTTCCGGCGAGTTCCAGCGCGCGGCGCGCGAGCGCCGCCAGCCGGAGCGATTCGCGCGGCGGGTCGAAGCCCCAGCGGGTGAAGGAGAGCAGGCCGCCGGGGCGCAGGCGTTCCAGGTATTCGGTGAAGGCCTCGACTGTGTAGATGGTGTTCTCGCTGAGCGCGTAAGCGCCGGCGGCGGTGGAGGCGCGCGTGTCGACGAGAGTGGCCACGATCAGGTCGTAGCCGCCCGTGGTGCGGCGGACAAAGCTGCGGCCGTCCTCCACGACGACGCGCACCTCGGGCCGCAGGAAAAGGCGGCGGCTGAGGTCGCGGAAGCGGCCGCGCATGATCGTGTCGACGATGACCGGGTTGATCTCGACCGCGGTGACCTCTTTCGAGCCCGCGGCCAGCGCGAGGGCGACGTCGCGGCCGCCGCCGGCGCCGATGACGAGCGTCCTGCCGCCGGGGCGGAGTCGGAAGGCATAGCCGGGGCCGTTGAGCAGCAGCCGGTCGCGATCCTCCGGGGCGAGCGAGAA
>Ga0209227_1000497_pt1 | contig 34048 bp, 30 predicted proteins | sample YNPBryantNP2012_FD_185815 | JGI IMG/M metagenome (GOLD analysis project Ga0209227, IMG submission 185815) | Anoxygenic and chlorotrophic microbial mat microbial communities from Yellowstone National Park, USA - YNP Bryant NP 2012 (SPAdes)... ...
AACTCAGTTTAATCCCTGACCACCGAAATGAAATGCCACAAAATAGTCGCTGTTATTTCGGTGACTGTTCCATTTCTGTGGTTTGTATTTGAATGAACTCAGTTTTAATCCCTGACCACCGAAATGAAATGCCACAAAATAGTCGCTGTTATTTCGGTGACTGTTCCATTTCTGTGGTTTGTATTTGAATAAACTCAGTTTAATCCCTGACCACCGAAATGAAATGCCACAAAATAGTCGCTGTTATTTCGGTGACTGTTCCATTTCTGTGGTCAGATTTTAATATGTTGCTTGAATAATTTTTCTAAGGGATGGCAAAACCTTATCAAACGCTGTTTCTGAGGCCATTCCGATGCGGTGGTTATTTCTTCAAAAATGAGTAAAGGTAACTTATGTCAAAAACAATAATGTCAGGCAATGAAGCCATTGCTCGAGGATTTTATGAAGCTGGGGGGCTATTTGCCTCGGCGTATCCTGGAACTCCCAGCACCGAGATATTGGAGAATATTGGTCAATATGATGACATCCAAGCCCAATGGGCGCCAAATGAGAAGGTAGCGCTGGAGGTGGCTGCTGGTGCAGCTTTGGGTGGAGTGCGATCCCTTGCTGCCATGAAGCATGTGGGTTTGAACGTTGCGGCAGATCCACTTTTTTCGCTTTCTTATCAGGGGACCAATGCAGGCATCGTCATTGTCTCGGCCGATGATCCCGCCATGCACTCATCGCAGAATGAGCAGGACAATCGCTGGTACGCCAGAGCCGCGAAAATCCCCATGCTGGAGCCTTCTGATAGCCAAGAAGCGAAAGATTTCACTATTCTTGCGCTCGAATTGAGCGAGCAATACGACACCCCGGTATTGCTGCGCACCACAACGAGAATCAATCATTCCAAGAGCATTGTGATGTTAAACGAGCGAAGGGCTGTGCCTCAAAAAGAATATAAAAAAAATTTTGCGAAGAACGTTTTGCTTCCCAGTAACGCTCGAAAAAAACATGTTGTGGTTGAGCAACGACTGGCAGCATTGGAAAGCTATGGAAATCATTGCCCCTGCAATCGCATTGAATGGGACGACAAAACGCTGGGCATTATCACCAGTGGCGTCTCATATCAATATGCCAAGGAGGTTTTTCCACATGCTTCGATTTTAAAGCTGGGATTAACCAATCCGCTGCCGAAACAATTGGTGCGGGAATTTGCCGAGCAGGTTGAAAAGATCTATGTTATCGAGGAGCTCGACCCGTTTTTGGAAGAACAAATTTCTGCGATGGGGATTCATGTCGAGGGGAAAAATCGTTTACCGATTCTTGGTGAATTAAGTCCCGACATCATCGCTCAATCCTTTGCGCTTGCATCGCCTGCCGCAGAAGCGTTTCTAAACGATGTGCCAATTCCTCCGCGGCCCCCGGTGCTATGTCCTGGGTGTTCCCACCGAGGCATCTTTTATGCCATGAAAAAGCTCCGGCTCACGGTCACTGGCGATATCGGCTGTTATACTTTGGCTGCTATCCCGCCACTGGAGATTATGGATACCTGCCTCTGCATGGGAGCAAGCATCGGCTATGCGGAGGGCATGGAAAAAGCGGCTGGGGACAAGCTCAAGGGCAAACTGATCGGAGTTATCGGCGATTCAACGTTCTTCCATTCGGGCATTACTGGCCTGCTGGACATTGTTTATAATCAAGGCAAAACGAAGATTTGCATTCTGGATAATCACATTACTGCCATGACTGGACATCAGGAGCACCCGGGCTCGGGCTTGACGCTGAAAGGTCAGCCGACCACGAAGGTGGATATCGAAACCATCTGCCGCGCGGTGGGGATCAAACGGGTCGTAAAAGTTGATCCCTATAACATCAACGAAACCATCGCAGTTCTGAAACAAGAGCTGGCGGCGGATGAGCCATCGGTCATCATTGCGGACGCGCCCTGTGTGATTCGAGCGCGGAGGATATTCAATAAGCCCTATTTTGTGGATCCAGAAATATGCATTATGTGCGGCATGTGCCACAAGGTGGGTTGTCCGGCCATTGAAAAAGATGAAAATGGCAAGACCAAAATCAACGAATTGCTATGCATTGGATGTGATATTTGCCGCCAGGTCTGCAAGCCACAGGCGATTCAAAAACCGATTGGGTAATTGGATAATTTAGCAGATGAATGAAATATCTGGTTTGAAAATGATGAGGAAAAATGAATGCAAGGTCTCATATATCATGTTACAGAAAATCGTCCGGTGATAAATGTGCTGATGAGCGGCGTTGGCGGACAAGGGGTTCTGGTCGCCAGCGATATTTTGGTGATGGTCGCCATGGAGGCAGGACTGGATGCCAAGAAAAGCGAAATCCATGGCATGGCGCAGCGCGGGGGCAGCGTGGTGAGTCAGGTTCGGTATGGGCAAAAAATCTATTCTCCGCTCATCCCGGCTGGCGCTGCCGATATTATTTTGGCGTTCGAAAAATTAGAAGCCGTTCGCTATCTGGATCATTTGAAGCCTGGAGGCGTGGTGATCGTTAATAATCAAAAGATCACTCCCCTTTCGGTATTCTTTGCCAATATACCTTATCCAGAAGATATCGTCCATATCTGCCAAAGAAAAACCGAGCATGTGATCATGGTCGATGGCATTCAACTCGCTGAGCAGGTGGGCAATCCGCGCACCATCAATTCGGTCATGCTGGGGGCCCTGTCCAATTTTTTGGAATTCCATGAGGAGCTTTGGATGAGAGCAATTGCCCAGCGCGTGCCGGCCAAGACGCTGGAATTGAATCGCCAGGCTTTTGAAGCCGGGAAACGGGTTATTCAGCCAATAGGTAATTAAATTACCGGCAGAGAATTTGGACTACCGATGCATAGATTGGCTGGTTGAAATTCAATTTCAGAAAAACGGCAGAGCTTCGCAATCTCATGATTCCTCAATTTCATTCAAAAAACATTGAACTCGAGAGGCAAAGCGCAAAGGAAATCCAATATGGTAATTAACAATTTCGATCAATTGCTGGAAGCAGCGAAACAGGTCAGTGAAAAATCCCAGCGCCCGGTGAGGGTGGCCATTGCAGCGGCGAATGATGCGGCCGCGCTGGAGGCGATCCAAGATGCGAAACAAATGAAATTGGCTGATGGACTCTTAATCGGGAACAGGAATCTTATTTTGAAGACATTGGATGAATTTGAGATCGACCCTGATGAATTTGAGATAATCGAGGCGAATGAGGAGACCGAAATTTGTCGCCGAACGGTGCAGGCCATTCATCGCGGCGAGGCCGAAATCATTTTGAAGGGCAAAGTGAAAACGGCCACGCTATTGAAAGCGGTGCTGGATGCCGAGCACGGGCTGCGTACTGGGCGATTGATCAGCGATGCGTTTGTGTTCGAATGGCCTGAGCGCCCGGATCCTAATAAATTGATGATCATCACCGATGGGGGGTTCAATCTGGCCCCCGATCTTAACCAGAAGATCCAGATTCTGGAGAACGCGGTTCAGGTGATGCATGCCCTTGGTCACTCCAATCCGCGCGTTGCCGTCGTGTCCGCAGTGGAAACGGTGAATCCGTCGTTGCCCTCTACGGTGGATGCAGCGATTCTGGCAAAGATGAACGAGCGGGGACAAATCAAGGGCTGCATTGTGGATGGCCCATTGGGGCTGGACAATGCCATCTCCCCCGAGGCTGCCCAACAGAAAGGCATTCAATCCCCGGTGGCCGGCAAAGCCGATATTCTGCTGGTTCCCAATATCGAATCTGCCAATCTCACTGCCAAAGGCACGACCTATTTCGCCAAATTGCGATTGGCGCACGCCACCATGGGCGCTCGGGCGCCGGTTTTGATCCCATCCCGCTCGGACACGGCCGATGCCAAACTGCTGACCATTGCGCTGAATGTGCTTTTATGCAAGCAGGCAGCCTAATCTATACGATAAGAACTAACTGGCTAAAAAGCAGACGTTCAGAATAGTTTTTTCAGGGAGGACAGTTGAGCAAGCTTGCTATTTCTGGTTTTCAACTAATTTTCCAGATAGATATTTATGAATTATGCTGGCAATCAAAGTTTGATATGGGATTCCTTCTTCCAATGATTTTTTCTTCATATCAATAAAGTCTTTCTCAGAGATTCGAATATTGATTCGCTTATTTTTCAAAAACGTATTTCTGGCATACCGGGAATATTCTTCTTTCTTTTCTTCTAAATTATCAATCGAGCCCCATTCATCTCTTTCATAAGATTCGATTATATCTTTTTCGTAGTCATCGAATTTATCCATTTTCATCACCTTTTAAATATTTTTTGGTTGCTTTTCTGCTGGGGATAATTGTCTTTAAAAAGACCTGAGTTTCATTTTCCACAAAAGGTACCAAATATGCATAATCATTATAATGAACAACAAATATTTTCTGACCTGGATATTTATCTTTATTGGGATGTTCCAAAATGTCTAAAACCTGCTTTGTCTCTATCAAGGTCGCCACTATCTCAAACGAGATATTCCGCTCCTTTTTCAGCTCCTCATTTTTTTCTCGATTCCAGGTAATGTATTTCATGTTTATATCTTAATAAATTTTATGATCATTGTCAATATAATTTTTGATGAAAATCTCAAGCCATTCAAATCACGATGAACGAGCGGGGACAAATCAAGGGCTGCATTGTGGATGGCCCATTGGGGCTGGACAATGCCATCTCCCCCGAGGCTGCCCAACAGAAAGGCATTCAATCCCCGGTGGCCGGCAAAGCCGATATTCTGCTGGTTCCCAATATCGAATCTGCCAATCTCACTGCCAAAGGCACGACCTATTTCGCCAAATTGCGATTGGCGCACGCCACCATGGGCGCTCGGGCGCCGGTTTTGATCCCATCCCGCTCGGACACGGCCGATGCCAAACTGCTGACCATTGCGCTGAATGTGCTTATCAGTCGAGTTGCTACTTAAAACTGCTTTGCCGCGTTAGCAAAACTGCGGCTGGATTGGTACGATTTTTCTTTTTAGAAATGATCAGCTCAATGAAAATTTATCTTATTGATTTGATTTGTGAGAATTATATGGCCAAATTTATCTCTCCCATCCTCCTGGATCCTCCCCCCTATTGCTTAGAAGCTTCCAGCGCAGACTGACTTACTTTCTACACTTTAATGAAAATAGGAGGATGTTCTTTGGCCTGAATCTGCAAAATTGCTTGCGACTGGTCTTATCTGACCCCGTAGTTCCATTTTTAATTTCATCCCGAACTCGATCATAGGTGGTAACTCATCGTTGGGGCCGCGGGCAGAGATGAATCTATGCGAAACGCTGCAATTACTGTCTCGGAAATAGGGATCGAATCACCAGCAGGATCGAAAATAGCACCACCGATCCTCCGGCCCAGGCTGCAGCGGTGGGAAATATGGAGGACACAAACAGGTATGGTTGAGCTACGCTCCAGGCTATCCCACCTATCCCTAAAATGCCAATGAGAAATTGGATCCATCGTTTTCCACAAGATGCTGGTGACAGCGGATCAAAGCGGATCTTCCCCCTGCGGAGTCCCGTTGCGAATCCATAGGCCAGCCATAGGCAAATTAGCAGCACGAGGCCAATAATCCCCCACAGGACTCTGGTAGCATATACAATTCGTCCCATTTTCACGGGTTCGATGCCCAGCCATCGTGACCAGTCGGTGAGTACTTGTGCCATGAACGGCCAACTGCGCTGGCTATTGGTAAGGATAACGATACCGTCGCCGCTTTCTGGAATTGCATGAAAATGGGTCATCCAGCCATGGCCCTGGCCGCCGTGCCACACGGCTGTTCGGCCATCGGAAAGCGTTTCAATAAAATGGCCAAATCCATAACTTTCGGCGACAAAGCCAAACAATCCCGGAATGCCCACCTGTGGTTCATGAATCTGGCGAATACTCTCCAAATTTAACACACCATAATTCGAACGATAAGACCCGGTCATTTCAGCGCAAATAAAACGGCCGATATCTTCGGCCGTAGCCAACAGTCCTCCCGAGGCTTTGACAGGATAGACATAGGCCGGGACCGCCGTGCCGTCGATTTCATAGCCGATGGGGACAGCCGCACTAAATGAAGAATCCCAGGCAAAACTGGCCCTGGTCATGCCCAGCGGCCGAAGCAGTTCCTCGGCCATGTATGTCGCGAAATCACGACCGCTGGCCTCTTCGATCAGCAACTCCAATAGATTGAAACCGACATTGGAATACATAAAACCAGAGCCGGGTTCACGGAGGAGCCGCACCTCCTGGGTCAGATAATCCCGCAGTGTCGGCATTGGGCCTTGCGGCGGATATTCCACTGCTTTGCCGATAGCTCCCAGCGGCAGCCCGGCGTTGCCGCTCAACAGTCTGCGAATGGTGATTTTATCCTGATCGAATGCTGTTTGCGGCAGCTTCCAGGAGTGCAAATAGTTTTGAATCGGGGCATCCAGCTCCAGCTGGCCCTGTTCCACCAGCCGCATCACTCCCCAGGCGGTCACGGATTTGGAAATGGATTCCACGCGGCAGACCGCATCGGGACTCATGATGCGACGCTGCTCCAGGTCGGCGTATCCGTAGGCGTTGGACCACACGAGTTGCCCATTGCGTACCAGGGCCATGCTCACGCCGGGGATACTATATTTCTCTAACAACTGGGGAATCCGCCTATCGAAATATGCGGAAAATTCTGCCACTGAATCCTGCTGAACAGGCGGCGAGGAACGACAACCCAACGACAATGCCGCTAATATTAGCAGTGCACAAAGTCCCACCATCCAAAAATCAACCTGCGGACGCCTCGTGATTTCAACCAAAATGATCTGATTTCTTTTTGCCATTTGACCAGTGATATTCATATTACGATCGCTCCCTTGGAATCACCATGCTAACCGATACCTTCATCGCCGTTAAAATGCCTCTGATAATTGAAAATAAGGATTGATGCCATAGCGGCTGAATCCGACATCGAGGCGAAGATTCAGCTTATCGTTCGGAATTGCCGCGAAGCGCAGCCCGACACCGAGCGAAAATTTGGATTGTTTTAGTTGAAAATCGCTGGAACGATGCATCACATCGCCAACACCCGTGCATAGGACGCCGGAGAAGCGTTGGTAAATGGGATAGCGATATTCCACCTGGGCAACGGCCAATTGCTGATCCCGAAAACGACTGCCGTGGATCCCTCGCAGCTGATCCAACCGAGCCAGGTGATTAAAGGGGACGAGGCCCTGCATCGTTTTGGCGACCAACTGAAAAGCCAGGATATGCCGATTTTGAACCTCCAGGAAATATCGAAAATCGAGCGTATAGGATTCATAATCAAATTCGCTGCCCAGCCACCCTCGATAAACTGTCGCATAAAATTGAAGCCATGATCCCTGTGATGGATAGAAGATATTGTCCCGGCTATCCCATTCGATGATGGGTCCCAGGCCAGACAACAGGCTTCCGTGAGAACCAGGTAATTTCTCACGGCTTAACTTCCCATCAGGTTCAACTTGCTGAATACTGGTGTGATTGAAATGATAGGTTGCTCCCAGGCGCAGATTTTTATACACGCGGCAGGTGAGCGCTGGTCGAATGATAAAATCCTCGGTAGTGACATCCTCGGCATCGGCATCCGAATTGCTATTTCCAATGCCATAAAACAGGTCCGGGAATTTTTGATAGCCCAACATGGTCTTTATCTGCCATTTATCACCATGAAAATAAAAATCAGGATTGAATAGCGCGGCAAACTGCTTTTTTAATGTGTAGATCGCATAAAAATTCATATTGTCGGGCCGTGCATTTTCGGGGTCCTTTTGATCGCGAATGGTCATGGCTGCTCCGCCACCCAGAATGATTGATGTTTCTGGTGTGTAGAGAATTACAGGATAGCCCGCAAAGGGTAAGCGACGCTTCTGCTCCTTTGCCTCGGATGGTTTTGCTTGCTTAGCAGCGCTGTCCCGACTGTCTTTGGCCGAGCTCTGTCCGACCCAAAATAAACCCCAAAAAATGACAAATGTTGCCATGAAGATCGTTCGATAGGTTGAGTTCCGCATGCATATTCCTTTGGTAAAATGAAAATTTCCTCGATTGAATAAAAGGCATTGCCTGGATTAACTGTTATTCCAACTGAAGCGACTATTTTGCTGGAAAAATATGTCGCCTCTGGCGCTGACCAGATAGATCGCGATGGCGGTAAACAACACCAATTGGATGAATTCAGTGACGATAGCGATCTCGATGATAGTGCCGACGAAATTGCCCATAAAATGAAAAAGGATCGCTGCCAGGGTGCTTCGGTTGTTGCTATAAAAAATATAAGTAAAGATGATCGCCTTGGGCAATAACATCGCAAAATAGACGAATAGCATCAGGCGATTGCCAGCGAATTCTTGCAACGGGTAGCCTTTGATCATAAATAGCGGAATGTGCCAGCACGCCCACACGCAGCCGAGTATCAGGCTGGCCACGAGACCGTTGAATTTGATGCGCAAGCCATCCAGCCAATAGCCCCGCCAACCCAATTCCTCGGGCAGCGGACCAAGCAAGAAAGTGAATACTATGAACGGGAATATCATTAGCCAATTATTTCGCACCTGTGGTACGATTTGAAATTGGGCCAGCGATTGATCGAACAAGGTGGAGATCCCGATGGCTACCGTCGCCACCAGCGGAAAAATGAGCGCCACCAGGAGGTATCCCGTGGGTGTGATCAATTGGTAATTGAACACACGATGCCAGTAATCCTGGATCAAGGCTTTGTTTCTCGAAGTATAGAGCAAAATGAAAGCGGAAGCTGTGGGTCCCAGACCGCCAATGGCGATCAGAACTTTCACCAGCGGAGAAGCCACTCCCTTTCCGCTGAGCACTGCGCTCAGCCATGGGATCCAGGTGAAGGCAATGACCAATAAGAAGAAAGCGAATGGTTGATAGGATTTGGGGTTGGGAGGCATGAAATTATCTTTCTGTTGAGCTTTTATGAAAAAATGATATGGCATCTACCATCACGTTGATTTTTTAACGGCGCTTCGAAAATTCTTTATCCGATGGAAAAAGTTCGTAGGAGCTACGGTTGAAATTCAGGTAGGAGCAGAAAATAGAGCCTTTACGAAAGCGCTGAAGCCTGGCCTGTTTCATGGAGCACAGATGCACCAACAATGCTGATAAGAAAGGTTAAACGAATTAGCATCCACTCGATGATGAGATCATCCTTCACGGAAGAGGAATACTGTCATTAAAGAAACATCCGCCAGCGGTCTTCATTATCCTAAATTGGCCTATTCAGGAACACTCAATTCAGTTGTCAGTCAATAAATCACTCAGCATCAATTATGCAATACGATGGATCATTCACTGAGCGATTTGCCACCTCTGGTTACCAAATTTAGCCATTCGAAACTTCGGTTTTTTCAATCGATAGCCAATATAGTAATTGGTCCGCTCAAAGTCAAGCGAAAATTTGCCCGGTTGTCATGGCAAACCTTTTGTGGCTGCGCGATTAGCCGTGTGGTCGATCGGGCCAGGGGATTGGATGATTGGGCAACTAATAATCTGGTGATTCCGGTTTGGTTATTTGGCAAATCGACGCTACTCTGTGAGGGATTGATGATCCACAGTCGATATTATATCTGGGTGTTTTATCATTCTCGAGCTGGATTGGATGAACCAGCTATTAGGAAAGGCGCAAAAGGAGTTACGGGAATGATTGTAGTGGCAGCAAAGTAAGCGCAACAAATTCAGCAAGAGCGATTTGCTAGGTAGCTCCTACTAGTCAAGGGCATTCGTGCTTAGGAAGTCCCTAACGGTATTGAATGCGTTGAAAAACAAGGGTGTTCCAGCAAATGAAAGAGGAGAGACTGGGCCAATCGTCATGAAGGAATACTCTCTGCTTGCGATGTCAAAGGACGAATGAGGGTCACGAAACAACTGGTAGAGGTCGAGAGCTTTGCTTCGTCCCCCCACCAGTTCGCTCAATGCTTTGAATTCGGCCCCCATTCCCAAACCAAAACCAAAGAAAAAGATGCGCAATTGCTCCAAAATTTCGCGATGCAGACTGGAGAGAGTCTGACTGACGAAAAGCCACCCGACTCCATATTTGCGAGTGGTGCGTGCTGCATCAATCAGGATGCTCCGCACTCCTTTCTTCTCATCCCTGTCAGGCTCTTCACAGGATGCAAGACGGTGCGCTTCATCTATCAGCACCAGGGTGTTGAGATTGCGGTTCTGTTTGTAGGCATCTTCTGCCGTTTCGCGAATACCCTCTAATAAGTGTTTAATAACCAGTGCTTGTATCACCTCATTCCAGAATAAGGGGATACTTTGAGGCTGGGATTGATCCCCACCAAAAAGAGGGAGCGTATTCAAACTACCTGTAGTTTGAGTCGCCTGTTCCACCGACAAGTCTATCACGACAAGAGGCCGTTGAGGTTGATCGGGATCAAACAGACCGGCCAATAGACCTTCTACGGTTTGTGCTCCTGACCGATCTTCTTGAAACAGTTGCGTAACAGGAAGCCAATAATTGGTGAAGAAAAAACCGCGATCAGCTTGCTCATACATTGACTGAAATCGGGCTCGTGATCCTTCTGAACGATAAAAGACCTTTTGAACATTTTCATCCCCGAGCAGTGCCCACGCGCGATTGAAAGATTCTCGAGTATGTAAGTCCTTTAGCCTGACATTGGCACGATCCAGACGGTCGGCCAGTGTTTCTGTAGCCAATTGCCGATTTTCTCCCTTGGGGATGCTTAGTTGTTCAAAGAAAGGTGACTCATAGAGAATTTTAGCAAATAGTTCCCACTGGTCCAGCACCAAATTCCTCACGCCATGCACCTGGATCGGTTTTCTAAGCCTGTTCAGGACCTCTCTCATCGGCAACTGAAATTCACCTGGCACCGCTTCGCCCCTGACCTCTTTGGCGAATTCGCCTTGAGGATCAATAACCAGGATCGCCATCTTGGGATAGCGAGCATAAGCCAGCAGGATCATCTTAGCCAGTACTGACTTTCCAGAGCCGGTTTTGCCAAAAATGCCCAGATGATAGGCTTCGCCAGCGCCCTGCGGGCCGATGTCGAAATGTTTGAACCAAAGAGGGAGAAGCGGCTTTGAGCCATAGACATGTCCCAGATAGAAAAGCTGGTCGCGGTAGGGCGAGAGTAATTCGGATAGAACGGAATCGTTGGCAAGATGAATGGAAGTACCTGTAGCCGGGACAGTGCCCAAGATGCTGGGGCGATAGCCATTGGGTCCTGCGGAGAAGACAGCACTGATGGTCATCTCTCCAAGGTGGGTATCCTGGCGTTCGCTCACGGTATCTACCCGCCCGCTCTGGCGGATCAGGCTACGCATCGTGGGGTCCTCGTGCCAGACATTGCGCAGTTTCACATCAGTAATCTGTCCCAACGCATAATGGGAAAGTCCATCCTGGTGATAGCGGAACAAGGCCAATTCCCCTACAAGCTTCCTGCTGACGGCTCCGGCTAAGATATCCAGCGCCATTTCGCTGGTAGAGGATGGCGACCCTACCACGCCAATTCGTTCCGATTCGTCTACAAGTTGATCAAGATTCGTCGGCATAGGATCATACTCCTGATTCAGTGCGATAGCCATGCAGGCCCAGAAAAACCTCACTAATGTCCCCCTGGTAAGTCTCAGCAATATGCTGGCTGGTGACCTGTCGAAACGTAGGAATAGCCTTAGACAGGTGCTTGACCATGCGATCCGCCATGTAGAGTGGATAGGGCTCCATTACCGCGGGTGCACCACATTGATGGCGAATTCCATGGAGCACAGTGCCCAAGCGGGCCCGATTTTCAGCCACCGTGCAATTCATCTCTAATCGAAGGGCTGGAAGCCAGGGATAGGGCCGGTAGTAGACGACCTGGATTTCGCCCAACGAAGAAATGATCTTATCCGCTATGCGCTCTGCCATTTGCCTGTTCACAGACGTAATAGGGGTCAGATTCAAGTGCCAAGGCTCAGATGGTCGCTGCAGCACCCTGGGACTGGTGTATTCACCTGGTTCCAGCAGAAAACTCAAAAGGCCACGATCATCGTACGTGTCAGGCCACCCCATCTCCTGCCCGATTTCCCGCCTTGTGGTGTACTTGGGTATCGCCAGCCAACAGCGATCGCTTCGAGTTGAAGTAAGCACAGTCAGGTACGCTTCAAGAGCCAGGGTCACCTGGTCAAGAAAGCGGGCTGTGGCATGCAAATGCGAAACATCCCGACTTTTGTTCAATGCCTGGTTGAAGTAGATGAGAGGAGTCGTGAGAGACCCATCCAGGAAGACAACCTCATGCGGCGCTTGTGCTGCCAGTTCTAACTCCATACCGATCATCAGGGCGCGCAGAATGGTACCTGTCTCGGACTCGTGCGCTTCTGTATCCACCCAAACAAGATGACGGGGTTCGGGCCAGTAGCGCGTTTCTGAAGGTGGCGTCAGGCCCTCAACGGCCACAGCCGCCGCTGCCACCAAGTCGCTGGCCAATAGTCGCTCCACGGCATAGGAACCATCCACACCCCAGGTTGTTGGAATCGGCATATAGGGAACCTCGGCATCACGATGAAGCAAGCCTGCTCGTCTAAGGCCTTCTCGCCATTCCTGGCGACGAGTGCGTACTCGCTCGAAATCATCTAGCAGCTTCTCGCCAAGATCCTCTGTGCGCTTGAGGACCTCATCCACTAAAGCAAAATTTTCAAATAGCAAAAATGGTGGCTATCCCAACTGTCATTTCTCTAAAACAGTTAGCCATCGCCCCGATGAGTATTTCCCTTGATTTTTAACCACCGATTGCCTATATTAGGCTTGCTTATCATGTTAGGAGACAAATCGATAGCATGATCATTATCCAATCAGGGAGATCTTGCATGCCAAATCGCATCGGGCTCATATTAATATTATGTGGTCTTATTTTGCTAGGGGTTGCTTGTCTGTTTGCTCAATCGCCCGCGGGACAGCCATCATTCACGCAATTTGCCACCATCGACGTTCTGGTGGTGTTCTATACCAATACCGCCGGCGCGCAGATGTCGGCCGAGGAGATCACGAGGCTCAAAAATGGCATCGAGCTGGCCCGACTTTTTTATTGGCGCAATTCCCATTGTCAGCTTCAGCTCCATCTTTCGTATCTGGAAATTGCGGATGTCAAAGCCAAAAAATTTTTCCCGGACGATGGTCTGCTCTGGGCGAAATATGTCGAGCCCGACCTGCGCCAATACGGCGTCCGGGATAATCAATACGGCGCCGTGGTGGTCATCTATGCGCCTCCTCGGGGCGGCGGCAACTACGGCGGCATGCAGATCCTCGGCAAATCCGGCTATTCCTTTTTCCGCTATCCCTGCCGCTCTTCGGTCCGCTATCCTGGCGAGGACCCCAATGTGGATTATCTGGCGACATGGCTGTTTACTCATGAGCTGCAACATTCTATCGATCTGGTCTGCTATGAAAAGAGTGGGGCGCCCGAGATGTGGCATGGCGACAAGCCATTGAATTACGCCATTCAGGCGGGCGAAGAGTTCAGCTATCAGGCTGAGATTTTCCGCAACTTCCAGGGCTATTTGAAAATCAAATCGCCCTGGGGCCGAGTGGAGCAAGCCCGAGATGCCGATGGCGACCATGTTCCAGATAACGATCCTCTTTTGCCCATGGATGAAGTTCGCTTCGGCAGCGATACCACCCGGGCAGATACGGATGGCGATGGGCTCGATGATCTGGCCGAGTTTATGGCTGGCATCTATCGGGGCAGCCATCCCCGGCAGGCCGATACCGACGGCGATGGGCTGAATGATAAAGACGATCCATTTCCTCTGCATCGGATCAGCTATGCCATCCCGCACCTCACGCCGCAATTCGATGGCGATTGGAACACATGGTATTCCCTGACCACGGATTTGGACTTCTCGTCGGCGAAATTCCTCATGGACCAGCCGTTGCGCGCCACAATTTTCATGAACTGGGACGAAAATTACCTCTATTTCGGCTGCGAGATGAACGCGCCGGCCAAGTTGCATCTGGATATTGATCTGCTTAATGATGGCTGGTGGCACGGCAGAGACAATTATCGGCTGGTGATCGATCCATTCTCCAGCCGCTACGAGGATATTCGGGCCATGGATACGTCCCCATCGGTGCGAGGTTATCGCGATACGTTGGGTAAAGGGGATTATGAAATGTGGGACGACGATCCCCAATACATCGCCAGATTCGGTAGGATCCTGGTGGAATCTACAGTGATTTTGAGGAGAGAAATCAGCGAGGACATCTATCGCATCAAAATCAAAATCCCTAATAATGATCGGATCCCTTTCAAATTGTCAAGCGGCAAAACCATCGGCTGGCGCATCTTTTTTAACTCGCCAGATCCGGAGGTCAGCAACGCTTGGGGATCAGTCTACGAGCCCTATCAATTTTTCGATCTGCATTTGAAAGATTAATAATATGAGAAAGACCTCGAAATCGAGCTTGCTAAACACAATTACGCTGGGCGATAAAATTTTGGTAGCCCTCATGATTGCGCTGAGTGCGCTCAGCGTGGTGGCGCTGAATCATTTTCGGGAAATGGGCGAGCGAGTGGTTATTGAAGTGGATGGCAATATTGTTCAGCAATTGGATTTAAAAATAGCCCAGCAGGTTACCGTCACTGGGCCGATTGGAAAAACAGTTATCAAAATCGATCATGGATCGGCCCGGGTCGTTTATTCGGATTGTCCAGAAAAAATTTGCGTAATGACTGGCGAAATTCAACAATCTGGCGACATGATCGTTTGCGCACCGAATAAAGTTGTGGTAAAAATCGAGGGGAAAAAACAAAACCAATTCGATGTCATCACTCAATAACTTACATCCGCGACCTGGCAATTCCCGATTGGTCCGATTGGCGTTGCTGACAGCCATGGGGCTAATCTTGTTTCTGTTTGAATCGCTGATCCCGCGTCCGCTGCCCTGGCTCAAGCCAGGGCTGGCACACATTGCCACGCTGATGGCGCTTTACCTGATGGGAATAAGCGAAGCCATGGTCGTGGTCGTCTTAAGGGTCTTCATTGGTTCGTTGCTATTAGGCAGTTTTCTTAATCCTGCGTTTATTTTATCGTTGGCCGGCGGCTTGGCCGCGACGCTGGTGATGGCCCTGGGATATCGCTACGGGACGAAAATCTTCAGCATTTTTGGGATTAGCATCTTGGGTGCCTCGGCCCATAACCTCACCCAATTGACGCTGGTTCACATGCTGATCGTCAAACGGATCGAAATCTTCTACCTGGCCCCATTGATGATTTTATCCTCCCTGTTCACAGGATTTGTGGTGGCATTGGTAGCTCATTTGCTATTGCAGCAGGCTGCCATGTTTCTTCCCGTCCGATTGAAATAGCGGTATGCCATTCTAACAATAAGTTGTCATGCCCACTTATCAATTTTCAAGCGAATCTTCAATTTTTTAGCATGCCCTTCACATTATCCGCTTGGGGTTCTGGCCGGATCGGATAAAAATTTAACATAAAATGCATACCTTTAAAATTTTGCTTGCTAATTTTAAAAAGATTGCTTATAATTATAGTTATTAAATTCGCCTACCAGTGAGGATTCAACAAGGAAGGGTTTCCATGCCAACCGAATCTGCCTTAGCCGCGCTAAAACACCTTCGGGATGGAAGCACTTTTCAGTGGTACGTCATCCCGCTCTTTGCCTTTGTGGTCTACGTCTATGCTGTTGAAATTGAAAAGAAGAATTGGAGCTTAATGTTTGCCGGACTTGCTTTCTGGGGATTGGATTGGTTCAATGAGATCTGGAATGCGCTGGTATTTCATTTCACCCAATATGCCCCAGTGTGGGGAGCTCCGGGAAAGTCGGCCTACACAAGCCTGATCGGCCTGAATATCGAGATCTCTTTCATGTTTGCCATTGCTGGGATCACCTTTGCCAAAATGCTTCCCCGCAATAGAGAAGGAAAAGTGTTAGGGATCCCCAATCGATTGTTGTTTGCTATCGTCGGCTCGATCTTCTGCGTATTTGTGGAAGTTCTATTAAACTCCATCGGCGCGCTCACCTGGGAATATTCCTGGTGGAACGCGCGCGCCCCATGGCTCATTTTTTTCATCGGCTATTTCTATTTCTTCATCGTGTCGTTCTGGATCTATGATATGAAGGGTTTGAATAAAAAGGCCATGGTCGTCGGAATGATCTACCTTATCGATGTCACCAGGCTTTTCGTCTTCGGCGCCATATTGAAATGGATCTAATATCCATTCAAAATGCTGATCGCCAGAAGAGCCGTATGCCAGGGATGTGATTGCTTGAACCCCACTCGAGCGTGCACGAAAATTGACACCATTGTTTCATCCATCCCGATCTCACAAACCAGACGTTGCCCGTTTATGGTGAGCGAAAGGATGTGGGAAGGATATTTCCGTGAAACCATGAGCGATCTTCCTGGGCGGATACGTCACTCAAGATCCTTCGTCATGCTGCTACCTGGCGAATAGTTCGCCATCTGATTCGTCGATCCTCATAGATATCAAATAGGTAGAATTGCCCAGCGACAGATGGGAGCTGAAATGACCCCATCTAAGCTCCCCTGAATTGGTTCTTGCTGCAAAAAGATCCAAACAGGCTAATTTGCCATACTGTCATGGCATACCATCTTAAATTCTAAAATGGAAACGATTATCAATAATTGACCAATGAAATATACGAAGAAAACATTGAAAGCACTTTTTATTTATATCATTCCTTGGGTTTCGTGGGAAAGAATTATCACTTTCAATCAGCATTGTTCATTTTATAAATTTAGGCACTATTTCAAGCCGCTATTGGAGCTTTCAACAGAAAATATTTGGTGCTCAGCCCATTCGCTCTTCTTGCCGTCATCCGATCCGGAGAAGCATCTGCCTATCGGCTGCCGTCGGATGGAGTATTCGGCTCGATGTTGCCGATTTTGCACCCACCGGTCGCTATTCAAAGCCTACATTCGATGACGATAGACCTCCCGACTTTCACGTTCCCAGCTCAGCACCTATATGGCTAAATCCTATTGCATTCCAGCGCCAAAGATCAATCACTTCTTGAATTGGGGTTTGGATTCAATTGAATAGCAAAATTCTTATCATAGGCTTCAATGTCATGTCTTCGAATCCAGACATCTCGATTTTCATTTGGCTGAAAAAATGGCTTTCAATAAGAGTCCTGGATTTGCAGGAATGACAAGCCCAATTAAATTTGGAATTTTGCAGCAGAAATCCAGTCTTTGCAACGCCCTATTTCCAACCCGAAAAAAAAGCTGCAACTTTTCTGTTGCGATCCCTTATATAGTACGGCTAAGGTTGTGGGACAAAAAATTACCAAGAACCCATTTATTTGCCAACGTTTCCGATCTTCAAAGATGGGAAATGGTAAATATTCGCAATTGATCTTGACGCGATATTTTCGCTTTGTTTCATCTCAAGAATTCATGATGACGAAATTCAGTTATCTGAATGAGGATAAAGCGGAGTGGATCAGCATGAACCACCAGCAAGAAGATGATCGACTATTATCGCTGGCGCGCTTTTGTGAGGAATTGATCAGAATTAAAGATAGCGACCAGTTTTTTGAGTTTATCGTCCATCAGACCAGTGCTATTCTCGATTGCCCTCAAGCCTCCCTAATGCTGTTCGATCCGGAGCAACAACGCATCAAAAAAATATGGGCGACTGGTTTCGATGCAGCAAAGTTTCCATTACCGCGGGTTGAGCTGACCGATGCCGTGGATCGCTGGCTGTTTCATGGTGGGGAAGTTTTGGCGCTTACTGAAGCGGGAAAGGCCAATTTTCACATCGTGTTTGATCAAGATGAGCGTAGCTATTTCGATTGTGAGCTTCGCATCCCGATCTTCTTTCACGAAACGCTGTTCGGGATTTTAAACCTTGGTCAGAAATCTCACGGAAATCGTTATAGCGATCATGACATAAATTTGCTTCGGGTTTTGATAAACATCATTAACTTTGCAGTGGAGCGAATGAATGGCCATGTGGCTGCGGATCCGTCTGGGTGCCGAACTGGCAATCCCGCGTTTGAGCGATGCGAAGGACCGCAAGTCAAAATCAAGCGGCGAAGCGAGGGGGATGAGATGATTGGTTGTTCCGAATCGCTGCAGCGGGTCCGACAATTGATCGACCGCGTTGCGGCCAGCGATGTGCCAGTGCTGATCACGGGTGAGAGTGGCACCGGCAAAGAGCTGGTGGCTCGAGCGATTCATCAGAGAAGCAGCCGGGCAGGCAAGCCGCTGGTTGCCATTAATTGCGCCTCATTACCCGAGAACTTGGTGGAGAGCGAGCTGTTCGGCTATGAAAAGGGCGCTTTTACCGGGGCGAACCGCACCCGGCAGGGGAAGTTCGAGTATGCTGATGGGGGCACGCTATTTCTGGATGAGATCGGGGATATGAGCCACAGCGCTCAGGCGCGCCTGCTCCGCGTGCTTCAGGATAAAACCCTGCAGCGATTGGGAAGCAATTCATCCATCACCGTCGATGTTCGGATCATCACAGCGACCAATAAAAATCTGGTTGAAGAAATTGAGCGGGGCCACTTTCGCGAAGATCTTTATTATCGCATTCATGTCGTAGAGATTCATGTGCCGGCGCTTCGGGAGCGTCCCGAGGATATTCCGGTGCTGGCCGAATTTTTCCTGAAAAAATACTCGGAATTTTACGGAAAGGGCATCTACCGGATCGCGCCGAAAGCTTTGCAGCGATTAATGGCTTACTCTTTTCCCGGCAATGTTCGGGAGCTACAAAACATGATCGAGCGAGCGGTGATCATGGAACAAGGCAAGGAACTCTCGCTGGATTTCCTCGATACTGGTGCACTGCCCTGGGTCGGCAAGCGGCAAAGCCCTAATCAATGCGCCAGTCTGGAAGAACTGGAGCGGGCCCATATTCAGAGGGTCATGGAACAGGTCAATTATAACAAATCGCAGGCAGCAAGAATTTTAGGCATTGCTCGAAAGACGTTGCGGGAAAAAATGCAGAAATATTCATTATGCTCCGACTGAACTGGAGTCGTCCGCTGGCGGCAGGCCTCGCTGTTCCCGCAGCGAGTCGATCCTATTGAGCGGCTTTTCCAACTGCCGGCGCCGGGTAGCCGCCAATTGCTCATATTCCTTCTGGGCCTCCAAGATTTTCTTGCCAAGAACTTCCAATCGCGACATGAACTCGTTCCATTGTTTTTTAAAAGCACCAAATAGCGAAAGGATTTCATTGGAGGTCTGTTCCAGCGCAAAGCTATCCACTGCCTGCCGGATCACCGCCAAAATCGCATAGAGCGTAAGCGGTGAACAGAACACCACGCGACGCTTCAGGCCCTCATCCAGAATAGAACTGTCCTGCTCGTGAATGAATGCATAGATTTGCTCATTGGGGATAAACAAGAGCACATAATCGACAGTATTTTGGCTGGGATCGATATAATCGCGCCCGGTGAGCTCCGCAATTTTGGCTCGAACATCGCGCAAAAAATCGTTGCGGTATTTTGTTTTCTCGATCTCGTTCTCCGCCGCCAAAAATTTCATGTAATTGTCCATGGGAAATTTGACATCCATATTGACTTTGAGGTTTTTTGGCAGCAAAAAGGTGAAATCGGGCCGGGACCGGGAACCATCTGCCGGCCGTTGTTTGAGGTAATTGATGTTTTCAATAAAACCTGCCAGCCGGAGCACATCTTCCGCCATGCGCTCGCCCCATTGGCCTCGTGCTTTGGAGCTGGCCAAGGCCTGGCGCAGTTGATTGGTGGTCTGGATTAACGCTGCGGTCTGTTCACTGGTATTTTTCAGTTGGGCGCTGAGTTGCCCAAATTTCTCGATGCGATCCTGTTCCAACTCTTTGATCAATCGCGCGACATTCTCCAGCTCGGTTGTCATTCTGTTCAATTGCAGATCGATCAGCGCTTTCTTTTTGTCGAGCTCTCTGATGCTCACATCGCGCTCCGACTCCAGCCTAGCTTTGGCCAGCTTCAAGAACTCCTCGGTGGAGCGAGACAGTGCATCGAGCGATAGATTGCCGAAATTCGCTTTCAAATTTTCAATGATCAGATCGATATTGGCGCGACGTTGCAGCTCACTTTCACGGAACAACTCGGCTGCCAGTTCCCTGGCCGTCCGTCCCTGAATCAGCCGCAGCCCAAAAGCGATCACCAGCGCCATTAAAAATCCCACCAAAAACGATATCACCATCCAGATCCAATCCATGAGCCAATCCCTTGATTAATTGAACGGAGCCGATCCTCTCCCAAATCCGAAATTTTCACCCAAATTGCCTTGATCCCCACAGACCCCATGAGGGCGGGGTCTTCACTCCCTGGCTATTTCTTCTCTTGCTGGCTACGTTGTAGCAGCCCAAAAGCCAGCCGATTCCCATGGGCGATAATTTCAGCCTCATCGATGCCGACCAGTCGGCCATGCTCGACCACGATGTTGCCATTGACGATAGTCATATCCGCCTCATGATTGATGCCAGAAAAGATTAAGGCCGCCAGAGGATCGGCCAACGCGCCGGTATACTCCAATTTATTGAGTTCAAAAATGGCAATATCTGCCGCTTTTCCAGGCTCCAGCGAACCGATATCCGAGCGACCCAATAATCGGGCAGAGCCCAGCGTGGCCATTTCCAACACCTGCTCCGCGGTTATTGCGTCTGGGCCAGCGTGAACCCGATGGAGCAACAGCGCCTGACGCATCTCCCCTACCATGTCCGAACTATCATTAGAAGCTGAGCCATCCACGGCCAATCCCACTGGGATGCCTAACTTCAGCATCTCTGGCACGCGCGCAATGCCAGAGCCGAGACGCATATTCGATGCCGGGCAATGGGCAATACCGGTGCCGGTTTCGGCCAGCAATTTGAGCTCGTCATCATGAAAATGGATGCCATGGGCGTACCAGACATCTGGCCCCAACCAATCGAGTTCCTCCATCAGTTGCAACGGTCGCTTGCCATATACTTGTTGGCAATAGATGTCCTCATCGCGCGTCTCTGCCAAATGGGTGTGTAATCGGACGCCATGCTGGCGCGCCAGAGCAGCGGTTTCGCGCATCAAGTTCGGTGTGACATTGAACGGCGCACAAGGGCCAAGATGAATTTGCCGCATCGAAAAAGGGCGCGGGTCATGATATTTCTGGATGACCGCTTCGCTGTGCTTCAAGATCTCCGCTTCATCCTGTACCACGCTTTCGGGTGGTAAGCCACCATCTTTGCGGCTGCGAGACATCGACCCACGCGTGGGACAAAAACGAATACCCACCTTCTCCGCTGCCTCAAATTGAATCGCAGGAATATCCATGTGCAACTGGCGTGGATAAAGATAATGATGATCGGTGGTGGTGGTACAGCCGGTCTTCAGCAACTCGCCACAGCCCAGCAGGGTCGAATAATAGATGCAATCCTCATCAAGATATTTCCAGATCTCATACAGCGCCACAAGCCAGTCGAATAATGGCTTATTCTGCACCTGGGGCAAATTGCGGGTGAGGGTTTGACACAGATGATGATGCGAATTGATCAGCCCCGGAATGACCAATTTGGTAGAACAATCGATTTCTGTGGCGGCGTCGACCGCGATGTTCTTTTCGATCCGATCGATGCGATTCTCCTCGATCAACAGATCGTAGCCAGACAAGCGCTGGCGTTGGGCGTTCATTGTCACCAGATGAAAACAATTTTTCAATAGAATTTTCGTCATCGCCAATACCGTTGCCTTTCCCAATGGATCACACTTGTTTCGTTATGATGGTTCTGCTCACACGCTTCGCGCGAAAATGCCTCTGGTGGACCAAGCCAGATGTAGGTCCTCAGGTGGTGCGCGCCACGCTCAAATGCTTCCCGCGATCACCGCCTGACAGCCTGTCGTTGTCCATCATAGCGGATAATTTCTTAAAGTCAGTCGATCAACATCGGTTGCATCAGAAGAGCCGATAGAGAAAACATCCCTGATCAATAGAACCGCAGGTTTCAATCGACCACCCACATCTGCTGGAAGGTCAGCACTTTGTCGGCTTCAACAGTTTGAGAAAAATTCGGACCGATTCGTCGGAGATGAGATCAGTGACTAATCCCAATTCCGATTGGCTGCCGGCCCTGCGTTCAGCCCCACAGTGAAGGGAGCGGACAAGGAAGCTTTTGAGCGAAAAATTAGACCACCGGGCAAATCCAACCCAAGATGCTAATCAGATTTTAGTCGCATGACGGATTCATGAAAAAATCGGCCGGCCTCGTTCAATTGGTGCTGCTGGCAGAACGAGGCTAATTTCTCATATCGCGGCAGGGGATCGAGCTGCAAATTCCAGCATAATTTCTTCAGGCAAATTGGGCATAAATAGAGCGGTCGTCGGTCCGACTCCTCCCGGTGATTGCTGCCGTTCATCACGCATTCATAGGCAGTGCAGTGCATCATACCCAAGATATGGCCAATCTCATGGACTGCTGTTTTGATGGTCCGTTCCAGACATCGAGCAAATTCCTGAGCCGAACCATCAGGATTGCCATTGCGATACAGGGACCAGACGCCCACGCGATCGATCAGTGATGCCTGACCGAACACGAAGTTCCATCCTGGCCCGGGCCAAAGGTCCATGCCGGTAAGCCCTAAAACTGCCAGCGCATCACTGGGCCGGTGTGGCACCAATACATGGTCCAAAATGTAGGTCGTTAGCAATTGCTCCATACCCCACTCTGGATGGCGCCGGCGAGCTCGCTGGGGGATCGAAGCAATCGGCAAAGGTGTCAGCAGGCGAACTGGCACGCCGAAAAAAATGCCCACATATTCCGCTGCCAAGTCGATCACTTTTCGCTGGCCAACCGTAACATCGCCAATGGGCTGAATGTAAATCGTATTCTCCCCCTCCGTCGCTCGGAGCGGTCGGCTGGCTACATATTGCTCGAATGTCTGCCCCGGTTCTCGATGCACCGCCAGCCAGTCCCAAGGCTGTGGCGGCCGTTTGGGACAATGAAGCGGCATCAATTTGGCAATTTTTTTATCCAAACTGCTCATCGAACTCGTGTCCTGCAATTGGGCAGACTGGGGTAACAAAACCATTACCCCGAAAAAGAGCACAATGATGATGATATCGCATCGCATCTTTCATGGCCATTCAAGATTGCCCAATGTTCAGATGGGCCAATAATCGAGCCTCTCAACGTTCGAAACGCTATCCCTTCTGGAATAGACATGCTGGCTTGTCGCCGGCACAGGATGAGTTGTAGAGGCTCATCGCCCTCATCCTAAATTCGAGAGAAATGATGGCCCGCTTCCATCAAACACGGCAACAGGAATCATCCAGCCAAATATCGATTGCTGCAACAACCAGATGGTTGAACGATTGCCGCTCTTTTTTCCGCCAACAAGTCGTTGGCGTCAATCGGAACGAATGAATACGGCTATCATTTTGAGGAGCGAAACGACGGAGGATCGCGTCAATCCACGAACATCATATCAATCGCTCAAGGGATTTTTCGCTCCCAATGGTCGCTCAGCATCGCCTTTCCCTCTGGATAGAACGCCAATAAATGGCGAGCCAGAAGGTTTGCTTTCACCTATGGTTTGGATAAAAAGAACTGCTGCATCCCTGCAAGTCACATTCTTATCAGCTATCCATTCTCCAAAAGTCGAAATTCAGGTAAATAACGGCTCGGCCTTTTCTCCCTGGTCCACCGTCGATCACAGCTTCGAGACGGCGGATAAGCGGACCAACAACTCTGCCATGTCATGACAATCCGTAACGCCGATAATTCTGTCCCCTGCCATGGTGAGACCGATGAGCCCCACATAGGGGACATTTCTGACGAGCACTGAGCGCCTATTTTTCTCGATCTGCTGCCATTTTTTCTTGAGTTTCTGCCAGATCGAGGCGCTGGTGGCCTTTCCATCTGGCAAAATAAGGAAATATCGAAATTCTTTCCCCTCTGCTTTATAGAAGGCATAGAGGCAATTGTTCAGCTCCGCCAGGCCAAGAAACGCCTCGCGGGCATAGCCCTCGGAATCGGGTATTTTTCCTGCCGCAGGAAGCGCGTTTAATTGTTCTGGAAAACCAGGCTCCCCGGGCAAAGCAGCAGCAAGGTTGGTCAACAACGGAACAATGTTTTCCGCGGTGATCTCCCCCTCGAACGCATTGATCTTCACATAGAAATGTGCTTTGAACATCAGCGCCTGATACGGCGGGGCAACATACGCTTCGCTGCCAATGGCGAGCGTCGCCTCATCCCGTGGCCGCTCCGTCTTATAAATACCGTAAGCGTTCAATAATTCCCCCATGTCATAGATATCCACAGTCACCTTCAGGCTTTCCGCCGCAAGGTCACGGGAAAGCAGTTCCACAAACCCATAAGCGATGAACTGATCGGCAGCACCATCGATGTATTCATACAGATTCTCTGATGTGTAGCTCATCACGTCGCTCACTGGGTTCCACCCTGGAATGTCCGGAAAATCGAACGCAAACAGCGAGTTGATGGCGAACAAACAGCTAACCAGGATCACGAAGACGGTTCTCATATTTTTCCCTCACTTCCTATCACTTATTCCATCGGGAGCACATAATCTGCGCATCCATTTATTAAGCGAAGCGGAGCAGCGCATGGGCCTGCATCAGATTGGCAGACACGGCCACGCCATAGGGACAGGCCTGAACGCAGGGCGCTTCGCAGCCGAGGCATGGGCTCACCTCACCACCCATCAGCCGGGCGTATTTCACCATCGCCTCTTTCTCGCGGCCTTGGCAGGCGTAATAGTAGGCGTAACGCATGATCGTGCTCACCGGCACATGATGCGGGCAAGCGTCAACGCACAAGTGACAGCCATGGCGACAATATTGGATATTGTAAGCCAATTCGAAATCCTCAAGAAATCGCTGGCCGGCCTCAGAAAGCTTGGTGCCAGAGAGCGGAACAACCTTATCGATCAACTCCATATCGGCGAACGATACACAAACCGTATGCATTCGTGGATTCTGCAGCACCCATTGAATACTGAGCAAGCGCAGTTGTTCCTGGCTGGTGATGCCATATTTTTCGATAAATGGCCGCGTTTTCTCATAGCTCTCCTGCTGCGATTTGAATTGCTCCTGCATCCGCTGGATCGCCTGTTCCCGCGTCATGCCGCGCGCCATCATTCTGTTCAGATTTTCCTCCTGCTGCTCGGTCAAATTTTCAGGATCGAACGGATCGACTTTGAGTATCCCCGGCGAGGTCTTCATGCCAGTGGTCCCAATTTTCTTTTTGTCACAGGCCGCCAGGATCTTCTCCCCGGGTTCACGATTCATGAAATTGTAGATGAATAGCATAATATCGAAGCGACCGTCCTCGGCAGCAGCCAGGCAGACCTGCTCCATACTATCGCCCTCATCGCGACGGGGGCCATGGCAGGAGAGGCCGGCAAAGCGAACCCGACCCTCAGCCTTCAATTGCTGGATGGCCGCGTGGTAACCAGCATGATCTAACTCCGATACTTGGTTAACGCCGTGCATGAACAAGGCATCGACGTAATCGGTCTTCAATCGTTCCAAACATTGGTGCAATCGCCCAATGATCGCCTCGACGGTTTCATTCGGATTCAAATGCAATTTCGTGGTAATGAAGATCTTTTTTCGATCCATAAATGGTTGCGCGTCCCCAATCGCCCGCTCCGAAGCGCCGCGGGTGTAGGTCTCCCCCGTATCAAAATAATTAATTCCCCTCTCATAAGCATAGCGAACCACATTGGCATCGGTCGATCGTGTCCCCCCCATGGCAATATCCGAGACCTTGAACCCAGTCCGGCCCAGGGTCCGATACTGCACGATCTTTTTTGGCGGTTCATCCTGTCCGTCGATCCAGTCGATCATTGGCCGCATCGACAAGCTGGAGCCAGCAATGATTGCCCCACCGAATTGGAAGAAATTTCTTCGGCTCATGCGCCGATCCGGATAGTTCTGATGTAATTTCTGCTGCATAAGGAGCTCCTATTTTTGATCTAATAACACCCTGCACAAGGACATGAGGATCAATTCCTGATGGAACGTACCGAAAATAAGCGAATTTCTCTTATTAGGCATTGACAGGCATGGCCGCGACCAAATCCAGCACATCTTTGATACCCGATGATTTTTCATATTGGGCCAAGAGCAGTCGCGACAAGAAACTCGCCACCGCCCGGGATATATGGTTTCACGCCAACGGAATGGCCAGACATCCTCCGGCGGGATCATGACCCTACGGATGCCAAGGGTGATTCCACGAACAATTCGCTGCACTCCGATAGATTGTCTTAGAATTCCTTAGCCAATGAGTAGGCTCATCGGATCTATTGGTGGTCATCGCAATGATCTGTCGGCGAAATACCACGCTGATAAAAATAGTTCTGCCGACGACCAGAAAGCCGCGCATTTGATTCATTCACAGGCGTCCTCAAGATGGGCCAATGGGCTTACCCTGCTCCGCCCGACGCGCCTCCAGCGCCAGCGCCTCCGCCAGCGGCTGCCCCGCCGCCAATCCCCGCTGCACTGCTCAATGTGGCGCTCGTGGCTGAAACCATGGCGCTCACCGCCGTGGCAAAATGGCCCGAAGAACCATCACCCGCAGCAGCTCCGTACCAGGCAAAATAGCCAGCTTGCTGCCCAGAAGGTACGCCAGATAGCAGTTCTCGCAGCACCTTACCTCCAAGCCCCAGCGCAATGCCATACACGAGATATTGCTCGATAGAACCCGCTATCTGTGTCGCCTCGGTCCGGAAATGATGGCGCGACAAATATTTTCGCACCCCCTCCAATTTGGATCGGAGCTGCTTGACTTCTGGCGTAAAGCGGAGCACTCCGAATGAAAGCCCCAAAAGGACAATGCCACCAATGATCGCAATGGCCCCAGGAGAACCAAAATAGGTAGCGATCACGATCCCAGCCGCAATAACCACCAGTGCCACAGCCACAGCGAATATGGTCCCTTTGATGCTAACCCGGTCGTATAGCGGTCGCTGGCCCCAGGCTTGTTTGACCAACCCTTTCCAGCGGCCAAACCAGCGCATCACCTGAGTGCGAGCATCTTTGATCGCATCGAAATCTATCTGGTCGCTTCCTTTGCCCAACTTGTCAAAAAGAAATTCGATCATATCCCGCTCGTATGGCATCAAATCGGCCTGATGCTGATGAAAATAATCCCGATTTAAATCCAGCCGATATTTCACCCGATGGGATGGGCCGAAGAGCGACCGAGTCTTCTGGACCGTCTCTTGCACGGTCAAAAAGCCGCGCCGGGCCAGGTCAAACAGCGTGCCCACTAGCGCCTCGGATCCGAGCTGCCCGGCCAAATAGATATAATTGGCCACGGCCGGCGGGACATCGCTGGGAATATCGGAGACATAGCGCCCAATGCCGGTCACTGGATAAGCTCTCCCAAAGCGATGATAGAGAGTGATCAGCGCTATGACGCCCGCCAGCACCACAATGATGCTCAGTTCCATGGCCTGGCCTCGATAGTTCTCTCGCAGCGCCTGCTGCTGTTGCCTTTTCAGCCGTTGGGCATTGGCTTGCTCGGCCAGTACTCGTTCTTCAGTCAGAATGCGATCGCGTGCCAGCGCTTCGATGCGCTTACTTGCCTCGGGCCCCCACTCGCGAGGGAAAATGGTTCGAACCTCCCACCAGGTCCTGCTGGGTAACGGTTGAACCCAGAGCCGAATAGCCCCGTTTTCAAACGCCAACTGGCCATGGAGCGGCCCATGCGCCCAGGCACGCACCCGGCTGGTGTCCGCAGGCTGCGGCAATTCCACTGTGACATCCACGGCAGCAATCGATTTCTGGTTTTGCTCGGACACGAACTTATAATACAACTCCGCCACATCCTCATAGACCACGATCGCATCCGTCACCCGATAGCTGAGCCGAAAGGTTCGCGATTCATCTCGGGCGCGATAGTACCATCGAACATAGAAATGATCCTGATCTTGCGACATCTGGTAGCTCCCCGGCGATTGATCTGTCGCGGGTTCATAGCGTTGCCCGTTTTCAGTTAACTCAAAATCCGTCACCCGGCCCAATTTATTCAATGACAACGAGTAATCTGCCCAACGAAATTGGCCATGAAACAGATAGCTCCGTTCCTCGACGATGCGCAGGCTTCCATCACGGAGCACCTTGGCCTCGATCCGAATCCCTTCGATCGAATAGCGTTTCCCTTTTGCCAGCCCATCGCCAGCAATCGCAAGCAGACAGGCAAGGCAGAATCCGATTAGTCTCATGTAGCGTCTCATGGCGTGGCTTGACCCTTCTGTTGAATGCATGTGTGGTTCAAATTTTTATGGATCCTAACAAATCAATTCAAAGATAACCAAAATAATGATCGAAATCAAGCGAAAATTTGACCCGTTGAGGGGACAAAGATTGAGCAAGCTTTGCACACCGGATGCACATTTTGCAATGCAGCAATCCCAGCGGCGCACAATTCGCATATCAAAATTGTCATTGCTCGGCAAAAATTGTAACTCCCCGGCCAATTGGAGAGGCGTTGCCAGTTTTAAGCCTCGGGAAACCAATGGCGGCGTTAAATAGAAATAGCTGGTTAACCCGGGAAGAAATTTTATTGCCGATAGGCAGTTTTGTTGGCATAGGCTTTGCATGCAATAGTAGCAACGCGACGAAACCGAGATCGCCCCAGCGATCCTCGGCTGACGATCGGATAATTCAATGGCCCAATGGAAGGATGAGCTGGTTCATCCGGATCAAGGCCATAATCTCCCCGAAATCTGAATGTGAATTTTGGACAGCGAGGTGACTACGATGATTGATTATGGAATTTTGAAACGGCTCGTGCTCGAAGTTTTTGCGGCCAATCCATATACACCCGTCAAAAAAGTTGTCAAACAGGTGGAGAAACTGGCTGCGCGGCATCAGCTCATTCCTTCGCCTGCTGATGGCGGCCATAAAGATTCTTATCAGCGGTATTATCGAAAGAAACGACTGGCACCTGTCGACCGCCAAAATGTCACGCAAATTATATGGAGCTTGATCCGAGAGAACCTGTTGCTCATCGGTGCGGATCGATTGAATTAGGATGTCCTACAACCGGCAGAATTTAATTCAGCCGAGCTATTCCAGCGAGCAGAGAAATCTCACTGGCAATTCCCTGATCCATCAAACAAGAGCCAAGCTATCGGTTTGCGCCGTGGAATTTTTAAGATTATTTTTTATACCGTACACTAAGAACGAATAAGCCCCTTGCAATATGCTTTCTCTTTCCTTGTTGTATCTCAAATAGCTCCTTGTCGGTCAACCAACGCCCGGGATCTTCCCGGGCGTTGGGCGTTTGATTCGGCAAGATGCGATACGTTTTATTGCTGCTTTATTCCCACACCATTATGCTCCTAAAAAATCATTTCCATGAGAAGTCTCTGATGTCATCCAACCTCGTAAGGGTTAAGAATTCTCACGTCAAAAAATAGCATTCAACCACTGCTGTCCAAAAAGATTTAAATTTGTAAATTTGTCCCCTATAAAATAGGCCGTTAAAACAAATTTATTCGTTCTTTAAAATGAGGTGCCATTTCAACCCGTTTGCCAATTGGTGGATTATTATTTGCAGTCCTAAATGCTAAATGAGAAATCTTGTTTTTGACAAAAGCCTTTTTCAATAAGGTAATCAGCTTCTACTATCACGGATTTTTATATGTTACTAAGGTTTTCATTAGCCTGAGATATAAGACCAATTCAGCAAACATTAATGACCTTAGTAACTATTCGAATCCACAAACAATTTAATCTTATTCGCTTATTTCTGTATTTTGCTGTCCAAAATGCCAAACGAAAAATCCTATTTTGGACAAGAGTGGCATTCAACCGACGGATGCCAAAATAGCGTTTTTATGGGGCTGATTTTTGCCGCAAGAATGAATAAATGTTCGAACAAATAAAAATCACTGAGCGCTGATTTGGCAGTCATTGCGAGGCGTCTGCCAGTTGGCGGATGCCGAAGCAATCTTATTCAGAAACAGAAAATGAAGAGATTGCTTCGCTTCGCTCGCAATGACATAATCGAAAAAATTCTGTATTCAGTCAGGTACGAATGAATTCTCGTTGCAAAATGATCAAAACAAGCTAAATTGTCATGCCGGCCGGCAACTGATGGATGGCATGGCAGCATTTTTTCTATGGCGGATTTTTGCAACAAGAACGACCTATGCTCATTTCTTAGCTTGCCCTTTCTGTGGAAATTAAAAAAAGCTGGTCACTTCTACCACCACTTCTCAGACCTTTCATTTCTGAGACCATTTTCAAATCTCCATTTCGGCGGAGACCCAAAATGTTACGTCGCTGGAATTCGGCTTCATCGAACTCATCGATCTTGCACTGAATTGGCCATGTCATAGCGACGGTGTTGCAATTTGCTCCACCGCCTGCGTTGCGATCTTGCTTTAGGCACAAAAAACAAGTTGCTTTTTGTCTTGTTTCGTATTATATTGGCTGTGACGAACATGAACGATCGGCAATTTGAGAAATAAAAAATATGTTCAGCATAGGCCCATAGAGCTGAGGAATAAATCGGCTCCATGCTTTCGGCCGAGAGGCGAATCGCCACAGCCGAAACGCCGATCATCCTTTTCGCCAGCAATCGATTTTAGGAGCAACCATGGACAAGATCAGTCGACTGAGACAGGCGGCGATCGAATTTACCCAGCGCGCTGGGGGCATCGACACCGTGCAAGAGGTGGCGCTGTTCGGCTCGTTAACCAAAGGCGATCCATATCCCCGGGACATCGATCTGGCCGTCATCCTCTCCAGCTTCGATCACATTCCGGCATTGGCCCGAGCCGCACGCAAAATGAGCCATCTGTTTCACAATTGGGATGTGTTCGTGTTCGACTCCCGACTTCAGTATATCGGTCGGCTGTGCCATCGCCGCGAATGCCCCTCCACATCGGTGGATTGCATCGGCTGCGGGGACATCCGGCACATCCAGCACATCCGCGGCTTCAAATTCATCCCAGAAAATTTCTATTCCTCCCCATTCGAAACGCTGTTCAATCGACAAACGGAAAGCCAGTTCATTCGGCAGCGGGAACAATACGGCATTGCGGAAGATCGGAGCTTTGAATCATTTGAAGACATCCTTTTGGAATGCGTGGAGTGCGGCAACTCGTTTGTCTTTACCGGTGGCGAACAAAAATTTTTCAAGCGCCATCGCTTTCAGCCGCCCAAACGCTGCGAATCCTGCCGCATGAGAAAACAGATGCTGGAGGTCGGCCTCTATGATTACGATGAGATCGCACGATTCGAAATTCCAGAGCAATGATGCATGGCACCTGCTCCATTCAGTTACCCGATGTCTGTGAGTTTGCCAATGCACGTTTGGCGTCACGCTGAGCGACTGAATGGGGAACCGCTCTTTCGCATGGGCAACATTTTTTTCGAGCTGGCTGTCATTCTGAGGAGCGAAGCGACGAAGAAACCCTATCAATGAACGCACCTGCATTCATTCAACCAACGGATTTTTCGTTCCCTGCGATCGCCTAGGATGACAGGTCCATGGCCGGGGCAATATTTCTACTCGAACCGGCTATGATTCCTGCGAATGCAGGAACCTTTCCTTTGAATCTGATGCTTTGGATGGTCAAGGGGCTACTCCATTCGCAGGCCAGGATGCGAGTTCGTTTTTCGCATGGTGCATCATGGAATGGCCAAAGTTCCAGTTCATGATGGAAGCAGAATAACCAGATTTCTCAATGAAACCTAATGATCGATCGTCCGAACAATCGTTTGCTGTTTCTTCGACCATGACAAGGTTCTCCCCATGAAGCTAACCGACCAATACGACAATGGCGCCACTATTGAATGCTTAGTGGCAATAAAGCCGCAGTTGGTGCTCTTCATCGGCGCTGGGTTCTCGCAGCCAGCCTGTCCCACATGGACGCAATTTCTGGATCAATACTTCCAAGATATCTCCGATGATTATTTGATAAATTTGGAATAGCCTGTACATTTTTTCATCAAAAATTAGACACGATATTTTCTCTTGATTTCTGCATTAATTTTTAATATATTAAATCGAATAAATTTCCTTATGGTAGCTTATCAACAAAACAATTAAGAAGAAAATATGAAAGCACAAACCCTTGAGCAAGCTTTAAACCTCTTTGATCCCGAGCATCCATTGAAAACAGAACAAGAGCTCAAAGAATACTTTATCAATAGAGAAAACAGCCCGCTGCAAGAACTTGAAATTTTTCTCAAGAAGACTGAAACCCGGCCCAAGCTATTATTTACCGGGCATCGCGGAAGCGGCAAATCAACTGAATTGGCAAAATTAGCTTTGTTGCTAAAAAGCGATTTTTTTATTGTCAATTATTCTGTCAAAAAAGTCATTAATTTATTCGATGTCAAATATGTGGATGTCATTCTGTCTTTAGCAACAGAACTTTTTAAAGCTGCCACGGAAAGCAAGATAAAAATTAATAAAGAGCTGGTGTCGGATATTTTCGTTTGGTTTAACAAAGAAATTATCAAAGAAGTCAGCATTGAGACAAAGGGTCAGGCAGATATTAGCGCTGCTTTCAACCTATTCTTCACCAAATTGGAGAGCAAAATAGGCACCGAAAGCTCAACCCGGACCCTTGTTAGAGAAAAAATAGAGCCTCGCTTATCCGAACTGTTAGAAAAAGTCAATTTGATCATTGGAGAGATCGAACGGATAACAAAAAAACGAGTGCTTATCATCATTGAAGATCTTGACAAGGCCGATTTATCCAGCGCCAGAGAAATTTTTTGCGGCCATTGCATGTCACTAACCCAGCCGCATTGCCGCATTATTTACACTTTTCCGATCGCATTGCGCCATGATAACGACTTTATCAATATTTGCCATAATTTTGATGAGCCTTATGTGCTACCCAATTTTAAAACGGCTCATCAAGATGGCCGCCCTGATGAGCAAGGCATCACGGAGTTGAGCCAACTTATCTTGCATCGTGCCGAAGAAAAATTATTCACCGAGAAAGCAATTCAATTTTTAGTGTCGTATTGCGGTGGACTTCCTCGTGAACTGGTCACCCTAACCCGACGTTCCTGTCTAATTGCATTACAAAAAAATTTCGCCAAGATTGATGAAAATATTGTCGAGCAGGCTGGCAATCGATTGCGCAATGATTACCAGGTGCTGCTCACCTCGTCGCAGCTCGATATCCTTAAAAAAGTTCATCAAACGAAAAGGCTGGAAAATGATGAACTGCATCGTGCCTTGCTTCATAATTTAAGCCTGCTGGAATATAGAAATAAAGATGTATGGCACGATGTGCATCCAATTGTTATACCGCTACTCAATAAATGAGCCAATCACCAATGTCGAAAAGGATAAAACAATCTGCTGTCAGGATAGCATCAAAGCTCCCATTAGAAATCTTCATCGAAATCGATCAGCTTGCCATTCTTTTGAAAGCGATAAAAGGGAATTGCATTATATTTGCGCTGTACCATTCCGTGGCTGACCGGGAATTGGTGATAGCCGAATTAAAAAAACGTTTCCAGGGGAAAATTAAAGAGCTATTTTTCTCTGATAAAAGGAAGGATGTTATCGGATTACTGACCTCTCTGAATGGCAGAAAGCTGAATAAAAGGGGGGGAATATTCCTTTATGAGTTGGAGAAAACATTCCCGGAATCGCTGGGAAATTTAAATTTGCAGCGTGAAATCCTGGCCGAAGTTCCTCAACCGCTGGTCTTTTGGATCCGGGAATTTGCCTTGCGCGAAATCGCCGAAAAAGCGCCAGATTTCTGGGCCTGGCGAACTGAGGTGTTTGATTTTCGGCTGAATAAGCCAGAATTGGCTGCACCAACCGTTCGTGCTTATCTGAGCGAAAGGAGTTTCTATCATAAAACCCGAGAGGATCTGGATCGCCGCATCCATCTATTTCAGGAGCTATTAGAGCAGCATGAGCGTGAAGCAGCGCCTGACAAAAATATGATTGCCTATCTCTCAGAAAAATTAGCGCAAATGCATTATTACTTAAGCGATTTTGACCTGGCCTGGAAATATCTTGAAAAGGGCTTAAATATTTATCAAGAGCTGGGCGACCGCGCCGGGCTGGCCAAATGTTATGGCAACCAGGCGCTGATTCT
>Ga0209227_1000498_pt1 | contig 34047 bp, 30 predicted proteins | sample YNPBryantNP2012_FD_185815 | JGI IMG/M metagenome (GOLD analysis project Ga0209227, IMG submission 185815) | Anoxygenic and chlorotrophic microbial mat microbial communities from Yellowstone National Park, USA - YNP Bryant NP 2012 (SPAdes)... ...
CTCCCAGGCCAGGCAGCATGCGCTGCAGAAAACGGGGGTCAGGGCGGAGGCCATCGTCACCGGGCTGGAAGAAACAGGCTTCACCATAAACCGGCTCTATCCCATCGTGAAGATAGGTTTGGAAGTGCGGCCTCCGGGCGGGCAGCCCTACCGGACGAAGGTGCGGACCATGATCAGCCGCCTGGACATCCCCCAGATCCAGCCGGGCAAGGCGCTGACGGTGTTCTATGACCCGGAAGACCCTTCCAGCGTGGCCTTGGCGCGGGGGCCGCAAGTCACCGATCCTGGGGCAAGCGCCCCGGAAGCGCAGGCGGAACATAACCGGGCCATGGAGGAGTTCCTCCTTGAGAACGATGCCAAATGCATGGAGATAATCAAGACCGGCCAGCCTGCTCCGGCGGTGATCCTCCAGGCAATGCCCCTCAACGTCATGGTCAACGGGAAAAACCCGGCTATGACTTTCATCCTGGAGGTACGGCCGGAAGGCCGGCCCGCTTTCCGGGCGCAGGCCACCGCGGTCATCCTGGAAACGGCGGTGGACAGATACCAACCCGGCAGGACGATCTATGTGAAATACGACCCCGCTGACCTTTCCCGCGTCGCTGTGGAACACTCATGATTACGCAGCCGTAAATCCCATGCCTTGGGGCCGGGCCGATCATCTTAACGGAATTTTTACATGCGCTTAACAGCAGCTTGAAAAGAATCTTTGAGGATATTGGAAAAGAGGATGCTATGTGCGGGAAGGAACGCGAGGTTGCCGCGTCGAGTTCACAGCGTCCCGAGAGTGGGAGGCGCTGAACTTTGCGAGGTTAACCGGGAAAGGGATAGACTTACAGTAGATGGCGAACTGCTTCGTTGGCTATTGCGCATCACTCACGCCGCGAGGGAAAGGAGGTGCATATGAAGGGAACACAGATCAAAAGCATTTTGGTCGTGGCCTTGGCAGCCGCTCTGATGATCGCTTCGCTGGCGCCCGCCGCACTGGCCCAGCAGGAGGGGGAAAACCCCCGCGAACGCGTTTCCGAGCGACTGCAGGAGCGCTGGGAGAAGGTGCAGCAGCGCCTGGAACTCATCATCACCCGTTTCGAGAACAACAAGGAAAGGCATATCAAGGTCTACAACGAGATGAAGGCAAAAGTCCAGCAGCTGCTGGAACAGATGCAGGAGAAAGGGCTGGACGTTTCCAAACTCTCACAGGACCTGGCCGCCTGGGACGAGATGATCAGGCGCTTCGCCTCGGATTACGCGGCCCTGATGGAGACGCTGAAGAAATTATGCAGCTTGGAGGCAGGAGAGGCGGAGCAGGAGTTCCGGCCCTTGATCCAGGAGGCGCGGGAACAACTGCGGAAGGTTCACCAGGACGTGATGGAGATTCGACTCTTCTACCAGAAGACCATCCGCTCCGATATCCAGGACCTGCGTTCGCAGCTGGAAGGATCGGGCCAGGGGACTTAGGGGGGCGAGATGACCAAGGAATCCGCCGCTAAAAGAGCGTTCTCAACGGTACTGCTGGTGCTGGCTCTGGCCGCCGCGGCGATGCTTCCCGCCTCTTGCGGGAAGGGCACAGGTGAAGACGGGAGCGCGGGCGGGGAGCGATCCTCGGTGAAGGTAGAGATCGAGGACACCAGCGACATCGACGCTTTGATAAAAGACCTCGATTCGAGCATCGGGAGCCTGAGCGACGAAGATTTCGCCCCCGACCAGCTGAACGACAACCAGCTGGGCTGGTAACGTTCGACATATCTTCATTCCACGGGCCTGCGGTGAACGTTATATTCCGCTGGCCCATGTTCGACAGCTTGGCGTTGTCGCTCCCGGTGGCCTCGCTGCCCTACAGTGATCCCACAATGTCTTAACAAACCGTGGTTATCGTCGGGAGTGCGGAAAAACGCTAAAGAGGGGCATGCAGAGTGGAGAGGTCGAGATGTCCCGGGAGAAGATACTGGTAGTGGACGACGAACGAGACATCGTCAAGGTGGTGGCCGCCTACCTGGAAAAGGAGGGTTATTCCACCCTTTCCGCTTTCAACGGCGAGTCCGCTCTCCGCCTCTTCCAGGAACATTGCCCCGACCTAGTGGTCCTGGACATCCTCATGCCTCGCATCGACGGGCTGGAGTTCTGCCGGCGGGTGCGCAGAGAATCGCGGACTCCCATCATCATCCTCTCCGCGCTGGCCCAGGAGGATGACCGGCTGACCGGGCTGGAGGTGGGGGCCGACGATTATGTGATCAAGCCCTTCAGCCCCCGGGAACTGGTGGCCAGGGTTAGGGCGGTGCTGAGGCGGATGGAGATGGCGGCGGCCCGCAGGGAGCGCATGGTCGAAGGCCCCCTGGAGATAGACATCGAGGGGCACCGGGTCAGGGTGGAGGGCATAGAGGTATCCCTCACCCCCATGGAGAGGAGCATCCTCACGGCCATGGCCTCCCGTCCCGGGAGGGTCTTCTCCCGCGAGGAGCTCATCGGCCTGGCCGCCGGTGATGCCTATGAGGGCTACGACCGCAACATCGACAGCCACGTCAAGAACATACGCAAGAAATTACGGGAAGCGGCGCCGGGCTGGAGTTTCATTGAAACGGTTTACGGGGCGGGATACAGGTTCGAGGCCAGGCGTAAAGAAGAGGATTAGCTTCCGAGCGGAGCTTTTCCTGGCCATCCTGGCCGTGACCCTGGCCTGCGTGCTTTTCTTCGCCCTTCTCTCCAATTACTTGGTCCGCCGGCAGTTCGAGCGGGCCTACCGGGAGATGCCGCGCTTGGAACCCCCGGGACCTCTCGGGGGGCCTCCCCCCGAATGGGAACACGCTAAACGGGAGCGCATCAACGTGGTCAATTACAGCTATATTTTCACCGGGCTGCTGGGAGTGATGCTAGCGTTCATCCTCAGCCTATATTTCTCCAGCCGCTTCTCCCATCCCCTGTCCGAGCTCACCGCCGCCACCCGGGGAATCGCCGCGGGCGATTACGGTAAAAGGGTTGAGGTGAAAGGGACCGATGAGCTCGAGGAGCTGGGCGCGGCCTTCAATTCGCTGGCGGAAAGCCTTGAGAAGAACGAGAGATCGAGACGCGCCATGATCGCCGACATCTCCCACGAGCTGCGCAGCCCGCTGGCGGTGCAGCAGGGCTACCTGGAGGCGATGCGCGATGGAGTGTTGAAGCCGGATGGCGAGACCCTGGAGGCGTTGCTCAAGAACAACGCCCTCCTGTCCCAACTGGTGGAGGACCTCCGCCAGCTGGCTCTGCTGGACGCGGGGCAGCCGGAGCTGGACATCAACAGGGTGGATGCGGGCGAAGCCCTGCAGGCCGCCGCCGCCCTGTTCCGCCAGGAGGGGCAGGAGGCGGGGGTGGGGATCGAGGTTGAAGCGGAGGAGGACCTGCCCCCGGTGAGGGCGGACCAGGCGCGGCTGCAGCAGGTGCTGGGAAACCTGCTGCGCAACGCCCTCCAGTACGCGCCGCGGGGCGGCAGGGTCACTTTGAGAGGGCAGAGGGGGAGCGGAGAAGTCCTCTTCCGGGTGGAGGATAACGGGACGGGCATCAGCCCGGAGGACCTCCCTTTCATCTTCGACCGCTTCTACCGCGCCGATCGCTCGCGCTCCCGGGATACCGGGGGGAGTGGCCTGGGGCTCTCCATCGCCAGGGCTCTGGTGGAGGCGCAGGGAGGGAGGATCTGGGCGGAGAGCGGACTGGGATGTGGCACCTCCATATACTTCACCCTGCCGGAAGACGAATCGGCCTGACCTGGAGAATGCTGCAGCGTTCCGGGGCGGCTCCGAACCCCTGAGTTCGCGGCGCGCGAACCCTTTCTTCATAGTGGACGCTCCAGGACCTACTCATCCGACTCAGAGTTAACAATTCCTCCATGCGGATTCCAAAAAAACAGCGGGCTTTTGATGCTAGCCTGGCAATGTCTGGGAGGTGTTCCCGCGGAGAAGAAGGAGGTTTTAAGGAGGCTTTATAGAGATGTGCCGGATGGTGCGTCAGCGCAGTTCTCTGAAGTCGGGAACCACCGCTCTGGCCCTGTTGCTCCTTTCATTGACGCTGTCCTCTTGCGGCGGGAGCGGGAAAGGGAATGAAAACGGCAGCCCGAGCAAGCTGCCGCCGGGCATCACCGCGGAATCGCTCGACCAAACCTCTACGGCCCCTGGCGCATACGGGGCGTCTTCGGGAAGCGCAGCAGAGGCGCAGGGCACCGGAAATTCTGGAGCCCATCGGGAAGGGGTCAGCCTGGAGAAGGTCAACTTCACCGTCACCGGGGTGACCCGCTCGAAGAACAATTCCGTCGTGGTCAGCGGCAATGCGCGGGAGTTAGCCGGGGATTTCTTGAAAATAGACATGACCGTGAACAACGCGTCGGGGGGACTGGTCAAGCTGGGCCGCTTCTCCTTCCGGTTGTACAGCCCGGCCCTTAAGGCCTCCTCTTATGATGGTTACTACGGCAGCATCACCACCTATGGAGGTTACGTCAGCCGGAACACCATTTCCGCCGCACTCATTAACGCGTCCACGCTGCAGCAGGTCGATTACGTCCTGCGCGATGGCGAGACCGTCGACGAGGCCTTCCTCTTCTATGATCTCAATCCCCTCTCGGTGGACGCCAACGAGGCCTTCACGTTGCAGGAAGCCGAGCTCATCATCTACGACACCGAGACCGGAAATAGCGCCCGGATCAGCCTGGCGGGATTCGCGGGATAGGGGGTCGGAGATGCGTTCGATAAAAAGAGGCATCCGCAGCTTCCTGCGCCATCCTCTGGGCAACCTGGTGGTGATCGTCCTGCTCTCCGTATGCCTGGCTTTCTCGTTGTCCATGCTGGCGGTGAAGCTGGCAGCCTCGAGCCAGGTCGAGTAGGTGAAGCGCTCCGTGGGCAATTACGCCGAGGCCAAGGTGAGTTCGCAGTACAGGATGGAGGTGTTCGAGGAGGAAAGGTCCATGAGCCAGGCGGAAAGGCAGGCCCGAGCCCGCACCATGAGCGAGGAGGAGCAACGGGCCCAGAGAGCGCGCTTCCTGTTCTCGGAGGAGCTCGCGGACGCGCTGGCCTCGGACAGCGCCGTGACCGCCTACGACAAGGTCCTCACCCAGAACATCGAGCTCAAGGGGATCACCAACCCGGCCGTGCAGTCCATGCTGGCCATGCGGCGGCAGATGCAAGGCCGCGAGGGCGTCCCCCAGATCTCCTCCCCGTCCTTCCCCTTCGAGGGCAATACTGACGGCGCTTCCGCCGCTGATTTCCTTGAGGGGAAGAAGGTGCTGGTGTCGGGATCGCTCTATACCTACCGAGATCACCTGGAGGCCAATCCGGTGGTGGTGGTGGAGAAGAACCTCGCGGAAGAGAACGGCCTGGGATTGGAGGACACCGTGACCGCCGTCATCAGCGGAAAGAGCGGCGCTTCCTCGAAGATCACTCTGACGGTGATAGGCATCTACAGGACGGAGGAAGCGGAGGAGGGAGGCGAGGGAGGGGAGTACACCGCTTTCAATCCCGCTGGAAGCACCTTCTACGCCCCCCTCTCGGTGGTGCAGGAGCTGGCCGATGTCCCCGGCTATGTGTCGCTGGGTTCTTATCACCTGGACAGCGTGGACTCAATCGGAAAGATCGCCGCTGCCTTCTCGGAGCTCACCGGGGGTGATACCCGATATCAGTTGGACACCGGCGAATCTTCCTACGAGGCCATAGCGGATCCCTTGAACAAGACGTCCCGGTCGTCCACCATCGGCCTGGTGGGCGCGCTGGCAGCCTGCGCCTTGATCATCCTGCTGGCCATGGCCATCGTCGTGGGCGGGCGCACGCGGGAGCTGGGGGTGCTCAAAGCCATCGGGGCCACCGACCGGCAGGTGGTAGCGCAGTTCGCCGCGGAGGTCGTGTGTATCTGCCTGGTGGCCACCGTCCTCGCCGGAGGAGCGGCTGCGGTGGTTGGCCAGAGGATGGGCGACTGGCTCATGAGCGGGAACACGAGAACAGACGATGGGGAAGCGTCTCAGTCCGCGCGCACGGGGCCGGAGGGGTTCCCCGCGGTTATGCGGGGCGGCGGCCTTGGCGGAGAAGGGCTTTACCTATCCGGCGAAGGCAGCGATGAAGAGGTGGACCTCCATGTTATCTGGAGAGGCAGCATGTTCCTCTACGGGATGCTCCTACTCCTCATTCTGAGCCTGCTGGGAATGGCGGTGCCGGTGATATGGATAACCAGGCTACGGCCGGCGCGGGTCCTGAGCATTGAATAGGGGGCGGTGCGCATGGACGGCCTGCTGGAGATGATCGAAGTCAGCAAGACCTTCAAGACCAGGGCGGGCGAGGTGAAGGCGGTGGACCGCGTGAGCCTGAAGGCGCGCAGAGGGGAGCTCTCGGTCATCGTGGGCGCCTCCGGTTCCGGCAAGACCACCCTTCTTTATCTGTTGGGCTCCCTGGAGAAGCCGGACAGCGGTGAAATCAGGGTGTTCGGGGAGGACATCTGCTCCCCCGACGCGGACCTCGTGGCCTACCGCAGGGAGCATGTGGGCTTCGTCTTCCAGATGTTCAACCTGGTCCCCGCCCTCACCGCGCTGGAGAACGTGGTTCTTCCCATGGACCTGGCGGGGGTGCCGGTTTCGGTCCAGCGCGCGCGAGCCGAAGAGCTGCTGGAGAGGATGAACATCGATAGGCGCCTGCAGCGGGCCCGCCCCAACCGGATGAGCGGTGGGGAGAAGCAGCGGGTGGCCATCGCCCGAGCCCTGGCCAACGACCCCGAGGTCATCCTGGCGGACGAGCCCACCGGCAACCTGGATACCGCCACCGGCCAGGTGGTGGTGGATATCCTGGCCCGTTTGGCCCATCGTGACGGCAAGTGCGTGATCATCGTCACCCACGACGAGAGCATCCTGAAGGTGGCCGACTGGGCCTACCGCATGCAGGACGGCCGGCTGGAGGGCATCGACACCTAATATGGAAGGGCCCCGGTCTCCCGGGGCCCGGAATTAGAATTATAGGGGCTGACCCTGATCAGAGGGCCTTTTCTAGATGACTGGTACGCCGATGGAGTCGTGGGCCCAGGTCCTTGAGTTCCCGTACATGGCCCGCTCGCAGATCACGTCGCCGCCCTCTGAGTTAACCCTGGTGGAGATGTTCCAGTCGGTGACGTAGTCGCCCGAGTTGAAGGAGTGGCGGGTGCCGGCGGCGATGGGGAAGTTCTGGGGGCCGGCCTGCTGGCCTGTTGAAGTCATGAAGGTAAGGAAAACGTTGACCGGGGTTGCCCCGGGGTTCTGCACCAGCATCCAGGTCTCCATGCCTCCTTCGGTGCAGCCCTCTGCCAGGTACCATTCTTTGGCGGTATGGGTCACCCCGATGGAGTCGTGGGCCCAGGTTCTTCCGTTCCCGTACATGGCCCGCTCGCAGATGACCTCGCCGGTTGCCTCCACCTTGGTGGAGACGTTCCAGTCGGTGACGTATTCACCCAGGTTGAAAGAGTGGCGGGTGCCGGCGGCGATGGGGAATCCTTGCGGTCCGGCCTGCTGGCCTGCAGAAGTCATGAAGGTGAGGTCCACGGTGACCGCCGTGGTGCCGGGGTTCTGCACCAGCACCCAGGTCTCCATGCCCCCTTCGGTGCAGCCCTCGGCCAGGTACCAGGTGCTGACCACCGGCGGCGCCGTCACCTCGAAGCCGCCGTAGAGGGTATCGCTCTGCCCGTCGCCGTTTACCACCACCACGTTCCATGCCCCCGCGGCGGCGTTGCCCGGGATGGCGAAGTCGCAGGTGATCTGGTTGCCCGACACCACATTTACGTTGGTGGCAGTGATATCCGTCTGGCCGTCCCGGGTGAGCTTCACCGTAGCCGACCCTCCGACGCCGAAGTTGTTGCCGGCCAGGTCAGTGACATTCACCGTGGCACCTCTCTGCCCGCTGTCGGGAGTGATGCCGAAGATGTAGGGGGAGTCGGTGGTTCCCTTGCCGATGTAGGAGGTAGTGCCGTTCTCCGTCCACCACAGCGCGCCGTCGGGCCCGGTACACACGTAGTTGGGAGTGTCGCCGGCCCCTCCGCCGATGAGGTGCTCGGTCATGGTGCCGTCCATCCTCACCCGGGCGAAGGACTTGGTGTTGGCCTCGGTCACCCACATCACCCCGCCCGGACCGTGGCAGATGCCGTTGGGCTCGGCGGCCGGGGTGGGGGTGGCGTACTCGGTGACCGTCCCGCCGGTGGTGATGCGCCCGATCTTGCTGCTGCCGTACTCGGTGAACCACAGGGCCCCGTCCGGGCCGACGGCTATACCTACAGGCCCGCTGGAGGGAGGAAGGGCGTACTCGGTGACTGTCCCGCCGGTGGTGATGCGCCCGATCTTTTCGGACCCGTTGCAGGTGAACCAAAGGTTCCCGTCCGAGCCGGCGCAGATTCTCCAAGGATTACTGCCCGCGGCCAGGGCGTAATAGGCGACCTCCCCGGCGGTGGTGATGCGCCCGATCTTGTCGGACCCGTTGCAGGTGAACCACAGGGCCCCGTCAGGACCTTCGCAGATGCCGCTGGGGGCACTGACCATGGCCACGGGGTACTCGGTGATCGCCCCGGCGGTGGTGATGCGCCCGATCTTATCGGAGTTGGGTTCGGTGAACCACAGGGCCCCGTCCGGGCCCGAGCAGATATCCTGCGGAAAGCTGAAGCCGAGGGGCAGGGCGTACTCGGTGATGGCCCCGGCGGGGGTTATCTTGCCGATCTTGTCGGCAGACGCCTCCACGAACCACACGTTGCCGTCCGGGCCGGCGCAGATGCCCTGCGGGCTTGAGCCCACGCTGGGCGTGGCGTAGTGGACGAAGTTGGCCACCCAGGCCCCCGCCGGCAAGACGAAGACGGACAGGCATAAGGTCGCGGACATAAAGAAAGCCAGCAAAAAGCGGTTGATTCTCATCGGAACGCCCTCTCCTTTCTTTCTGCGGTTCGAGGAATCTACCCCTGAAAGCCCCACAAAATCAACTTAAATCTACTATATCAAAGCCGTATAATCAACAATACGCCGGAGGCCTGACCCGTGATCTTCCAGGCAGCCCTCCTTTTCCCCACCGGCCCGGCACCTGCAAGCCGGGTCTCCAAGCTCAAGAGGGGAAAGAAGCGCCTATACCTTCAAATCCGGCTGGCCCGGACCATCAGGCGCACAAGTGGGCACCCCGGCGCCCGGATTTCAATAAACCCAGCCGGGGAAGGTGCAGACGCCGGCGGGCTTGCGCCCCAGGTACATCTCCACGCCCCGCCAGGGCTCCCCCAGGATGCCGTCGTGGATGGCCCAGGCGCGGCCCCTGACCGTCTTCTCCATGCCCCGTTGCCGGAAGGGGGTGCTTCCGTCCAGCTTCTCGAAGAGCTCCCCACCCGGCTGGAAGCTATGGTTTATCGCCTCCATCTTGCGCCTTCCCCGCATGTAATTGAAGCCGTGCGCTTCGAAGATTACGGCGGCGCAGTAGGTGAGCGGCTCCGCCAGGATGATGTCCTGCCCCATGGATTCCACGAAATCCAGGGCCAGCGCCAGGAAATCACCGAGCAGGCCCAGGCCCCTGCGCACCTGCCCCGGGGCCAACCCCGCCTGCATGGCCCGGACCTCCTCGGGGATGTTGCGCCGCACCGTTGCGAACTTGGTGCGCCGGCCCTGCTCGTCCAGGTCGGTTTCGAAGCGGGGGGCGCTCACGTCGTTGATGACGAGGAAGCTGACCTCGAACTTCCCGAAGGCCGTGTCCTCGACCTCCAGGTAGAAGATGCAGTCGCGGTCCTCGGGATGGGCGCGCAGCTCCAGCACGGTGAAGGGGAGGTGCGGCTCCGCCTTCACCTCCAGAACCTTCTCGCCTGCCGGATTGGTGAAGTCTTGACGGTCGATGGAAAAAGTCTCGAAGGCCCGGTCCGGTATGAGCAGCGAGTAAAGCCGCTCCTTCTCCTCCTGCGGCAGCTGGTTTAGCTCGTGGATGGTCAAGGGCAGCCGCTTGCCCGTCAGTTCCGCGAGATCCCATCTGGCCATGCCCCCATTATAGACCGCTTACCGCCCCTTTCATAAGGCGTTCGCGCCAACGGGAGGAAACCCGCCTTGCCCCGACTCGGAGAAAAGGAGGGAATAGGGCCGGGGCGCAATCGTTTCAGGAACCGCCCAGGCGGAATATCTCCCTCAGCTCCTCGTCTCCCAGTTCGGTTATCCAGGTCTCCCCCGCCCGCACGGTTATGTCCGCCAGCTCCCGCTTGGCCTTGATCATGGCGTCGATCTTCTCCTCGAAGGTGTCCAGGCAGAGCAGGCGGTGCACCATCACGTTGCGGGTCTGGCCGATGCGGAAGGTGCGGTCGGTGGCCTGGTCCTCCACCGCCGGGTTCCACCAGAGGTCGTAATGGATGACGTTGCTGGCGGCGGTGAGGTTGAGCCCCACCCCTCCCGCCTTGAGGGAGAGCACCATGATGCGGTGGCTGTCTCCCTCCTGGAAGTCCCGGACCATGCGGTCGCGCCTGCCTCGGGGAACCCCCCCGTGCAGGAAGAGGGGAAGCTCCCCCAGCTCCTCCTCGATGAGCCCGACGAGCAGGTGCCCCATCTGGCGGAACTGCGTGAACACCAAGGCCTTCTCTCCCGCTTCCAACAAGCGCTCCAGCAGTTCTAGCAACCTCTCCGACTTGCCGGACCCCTGCCGCGGCGCCCGCTCCTGCCCGCTGAACTGGGCGGGGTGGTTGCAGATCTGCTTGAGGTAGAGGATGAGGCGCAGTACCAGCCCTCGGCGCTCCATGCCCTCGCTGCCCTCGATGCCGCGCATGGCCTCCTCCACCACCTCCTGGTAGAGCGAGGCCTGCGCCGGGGTGAGGCGGCAGAACTCGTCCAGCACCAGCTTCTCGGGGAGGTCGCGGATGACCGAACTGTCCGTTTTGAGGCGGCGCATCACGAAGAGGGAGATGGCCGCCTGCAGGTGCCGGGCGCGCTGCCGGTCCCGGTAGCGCTCGATGGGGACGGCGAAGCGCCGCTGGAAGTCCTTGCGGCTCCCCAGGTAGCCGGGGTTGAGGAAGTCGAAGATGCTCCAGAGCTCCAGCAGCCGGTTCTCCACCGGGGTGCCGCTCAAGGCCAGGCGGACCGGGCACTGGATGGATTTGACCGCCCGGGCCTGCCCGGTGAGGGGGTTCTTGATGTTCTGCGCCTCGTCCAGGATCAAGGCCCCCCAGGCCTTTTTCGCGAACTTCTCCGTATCGCGCCTGAGGGTGCCGTAGGTGGTGAGCACCAGGTCCTTGCCCCGCAGGTCCAAGCGCCGCTCCGTCCCGTAATAGACGTGGACGCGCAGCGTGGGGGCGAAGCGATCGGCCTCCTTCTGCCAGTTGCCCAGCACCGTGGTGGGGCAGACCACCAGGGCGGGCTTCCCCAGCCTGCCCTCCTCCTTCAGCTTGAGAAGCAGGGCCAACGCCTGCACCGTCTTCCCCAGGCCCATGTCGTCGGCCAGGCAGGCCCCGAAACCGTGGGCGGTGTTGGCGTAAAGCCAGCGCACCCCGCGTTCCTGGTAGGGGCGCAGCTCGGCCCGCAGGGAGGCGGGCATCTGCAGGTCGGCGGGGCGGCCGATGGACTCCAGCAGCTTCTTCAGGTTGCGCCCCGGCAGGAAGGGCGAGCCCTCCCCCTTTTCCTCCAGCATGGACCACTGGATGACCTCCATCGGGGTGGGCTCGGGGAGCGGCTCCTGCAGGCGCTTCAGCAGGGTGCGCGCCTCGGCGGGGGAAAGGAGAAGGTAGCTGCCGCGGTACTTGACCACTCCCGTGGCCCGCGAGGCCAGCTTGCGGAATTCCTCCACCGAGATGTCCCGGTCGCCCAGGGCCACCCTCCACTCGAAGGACAGCAGTTCGGGCAGGGAGAGATAGGCGACCTCCCCGGGGACGGCCTTCAGCTCGGCGCGCAGGGCGGGCCGGGGGCGGGCCAGCTCCTGCAGTTGCTTGGACAGGGCCACGCGGATCCCCATGAGGTTGAGAAGGGGAGCGGTCTGGGTGAGCAGTTCCGCCAGGGCCTCCCCGTCCAGCTCCGGCGCCTCCTCGCCGCGGCTGTCGAGCACCCCGGTCAGCCAGGGCAGGTGCTCGGAGGCCAGGGCCAGGCGGCGGGCCGTCTCCAGGCGCACCTGCTCCGCCGGGCGGCCGAAAACGGGACCCTCCGACTCGCATATCTCCCTCCAGGAAAGGGGTGCGCTCACGGGGTCGTTGCGGGAGAAGGCCTCCAGGCCCAGGCGGAACCGGGAACCGTCCCCGGCCGGTTCTATGCGCAGCAGCAGGGTGAGCTCCGCCCCGGCCGAGTCCAAGGAGGCCAGCCAGTTGACCACGCTCATGCGGGTCCGCCTCTCCTCGAAGCGCCCGGCGCGGTAGAGGCGCCCCCGGAAGAAGGCCTGCGCCACCTTGTCGCCGTAGGCCCAGTCCCGTCCCCGGCAGAAGTGCCAGACCATGCGGGTGATGAGCACGGCGAGCAGGCCTTCCATGCTGTCGGGCGAGAGGATGCGGCCGTCGGGCACGCGGAAAGCGGCCGCGGCGGGGAAGGCGGCTTTGAGCGCCCGGCATACCGCCTCATCCTTGCTGTCGCGCAGCAGGGGTCGGTAGACTATGCGGAAATCGTGTTCCGCCTCGGGCACCACCCGCGGGACGAAGGACCCGGCGCCGGCGAAGGCCATGCTCACCGCCGCCGCCAGGATGAAGAAACGCAGGGAGGGCGAACGGTATTCCCTCTCGGCGGTCTCCGGTGAGAGGGTCATGAGCAGGGGAAGGAGGTCCTCCGCCCGCACCGAGAAGCCACGCCGCGTCGTCAAGCCCATTGTCTCCTCTCCGGGTTCGGGCACCTTCAGGCGCAGCTCGTGCAGCGACGCTTCCGGGGCAAGCAGGCTCCGCAGCCGGTCCTTGAGAGATTGCGGGTCGCCTCGCGAGGAGCGGCTGAAGAGGAAGAAGAAGGGTTCCTCCCTGCCGCTTCCGTCGAAGACCAGGCGCAGGTCCAGGCCACGCAACCAGGGATGGTCTTCCGTGATCCCGGTATCGGCCACCTTCTGCCGGACCAACCGGTACATCTCCAGCAGCAACCTTTTGAAGTCGCCCTTGTCCCAGAAGAGCGGGGAGGGGGACAGCAGGGAGAGGAGGTCGCGCGGGTCGGTCGGCTTCAGGGAGAGGTCCGGCCCTTCCGGATGGGCCTGCGGCTCGAGCGGTACCGCCTCTTCGGGGAGGAGGAACACGAGGTCTTCCGCCGGGCCCGGCGCGGCGGCCTCCCCCGGCGCGAGCCCGGCCGCTAAGGAGAGTTCCGCCGCGGCCATGCCCCTGAGGCCGAACACGAGGAAGGGGTCCTTGTCGATCTCGTTGGCGAGGATGTAGTAAACGGCCGCTATGTGCTTGCAGGGGTTGGCCCAATCCGGGCAGGAGCACGAGGCGGCCAGTTCGCCCCACCCCTCCGGGAAAGGCTCGACACCGGCCTCCCGCATCGCTTGGAGCAGCGATTCCGGCAGCCTCCCCAGGGAGAGCTGCATGGCCAGAGTGGGGCTCCCGGCGATGATGGCGGAGATCTTCCTCTTCTCCTTTTCGGTGAACGGCCGGAAGCGTATGGACACCCGGTAGGGGTAGCGTCGCCTACCCTGCACTTCCGCCTTGACCTCGCAGCCTTCGAAAACGACGCCGGAGACGGTGCCGCCCCGCGCGTATTGGCGGCCACGGGGCAGGCGGTTGGTATAGTAGTCGATGCGTTGCAGCGCCTCCAGCCAGGCGTTGCCCCACCAGGTCCTGCCGAACTCGGGCCTGCGCGCCATGTCCCTCCTTTCGCGCAGCGGCAGCGCGGTACGCCGTACTCCCCAATGATAGCGGGAGGCTGGGACAAGGGAGACGGCGCATCGCCCGCCTCCAGGTGGCCTGAACGGGCGCGCGGGAAAGGTGCCCCGGGATAAATGTCCAGGGAGCGGGCGCGCGGGAAGAACGTCCCGGGAAAAGTATCCATGGAAAAGTGTCCCGGGAACGGGCCGGGGTAGCCGCGAAGCGGGAGTCCGCAGTGGGCGGATTCCCCCGCCGGGGGCGAGGGTGCGCCTTCTTCAGGCCGGCTCTTACAGCGCCTTGCTCTCCGATTCCTCCATCAGGCGCTGGATCTCCCTCTCCAGCTGGGGCGGCAGGCCCTCGATCTTCACGTTGAGAAAGCCGCGCACGATGGCCGCGGTGGCCTCCTCCTCGCTGAGTCCGCGGGCCATCAGGTACTCCACCTCCTCCTGGGCGATCTTGCCCACCGCCGCCTCGTGGCTCATGTCCACGTCGGGGTCCTTGCCGTCCAGCTCGGGGATGGCGTAGATGCGCCCTCCCCTGTCCAGGATTAGGCCGTGGCACTCCAAGTGGGCCTTGATGCCGGGCACCTCCCCCACGATCTGGCCGCGGGCGATTATCTCCCCTCCCCGGGTCACCGCCCGGCTGATCACCTCCGCCCGCGTCCCCGGGGCTTCCAAGATCACCCGGGAACCCACGTCCATGATGCTGTCCGGCGCGGCCACCATCATGGAGTTGAAGCGGGCCACGGCGCCTTCCCCGCGCAGCCGGGCAGTGGGGTAGGTTTGCAGATAGCGCACCGGCTCCATGCAGATGTAGTTGTTGATGAAAGTGGCGCCCTCCTCTATGAAGATCCCCGAGCGGGGCCTCACGTACATGTTGCGGTGCCAGTTATGCACCATGGTGAAGGTGAGCTTGGCGTTGCGCTTGACGTAGAACTCGCTGATCCCCGCGTGCAGGGCCGACTCTATCTCGTGCTCGCTGGCGCAGCCGGTGATGATGTGCAGTTCCGCCCCCTCCTCCACCACGATGATGTTGTGCAGGCGTTGGATGTAGCGGGGGGAGCGCAGGTACATGCAGGCCTGCAGGGGGTAGATGATGCGGGCCCCGGGCAGGGCGTGGATGAAATAGCCGTCATAAGGGTGCAGCTCCACTGTGGCGGTGTACTTGTCCATGTCCACCGGCACCGCTTTCCAGTAGTAGTCCCAGAGCCACTCGTAGGTCTCCAGGGCCTCGCGGGTGCCCATTACCTCGATGCCCTTCTCCAGGGCGCTGGCATGCACCACGGTGTCGTCTATCTGCACGAAGGTGCCCGCCCGCTCTTGGGCGTCCACCCGTACCCCGGTGCGGGCCATCTCTTCGGGGTCCAGCTCGCTTATCTGGTGCAACGCCTCGCGGTAGTCGTAGGCCGGTGGCTGCTCCCCGAACTCCGCCAGGTCTATATCGATGCCCACTGCCGCCGGTTTGTCTGCGGCGGCCTGTGCCTTACCCCTGATCTCCTCAATCCTCTCACGCATTGCCTCTGCCAACTCGAATCGCCTCCCCGGCTGCTGTCGATAACGTTTCCCGCGGTCCGCCCCGTTTCATTTGACGCACCTGGAACATTCCTCGAACCCGTGTTCCCGGATGTCCTCGAGCATCTCCCGGGGGTTGCCCGAGCACACCAGCAGCCCATCGCAGATCACGTGCCCCAGGTCGGCCTCAACGTAATCCAGGATGTAGCCGGTATGGGTGATGATGAGGCCGCAGTGTTCGCGGGTGCGGCGGCGGTCCTTCTGCAGCAGCATGCGGATGAAATCCCCGATCACCTGCATGTTCTCCATGTCCACGCCGGATTCCGGCTCGTCCAGCAGGACCAGGTTGGGGTCCTGGACCAGCAACTGCAGCAGTTCGGACCGCTTTATCTCGCCTCCCGAGAAACCGTAGTTGATGTCCCGGCGCATGAACTCGGACAGGTTTAGCTTCTCTGCAAGCTCCTGGACGTCCTGGGTTTCGCGTCCCGGTATCAGGCGGATCATCTGCTCCAGCTGGATTCCCCGCACTGTGGGCGGCCGCTGGAACATCATGCCGATGCCCAGGCGGGCCCGCTGGTCCACGCTCAGCCCGTCCAGGTCCTGTCCCCTGAAGCGGATGCTCCCTGCGGTGACCCGGTAGCGGGGGAAGCCCATGATCGTCATGAGCAGCGTGGTCTTGCCCGATCCGTTCATACCGAAGAGGACGTGGGTCTGTCCGCAGTCCACCTTGAGGTCAATGCCGTGGAGGATCTCCCGGCCCTCCACCTCCACCTTGAGGCCTTCTATCTCCAGCATCGGCACCACCTCCGTTGTTCCCCGGCTGCTTCGCTCGCGGCCTCGAGCCACGCAGCTATTCTACCCCGGGAAGGGGGCTTTAACACCGGGGACGTCGCCGGCGTTCGGAGGTCTGCGGGATCCATCCGTGCCGCCCGGCGGGTCGGGAACAGTCCCGGTGTGGCGACGCCGGATCCCGTTAGGTAAGCCGGCCCCGGCTTCCGCGGCTACGCCCGCATGCCAGGTCCGGGTTCAGTAAAGCCCGCGCTCCCAGGGGGTCTGTTCGGGGAAGACGATCTTGGCCACCTGCATGAACAAAGGGAAAGCCGGCTCCTCCAGGTCGGACACGTTCATCGGCGTCACCACCGTCGTACCCTTCTCCGGCAGGTAGAAGACGGCGGAGGAGTAGCCGGTGAGCATGCCCGCGTGCCCCAGCCAGCCCCCGTCGTCCATGATGCCCAGGCCGTAAAGGAGATCCCAGCCGAAGTAATCGGTCATGATGGGCAGCTCGTTCATGCCCTCCAGCGAGGCCCGGAAGGTCGCCGGCTCGAGCAACCGCCCCTCTCCCAGAACCTGCCCCCAGGTCCGCAGGTCCTGCAGGGTGGAGACCATGCCCCCGGCTGCCCAGGTGATGGAGGGATCGAGGTAGTCGGTGAGGTCGAAATTCTCGCCGCTGTCCTTGTCGTATTGGTAGCCGTGCACGTACGAACCGGTCAGGTAGGGGGTCTCCGCCATGTAGGTGGAGGCCAGCCCGAGCGGCCCGGTGATGCGCTTCGCCAGTTCTTCCTCGAAGGAGCGGCCGGTGGTCTTCTCCACGATCATGCCCAACAGGATGTAGTTGGTATTTGAATACATGCAGCCCTCGCCGGGCGCGAAGTAGGGGGGATTGGCGATGCCCACGCCGACCAGCTCCTCCGGCGCCCACACCTTGTGGGGGTCGGCGGCGATGGCCTCGTTGAGCTTCTCGTCTGCCCCGTAATTGAAGATACCGGAAGTGTGGTTGAGCAGCATGCGCACGGTTATCGAGTCACCGTTCGGGATGCCCTCCACGAACCTGGAGACCGGGTCGTCGATGGAGAGCAGGCCTTTGTCCGCCAGCTGCAGCACCAGGACGCCGGTGAAGGTCTTGGTGACGCTGCCGATGCGGAACTCCATCTACTCCGACATGACCCGCTCGGGAGATATGTCGGCCAGGCCGTACATCTTGGTGAAGGCGGTGCCGTCTGCCGCCCAGACCCCCACCATGGCCTCCGGGGACCCGTGCTCCTTCATATATTCGGCCACCACCGCATCGATCTCCTCGACCGTCCCGGGCGGCAGGGTCTTGGTGGAAGCGGTCTTCTGCTTACAGGAAGCGGCGGCCAAAACCAGAACAGCCGCCAATGCCAACGAGCAGCAGGTCCACCCCCGTCTCTTCATGGCCCCATCATAGCATATCGACGCGAGTAGCTTCTCCGGGCGTCGTTTCTATGTTATTTTCCCCCTATGGGCCAAAGCGAGACCGGCTATGCGAGCCGCGGATTGACCGGGCTGACCCTGGCGGAGGTGGAAGAGCGGGTCCGCGCGGGCAAAGTCAACGCGGCGCCCCGCGAGACCAGCAGGTCTTTCTGGCACATATTCCGGGCCAACGCCTTTAACCGCTTCAACGCCATCCTGGGAACCCTCTTCGTGGTGATCCTGCTGGCCGGCGCCCCCCTGCGTGATGCGCTCTTCGGGGGGGTGCTACTGGTCAATACGCTCATCGGGATGGCCCAGGAGCTGCGGGCCAAGGTGACCCTGGACCGCCTATCCCTGCTGGTCGCCCCGCGGGCGAGGGTATTGCGCTCGGGGGAGGTGAAAGAGATCCCGCAGGAGGAGGTGGTCCTGGACGAGGTGCTGGTCCTGCGCCAGGGTGATCAGCTGGTGGCGGACGGGGAGGTGCTGGAAGCGGACGGCCTGGAGATAGACGAATCCATGCTCACCGGCGAATCGGTGCCGGTGCCCAAGAAGGAAGGGGACGAGGCCCTCTCGGGCAGCATCGTGACGGCGGGGGCGGGGATGATGCGGGTCAACGCGGTGGGAGCCGACGCCTACGCCAGGAAGCTGGCTTCCGAGGCCCGGCGCTTCAAGCCGGCTTCATCTGAGCTGAGGGAGGGCATCAACCGCATACTGCTTTATATAACCTGGGTGATGGTTCCGGCCGGCCTGCTCCTCCTGTACAGCCAATTGAAATCGTCCGGCGCCCTGCAGCACGTGACCGTCGGCACTGTTCGGGATGCCGTGCCGGGGGTGGTGGCGGGGTTGGTGGGCATGGTCCCCGAGGGGCTGGTCCTCCTCACCAGCATGGCCTTCGCGGTGGCGGCCGTCACCCTGGCCAGCCGCAAGGTGCTGGTGCAGGAACTCCCGGCGGTGGAGGGCTTGGCCAGGGTGGACGTGGTCTGCGTGGACAAGACCGGCACCCTCACCGAGGGAGACCTGGTCTTCGGCAGGCTGGAACCGCTGGGGTCAGCGGGACCGGAAGTCGGCCTGGCGCAAGAGGCATTGGGGGCCATGGCCGCCGCGGCCACGGCGCTCAACCCCACGCTGGAAGCCATAGCTGCCGCCTTCAGCCCGCCGCGGGGTGAAGGGTGGGAAGTGGCGGCATCGGTACCCTTCTCCTCGGCCCGCAAGTGGAGCTCGGTCAGCTTCGCCTCCCATGGAACCTGGATCCTGGGGGCGCCGGAGGTCATGCTGGCCCCCAGCGCGGAGAACGCGCAGCTGCTCCAGAGGGTCTCCGACATCGCGGGCGGGGGGGTGCGGGTGCTGCTGCTGGGTCACTCCCCTGGCGTGCTCGAGAAGCAGGAGCTGCCGGCGGACATGCGGCCGGCGGCCCTGTTGGTGCTGGAGGAGAAGGTGAGAGAGGATGCCCCCGAGACCATGCGCTATTTCAGCGGCCAGGGAGTCAGGGTGAAGGTTATCTCTGGAGATAACCCCGCCACTGTGGCCGCGGTGGCGCAGCGGGCGGGGGTGGGCGAAGTGGGTTTGCCGGTTGATGCGCGCTCCCTTCCCGACGAGGGGGAGGAGCTGGAGGACTGGATGGAGCACCACAACGTGTTCGGCCGGGTGGTCCCCCACCAGAAGAGGGACATGGTGCGGGCCCTGCAGTCCCGCGGTCATACCGTGGCCATGACCGGCGACGGCGTCAACGACGTACTGGCCCTCAAAGACGCGGACATCGGCATCGCCATGGGCTCGGGGGCGCCCGCCACCAAGGCGGTGGCGGAGCTGGTGCTGCTGGACGGGCGCTTCTCCACCATGCCGGGAGTGGTGGCGGAGGGCAGGAGGGTCATCGCCAACATGGAGAGGGTGGCCAACTTCTTCCTCACCAAGACCACCTACGCCACCCTGCTGGCCGTCCTGGTGGGGGTGATGGGTTGGAAGTACCCACTGCTGCCCCGCCAGCTCACCCTGGTGAGCGCCGTTACCATCGGCATCCCCGCCTTCATCCTCTCCTTCGCGCCGACCAGCAAGCGTTACCGTCCCGGTTTCGTCGGACGAGTGCTGTGGTTCGCGGTTCCCGCGGGGTGCTTCGCCGCCGCCTCCATCGTGCTCACCTACGCCATCACCAAGGGGCTGTACCCCGAGGTGATGGACGCCAAGACGGGGCTGCTGCAGCCCAGCCCGCAGTCCAGCATGATGGTGACCCTGGCGGTCTCCGTTTTCGGCCTGTGGATACTGGGACGCCTGGCCAGGCCGCTGCGGGGATGGCGCCTGGGGTTGCTGCTGGCCATGGTCGGCCTGCTGGCCCTGGCGCTGGTGGTCCCAGGGTTCCGCCATTTCCTGGCGCTGCAGTTCCCCGCTCCGATGCCCTTCCTGCTGGGATTGGGCCTGGCCGCCGATGCCGTCCTCTGCTTCGAGTACTCGCTGCGCCTCATCGCCCGCTGCCGTTGGGCGCGGGCGCGCCGCCCGCATGAATAAAGCCGATAAAAAAGGGCGGGCCTGAGAGCCCGCCCCGGGAAGTTATGTCCTCAGTCCTCGTCCGGCGCCAGCAGGGCCTGCAGCTTTAGCATCTGCGGCCCCCTCAACAGCACGCCCTTCACCTTGAAGCGGCCCTCCCGGAAGGCTTTGAGCAGCTCCTTGCCCTCCTCGGTCTGCAGCCACTTGAGCATCTGAAGCCCCTGCCCGGCGCCGCTCATGGAAAGCAGCAGGCCCAGCTCGGTGCCGATGTAGATCTGGGCGTCGGGAGTCACGCCGTTGGCGATGGATATGTCGCTACCTTTGAAGGTGATGGTGGTGGCCACGTCGGGAGCGGTGATGTCCTGGATGGCGATGCTCACGTTCATGGAATCGGCCACGGCCTTCTTCTTCGGCTCCTTCATGTAGACTTCCATCAGCTGCCCCATCATCGCCGAGAGCCCGTTGGGCTCCTCGTCCCGGAAGGTCACCGTTCCCGAGCCTCCCTGGGGCTTGCCCCGTCCAACGAGGACGGCCGCTGCTGCGCCGCCTCCCGCCAACGCCGCCAGCAGCAGGAGCCTCCGGCGGCGCTTGGCCTTCCTCTCCGCCTTGCGGGCCTCCTGCAGTCTCCTCTCCGCTGCCTTAAGCGCCTTCTTCCTGCCCACCGCTTCCTCCTTTCCCTTCGGGAGCTCCCCTGAGAAGACTGGCGGAAGGGGTGGGATTCGAACCCACGGTGCGCTTTTAGGCGCACAATCGCTTAGCAGGCGATCACCTTCGGCCGACTCGGTCACCCTTCCGCGCCGAACGGCCTTCATTATACCACTGTCCCCTGGCCGTGCCGCTCGGAACCGGACGGCCTGCGGAGCGGGGAGCAGGCTCATGAATGTGCCGGGGATCGGCCAAGAACGGCTCGCCCCGATGGGGAGGGTAGACACTGCGAGCGCCGGTTTTATGGTCTGGCCGGCCCTGGATGGTGGTCATCGGTCAATAGAATTAGGCGATTTGTTCATCCGGCGCCAGCCCCTGACAGCTTCTCCCTCACCACCTCGCGCAGCTCCAGCAGGTCGAAGGGCTTGCTCACGAAGTCATCTGCACCCAGGTCCAGCAGCTCAGCCCGGGTGAGGGGGTCCACTTTGCCGGTTATCACTATCACCGGGATGTCCCGCGTGGCCTCCGAACCCTTGAGGCGGCGCATCACTTCCCATCCGTCCATGCGGGGCATCATCAGGTCCAGGAGGATGAGGTCGGGCCTCTCCTCTTCGGCCAGACGGAGGGCGGTGGGGCCGTCCGATGCCTTGAGCACCCGGCACCCCACTTTGCCCAGATTTATCTCCAGCAACCGCAGCAGGAGATGGTCATCATCCACGGCGAGGACGTAATCGCCCATGAACTCCTCCCTTGGGCCCTTCAACACCATATTACCCTCGTGACTTTAAAAGAAACATCGTCTCCCCATCTCCCCACCTTTAACCCTTGTTCTGGATGGAATGATTAAGATCTCCCCGGGGCTAGGTTTCTATTGCGGCCAAGCCTCCGCTTTTACCCTGCCTCCGGAGTATCCCCGGCGAAACAGGTTGACAGGAGCTGCGGCCGCTTGTAATCTATGACTGACCAGACAGTCATATTAGAACGTAACGTGTCGGAAGTGGCGGTTGCCGTTCTCCAGGAGATGGGCTTACAAGCAGTGGCGCAAGGAAAGGGAAAAAACGATCGGGTTGACGGGCCCGCGGCGGGGAGGGAGGTTTACACCCTGGCGGAGCTGATGGACGCCTTCCGGGCCGACACTGGGAGCGAGCTCCAGCCGAGCCGCGTCTCCCGCTACCGCAGGCTCCGGCTCATCCCCCCTCCCCTGGCCGGAAAGGAGGGGGAACTCTTCACCCGGGTCCACCTGGAGCGCCTGAAGATGATAGAGCATCTGCGGGGCCGCTATGGCATGAGCGTCAAGGACATCGCGGGGATAATCGGGGTCATGGAGATGGTCCCGGAGGCGGATGGTGCCGCGGAGGGGGGCAGGAAGGAGAGGGACCTCTCGCGGCGGGAGCAGATAATCCGCAGCGCGGCCCAGCTCTTCGAGACCAAAGGCTTCGACGGCACCACCATCGAGGATATCGTCCAGGCGGCGGGCATCGCCAAGGGGACCTTCTACATATATTTCCCCAACAAGGAGGAGCTGCTCATCCAGGTCATCCACCGCCTGGTGGAGGAGACCCTCGAGTCCATCGAGGAGAAGCTGGAGGGCGAGAAGGACTTTTTCAAGCGGCTGCTCATCAAGGGGAGCGAGTTCACCCGCTTGTATCTGGAGAAGACCGACCTCCTCAACGTGATGATCGGCCAGACCGTGGGAAAGCCCCACCTGGCCAGCCACCTCCAGGACATCTACCGCACCCTGGCCGCACTGGTGGTCGAGGATCTGCGGGTGGGTATAGAGCAGGGCCAGCTGGTGGAGCTGGAGGACCTGGAGGTGACCGCCTATGCCCTCATCGGGATGGGGCAGGTGGTTGCTTACGCGCTGGCCCTCAACCGGGATTTCGACCCCCAGAAGGCCATCAACGTGGTCTATCTGATGGTGAGGCGAGCCCTCTCCAGGACCCCGGCCGATACCTGAACCAAGACCTTCTTCCTGCCGGCGCTTGCCCCGGTCCCCCAGAGGCCCGCTGGGAGGGCGCGATTTCCTTCTACCCCGGGGGCGGGCCGGCATCCGCTTTTTCCAGCGTTCCCGAGGGTCTTTTAGCTCGGTCCGTTCCTGACCTCGCCGTCCTGGTTTATCATGGACCTGCGGAGGAGGCGCGGATGGACCTGCATGAACTCCTGATTCTGCTGGGAGACACCGAGGAGCGGCTGCCGGGTGAGGACATCCGGGCGGCGTTGCCGCTGGATCCCCGAACCACCGCCGTCCTGGAGCTGGCGGGCCGGGACAGCGTGGCTGCGGCTCTGGCCACGGAAACCCCCACGCTGCTCCCCACCATCGTCTACACCGGGACGGAATACGGGGACCCCTCCGTCCTGCTGCACAACCTGGTCCTGCTGCGCAACCGCCTGGGGGAGGAGAGGGAACTGTTGGAGCCGCTGGTGCTGGGATCGCCGCGATGGTGGGCCGCGGTGGCGGGCAGGTTCTCAAGCCTCCTCTTCCGGCGATACGGCCATTCCTTCACCTGCGTCGGCTGCCATATGTACCTGCACGCGGTGCGGGTGCTGCTGGCTGCTCGCCTGGGCGTGGGGGCGGTCATCGCCGGGGAAAGGGAGAGGCATGGCCCCCGGGTCAAGGTCAATCAGCTCCCCGAGGCCTTGGACGCCTACGCCCACGTGGCCCGTAGCTTTGGGGTCGAGCTGCTCATGCCCTTGAGGGAGGTGTCGGGGGAGGAGGAGATGGGCCGGCTGGTGCCCGGCTGGGGAGAAGGAGAACGCCAGCGCCGCTGCGTCCTCTCCGGCAATTATCTTGACGAATACGGCGGTTTCGATCCGCGGGACGCCCTTCCGGCTTTGAGGAGCTACCTGGATGAGTTCCTGGTCCCCTTGACCTTCCGATTGCTGGGGTCATTCCTCGGGGAAGGGGAGGAGCTGGACCCGGTGCGAGAAGCGGCGGATATCCTTGAGTCGCGGGGGTGAGGGGATGGAGGACCGCGCCCTCTGGGTGATCCTCGATGGGCTGGGGGACCGATCCTGTCCCTCCCTGGAGGGGAAGACCCCCCTGGAAGCGGCCTCCACCCCGGTGATGGACCGCTTGGCAGCGGAGGGATGCTGCGGCCTCCACTACCCCCTCCATCCCGGCGCCTGCACCGGGAGCGACCTGGCCCACTGGAGCATGTTCGGCTATCCGGCCGGCCAGTACCCCGGAAGGGCCCTTATGCATGCCCGGGCTTTAGGCCTGGAGCCGACCCCGGGAACGGTGGTGGTCATGGGCAACATCGTGCCGGTGAGGCGCACTGACGGAGCGCTGTACGTGGATCACGGGTTCAAGTATCCGGGGGAGCGCTGCGCCGTCTGGGCGGATGCCTTGCAGGGCATCCGCAGCGGGGACATCTTCTATGACCTGCACCACGTGGGCGGCGAGGAGGTCCTGGTCTTCCTGCGGGGAGAGGCCTCCGCGGAGATAAGCGACTCCGACCCCTTCTTTGCCCACCTGCCCATCCTGCGGGTGGAGCCGCTGCGGGGTGCGGAGGATCCCGCCCTGGCCATGCGCACCGCGGTATCGGTAAACGGTTTCTTGAGGGAGGCAAGGCGGCGCCTGCGGGAGATGGGAGAGGACGCGGCCTTGGTGACCAAATGGGCATCGAGGGACCGTGAGGTCATACCTTTCAAGGAGCGCTGGGGCCTCCGTGCCGCCCTGGTGGCCTCGGGTCCCTTGTATGCGGGGCTGGCCCTGACCCTGGGGATGGAGCCGAGGCAGGTCCGGAGGTCCCCGGCCGGAGAGGACCTGGTGGCAAAAATGAAAGAGGCCTGGCAGCTCCTGGTGGAGGGGTTCCATCTGGTGGTGGTGCACAGCAAGGAGCCGGACGAGGCGGCCCACACCGGCAACCCCTACCGCAAGATGCGGGTGATCGAGGAGCTGGACCGCGCGCTGGCAGAGGTGGAGGAGCTCACCGGGGACCCCGGTCTGCTCAAAGTGCTGACCGGCGACCACTGCACGCCCAGCGTCTCCCATCCCCGCGTCATCCATTCCGGCGAACCGGTGCCGGCCCTCTTTCACGGGGGAAGCGTGCGGCGCGACGGAGTCTCTTCTTTCGGGGAAACGGCCTGCGCGCAGGGCGGGCTGGGGGTCTTCCGCGGCGCCGATTTCCTCCCCCTTATGCTCAACTGGCTCAATCGGGCGCGATTTTACAGCTCCCGGCCCTGCTCCGCCGACATTCCCTGGATGCCTCTCGGGGGCGTTCCCCTGCTGGAGGAGGGCTGAGGGGCCCTGAAGTGACGCGTCAAATCCAGATGGGGCAGGCGGTTCAACCTCCCTGTTGACAGAGAAGTATCTGCAGGGGAAAGCCACCGCCTCGTTTATTACCTTCTGGTAAAATGGAATCGGCTGTGAGCCGGCTGCCGGAGCGAGGGGGGATGCTGATTGGACAGGGAGCTTCACCGGGATGAGGCGGGGCTGCTGGACCGCGTCTATTCGCTCATCTCCCTGATGAACGGGTTCCCCGACGAGGTGAGCGATGAGGAGGCGGAGGGCATCGTCAGGGTACTCCCGCATGATACGGCCAACGCGGTCACCGCGCTCTTCCGACCCCGCGTGCGCCGGGCCTCCCTGGCCTTCTTCAAGATGCTGGGGAGCTGGTTGGAGAGGGCCCGCCGCGTCCGGGAGGAAGGGGGCAAGGTAATCCTGGTCCCCTTCAACTTCCCGGTGGAGGCCATCCACGTCTTCCGGCGAGCGGTCCCGGTGACCAGCGAGGTCCTCACCACCCTGGGAGTGGTGGCCCTGGAAGGGCAGGGGGAGCGCTACTGGGACTTCGCCATGTCCCTGGGCCTCCCCGACAACCTCTGTTCCGCCAACACAGTGGAGCTGGGCTCCATCCTCACGGAGAGGGACTTCGCTCCCGATGCCATCGTCCAGGCGGCGGTGGGGGGCTGCGACGTCAACTCCAAGATCCACGAGTTCGTCGCCCACTACTTGGGGATCCCCCAGTTCATCCTGGAGAAGCCGACGGAATGCACCTCCCGCGGCCGCCGCCGCTACCTCCAGAACTTCATCTCGCTGATGGAGCAGCTCCAGGAGTTCATCGGGGAGGAGCTGGAGGAGGAGCGGATGCGCGAGGTGATGGAGCTCGCCAACCGCTGCACGGACCTGCAGAACGAGATCTGGGAGCTGCACCGCAATATCCCCAACCCCGTCCCCAACGTCTTCGCCCTCTTCTCCTACGGGACCCGCTTCTCCTGCTGGGGGCGGGAGGAAGGCGTTCGCACCCTTGAGGAGATGCGGGATTCCATCCTGCGGATGATGCGCTCCGGAGACATCCCTGAGCGGGAGAGGGCCCGCTGCATCTGGATCTACACGGGTTACTATTTCGATTTCCTCGGCTTCTTCGACTGGATGGAGGAGCAGGGGATCTCCTACCTTGGGGACGGCCTGGACCTCTTCTTCCCGGCGCGGGTGGACACCTCCGGCCTGGAGAGCATGATCGAGGGGATGGCCGAGGCGGCCTGGAACATGCCCATGACCCGGCAGGTGGGCGGGGATTCCATGTGGGCCCGCTGGCTGGATGACGTCATCTACGCCATCCGCGACCTCGGGGCCGACTGCGCCATTTACAGCGGCCACCATTCCTGCAAACAGACCTGGAGCGTGTTCGCGGCGGTGCGCAACGAGATCGCACGCCGCGCAGGCGTCCCCACCCTCTGCCTGCAGGGAGACTCTTGGATCAGGCGCATGACCCCCATGAGCGTGCTGCAGGAGGAGATCTCCCGATTCGTGGACACGGTGGTCTGCCCCGTGGGCCGCAAGCGGCGGGAGAGGCGGCGCAGGGGCTCCTTCCGGCTTTCCGGCTCCCCGGCGGAGGGCTGATCCTGCCGCTTTGAAAGGTCGCAGGGGCGAGGCGCGATCGCCGATCCTGGAGCGGCGCTTCCCGGCAGCGATCCGCAATAATACGGGTGAAACCCATTGCGACTTCCCTGGAGGTTCCCTTCGAATACCCCTTGACATCAGAGAAAATTATGATAACTTATACAATATATATAAAATTAACATCCGGGAGGTGGGGATGAAAAAGAAAGAGCGGAAGGAACCACGGCTTTCCGGGCAAGGGGGGCAGTCCACGGTGGAATTCGCCCTGGTGCTCCCCTTCCTCCTGGTGGTGTTCATGCTGCTGGCCCAGGCGGTCATGGTGCTGCGGGCGCAGATAGTGGTGACAGGGGCGGCGCGGGAGGGAGCCCGCAAGGCGGTGGAGACGGCCAGCGGCGCGATGATCCAGGGAGCGGTGCTCAAGGCGGCGACGGGGCTGGATCCCCAGAGGCTGCAGATGGCGGTTGAATGCCCCCAGCGCAGGCGCGGGCAGCCGGTGACCGTGAGGGTGAGTTACCGGGTGCCCTTATACCTCCCGGTGTTGGGGAAACTCTTCCCCGCGGACCTCACCGTGTCCGGCGCCTCCACCATGCGGGTGGAGAACGACCGGGAGGCGGCCCGCTGAGATGAGCGGAGAGGGGCTCAGCGGCGCCGCTGGCCGGGAAGGTGGCGCACCTGCCGCCGCGGGTAGGCGCGGGGAGGAGGGGTCGGTCACCGTGCTGGCGCTGGTCCTAGCCTGCTTAGCCCTTACCTTCGCCCTATTCCTCTTGGACATGGCGGCGGTTTTTCGCGCCCGCGGCGAGGCCCAGGGCGCCGCGGATGCGGCCGCCAAGGCGGCGGGCCTGGAGCTGTCACCCCTTTTCGGGGTGGGGAGCGACCCGCAGACGGCCGCGGCGAGGTACGCGGCCGCCAACGGGGCGGAGCTGGTGGCGGTTGCAGTGAGTGGAAAAGGGGGCATGGCCGCGGTCACCGTCACCGTGCGCAAACGGGCACACGCGCTCTTCGTTCCCGCGGGGAAGGGGGGTTTCAGCGTGACCGCCACCGCGCGCTGCTACCTGGATCCCTACGGGTACCTGCGGATGGAGAGTGGCAAGAGATGAGCACTACGACTGATCCTGTGATTTCCTTGACGGATGATGGGCGCCGCTGGGAGCAACGGTTGCGGACGGACGGTTTTGGCCCCACCTGCTTCCCGACTAAACCATCTCTCAGTAGACGAAGAAGGGAAAAGCGTCGACTTTCCAAGTGCCGCCCTGGCGCAGCATGATCACCCGGGAGGTCTGCTCCTCCAGGTTGCCGTGGCTGCCGAAGACGATGGTGACGTCCGCCTCCGCCTGGTCTTCCCTGACCAGGCGAATTCCTCCTGACTCTATCTCGTAACCCCGGGCGCTTCCGAAGATTCCGGAGAACTCGGCGGCGGTCCAGGGCGCAGCGAGGCGGTATTCCCGCTTGTAGGCATCGGTGAGATTGCGGAATATGTAATCGGTGTCGCTCCGGAGGCAGGCGTCCAAGAACAGGCGCAGCTGTTTTTCCGCCTGAGCTCTCTGGGGGTCCTCCCCGCCCTCCAGGGCGCTCCAGTCGAAGGCGGTGAAGCCGTCCACGCGCCAGCCGCCTTCCTCGACCAGCACCACCGTCTCCCGGCGCTTTCCCAGCAGGGCGTAGTCCAGCTCCGCCATGACCAGGTGGCGGCCGCCCTCCTGCAGCAGGATGTCAGTCGCCGGGTCGAAATAGTAACCGACGAAGGTGCCCTCCACTGCCAGCAACTCTTCCCGGGTGAGGTTGGGCGGGACGCCGTTCTCCTCGCGGTAGGCCAGGGTGAGCATGTCCAGCACCGTTCCGGGGTCCGGCTCCATGCAGGCGTCCAGGAAGCGGACCGCCGCCTCCGCCAGGGAGCCGCGCAGCTCCTCCGGGGCGGACCCGCTCCTTTCGCCGCATCCTCCCGCGACCAGGAGGTTGGCGGCTGCGATGAGCGCGCAGAGCAGGCCGACCGCCGCTGCCCGCCTTCCCATCCCGGAAAGGGCCCCGTTCCCGTCTTCGCTTTTCCTCACCGCTCTCATCAGCCTGCTCCCTCCGTCCGCCCGGCTGTCCCCATAAACATTTCAACCGGGACTTTCGCTCTTCCTTGCCCCGAATGTAGATGAACGCCTCCTTCCGTCGTTTTAGATGGTTGGAAAGGAGTGAAGGGTCGAGATGGATAAGAGGAAAGAAGGATGGACCGGAGGAACATCGCCGACGGCTCGTGCTATGCTCTTGTCGGTGGCAGTGGAGGGATCGGGCCGTCCGAAAGTCGCCTTTCCCAGGATGCTGCGTTCTCTCTGGGCGGTGAGGCGAAGGTCGGAGGCCCGCTGCCGGGAAAGGCCTTAGGACTTGCTGGGACTGCTGATCCCCCTGGCGCTGGCTCTCCTCGACCCCGAGGTGGAGCGGGAGCTGGTGGAGAGAGCGCGTCTTTCTCCGGCCGCTTTCGGGGAGCTCTACGATCACTATTTCCCGGTCATCTACGCCTACGTTGCCCGCCGTGTGGGCAATGCCCAGGACGCCGAGGACATCGCCTCGCTCACCTTCGAGAAGGCCTTGCAGGCCCTGGAGCGCTTCCAGTGGAAAGACGTCTCCTTCTCCGCCTGGCTGTACCGTATTGCCACCAACCTGATCACCGACCACTTCCGCCGCTCCGGCCGGCACAAGCAGGTTTCCTTCGAGGAGTTGGAGGGGGTGCTGTCGGTGTCGGAGCCGCGGTTTGAGCAGGTGGAGCGGACAGCCCGCTTGATGGAGCTGGTGGCGAAGCTGCCCCGGCAGTACCAGCACATGCTGACCCTGAAGTTCTTCGAGGGCCTTACCCTCGAGGAGATGTCCGAGGTGTTGGGACAGAGCAAGAAGACGGTCACCATGAAACTCTACCGCAGCCTCAAGGCGCTGAAAAAGCTAGTGGCGGATAGCGGGATAGCCCTGGAGGAAGGTCCCTGAGATGCGGAAGTCGTTGCGCGTTTCCCTGCTGGAGGAGTTCCTGGAGAGGAAGGGAGAGAGCCCCATTCTTAGGCAGGACCCCGAGTTGAAGGACATCGTCGGGCTGTGCCGCTTGCTGGAAGGGGCGGGAAGGCTGGAGATCAAACCCGACCCCCAGAGGCAGCAGGAGATCAAGCTGCGGCTGCTGCAGAGGCGGGAGGAACTCACCCGCGCCCCGGAGGCGCGGCGAGGCTCCGACCTGGAGAAGGTGCTCCGGCCGGCGCTGCGCGAACCACGCCGCTATGCATATGCGGGAGCGGCGGCCTTCCTCCTGCTGGCGGTGGTGGCCTTCTCGGCCTTCTGGTACATATCCCGTCCGGGTGAAAAGGGTGTGCCCCCGGTGGAGGGGCCCCGCCTGGCCCTGCTCCTGGATGCTCCTGGGCCGGTGGAGGTCAAATATGCTGGGGGCGAGTGGGAGGCCAGGGAGGGGAGCATCGAACTCCCGGAGGGGAGCTCCCTGCGGACCTTGGGTCAGCGCGTGGAGGTGCGCGCGGGTGATGCCGCCTTCTTCCGGATGGATCTCGGAAGCGAGGTGGAGGTGGCGGCCCTGGAAGAGGGGGCCCTGGAGTTGCTCTTGCGCTCGGGTCGCGCTTATCACCGCGTCCTCAGCCCCTTTGATTACAACGTGAGCATAGAGAAGGTCAGGTGCTCGGCCCGCGGCACGGCTTTCAGCACGGAGAGGCGGGGCGGCGCCGGCTTGCTGGTGCTGGCGTTGCAGGATCAGACCCAACTGCGGCACGGCCAGGCCAGCCTGGTGCTAACGCCGGGAAAGAGGTACCTGGTGGATGACGCCCTCGACCCCGCGGCCACCGGCACGGCGGAGCCGGTCCTGCGCGAGGAGATCGACGAGGAATGGCTGCGCTTCAACCTGGAGGAGGACCTGCGCCGCGGGCTGGACCCGGGGATACTGCCGGAACTGCTGGCTGCCCCGCCCCCGCCTGAGCCGATGACCGTGATGCTCAGGGCGCGGGTTACCGAAGGCGGCGTCCTGCTGGAATGGCAGGTCAGCGGGCCCGAGCCCGCCTCTTTCGACATCCTGCGGTCAACCCGCGCGAAGATTCCCGTGTGGCCGGATCACCTGTACAAGGAGTTGAAGGAACCCTCCGCCCGCCAGTTCCTGGACGCCGCGGTCAACCAAGGTACGACCTACTATTACAGGTTGTCGGCGTTGGCGAATGGCGAGAGGGTATATAGCGAAGCGGTGTCCGTTACCACGCAGCCGGAGCCCCAGCCGGAGCCCCAGCCGGAGCCTACGCGGGAACCCCGCATCATCCTCAGCGGCCGGCAGGTGCAGGGATCCAGCAGCTACCTGGCGGTTCAGCTGGACTGGAAGCTGGAAGGAGACCTGCAGGTGGACGCGTGGATGGTATGCCGCTCCATCAGCGACCCCTATCCGGCGTACCCGCCAGAGGGCTACGACAGCTACGCCTTCTTCTGCGCCTACAGGGGCAGTAAGGGCAGCTACCTGGACGAAGAGGTGCTCTATACCGGATATACCTACCATTACCGCATCGCCGCCCTTTATCAGAACAAAGTGGTCCTTTACTCCAATCCTATCTCGGTGGAGGTGATGACCGTCATCCCTTGTCCAGTGCCTTCTAACGCCGCGCCGCCGCGGTTTGACTTGGTGAACGTCCGGGGATAATATCTGCTCGTGGCGTTGACGGAGAAGGAGGTATCCAAGGGAGATGCTGGCACTGTTTCAGAGCTTCGGCCTACCCGAGCTGGGGGTCATCCTGCTCATCGCCCTGATCATCTTCGGCCCCAGCCGGCTGCCGCAGATCGGTCGTTCCGTGGGTAAGGCGATCCGGGAATTCCGGGAATCGTCCACCGAGGTGACCAAGGCCATCCGCGAAGGGGTCGAGGGCCCCGAGGAGGATAAGGAGAAATCCTCCGGGAAGAAGAAGGAAGACTGAGCGGGCCGCCACACGGCGCCCGGCCTTCGAACGGCCTTCCTGGACGTCCACTCGCCCAGGCAAGCTGATCTCCCCCGATTGCCCAGCCTGCTGAACCGGAGGAAGAGCGATGGCCGACAGGAAGATGTCCGTCTTCGATCACCTGGAGGAGCTGCGCCGGCGCATCATCGTTTCCCTAGTGGCCCTGGGTCTGTCCGCTTGCGTATGCTACATCTTCTCCTGGCAGATCCTCGATCTGCTGAAGAGCCCCGCTGAAAAGGCCTCCATACCCCTGGAACTGCATTACCTCACCGTGCTGGACCCCTTCATGGTCAGGTTCCGCATCGCCACCTACGCCGGACTGATCCTGGCCCTGCCGGTGATCATCTACGAGATGCTGGCCTTCATCGCTCCGGCCCTTCGCAAACGGGAGAAGAAGGTGATGTATCTTTCCCTGGCCTTCATCCTCTTCTTTTTCCTGGTGGGCGTGGTGTTCTGCTATTTCTACATCCTTCCTGCCGGGCTCGACTGGCTGGTGGGTCAGGCGGGCGGCCACCTGCAGCCCATGCTCACCGCTCAGGAATACGTGGGGCTGGTGACCATCCTCCTGGTGGCTCTGGGAATCACCTTTGAGACGCCCCTGGTGATCTGGCTGATGGTGCGCCTGGGCGTGGTCACCCCCCGCCGGCTGCACAAGAACTGGCGCTGGGCGGTGATATTCACCCTGGCCTTCGCCGCCTTTATCACCCCCGACTGGAACCCCATCACCATGCTGCTCGTCTCGGTGCCCATGTTCCTGCTCTACGAAGGGTCGATAGTATTCGCTTCCCTGGGATTGCGCAGGCGCAGGGCCAGGTTGCGGGAGCTGGAAGAGGGGGAATAGAATGCACCTGCCCGTGCATGTTGCCAATCCGCGTCGCTCGGAGAGGTTCATGATACTTAGGGATTTTCTTGCGAGGACCGGGCAGGAAGGTTGCCTGGATGGCGGCGGAGGAGGTGGCCGAGATAGGGGACTTTGACTTGAGGCAGCCCCGCATCACCAAGGCCCTGGTGATGCGGGAAGTGAAGAAATACGAGGCCTTGAGCGAGAGGATGGGCCCCACCCTCCGCCTCTACCGGGACGTGTTCGGGATCCAGCGTCGCTACCTCTCCAGGATCGAGGTGGAGGTGCCGCATCTGGAAAAACTGCAGATTCAGGCGCGCGTGGAGGAAGGTCTGCCCCTCATCGACAAGTCGTTGCTTGAGTTAGACCCGGCGATCTTCAAGGAGATCCTGGAGGAGGTAGGCTCCCTGCTGGCGCGGCGCAGCCGGGACAGGGAGTCGCGGGGATACCTGCGGGAGCTGCGGTTCGGGCCGGATGAGGCGGTGGAATTGGCCCGGGCCCGCCTGCGCGAGGAAAGGGGACCCATCGAGGAAAAAGCGCGGGAGAAGGGGATCGACCCGAACGTGCTGGGGCTCCTCCTGCAGGCCTCCCTCGCTCCCTTCCTGCAGAAAGCGGCCGCGGCCCTCCACCCGATGGCGGACCTGGACCAGGGGTTGAGCGCCGCCTGCCCCATCTGTGGGGAACCGGCGGTGATGGGCTTCAACCGTGACGGGGACGGCCTACGGGTCCTGGAATGCTCGCTCTGCTCCACGCGCTGGGGGACGCCGCGCATGCTCTGCCTTTTCTGCGGGAACACCGATCAGCACCGGCTGGGTTATCTCTTTGCCGGGGAGGATCGGTCCCGCCGCGTCCACGTCTGCAAGTCCTGCAGGAAATACATCAAGGTGACGGATTGCCAGGGTCGGGCGGAGGAGATAGTACTCCCCATGGAGGACCTCTTCACCGCCTATCTGGACGAGGTAGCGCAGGATCGAGGCTACCTCCGGGGCTGCCGGACCGTGTTTTCATAAGGGCCCGCTCCGCACGTCGGGGCGGGAAAGCGCAATGCAATGATGTGACTTTCAGCGGGGGAACGCGGACATCGCGGGAGAGGTTTTTCAGGGTTAAGGGAAGTTGCGCTACGGAAAGTGGCCGTTGTATAATCTCTCCGATTTTATCTCAAGGTGTTCTTTGGAGATGTTCCTTGAAAAGCGGGAGCAGGTGATGGAGGCCGGTGGGGGCTACTTGCCCCGGGGCTTGGTGAAGGCTAACGCGTCAGGCGTTCCGATATCATTTCTTTCAGGAAGGCAGGCCGGATCCGGTAGGACCGAGGAAAGTGGGAGGAAAGCATGGAAATTACGCGAAGAGGTTTCCTGAAGCTCTCCGGATTGGGGGCGGGGACCGCCGCCCTGATGGCCCTGGGCTTCGAGGTCTCCGCGGTGGCTTCCCCCGAGGAGCTGCGCATCCGCGAGGCCGTGGAGACCACCACGGTGTGCCCCTACTGCTCGGTGGGGTGCTCCGCCATCGTCAGCGTGGTGGACGGCAAGGCGGTGGCGCTGGAGGGCCTCGCTGACAGCCCCATCAACCGGGGCTCCCTCTGCTCCAAGGGGCAGTCCATCCTGCAGGTATCCACCAGCGAGTGGCGCCTCAAGAAAGTCAGGGTGCGCGAGCCCGGCGCCGAGGACTGGAAGGAGATAACCTGGTCCGAGGCTTTGGACGAGATCGCCCGCCTGATCAAGGAGACCCGCGACGCCAACTTTACCGCGGTGGACGGCAACGGGGTCACCGTCAACCGCTGCACCGGCATCGCCCAGCTGGGAGGGGCGGCCCTTGATAACGAGGAGCTGGCCCTGGTGACCAAGTTCGCCCGTTCCCTCGGCCTGGTGTACGTCG
>Ga0209227_1000499_pt1 | contig 34045 bp, 30 predicted proteins | sample YNPBryantNP2012_FD_185815 | JGI IMG/M metagenome (GOLD analysis project Ga0209227, IMG submission 185815) | Anoxygenic and chlorotrophic microbial mat microbial communities from Yellowstone National Park, USA - YNP Bryant NP 2012 (SPAdes)... ...
GATGTTGCGCCGCGCGCCAGCCAGCGGTCGAGGCGACCCACCAGGTGGCGCGACCGCCGTTCAGTTCCAGCGACCAGCCAGTGACATCATCGGTGGTGGCGAGGATGATGCTATCCTGTCCGCCGGTCGCCGGACGCACCCAGAGTTCGATGGTCTGCGCGCCGCCCAATCCGGCGATCGGTCCGCCGCGCACCTCATCATTCGCCCCGTCGAAGCGCAGCGCGCTGTTCGACGGCGGGACCGGCGTGGCGGTCGGCGTACTGGTGGGCGGCACCGGTGTGGCGGTCGGCGTACTGGTGGGCGGGACCGGCGTGGCGGTTGATCCTGCGGTCGCTGACGGCGGCAGCGGCGTAGCGCTCGGCGTTGTTGTCGGCGTACTGGTGGGCGGCAGCGGCGTGGCGGTTGGGGTGGCAGGCGGCGGCGTGCCGTTCATCATCACCTCGCCATACTCCAGCACCTCACGCAGATCGAACGTCTGCACCAGCAGCGGCGCGGTCGAAGGAGGCGGCGTGGTGAGGCTGAACTGCACCGTCTTTGGACCCACAGGCGCGCCGTTGGGCAGGCGAACGAGGAGCGCACCGCGCGCCGCGCCGCCGGATGCCGCATCGGTGACTGCCGCCGGGTCTGCCTCCAGCGTTGCGCCCGCGCCAAAACCGCTGATCGCACCGGGAGTCACCTGCGCGAAATTGACATCTGGCGGGAGGGTAATCAGAACGCTGCCGCCAGCCGGGATAAACGATGCAGTCGTGAAATTGAGCGTATACAGGTCGCCAGACGTATTCAGCGCAATCGAGCCGAGCGGCGCGCCGGGAGTCATCTGCGCCAGCCCGAAGCGTTGAGCGTTCGGTCGGGTGCTGACCGTGTAGTACGTGCGGTAGCTGCTGCCCAGTTTGAGCGCCCGCGTCGCCCACAGTCCGTCCGGCGAGAACGTACCGGGATCATCGGCGCCGGTGAAGACCGGGTTGTTCGGTATCGGGCGCACCCAGTTGACGCCATCGGTTGAGACGACATACCCGGTCGAGAAATCCGGTGTCGCGTATGATTTCGCCTCATACCACATGCGGAAGAACGCACCATCCTTGATCACCGTCGGCACACCGACACTGTTGCTATCAAAGTCGGTGAAGTTGTCGATGCGCGCAAAGACGGCGCCGCCGCCACTGGTTCCGGGCGCCCGCGTCCAGTTGATCCCATCGGGGGACACGGCATACCCGATGGCGAACGTATAGGCGCTCACATTATTGACGCCTTCGTACCACATACGGAAGCAACGTCCGCTGGTGCGCCCATTTTCGCAGGGCAGCGCAGGGGTTGCTTCATCGATCAGCACCGATGGCGCAACGATGTAATCCTGATCGAAATCACCGGCGCCGCCGCGCTCGATGAGAACGGCGTTGCGGTTCGGTGGAGCGGTTCCAGCGGTTCCCGACACCCGTGTCCAGGTGATGCCATCCGGCGATGTTGCATACCCGATGCCCTCAATCACGCCGGTGTCGCCGAAGCCGCTGTACCACATACGGAACGTGTTCCCATCACGCACCACGTACATAGTCGAGACGCCGTTGCTATCGAAGTCGCCAGCGACGCCCGACGGTCCGAAGACGCTGCCGCCGACTCCTGAGCCGACGTAGCGCGTCCAGGTGATGCCGTCCGGCGACAGGGCATGCCCGATACGGCGTGTGCCACTGCCGTCCACACCGACGTACCACATGCGGTAGCAGATGCCGCTGGTGCGCCCATTTTCGCAGGGTAGCGACGGGGTGGCGTTGTCGCGCAGCACCATCGGCGGGAAGATCTCCGACGTGTCAAAACTCGTTCCCGCACCGCCGCAGTTCTGCCCGGCAATCGTAAATACTGCGCCCTGGGCAGATGCCGGGCAGGTTCCGGGGATGTGCAACCACGGTTGACGGTTCGACGGATCGGCAGCTGGTGCAGGCGTCGCAGTTGGCGCACTCGTTGCCGTCGGTGTGCTGGTTGCCGTCGGCGGTTGGGGTGTACTGGTTGCGGTCGGCGTGCTGGTTGCCGTTGGCGGCTGTGGCGTATTTGTCGGCGTCGCCGTCGGACCTTCGGTGGCGGTCGGGGTGGGCGTCACCGGCGTGGGCGAGGGCGGAACGGGCGTCGGCGTCGGAGTCGGTCCGACATCCGTTGCCTGCGACAGATCAACCGTTGCATATTCCAGCACTTCGCGTATATCGAAGGTCTGCACGGTCATCAGCGCCGCACTCGATGGCGGGTTTGCCAGGGTGAAGGTGATCGTCTTCGGACCAGCGGGAGCGCCATCAGGCAACCGGATGACGAGCGCGCCGCGCGCCGTCCCCTGCGCCGCAGCATCGGTCAGCGCTGTCGCTTCGGCTACGAACGTCGCATTTGCGCCAAAACCGTCAATTGTGCCAGCCGTCACTTCGGTGAATGGAATGCTGGCAGGCAACGTCAGCAACACACTGCCGCCTGCCGGAATCGCCTGGGTCGTCAGCGAGAGGGTGTATTCGCCGAGATTGCGGGTCAATCCAGGCGCGGGCAACAGCGTTCCGGGGGTCATGGTCGCATGCCCGATGCGCACGGCATTGGGGCGGCTGCTGATGGTGTACCACATGCGGAAGGAAGCGCCTTCCTTGATGACGAACGGCGTCCACACATTGTCGGGGGAAAGGGCGCCGGGGTCGTCAACACCGCGGTACACTGCCTGATCTGGCTCAGGGCGCACCCAGGTCACGCCGTCGGTCGAGACGACGTGCCCGATGCTCTGGTTGCTTGCCTGACTGTTGTACCACATGCGGAACAGCGCGCCATCTTTTACCACCACCGGCGCACCGACGCTGCCAGCATCCCAGGCGCCGCTGGCGCCTGTGCCGAGCACCGCGTTACCGTCGGCAGCGCGCGTCCAGTTCACGCCATCTGGCGAGAGCGCATACCCGATGCGAAAGACATTCGCCGCATCGGTTCCCTGATACCACATGCGGTAACAGATGCCGGTAGTGCGTCCATTTTCACAGGGGAGTTGCGCAGAGGCTTCATCGCGGATCACGCCGGGAGCAGCGACAATCGACTGGTCGAACGTAGCGGCGCCGGTTGGACGCAGCACCGCACCCTGAGCGAGCGGTCCTGTCACGCGTGTCCAGTTCAGCCCATCGGTCGAGGTAGCGAAGCCAATCGTAAAGACCGAGCCGTTGAAGCCGTTGTACCACATTTCGAAGGTCGCACCATTGCGGACGACATAGGGGAACGACACCCCGGCGCTATCGAAGTTCCCTGCCGGTCCCAGACCGAGAACCGCGCCACTGCCGGCGGTTCCCGGCACGCGCGTCCATGTCGTGCCATCCGGCGAGACGGCATACCCGATGCGGCGGACGTTGCTGGCATCGAAGCCGGTGTACCACATGCGGTAACACGTCGCACCTTCAGCGATGCCGGGGCAGGGCGCCGCAGTCGTGGCGGTGTCGCGTAGAACGACCGGACCTTCGACATTGTTGCTATCAAACGTTGTGCCACCTCCGCCGCAGCCATCCCCAGGGCGACCAAACACAGCGCCTTCCAGTGCCGGTCCACACGTTCCCGGCGAGTGCACCCATGTCTGGCGATTGGGGATCGTCGCCTGACTCGCAGACGGCGCAGCCAGCGCAATCAGCACAAGCAGCACGCCAAAGACCCCGCCAACCCACATCTGAATCCGCATAGTTCACCTACCCTGAACGTTATAGCACCAACACCGGCATGCTGCCCGGCGTGCGCGACAGAAAGGCAATGGAACAGTCCAGGCAGAACGCTTCCTGATAGAGAGTATAGGTTGCAATTATGACGAAGTGATGACAGGAAAGGTGTGGGCAGGTACACAACTTATCAGGTAGCGCATAGCCAGACGCAGGCGTTGATGGACTTTTGAATAAATAATCCGATATAGCCCGCGCAGGCGGGCTTCGCTCTGGATAGCCGAGGGCTTTAGCCCGACGGCTAGCGTGGGATAGCGGGTTTATTTCTCAATCTCTATAAACGCCCTGCATCCCCGACGCAGCGGTCTGATACAATAGCGTTGCTCACCTTCCCGAAAGAAAGGCAACCACGATGCGCATGGACGCTCTCGACACTCCCGTCGCCGTCATTGATCTTGATCGCCTGGAGAGGAACATTGCACGGTTTCAGGCATACCTCAGCCAGCACGGTATTGCCAATCGCCCGCATATCAAGACCCATAAAATCCCGCAGATCGCCCGGATGCAGGTGGCTGCCGGCGCGGTTGGGATCACGTGCCAGAAACTCGGCGAAGCAGAAGTGATGGCAGATGCCGGCATCGACGACATCTTCATCCCGTACAACATCATCGGCGCCGCCAAACTGGAGCGCCTGACCGCCCTTGCCCGTCGGGTGCGGTTGAGTGTTGCAGCCGACTCGGCTGCCGTCGTTGCCGGGTTGGGGAACGCCATGGCTGGAACCGGTCTCGAACTGACGGTGCTGGTTGAGTGTGATACCGGCATGGGGCGTTGCGGGGTGCAGACTCCTGCTGAAGCCGTCGAACTGGCGCTGCTCATCGCGCGCACGCCTGGTCTGCGGTTTGGCGGCTTGATGACCTATCCATCAAGCCCGGAGATCGGTCCGTTTATGCACGAAGCCGTGCGTCTCCTGCGTGATCGGGGGATCGCCGTCGAACGGGTCAGCGGTGGCGGAACTGCGGGGATGTGGCACGCCCACGAGCACCCGGAGATCACCGAGTACCGCGCCGGTATGTACATCTATGGCGACCGATATACCCTGCGTGCAGGCGCGATGCAATTGGAGGAGTGCGCATTGACCATCATCACCACCGTCGTCAGTCGCCCGACGCCGGATCGCGGGGTTATCGACGGCGGGAGTAAAACATTTTCCTCCGATCTGCTGGGGCTGGAGGGGTATGGTTTGATCCTGGAGTACCCGGAAGCGCGCATTATCAGCCTTTCGGAAGAACATGGCGTCGTCGATTTCAGCCGGTGCACGCAACGCCCTGCGGTGGGCGAGCGGGTGAGCGTGATTCCGAATCACTGTTGCGTGGTGAGCAATCTGTTCGATGAGATGGTTGGTGTCCGGCGCGGCGACGTCGAAGTCGTCTGGCGTGTTGCAGCGCGGGGAATGGTGCGGTAGGACGGGGATGCAGGTCGCTGTGTGGGAGAAAGAGCGCGGGGGAGGTGCATGGACGGTTTTGAGCGTTCCATGGAGATTGAGAATTTATAGCAGTTCTCACAGAGGTTGAACCTGGCGGACGGGGTTGAACACTCCCGGAATCGCACTCCCCACGAGGCGACCGAAATGAATTTCGGTCTACACTCCACCGGCAGCGAGGGCCTCGCGCGACACGGCGAATAGGAACAATGGTCAATGTATCGAATCTATTGTTCACATAAGCGAACTTTCCGTTCCGTGCGCCCCGCTGTCGGTCGTTACGCGAAGGATGCGGACAACGATAGTATGGATGACTTTGCTGCAAAAACGCACCGCTGAGGCGCCGAGGGCACAGAGAACCCTGAAAACAAACCACGATGGATGCACGGCGAAGCATGCGTGTGCGTGACTCGCTATGGAGTCCGCCGCTGCGAACGCTGCGTCGCAGCGGTGACCTACCCTTTTTGCAGTGGACTTATCGATGCAACCTTATGATCCAACGCTGCTGCACGCTTCGCGCCCTGCGCTTACTGCGTCGGTCGTTTGAGATAACGTCCCTGCGGTGTTCCCACAATAGCGCCATTGGCGAAGACCAGATTGCCACGCACAAACGTGCACTTAACTCGTCCGGTGATGCTCATCCCCTCGAAGGGGGTATATCCCTGCGCTGAGAACGACCCGGCTGCATGGATCGTCCAGCGCTCTTCGGGATCGAGCAAGGCAAGGTCGGCATCGTAACCGACGGCAATATCTCCTTTCCGGCTAAGCCCAAAGCGCCGTGCAGGATTGCCGGAGATCAGCGCTGCGATCCGGTTGGGTGACAATCCCCGGCGAACGCCTTCGCTGAACAGGGCGGGCAGCAGATATTCACTTCCGCCAAAACCAGCCTTTGCCAGCCAGATGTTATCCGGGTCGGCGGCAGCGATTTTCATTGCACGGGGACAATTGGCGTGATCGGTGACAATCCACTGCACGGTTCCATCCAGCACCTTCTCCCAGAGATATTCAACATCCGCGCGAGGACGGATCGGCGGATTGACTTTTGCCCACACTCCCATCGGACAATCCGTATCGAGCAGCAGGTGACCGACCGTCACCTCAATCCCAAAATCAATGTCGGGGTACGCAGTGCGGCAGCGCAGGGCGGCTTCCATCGCTTCGCGCGAACTGATATGCAAAATATTCACCTGGCGTAATCCGGCAGCATGCGCCATTGCTCCGACGATGCTGATCGCAATCGCTTCGGAGTGGGGCGGGCGGGCTGCGCTGTAGGCGGCAAGCCCGTCCAGGCGACCTTCAGCGCGTATCTTTGCTTCGTATGCGCGCAGAATCTCCGGCGTTTCACAGTGGAAACTGACCTGGATCAGAGGCGACAGTTCCGGGTATGCGCGTTGCAGGCGTGCAGCCTCGCGGCAGATGAAGTCGAAGTGGGCGAGATCGTAGTGATCACCTTCGTTCAGCATCAACCATTGCGCCTGTGTGTCCGAGCGTCCGTGCAAGCCATGGAGACCATAGAACATGAAGACCTCGCCGAAGTTTGGCGCGCCGTAGTCGCACAGGATGCGCTCCATTTCGCTGACCTGATCACCGCTGATCGGGGAGACGTGGTACCCATAGTCGCAGTAGAAGCGTCCCTCGGAGACGTGCAGCAACTCGTTGAGAAAATCAACGCACGGTCCGGGTCGATTCAGGTACAGGCTGCCGGTGCGCACGTAAGTGAGCAGGGTTGTGACGCCGCCGGAAACCGCAGCAGCGGATTCGGTCGGGGCATCGATACCGGGGTGCTGATAGATGCCGATATGGGTGTGCGGATCGATAGCGCCGGGAAATGCGAGCAATCCATTGCCGTCAATAACAGTCTGTGCACCGGTCGGGTCAAGGTCGCGCTCGATGGCGGCGAACGCGCCATTCTTGATCCCCACATCGAGGTATGGCATATCTTCAGTATCGGGGCGCACGATGCGCACATTTTTGATGATTGTGTCGAACATGACGTACCTCCTCAGACTACCGTATGCTCAAGTGGGGACATTATTCATGGTCATCTGCAAGGGTCACAACTCCGGCGGCGCTCAGAGCGGCGATTTCGTCGGGCGTGTACCCCAGGTCTGTCAGGACTGTGCGCGTATCGGCGCCGACCGCTGGCAATGATTGTACCGGGCCATCATCTCTGCCGTTGAGCAATACCGGCAAACGCGGCAGACGGGTTCGTGTTCCTCCGGGGAGTTCAACGTCTATCAGGCTGCCGCTGTGCATCAGGTGTGGATCGTCAAACAGATCCTCCGGTCGCGCGATTGGCGCAAAGGGGATGCCAGCATGTTCGCAGCGTCGCAGAATCTCATCGGACGGCATGGTTTGCAGCATCTTTTCAAGTTCGGGGAGCAACCAGGCTCGTTCATCGATCCGCTGATTGTTGGTTGCGAGGCGGGGATCGTCGCGCAGATCCTCTCGACCGAAGACGGTACAAAACCGCTGCCAGTGTTTGTCGCTTGTAATGCCAATGAATACCTGTCGCCCATCGGCGCCGGTGAAGGTGCGGTATACTGCCCAGGCGCTCACCCGTGCAGGCATTGGCGGAACCGGCGTATCGCTCAGCGCGGCATACGCCATATGGTGCCCCATCACAAATGCCGCCGTCTCGAATAGCCCGCTCTGCACCAGGCGTCCGCGCCCATCCTGATCACGCTGACGCAGCGCCGTAATGATACCGAGCGCCCCGAACAACCCGCTCATAATATCGATCACCGAAGCGCCTGCGCGCAGCGGTTGTCCTGGCGGACCGGTCATGTACGCCAGCCCGGACATCATCTGCACCACTTCGTCAAGCGCGACCCGTTGCTCATACGGTCCTGGCAAAAATCCTTTGAGGGAACAGTAGATCAGGCGTGGGTTGATGCCAGTAAGGTCGCGATAGCCGAGACCGAGTCGTTCCATCGCTCCGGGACTGAAATTCTCGATCACCACATCAGCCTCAGCCGCCATCCGGCGGACAATGTCGAGACCGGCGCCTGTTTTGAGATCGATGGCGACGCTCCGTTTTTTGCGGTTGAAGAATGGAAAGTAGCCAGCGCCGAACCCCTTGAGCCTGCGCGTATCATCACCATCAGGCGCGCGCTCGACCCGCGTGACCATTGCGCCCAGTTCGGCGAGAATGAGACCGCACGCAGGTCCCAGCACTGCGTGCGAGAACTCCAGCACTCTGACGCCGTGCAGGGGAAGCGAACCTTCGTTCACACACAACTCCTTTGTTCTCTTTATCCAACGCCGGATAGGCGCATCCCGCCGTGCGCCTGTGGATCAGCGCGCTTCGACATCGTTGTAGTCACCATAGCGACGCAGGTAGTTCACCAGCCCCCCCTCGCGCAAAATGGCGACCATGACAGGCGGCATTCTGGTGCTGCTATAGCGTCGTCCGGCGGTTTCATCAATAACCATGCCCTGTTCGAGATCAACCGCTACCAGATGCCCGGTCTCGATGGCGTGATCGGGTGTTTCGACCAGGGGTAATCCAATGTTGATCGCATTGCGGTAAAAGATGCGGGCAAACGAACGTGCGACAACAACGCTGATGCCAGCGGTTTTGAGCGCAATCGCCGCCTGTTCGCGTGAACTCCCGGCGCCAAAGTTATGCCCGGCAACCAGGATGTCACCAGGACGCACCTTGCGGGCGAATTCCGGGTCGAGATCTTCCAGTACATGAGACGCCAGCAGATGATCATCGAGCGTCTTGGTGTACTTGCCGGGAATGATCCGATCGGTGTCGATATTGTCGCCATACACATGGGCAATGCCGCGCAGGATGCTCATGGTTCCTCCTTACAGCACGTCAGCGGGATCGGTGATGACGCCCCTCAACGCCGAAGCCGCAACCACAGCCGGCGAAGCCAGGTAGACGCTGGCGCGCGGATTGCCCATTCGCCCGCGAAAGTTGCGGTTGGTGCTGGTGATGACATGCTCACCGTCGCCCGGAATGCCCTGATGGGTGCCGACGCACGGTCCACATCCTGGCGTAATGAATGTCGCGCCGGCTTCAGCCAGGGCGTCGATGGTTCCGTCGCGCACCGCCATCGTGAAGACCTGCCGTGACGCAGGAGCGATGATCAGGCGCACGCCGGGGGCAAGTTTGTGTCCACGCAGCACTGCTGCGGCTGCCTGCAGGTCTTCGAGCCGGCTGTTGGTGCATGAGCCGATGAATGCCATATGGATCGGCGTTCCTGCGACGGTATCTATCGAAACGACATTATCCGGCGCATGCGGTATGGCAACCTGCGGACGGAGATCGCTCACCGCGAATGAGAACACTGCATGGTACACAGCATCCGGGTCCGCCTGGATCGGCTCATAAGAATACGGCAGCGTGAGTCCTGTCATCTCGACGAATGCCGTTTTCGCGCCCATTTCAGCAGCCATATTCGCCAGGGTCATCCGGGATGCAAGGCTGAGTGAGCGGATGGCGGCGCCGGTGAATTCCACTGCCTGATAGCGGGCGCCGTCGGATCCGATCCGTCCCACGAGAAACAGGACGAGATCTTTCGCACTGACGCCGGGTCGCAGGCTGCCTTCAAGGACGATTTTGATGCTGGTAGGAATTTTCAGCCAGGTCTTGCCGGTAAGCCATGCCGCTGCCAGGTCGGTCGAACCGACACCGGTGGCGAAAGCGCCGAGTGCGCCGCAGGTTGGGGTATGCGAATCAGCGCCGAGAAAGATGTCGCCGGGGCGAACGTGGTCGTGTTCGACCATCAATTGATGGCAGATGCCTTCGCCAACATCGTAGAGGATGCACCCCATTTCACGAGCAAAGGTGCGCATCAGCCCGTGGAGGTTACTGATCTGTTCGTTCGGCGCAGGGGCCGCATGGTCGATGACCAGCGCCACCCGGTTGGGATTCCACAGCCTGGCGCCGCCCATGCTCCGAAACGCCCTGATCGCCAATGGTGCAGTGGCATCGGTCGCCATCGCGCCATCGATGGGAACAATAACGATTTCATTGGCGACAACCGGTCGTCCTGCATGACGCGATATGATCTTCTCCGCGATTGTCTGACCCATGTTATGCTCCAGCACGCAGCGTTGAGCTCTGTCGTCATACCAACCGGTAGAGTTTACCGGGGAAGTCCCGCCCCAGAAGGGCGCTTATCGTCTGGGTGCACGCGGCAACTTTCGTCCAGTCGATGCCGGTTGCCACTCCCATCTGATCGAGCATGTGAACGGTATCTTCGGTTGCGATATTTCCGGCAGCGCCAACAATGAACGGACAACCGCCCAGCCCGCCGAATGCGGTATCGAAACGATGGATTCCGTACTGCAAGGCGATCAGCAGATTGGCGAGACCCATGCCGCGGGTATCGTGCAGGTGCAGAACCAGCGGCACATCTATCCGTGGGAGTAACGTATCGAGCATACGCGCCATCTGTCGCGGGTTTGCCATGCCGGTCGAATCGGCGAGCGCCAGTTCATCGACGCCCACGCTGAGGAGATGATCGACGATGCGCACGACCTGTTCTACCGGGACGATCCCTTCGTACACACATCCGAAAGCGCATTGCACTCCGGCGCGTACCAGCATGCCCTGAGCGCGTGCTACGGTCGCCATTGCTGTGACCTGTTGCAGGGCTTCGGCAATGCCAGCGTTCGCATTCTTGCGACTGTGCGTGTCGCTTGCCGAGATGCCAATATCGATCTGCTTCAATCCAGCTGCGCCGGCACGCTCGACGCCACGCACATTTAGCGCCAACCCGGAATAGACAACCCCCTCGCGCGTCGGCAGTGCAGCGCAGAGCGCCTCAGCGTCAGCCATTTGCGGCACGAGACGCGGATTCACAAAGGAAGCGACCTGGATGCGACGTACCCCGGCTTCGAGCAACCGGTGGATGATGTCAAGCTTGATCGCGGTCGGAACAATCACCGACTCGCTCTGAAGCCCGTCACGCAAGCCGACCTCGATAATTTCCGCTCGTTCAGGCAGGTGCAGTTCCATGCCGCCTCTGCGTCAGCATCAGTGTTCGAGAGCGCTGATCACTTCATCGGTATGGGCGTGCACCCTGACGTTCGGAAAGACGTGCTGCACTGCGCCCTGCTCGTTGATAATGAACGTTGTGCGCAGGACGCCGGTGTAGGTCACCTCCGCGCCATCTTCGCGCTGCACCCGATGCGTGCCCCAAACACCGTACAGATCGCTTACCTGATGGTCGGCATCGGCGATCAGGATGTACGGCAGGCTATGTTTCTCGCGGAATGCCGCCTGGGCTGCGACAGTGTCGGGGCTGATGCCGACCACAACCGCACCGCGCGCCTGGATGTCGGCGTAGCCGTCGCGGAAACTGCACGCCTCAGCAGTACAGGTCGGTGTGTCGGCTTTCGGGTAGAAAAATAAGACGACTTTCCGCCCACGCAGGGTTGACAACCGGAAAACCTCTCCGCTGGCGGTGGTCGCTGTGAAATCGGGCGCCATCTGGCCGGGTTCTGGAATGCTCATCTTGCTGTGCTCCCCTATTGATCATTGACGATGAAGCAAAGTTGTTATAACATTACAACATAGTGTTCACCTTGTCAACAGGAAAAGGAGGCGCTCGTGTCTGTCACCATGCGCCTGGTTGCAAATGCGGGACAGCGGGTATATGCCACAGTGCTCAGGCATGGCGTCGATCTCCATCGGGCGCTTGCCGGGATCGCCACGGCGCAGCAGATAACTGCGGCATCGGTGCAGCTGCTGGGCGGGTTGCGTGAGGCGGCTTTCGCCGAAACCGACTTCGCGACCGGTGTCAAGAAGCCGTCGCTTGTGTTCCGTCGTCCTCTCGAGATCATCGGTGGCGGTGGCATGATCAGCATGCTGGACCAGGCGCCGCACGTTCATCTTCATCTGACATTATCGTTTCAGGATGCCAGCATGCCCTGCGGGATCGCCGTGGTTGGCGGGCACGTCGCCTATGCGCTGGCGCATGCCGTCGAAGCATTTATCATCTGCTACGATGGATGCCCGCCGGTGCGTCGCACTGATCCAGATACCGGCTTGCTGCTTTGGGATCTGCCCCCGTCAGATATCAACGTCCTGGAAGGTTGAGCCATATGTCACCTGTCGTATCACCAGCAAAGGAAAGGAGATCATCATGAACGACTACGGCGCTGCACCCGAACGTCCATATCAGTGTTTCATGGGACGGTGGGAAGGTCTCTGCAAGACGTTTGATCCCGAAGGACATTTTCTGGAGAGTTCGGCAGTGCACATGAACGTCTACTGGACCGGTCCCAACACCTGGCATCTCTATGAACACTTCGAGAACCTGTACGGCGTCGGTGAAACAATCTATGAGACAGAGGTGACAGTGGAAGGACTGACCTGCCGTGCTGAGAGTCCGCAGGTAAAGATCATCGGAACCAGACTGACCGCATACAACTACATCTTTACCATCGAGAGCGCCGTCACACAGACGACGGTCTACAACAACCACTACTTTCTCGACCGTAATACCCGTCGGATTATGACCCACAAAGTGCGTGATGGCAAAACGGTCGTGTTTCAGATCCAGGATTTCGTGCGTGTCGATGGCATTCGGGAGTAGTGAGGATGATAGTCCAGACAGCAGCGCCAGGTGAGCCGCACTTCATTGTGACGCAGATCGACCATGCGCGCATGTCGGGTGATCTGGCGGTCGCATTTGGCAATGAGCAGTTCGCGCGCCCGGAACCGTGGGAGTTGATGACGTATGTGATTGCTCATCACGATGAAGGGTGGGCAGAGGTGGACGCAGCGCCCGCACGCGATCCGCGCACCGGTCTCGTCTATCATCTGACCAGGACGCCGCTTGCCGATCTGATGACGACGAGCAGGCGATCGCCGGATTTCAACGAGCGCCATCATCCCTTCTGCGGCATTCTGTCGAGTATGCACTCCTGGGGGTTGTACAACGGGCGCTACGGTCTATCCGATAAGATTTTCATCGATAGCATCGATCCAGAGCAACGTCCTGCTGTGCAGGCGATGCTCGACGCGGAACTCAGCCGTCAAGAGCGTCTGAAGCGGGCGTTGCGCGATGACCCTGCGACAGCGGAGTGGGCGGATGCTGCGCTGCTGTTTCAGGCGTATAAACTGTTGCAGTTCTTCGATACGCTGGCGCTCTACTTTCAGACGACGCATGCCGCAGCGCGCACCCCAGGCCGATTCCTCAATGTGCCGGCGACGCGCGACCGTGATGTTACCCTGGAGGTGACGCCGGTCGCACCTGATGTGGCGACAGTAGCGCCGTGGCCCTTCGCCCCCTTGAGGGTGGAAGTGCGGTGTCCCGGCAAAATGCTGACGCCGCAGCCTGAGGATGTCGATATGCCCTCGCTGATCGCCGCATTGCCGATAACTGAGCAGCGCTATACGCTGATTCCGGCGTAAGGAGGAGCGAACCATGCAGAGTTTCAACCAGGGGATCGGGCGATGGTCGGGCAGCGCTGAGGTTTTCGACGGCATGGGGCGCTTTCTCGGCAATGGCGCAGATGTGCGTTATGTGCAGCGTCTCGATGATGGACGGGTACGGATCGATGTTGCGTTCATCGGTCCATTCAAGCATGCCGGAACCTATTTCATCACCGATCACGGCGATCACCGTCGGTATCACGGACCGGCGAACATCGGCTATGCCGAAGCGTTCGGCGATAGTGTCGTCGATGCCAATGCCTACTGGCCCGCTCTCGGTCTCAGTCAACGCCTGATGCTGTTCGTTCTGCCGGATGGGAATGCCCAACTCTCACTGGCGCTGATGAGTCGCGGCGAGCAGATGCTCTATGCCGTGGTTGGACAGAACGATCGGGTTATGGGGGATCAGGCGCCGCTTCCCACGCTGGTCAGCGGCGCCTCGTATGATCTCGCAACCGATCCGTCCGCCGGTCGCGGTGTGGTGATGGTCCACCGCGCCGGTGTGTGGCGCGGGATCATCCAGGGGTGCGATCGGTCACGTCAACCGCTGGGTTCGGCGGAAGTGATCGAACATGTGCTCCCGTCGTCAGAAGGTCTGTATGTGGAGTGGCGCGGCGGACTCGTGGACCCGGCGCCGGTTTCGTGCAGGTTGCGTTCCAATGGCTACCTGGCCTGGTCGCTTCCTGAACAGCCGATGGCGGGCAGTTACAGTCTGAGCGGCGGTCGAGCGCTCAGCGGGCATTTTCACATGCTTTCCAGCGGGCTGCGCTGCTGGCGACGCGACGTTGTATCCCACCATGGCGACATCAAAGCAGTGCTGCGTTTCTGGTATCGCGGCGGCGAGCGTGTCGGCGTGGAGTATGGCTTTCTCACGTTCACGCCAGCGCAAGAAGGAGGCGGTCATGGGTGACACCGACCAATTTCTCGGCAGCTGGCTGGTGAGTGAGTATGTGTACACGCCTGATGGACACGCCATCGGAGTGATTCATCAACGTCGAGAGCTGCGACGCCTGAACGATCATCGTATTCGGGTCATCCAGCACTGTGTTCCTGATCCGGCGCTGGACGGACATCCGATGGCCGCATTCGCCGGTGAGTGGGTCTTCGATCTGAGCATCGAGGGACGCCTGCGATGCTACCACGGACCCGATGTCGTTGGTTGCGGCGAGGTCTGGGGTGAGGGCATGATGATCGGACGCGGACTCTGGCCCCGTTTTGGCAAACTTTTCCGCTCGTTCGCAATGCTCGTCACTCCTGATCGACAGGTGACCGGCGGGCGCTTTTTTGTTGGACCGGCGCCGGTGGCGTGTATTGTGGGGGTGGGTGTGCCGGAGCACAGCGGCGCTGGCTGGCCCGTATTGCACAACAATGAACATCCGGGGATGCTGGCAACCTGCTGGCGTGGTCACATGCATCGACTGTCTCCGGAAGGCGTCGTTATCGATGCGCATCCTCTCGAACGACAGTATCACCGGTCCGCAGTGACGGAAGCAACGCCAGCAAGAACGGTGATGCTCCGGTATGACCGGCAGAAGATCAGTGGCGATGGGGTTGGGATTGGCTGGCGTATCGGGGCGTTGTTTGAGGGCGACATCCTGTTTACGCCGGAGCACTCGGTTACCTTTCTCGAAGTGTGCGACAGCGTCACCAGGATCATTGTCGGGATACGCCGTCACTATCGCGCCGGTCTGCTGGAGTGCGTTGAGACGTTCCAGCTCACCGCCAGCGGCTGAGGAAGGAGGCGATGGCGTGCAGCGACCTTTGTCTGGTCAGATGAAGCGTCGCCTGCACCGATGCATTATTCGACGCTCGGCAGCACAATCTGATACTTGAACTGATTACCGCAATAGAGGGCTTCCATCAGTTCAATCGGCGCGCCGTCGCTATCGATGAGCAGGCGCTGGATGAGTAGCAACGGCTCCCCCTCGCGCACATTGAGCAGTTCGGCTTCGGTGGCTTCGGCGGCGACCGCCTCGATGGTGCGAACCGTCTGACCTTGCGAGACTGCCGGCAGATGACGGAGGTAGGCAAGCGAGTCACCCTCAAGCAGAGCGTCGCGGTTCATCACCTCGGCGATATGGGGCGGCAGCCAGACCTGATGGTACCCGATAGGTTGATCGTTCGCCAGACGGAGACGTCGGATGTGCAGCGTCTGGGTATCAGGGTCGAGTTTGAGCAGGTGCTGGACTTCATACGGCGGCGATGACCATTCGATGCTCAAAATGCGCCAGCCGGGGCGCAGCCCGCGATCCAGCATCAATCGCACCAGGCGCTGCGGTTTCTGCGGCGTATGGGTAAGTTTTGGTTGCGCAATGAACGTCCCGCGTCCACGCTGTCGCACCAACCGCCCTTCAACAACCAGTTCGCTCAGCGCCTGGCGCACCGTGGTTCGGCTCAACCCATACATATCTTGCAGTTCCTGCTCGCTTGGAATAGGTTGTGCCGGATCCCACTCGTTACGCTCGATCTTCTCGATAATGATCTGTTTGAGTTGAAAGTAGAGCGGAAGCGGCGAAGCGCGATCAAGAGTTTGCATAGCATTCACACCCGATATTCGAACGGCTCAGGAATTTGTTATAATGTTACTACATATCGGATGGGAGATCAAGACAGACAGGAGGCAAATCGTGCACGACGACCGACCATTGTTTGTGTTTGTCCAGAGTGCGCTCAATCCCGACGCTGCCGACCTCTTCGCCGGGTATCTGGCGGGATCACGCGCGCTGATGCAGGAGTATGGCGTCGAGGTGATCGCATCCGGTGAAGGAGTAGCGCATCCGCAAGCTCACGCCGTCTGGCCCCGTAACAGTTTACTGCGCTACCCTTCATTCGAAGCATTTCAGCGGTATATGAACGATCCGCGGCAGCAGGCGTTGAAAGCGATCCGTGAACGCGCATATGCTGCAAATCAGGCAACGATGTTTGCCCCGACAGATCCAGACCCGCGCAGTGTCGCGATGCGCGCCTTCGAGCGCTTCTGCGTCGGTCTTGCGTCTGGTGAATGGGAGCCATTCCTGGATATGCTGAGCGACGATTTCAGTTTCTGGTTTCCACGCGGCAGGTATAAGGGTCTGAACGTCGGCAAAGAGCGGGCGCGTGAGTTTTTCTCCTATGTTTCCTCGGTCTTCAACGAAGGGTTATCAGTAACGCTGGATCGGGTTGTCGGCAGCGGCTCGACCTACGTGTTTGAGTTTCGCGACGAAGGCAAGTTGCGCGGTCAGCCGTATGCCAATCGAGTGGCGATTGCGCTGGATGTCCGTGGTGATCAGATATGCGCCTATCGTGAGTATTTTGGATTGGACGGGTGATGGACGAACGAGAGCCGATTCACGCAATTGCTGCGTTCTTCAACGCAATCGTCGCCGGTCAGCTCGACGAGGTGACCGCAATGTACCGGCGCAGCGCGACGACATACGTATTCGTTGAAGGACCGCGCTGGAGCACGCTCGGCTACGATCAGATCGCCGCCGGGTGGCGCGCCTACCTTGAGTCGCCCATCCGGATCACTGGCTGGCAGTGGGGCGAAGGACCGGTGGTCGAGGTCTGGAACGATGGTGCGATAGTTGCCGGACTGCTTGATCTGGACGTCCGGATCGGTGGGAAACCACGTGCACTGCGCTTTCGCGCCAGTTTCGTCCTGCGCCGCGATGGGTCTGGTCGATGGCGAATGATCCACGAACATCTCTCTCAGCCCATGACCGATCCATACGGCATCGGCGACTGGCTCACGCCATGAGTAATTTGTGCATTTTGCACATTGCAATGATCACGATCTTAATGTTATAATGTTACAACATTTACTCAGAGCTACAACCTGCTCTCACGGTTGACGCCCTATGCATGGCGTTGCAGTGCGGAAAAGCGATCTCCGCTCCGCGTCGCAGCGCATCTGGTTGCGGTTCTGTCACCCTTCCTGGCGCGGCATATGCAGCGCACCAACAACTGACAAGCCAGGAGAGCGTCGTCATGGATCAGATTGAGAGTTATCGCGCACTGGCGTTGCAGGTCACATGTCATGCAGTCAACACCCTCAGCGATCCGGTTGCAGTCCATGAGCGCATGCGGGCGACTGTCGAGCGACTCCACGCGCAGATCCGCGCCAGCATCAGCTTTATCGGCAGCGACGTTCGCCTGGTGGTTTTACCCGAGTACTTTCTGACCGGTTTTCCGCTTGGTGAAAGCATTGCCGTCTGGTCGGAGAAGGCAGCCATTGACCCCGATGGTCCTGAGTACGCCGCTCTGGGACAGATTGCGCGCGACCAGCAGATCTTCCTTTCGGGCAACTGTTATGAACGCGATCCCCACTTTCCCGGTCTCTACTTTCAGGTCAGTTTTGTGATCGATCCGACTGGACAGGTGGTGCTGCGCTATCGGCGTCTGAACTCCATGTTCGCGCCAACGCCGCACGACCTGTGGGAACGCTTCCTGGAGATCTACGGGCCGGAGTCCGTCTTTCCAGTCGCGTCCACCGCCATTGGTCGGCTGGCGTGCATCGCATCGGAAGAGATCCTGTTCCCGGAAGTTGCGCGTTGTCTGGTGATGCGCGGCGCTGAGGTGTTGATCCATTCTTCTTCCGAGGTGAGCAGCCCGGAGTTGACTCAGAAGAACATCGCAAAGATGGCGCGGGCGCTGGAAAATCTGGCGTATCTCGTCTCCGCCAATTCGGCAGGCATCGAGGGGATTGCCATTCCTTTTGCTTCGGTCGATGGCGGCTCGAAGATTGTGGATTACACCGGGCGGGTGCTGGTTGAGGCGGGGCAGGGCGAGAGCATGGCGGCGTATGCTGAGATTGATCTTGCTGCACTGCGTCGCTATCGCCGTCGTCCTGGCATGAACAATCTGCTTTCCCGTCAGCGTTTTGAACTCTATGCCAGCAGTTATGCCAGCACCAGTTTTTACCCGCCAAACACGTTGCTGAGCGGTAACCCTGAACGGCGGCATTTTCTGCGCATGCAGCAGGAAACGATTGATCGTCTTGCTCAGATGGGGGTGATCTGATGGCGCCGATACCGGTTCGCAACCCGCGCACAGGGAGGTACGATTATCAGATCGTTCCCCCAGATAAGAACGCACTTGATGCATTATGCGCCGATCTGCGCGCTGCGCAACCGACGTGGGAGGCTGGCGGCGTGGCAGGGCGAATCGCGGCGCTGACTGAGTGGCGTCGGGCGATGATCGCGCGTCGTGACGAAATCGTTGCAGCACTGGTGACCGATACCGGTCGATACCACGAGAGTGTGCTGGAATTCGAATCGGTACTTGCCAGCATCGAGCGCTGGTGTCGTCTGGCGCCCGATCTGCTCAGGTATGGCGACCTGCGTCCGAGTGCGATACCGTTTATCAGCATCGAAGGGCGTCTGGCGCCGTACCCGCTTGTTGGTGTGATCAGCCCGTGGAATTTCCCGCTCCTGCTGAGTCTGATCGATGCGCTGCCAGCGTTGCTGGCCGGATGCGCCGTGGTTGTGAAACCGAGCGAAATCGCTCCACGCTTTATCGAGCCGTTGCGTCGTTCGATTGGAGATGTGCCAGCGCTGAATGCGGTATTGCAGTTTGTTGCTGGAGACGGGGCTACCGGCGTTGCGCTTATCGATCGAGTCGATCTGATCTGCTTCACCGGTAGCGTGGCTATCGGTCGGTGTGTGGCAGAAGCCGCCGCTCGCCGCTTTATTCCTGCATTCCTCGAACTCGGCGGCAAAGACCCGGCAATTGTGCTCGCTGGCGCTGACATTGATCGCGCAGCCGCTGCCATTCTGTGGGGCGGTACGGTCAATTGCGGTCAGTCATGTCTCTCGATTGAGCGGGTCTATGTCGAAGCGCCGGTGTACGAGCAGTTTGTTGAAACGCTTACCGCCAGAGCATCGCGGTTGCGCCTGGCGTTTCCCGACCCGCAGAGCGGAGAGATCGGACCGATCATCTCGGTGCGTCAGGCTGAGGTAATCGCCGATCATCTGGAAGATGCCTATGCCCGCGGCGCTCTCGCGCAATGCGGCGGCGCGATCGAAGAACATGCCGGTGGTCTATACTGTCCGCCTACCGTCCTGACCGGCGTCGATCATACAATGAAGGTGATGCGTGACGAAACCTTTGGACCGATTCTGCCGGTCATGCCGGTCGCCGATGTCGATGAAGCGGTCGCGCTGGCGAACGATTCCGATTTTGGTCTGAGCGCCGCCGTTTTCGCGCGTGATACCGGGACGGCGCGTGCAGTCGCTTCCCGTCTGATGGCTGGCGCCATCAGTATCAATGATGCGGCGCTAACGGCGATCATTCACGATGGTGAAAAGCAGGCATTCAAGTTCTCTGGTCTGGGCGGTTCACGGATGGGTCTGGCGGCGATCAATCGCTTTACCCGCAAACAGGCAATGCTGGTTAATAGCGGTTCAGGGTATGACCCCTGGTGGTTTCATGGAGGGACGCAATGACACTCAAACACGACATGCCGGTGCTCGCCCGTCACGAAGGAGCATGGGAGGGGATGTACATTCATGTGGATGCCGATGGGCGCGAAATTGATCGCCATGCCTGTCGGCTCGAACACTATTTTCCTGAAGAAGGTCCGTATCCATACTACCAGATCAATACCTATCGCTGGGCGGACGGTCGTGAAGAAGTGACACGCTACGATGCACGGTATGCCGACGGTAAAATCTGGTTTGAGCATCCACGGATCACCGGCTACGCCTGGGAAGTCGATCCGCGCACGGTCATCCTGACCTGGAGCTACAACCACGCCCCCGAACAGTATCTGTACGAGATCATTCACATCAGCGACGATGGGATGCACCGCACCCGCACCTGGCACTGGTACAACGGCGGCGAGGTGTTCAAGCGCACGCTGATTAAGGAGCGTCGGGTCGGATAGTCGAATGGGTTTTCGTCAGTCTGTTATTGTCGTAATGTTATAATATAGTGACATTTAAAGACAGACCACTATGCGCCCGCACATCGAGTTCATTCATACAGAACACGCTCCGCTTCAGCCGTGGCCCATAGGGACATCGGGCGCCGGTGCGCGCACGCTCAGCAGCGATCCAGAAACCGATGCCGCAACTCTGTTCGTCTCATTGCCGGTTGGCTGGGAAGCGTCTGCGGGTCGTTTCACCGCTGATGTTGAGTGCTACATTCTTCAGGGTCGCCTCACCATTGGTGAGTATCGTCTTTCCCGTCATACCTACTGTTTTTTCCCCGCAGGCGTGGCTCTTGGGCGCTGGCAGGCGCTATCACCCGTCACGCTGATCTGGTTCACATATGGCGCTGTTGCACTTGAAGCGGGGCTGGAAGATGCGCCGGGAGCGCAACGCCGTCGCCTGATTATGGCGCTCGATAGTTCCGCTCTGCCATGGAGTAATCCGATCACGCCGGGCTTTCCGCCCGGAGCGATGCGAAAGCAATTGCGCGTTGATCCGGATACGGGCGCCGGTACGTGGCTGTTGGGGGTGTTGCCGCAGTGGCGGGAAAGCCGCATCGAAATGCACCCGGTCGTCGAGGAAGCCTTCGTCCTGCAAGGCGAAATGGTGACAGATCGCGGCGTGATGACTGCCGGTTGCTATTTCTGGCGCCCGCCGCACATACCGCACGGTCCTTTCCATACCGATGCTGGCGCCCTGATCCTGTTCCGCACTGATGGATATCTGCATACATTCTATCGTTGGCCCGAATGATATGGAGAAGGAAATCGTCGACGCGGGATCGCTTCGCTCATTCAGCGATCACGATACATGGACTGTAGTTTTGATGAAGAGGTGGTGTCATGGCATCGAAACGTCTCCGGATCCTGGTCATTCCTCTGGTACTGATCGCCCTGCTGGTCGCCGGTTGTGCTGGTGGACGTGCGCCCGCCGCTCAACCCACCAGCGCACCTGCCGCTCAACCCACCAGCGCACCTGCCGCTCAACCCACCAGCGCGCCTGCTGCTCCGGAGCCAACCGCAGCGCCTGCCGTTGCACAACCGACAAATGCTCCTGCCGCAACTGTTGCGGCGCCTGCCGGTGAACCGATCAAAATTGGACTGGTCTCGCCCTTTAGCGGCCCGCTGGGCATTCTCGGTCAGTGGATGCAGGCAAGTGCGCAGGCTGAAGTTGAACGGATCAATGCCGAAGGCGGATTGCTCGGTCGCCCGGTTGTGCTGATCAGTCGCGATGATGAACTGAATCCAGCCAAAACGGTTGAAATCGTGCGCGAGTTCATTGATCGCGAAAAGGTGAACATGATCATCGGTCCGTCGTTGACCGCCTTTGCCCTGGCGACCAAAGACCTGGTCACCCAGAGCAAGACGATCCAGTTTCTCCCGACGGTATCGGGGATGGCAGCACTTGCCGATGCGCCGTATACCTTCCGCACACTCGAGTCGATCCAGTTGCAGATGAACGAGATCGCCAGGTATCTCAGCACCGCTGGGGCCACGAAGGTCGGGATGGTTGTCCTCGATGATGCAACCGGGGCGGAGTATATGGCGTTATTGCCGGGAGCAGTGGAGAAAGCCGGCATGACCTATGTTGGTCACGAGCTGTTCCGCAACGACGATCAGGATCTGACCACCCAGGTGCTTAAGGTGCGTGAGCGTGGCGCCGATGCACTGGTCGTGGGCACCGGAAACAGCGCACAGGCTGCCAAAGTGATTATTGCAGCGAAGCAGATCGGCTGGGATGTGACTGTGATCGGCGTTTCCGGTCTGGAAAGCGCACTCCTCGGTCAACTCGTCGGTGATGCGCTGGATGGGGTGGTGTTCGTCAACACCTTCCGCGGCTATCAGGCGGGACTTCCATCTGCCGAGATGCCTGCCGGGTACAGCCGCCATATCAAGGCAGTGCTTAAACTCGAATCCATCCCCGAACCGGATCAGCGCAACCTGAGCAATATTGGCATGTCCACATCAACGGCAGACGCTATCTATATCTGGGCTGAGGCCGTCAGGCGGGCTGGCACCCTCGACAGCGACGCGGTCAGGGCTGAAATCCAACAGACGAACATCCCTGCCGATGAGTCCCCTTCCGGTGGTGATCTGATCATTTCAGCCGATAATCACGAAGCGTACCGCGAGGGATCGCTCTTCTTCTACCAGTGGCGCAAACTCGAGAATGGTCAATTTCGCTATGTGACGGTGACCCGGTAGAGGCGCAGGCGACAGATCGGGGCTGGCGCACTCCAGCAGTGTTGTGCAGATGGGAGTGCGCCTCGTTCCTGGATGTTGTGCGCCTGGTTGAAGCAAGCGGTAGTGGTTGTGGAGTCCGCTGAGGAGATGATATGGCAGTTTTCTGGCAGGCGCTCGTAAGCGGCATTGCTGTCGGCGCCATTTATGCGCTGATTGCGCTGGGTTTCAACATCATCTTCCAGACGACGCGGATCATCAACTTTGCTCAGGGCGAGTTCGTGATGGTCGGCGCGCTCGTGGGCTACAGTTTGACGGTGGTGCTGGGATGGCCCATGCCGGTATCGTTGATTGGTGTGGCGCTGATCTCAGCAGTGGTCGGTGCAGTGACTGAACGATTGGTCATGCTGCCGGTGCAGCGTTCGACCTATCGCTACAGCTGGATCATTACGACGCTGGCGGTTGCCATCATTCTTCGCAACCTGATGGGCACGCCCTGGCTCTATGGTCGTGAGGACTACCGTGTGCCGCCGCTCGTGTCTGGAGCGTTCCTCCTCGGACCCGCCGTTGTTGTTTACCAGCAGGTCATCATTCTGGGCATTGCGGCTATCCTGCTGGTGCTGGTTGAGGTGTTTTATCAGCGCACCTTTTTAGGGAAAGCAATTCGGGCGACTGCGTTCAACTACGACGTGGCCGGCTTGATGGGCATTCCTGTGCCGACCATGATCCGGGCAAGTTTTGCCATCAGCGCGGCTGTCAGCGGCATTGCTGGCGTCCTGGTGGCGCCCCTGATCTTTGCCAATGTGAGCATGGGCATTTTGATTGGACTGAAAGGATTCGTGGCGATCATCATTGGGGGACTTGGCAGTCCACGCGGCGCGGTTATTGGCGGGTTGATCGTCGGGGTGCTCGATACGACTGTGCGCGCGCTTGCGCCCGAAGGGTGGGGTAACTTTATCGTGTTCGGCGTTCTCGCGGTGATGTTGCTCATCCGACCGACCGGTCTGTTCGGGAAGCCTGGCGCTCAACACTGAGGAGGTGCATGGCGTGTTCGATCATCTGCGCGAACGGTTCTGGATTGTTGCACTCTGCGGAGCGGCGCTGGCGCTGCCGTTTGTATTCCCGTCTGGAGAACGCAACTTCTGGGTCTATTACAGTGCAACCATCGGTATCACGATTGTGCTTGCCTCGGCGCTCAACGTGTCGTTAGGCTATGCCGGTCTCTTCTCGATGGTTCACAACGGGTTGTACGCCGTCGCTGCATACACATCGGCGGTGCTGGCAGTCCGTGCAGGATTGCCCTTCTGGTTCTCTCTTCCATTGGCTGTGCTGCTGACGACCTTTCTTGGCGTGATCATGGCGGTTGCGACATTGCGGGCTTCGAATCTCTACTTCGCTATGATTACGCTGGCATTTGCCTTGCTGATCCAGGAACTGGCGCGAGTCTGGACGCCGGTTACCGGTGGTCTGTTCGGGCTTTACGGCGTCTCGCGACCGTCATTTGGCGGTGAGCCGCTTACTCCTGGCGCATACTTTTTGCTGATCTGGGTCATAGTTGGATGCGCGCTGTGGGGGCTGGCGAATATTATCAATTCACGCTACGGACGCGCCTTTCGCGCCATCAAGTTGCGCGAAGAGGCGGCGGCGGCGCTGGGTGTCGCACCGCTGCGCTACAAAATAATCGCGTTCAGTTTCAGCGCAGCGCTGGCGGGTATCGCTGGCGCGCTCTTCGTCCATCTCGCCGGCTTCATCGCCCCTGAAATCGCCGGTCTCGACGCCAGTCTGCTGCTGTTCGTCGGCGTCTTTCTTGGCGGTGTGGGAACGCTGACAGGTCCGGTGGTGGGAGTGCTCTTTGCCAGCGGCTTGCAGCAGGTGATCGGCAATACGCTTGACGCTGCCTATCAACAGTTGCTTTTTGGATCGGTGATGCTGATAACCATCCTGCTGCTGCCTTCGGGGTTGATCGGCGCACTTCAGGCGCGGCGTGCGCGTCGCTCCGGTCGCACTGCTCGCGTGGCTGAACGCCAGATGCCTGGACAGTTTCTTGACCCGGAGATGATCCGACGGCTGATCGGATTCGATCAGGCGCCGCCCCTGAATGGCGAACCCCTGCTCAGCGCACGCGGGATTGTCAAATCGTTTGGCGGTTTGCAGGCGCTCAAAGGGGTTGATCTCGATATTCTGCCCGGCAGCATCCACGGTCTGATCGGACCGAATGGTTCCGGGAAATCGACACTGGTCGGCTGCCTGACCGCCTACCATCACTGTGATCAGGGAACGATCCACTACGCCGGAGCGCCCTTGCCGTCGCAGGCGCATCAGGTTGCAGAAGCCGGATTGGTGCGCGTCTTTCAGATTCCGCATCTATTTGGCGATATGAGCGTGCTCGACAATGTGCTGGCGGGGTTCCATCTGCGCTCGCGTCAGAGTTTCTTCGGCACGCTCTTCCAGTTGCCAGCCGCGCGACGTGATGAACAGAGTCTGCGCGCTGCCGCAATGCAACTCCTGGAGGTGGCCGGTATGGCCGACAAAGCGACCCTTCCGGCAAATCAGTTGCCCCACGGTCAACAGCGCATGCTGGAGGTCATTCGCGCGCTTGCGGTGCGTCCACGCCTGCTCATTCTGGATGAACCGGCCACCGGTCTGGTTGCCCAGGAGATTCAGGCGCTTGCCGGGTTACTGCTGCGTTTGCGCGATGCCGGTCTCACGATTCTGCTTATCGAACATAATATGTCGTTCGTTATGCGCGTGTGTGATCGGGTCACTGTGCTTGAAGAAGGGGTTAAGATCGCCGAAGGATTGCCGCAGGACGTGCAGCGTCATCCCGAAGTGATCCTGGCATATCTGGGGGAGAGCGCTGAACGTGCTCATCTCGATGTATCCGCTGCTATGGATCAGGGGGTGCCCGAACAACAGGAGACGGCGCATGCTGGAGATTGAGTCGGTTTTCGCTGGTTATGGCGCTGTGGTCGCAGTCCGCGATGTGAGTCTGCGTATTGACAAAGGGGAGTTCGTTGCGCTGATCGGGAGCAACGGCGCAGGCAAGACAACCGTTCTGCGAACGATCTCAGGGCTGATCCGTCCCTCTCAAGGACGCGTTTGTTTCGAGGGGCGCCGGATCGATGGGCTGGCGCCACATCATATCACCCGGGCAGGCATTGCCCATGTTCCCGAAGGACGACGAGTATTTCCCGATCTATCAGTCGCCGAGAATCTGGAGATGGGCGGGTTTATCTGGCGGCGCGACCCGGCGAAGTTCCGCGAAGCGTTGGAAATGGTCTACAGCGTCTTTCCCAAACTGGCGCAGCGGCGCGTGCAGGCGGCTGGTACGCTCAGTGGCGGCGAGCAGCAAATGCTGGCGATCGGTCGCGCATTGATGGCTCGTCCGCGGTTACTCTTGCTCGATGAGCCATCGCTCGGTCTGGCGCCAAAACTGGTGCTTGAGATGTTTGAGTTTCTTGCACGTCTGCATCGTGATACCGGGTTGACTATTCTGCTGGTCGAACAACTGGCGGCGCTGACGCTCGAATATACGCAACGTGGCTATGTGCTTGAGCAGGGTGAGATCCGACTTGCTGGCAGCAGCGCCGGGTTGCGTGACAATCCGCGGGTGCAGCAGATCTATCTGGGAGCGTAAATGATGACAACGATCCCTGAAGAATGGAACATACTCCTGACCGAGTTCTGCGCTGCATGGCGCGCTCACGATGGTACGCGGCTCGAAGCGCTGTGGGACGCCGATTATCCGGATCTGGTCTATGTCGCCGAGGAGCGCCGCAGCCCGATGATTGGCCGGGACGCCATTCGCGCTTATTACCGCGAAACACTGACATTGATGACCTGGATGAACGTGAAGGTCAAGCCAATCCGTTGGGGCGTGGTCGGGGAAGCCGCCTGGCTTGTTGGCAAAGGATCGTGGGCTGGTCAAAACCGGACGCGCACGCGCGTCTCCGGCGGCACGTCCACCGTTTGCTTCATGGCGCGCAGGCGTAATGGTATGCTTCGGCTCATCCAGTATGTCGAAGCGCCGCTCAATGCGCGCTACGTCCGTCCTGTACGCAAAAGTGAGGATGGGTCGTCTTCCGAATAATGCAGCGACCGCTCTTTGCTGGCTATCTCCTCATGACGCAGTTCGTTCCACGCGCCCGCTGACCGGCACAGGCTCGACCAGCGCACGGAACACCGGGCAGAGGCGCTCCACTTCCGCCCGGATCTGGTGCAATTCGTCATCAGACACATCTCCCGACACCCGGGCGATATACGCCAGACCGGATGGGGCTATTGGTGCGTCGGGGGTGACTTCCAGGATGCCACGGAAGTCGATCTGCGCGGTGACTTCGACTTCGAGCGTTTCAAACTGCGCTCCGCGATTGGCGGCGACGATCAGATAGGTGTGCGCCAGGCAACTTGCCAGCGACGCCAGCAACAGTTCCGGTGCGGTTGGTCCCAGGTTGTACCCCGCCAGCGCCGGCGCCGAGTCGGTCACGATGGTAAACTCGCGGATACTCACCGGGCGTACCCCTGAGCCGCCAGCGACGCGCGCCACTGCGCGCAGCGGTGCAGGCGCAGCGTCGGGCGCTGCCAGTTTCTCGCGCAGCGCGGCCATCCGTTGCGCCTTGAACGCCAGGTAGTCGGAAAGTGTTGGCACTTCAGCCTCCCTCCATGTTTATGAACTGGTCACATTCCCTTGTTGCCCGGGTCGGGCGATCAACCGCGCCAGATGCGGCAGGAGAGCTGGCGCCGGCTCGCGCAGCGCTTCGAATGCCAGCACGCCGCCGAGCAGCAGCATGCCGTAGAACTTGTACGATACGCCCGCAATCGTCAGAATGCCGTGGATCGTGCCATCGTAAAAACTCCACTGGTTGCCATAGGCGATGAGCGCAAAACTGAGCGCCAGCAGCGTGGCATACGGCAGTGACACGCTGCGTTCGCGCAGATGGAGAACCAGCGCGCCGAATGGCACAACCAGGAGTGTCTCATAGTGCATCCAGGCAGCCGGTGATGCCAGCACCATGAGGAGCAGGAACATACTGTACTGGAGCGCATATCCGGTGCTGTCGCGCGATGTCGGACGCAGCGCCAGCATACAGACCGCGAGCGATACAACAGCAGAGAGGAATGTTCCCAGCAACCGCACCATTTCATTCTGATAAATGGTTGCGCTACGCGGTGAGTCGGTCAGGCGCGCAAGAAACCCGGAAATGGTCTGGTTTTCGACCCACGAAGTCGTACCGCCGATGTTCGGCAGCACCCGGGTCAGGTAGGTCAGATGTTCATCCCAGCCAATGACGGCGACAGCAATGCTGTTGCACACTGCCATCCCCACGACAAAGCCAATGAGCGCGCGCCAGTGTCCCTTCACCACAAAGAACGCCAGCAGCAGGATCGGATAAATCTTGAACAGTGTTCCCAGCGCCACCAGCGCGCCAGCGGCGGTATCGCGCCCGCTGCGCAATGCCCACAACGCCAGCGTGAGCAGGAACAGCAACACCAGATCGATCTGCCCATACGCCAGCGTATCCGCCAGCGGACGAAAATTGAACACGATCAGCAGACCGGCGGCGCTCAGCGATACGAAGGGTATACGCCACATCCGCAGCCAGATCAGCACAGTGGCAACGATCAGGAGCGTATTCATCATCCGGTGCCCCAGAAGCACCATCAACCCGTCCATGGTCACAAAAGGGACAAACAGCATGCCGTAGAAGGGCGGCACCTTGAAGACATGACCAAAGTGGTTGGTCAGCACCGCTTCGATGTCGTACATCGAGCCACCGCGGGTCCACTCACGCGCACCGCGGAACAGGATCCAGAAGTCGGGCGCCTGGCGGGTGTAGGCATACCAGACGTTGTAGATCAGGTGCGCGGTCGCAGCAAGCGCGAAGAGAATCAATACAAGTCGCGCCAGGTGCGCGCGACGCTCATCGAGGGGAAGCGTGCGTCCGCGTGCACCATACCATCCGCTTCCAGCCAACACCAGCGCTCCTGCCAGAACAGCGCCGATCCAGAGAGTTTGCGATGCCAGTCCCACACGTGGCGCTTCATCCCAGCGCATTGCCAGCTGGAAGAGCGGCATCATCCACCACGCGATGGCCATGGCGACCGGCAGCCAGACGCCGGGGATTGCCGGAACGTGCCGTTCGCATTCCGGGGCAAACGGAACGAGAATGCGCAGCAGTATGACGCCAACGCATCCGATGAGCAGGATTACCGCAAATCGCTGAACAAACGGCAGCGTTTCCAGAGGGCGAAGCGCGATACTCGCCGCTATCGGCAGCGCAAGTATCACGCTGGCTGTCAGGGCGACGCGCGACGTCAGACCGACAACCCGCAGCAGGGCGAATCCCAGAGCGCCAATCATCAGAGCGCAGATCGCTGTCCACAGCGACGGAAGGGTCACCGGCGCTCTCACCGGCGTCAACGCAACAGAGTCGACAACCACTCCCAATGCGCGCGCATCGGTCGGCGGGGTGATCGTGTCGCTGATTATCCCGATCCGTAGCGCCCAGTCGAGGCGTTCATCAGGTGGAATGATGAGATGGCAGCGACGAGGACGGTAGTCGGGTACGACGAACGATGTCAGTTCGCCGCCATTGATCGTTAGTGTGATGTGGGGAGACGGCATATCAGCCGGGCGACCGTTGGGCAGTCGAAGCGTCAGAATCGATGGATTCAGCGCCGGTGGTCGCGGCAGGGCAATCGTCGAGTCGCCATCGCTCCAGCGAAAACGTATCGTTGCACTGGCATCGGTCTCCGGGTCGTGGAAGCCATGCGCAAAGCGTGCATCGCGCCCGCCGATATCGATAACCAGGGGCCAGATGTATGCGTTGGCAATACTTATCGACAGAAGGGCGCAGAGCGCTGCAACGAGAGCCAGCGCAGCATCGCGATAGAGACGATTATGATTCAGCTGAAGCATTCAACCTTCAACCTTCCCACCCTCGCAACGCGCGTTTCACTGCTGCAGCAACCGCATGCACCTCATTGTCGGTCAATTCTGGGAACATCGGCAGCGAAAGGATTTCCTGCGCCAGGCGTTCGGTTGTGGGGAGACCACCGGGCGGCGCAAACGAGGCATATGTCGGTTGCCGGTGGGCTGGCAGCGGATAGTGAATATCGGTTCCGATCCCCTCGTCGCGCAATCCGGCTTGCAGGACGTCGCGCGCGCTGGTGTGAACGACATACAGATGGTAGACATGGTCGCCGTCTGGCGGCGCTTCGGGCAGGATCAGACCGGTATCCGCCAGAAGCGTGCGGTACTGTGCGGCAATCGCGCGGCGGCGTGCGTTCCAGGCGGGCAAATGCCGCAGTTTGACCGTCAGGATCGCCGCCTGAAGTTCATCCAGGCGCGAGTTGAGACCCCCTGCGTCGCGGGTGTAGTATTTGCGTTCCCAGCCATACTGCCGCAGCCGCCGAACCTTCTCCGCCAGCGTCTCGTCGTTTGTGGCAATCGCGCCGCCGTCGCCAAGAGCGCCGAGGTTCTTGGTGGGGTAGAAACTGAAGCATCCCAGTGCGCCGATGCTGCCGGCAGGCTTTCCGCGCCAGGTCGCCCCGTGCGCCTGAGCGCAGTCTTCGATGACCGGAATGCCGTAGCGGTCGGCAACCGCCATAATCGCGTCCATATCCGCCATACGACCGTAGAGATGCACCGGCATGATCGCCCTGGTACGCGGCGTGATCGCCGCTGCAAGCGCCGCCGGATCCATCGTATGGCTCGATGCATCCACATCGACAAACACTGGACGCGCACCGACTGCCACAATCGTGATCGCCTGGTAGATCCCGGCATTTGCAACAGTGATCACCTCATCACCGGAACCAACGCCGAGCGCGGTGAGCGCCAGTTGCAATGCTTCGGTACCATTGGCGACGCCAATGCAGTAGCGTGCAGCACAGAATGCGGCAAACGCTTCCTCGAATGCGCGCACTTCTGGTCCCAAGATATACCACCCACTGTCGATCACGCGGGTGACTGCCGCATCAAGTTCGGCGCGGATAGTGTCATGCTGACGTTTCAGGTCGCCAAATGGAACGTGCAGGTGCATCGTTCACCTCACTTCTCGTGATCGGACACACTCATGACCAGTAGTATTCGCGCTCGCGCCGGTAGAACTCAAGCGTGCGGCGCAATCCCTCGCGCAGCGGCACTTTCGGTCGCCATCCCAGCCGTCCCTGGATCAGACGATAGTCGGCGTAGTAATCGCCAATATCAATTGCTTTCCGATCCGGCGGGAACGGCACGATCTCAAAACTGCCGCCGCCGTTGATGTCGATCATCAATGCCGCCAGATCACGCAGATTGATCGTCTCATCGCTGCCCAGGTTGAAGATGCCGCCATCTGCCGCCGACGACGCGCCCGCCAGCAGCAACGCCTCAACCACATCATCTACATAGTTGAAATCACGGATCTGCGAACCGTCACCGAAGACCTGGATAGGCTCCTCGTCAATCAGGCGTTTGATCCAGATGCCGAGGAAGGTCTGACGGGCATCCTTCACGCGCATGCGGGGACCGTAGGTGTTGGTCAGGCGCAGCGCACAGGCGCGAATGCCGTAGACATTGTTGTAGAGAATGTGGTACCACTCACCCGCCATCTTGTTGACGCCGTTGACATCGACCGGATGGAGCAGGTGACGCTCATCGACCGGCAGGTAATCCGGTTTGCCGTAGATCTGGCGCGTTGAGGCGTACACCAGTTTCAGGTTGGGATTATGCTTGCGGCAGGCTTCCAGGATCGACAGTTGCGCCCGGCAGTTGATCTCCAGATCGGTGTAGGGATCGGTCATCGAGTCGAGGTGCGAGGTCTGACCGGCGAGGTTGAAGAGGTAATCCTGCCCCTGCACCAGATAGTTCATCGAATATTCGTCGCGCACATCGGCGATATTGACGCGCACACGATGCTCGATGCCAGCAATGTTGCGCTGGTTGCCGCCGTAGATCGGAATCAGCGAATCGACAAGCGTCACCTGCGCGTCAAGTTCAACCAGGCGATGCGCCAGGTTCGAGCCGATGAATCCCATGCCACCGGTGATCAGCACCCGTGATCCACGATATGCACCAGCGTACTCTTGTATGCCCGGCATGCGCAGCGCCCTCCCAGCCTGCATTTCCATACCACATTCCGCTGGTCAGTGTTCGACCGGCAGTTCCTGCTGCTTGCGCCGTATCTTGATTCGCCGCATGTGGTCGCGTCTGACCACCAGTTTCCACCAGAGACCGAGCAGTTGAATACCGGTGCGCCAGAGGCGGGGAAAATTGAAGAACTGGCTCTTCCCATAGGTGCGATGGTAGTGATGAACCGGCACTTCGGCGAAGCGGTAGCCAGCGTCCTGTAATTTCTTCACCAGTTCCAGGCAAATGGTGCCGCTGTCGGATTCCAGGTCGATCGTGTCGAACACATGCCGCCGGATCAGGCGAAAATCACAATCGACATCGCGCAGTTTGAAGCCGAAGAGAAACTTCACCGTGTGATGGTAGATCCGCCCGATGATCTTGCGGTGCAGCGGGTCGCTCCGGTCGATCTTCCATCCATTAACAATATCGACATGCTCTTCCATCGCAGGGAGCAGCAGTTTGAGCTCGCGCGGATCATACTGCGCATCGCCGTCGGTGTAGAAGATCAGGTCTTTGGTGCAGGCGGCGAATCCGGCGCGCAATGCCCCGCCATAGCCAAGCGGCTCACGGTAGGAATAGTAGCGAAAGCGATCAAACCTCCGCGCCAGTTCTTCCAGCACCTCGACGGTGTAATCGGTGCTGCCGTTTTCCACCACAATCACTTCATAATCATCGGTCAGTTCTTCGAGCGTGCGAATCGTGGTGACAACCAGACTTCCGATGGTGCCGCCGTCGTTGTACGCCGGAAAGAATGCCGAGATGCTTGGTCGTCGCTGCTCCTGTCTCATTGCTTCCCTTGATCGTATTTCGTACACGCGAGTGAAAGCCGGGAAATTATAGCATATCGATACCCGGACGGTGTTCCCGGGCAACAATGGCGCCTTCTCTGCGATCGGTGCATCGTGGTCGGGTCACACTACGATAACCGATAGCATCAATGTGCACACGTGTGAAGAGATCGTAATTTGAGTCGGATCGTTCCTTCTCCTATACTCAGTGTAGCGCGTTCCTCAATGATGCGGCAACGTTGTGTGTTCTGCAGTGAGTGTGCAGATGAGTATCAAGAGCGTTTTCACCTGTCTGCGTTACCCGTTGGAGCGTTCTGGAGAAAGAACATATGCGCTTCGTAAGGTTGCCAGTTGTCGCAGTCATTGTGCTGATCGTCGCCGTTGCATCCCTCGTGGGTATGACGCTTCTGCTGCCGGGCAACGTTGTGGCACAACAGGGGTACTCGCTGCGTTTCTATGGAACCGGTGCTCGCGATGTTGATCGGGTCAAGATTCCGCTCGATGCGCCTCATCGTCCGGTTGATGTAGGGGCAACGGATTTTACTATCGAGTTCTGGATGCGCGCCTTGCCGGATGCCAACGCCAGTGGTCCCTGTGCTGGCGGACAGGATACCTGGATCAACGGCAATATCATGTTCGACCGTGATATTTTTGGGGCGGGAGATTATGGTGACTATGGCATCTCGCTCTATGGCGGTCGTATTGCGTTTGGCGTTGCAACATCGACCGCAAGCCGGACTATCTGCGGCGTGACTTTTGTTGCCGATGGGCAATGGCATCATATTGCCGTGACACGACGGTACGGCGATGGACAGTTGAGCATTTTTGTGGATGGGGCGCTTGATGGACAGGCGAGCGGTCCGGTGGGTGACATCAGTTATCGTAATGGTCGCACTGCGCAATGGCCCAACGAGCCGTACCTGGTTATCGGCGCCGAAAAACATGACTATGATCGCGCTGCCTATCCTTCGTTCAATGGCTGGATCGACGAGGTGCACATTTCAAATGCGCTGCGATATACTGCACCATTTGCCCGTCCAACGCAACCGTTTACCCCCGATGCGCTGACGGTTGCGCTCTACCACTTCGACGAAGGCGCTGGATTGATCGTCAATGATACATCCGGTGCGGTTGATGGACCTGTCAACGGAACGCTCTTTGTTGATCCGCTGTCAGGCGGCCCCGCGTGGTCTACAGAAACGCCGCCCTGGACAGGAAATCTGCCAAACAGCACGCTCGCACCGACGGCAACAGACACGCCGGCGCCACCCACGGCGACTGCCACGCCGGCGCCGCCCACAGCGACAAGCACGCCCGTGCCGCCCACGGCGACGAGTACGCCGGTGCCGCCTACAGCGACAAGCACGCCCGTGCCGCCCACGGCGACGAGTACGCCGGTGCCGCCTACAGCGACAAGCACGCCCGTGCCGCCCACGGCGACTGCCACGCCCGTGCCGCCTACGGCGACTGCCACGCCTGTGCCGCCTACAGCGACTGCCACGCCTGTGCCGCCTACAGCGACTGCC
>Ga0209227_1000500_pt1 | contig 34037 bp, 27 predicted proteins | sample YNPBryantNP2012_FD_185815 | JGI IMG/M metagenome (GOLD analysis project Ga0209227, IMG submission 185815) | Anoxygenic and chlorotrophic microbial mat microbial communities from Yellowstone National Park, USA - YNP Bryant NP 2012 (SPAdes)... ...
AAAAGTGAGAAGTGAGCGGTGAGAAGTGCTGAGTGCTGAGTAAAACTAATACGAGGCACTCGGAACTGAATTTGAACCTTGAACATCCCTTAGTGTCTCCTTCTGACTTCTGACTCCTGACTCCTACTTCTTCACTTTGCCCACCGGAAAGACTAACTTCTTCGCCTCTGTCCTTTTTCATGATCGCGGCAGCGGTTCCAGTACCCTCACCTACGGCACCTCCCACGATAAGGTTTGATTTTGCACCCCACATTTGGTATTCTTTTTATCTCTTGTAATAATCTATGAACTATAATCCACGACGTTGATGATCATTCTGAAAAACGCTGAAGATCTGAAGCTGATGCGAAAGGCTAATCTTGTGGTGGCTCAGACGCTGCAGGAACTTAGCCGGCAGGTTAAACCAGGTGTTACTACCGAACATCTTGACAGAATCGCTGAGGATTTTATCAGATCGCACCATGGCATTCCTGCGTTTAAGGGCTATCGCGGGTATCCGGCAAGCTTGTGCATATCCATCAATGAAGAGGTTGTCCATGGTATTCCGAGCAAGCGCGAGCTCAGACGCGGTGATATCGTAAGCCTTGACATTGGAGTACTGCTTGACGGCTACTATGGCGACGCAGCCGTAACCGTTGGGGTCGGGCAGATAAGCGAGGAGGCTGAGAAGCTCATCCGCGTCACCGAAGAAGCGCTCTATCGGGCGATCGAAAAGGTGCATGTCGGCAACAGACTGTCAGAGGTATCTGCAGCAATTCAGCGCCATGTTGAGGCAAACGGGTTTAGCGTGGTGCGAGACTTTGTCGGTCATGGCATTGGAAGAAATCTCCATGAAGATCCGCAAATACCAAATTTTTGCGCGCCTTCTTCTTACAATCCACGACTCAAGGAAGGTATGGTTCTTGCGCTTGAGCCCATGGTGAATCAAGGGACGTATCGTGTGAAGATATGTGATGATGGCTGGACTGCGGTGACCCGGGACGGAAAGCTCTCAGCTCATTTTGAGCATACGGTTGCGGTGACCCGCACGGGTCCGTGGATTCTGAGTAGCCTTGATGCCGACGGTGTATCTTAATTGAAACTTAACAAACAAAACGTATGGTTGCTGAAGGCATCCCTACATAAAAAAAAGAAAGCTGGTAATGCAGAAAGCGTGGCTCGTGTTTCGGGTTTCGTGACACGTGTTGCGTGGAGCGTGAATTATTACCTACGAACCACGTTCCCCGTATCACGAACCACGAGGCACAAATCACGTAAGCTGGTGTGAAGCTATGGATATTTTTGAGATTTTAACTTATCCCCATCCGGTGCTTCGCAGACAATGCGAAGACATTACAAATATTGATGAAGATCTGCTTGCGATTGCTCGTAGGATGTCTGCGACGATGTATCGGGCTAAAGGTATTGGTCTTGCTGCGCCGCAGGTTGGCATTTTGCGCAAGCTCATTGTCCTTGATATCGGCGATGGTTTGCTGACACTAATAAATCCCCAGATACAACAGTGTGAGGGGGAAGTGAAAATGGAGGAAGGCTGCCTGTGTCTGCCCAGCCTTACCGTTGCCGTGCCTCGCTCTGAAAAGGTGCAGGTTTGTGGTATTGATCTGAACGGGAAACCGGTAACCATTGATGCTGAAGGACTGCTGGCGCGAGCACTGCAGCATGAGATTGACCATTTGCACGGTAAACTGATTATTGACAGGGTATCGAGGCTCAAACGGGATTTGGTACTCAAACAGTATAAGAAGCATCAGGCAGAGAAAAAGTAGTGAAACGTCTTGATGTGCTGTTGGGCACACGGTACCGAAACAGGGACTTAAGGGCTGAAATGATGTCTGCCCGTGTCTAGGGCATCTGGTACCGTAGGGAGTTTTCTATGGACGATAAAATAAAAGAGCTTACCGAAAAACTTTACCACGACGGTGTTGCCAGAGGCGAAGCCCGGGCGCAGGAAATTATAACCGAGGCTCAGGAAAAGGCAGACGCACTGCTCCGCGCTGCACAGGAGGAAGCTGCACGGATTGTGAATGATGCCCGAAGACAGGCAGAGGAGATCAAACGTGCTACTGCAGCAGAAATAAAAATGTCTGCCGGGCAGGCAATGAACGCCCTGAAACAGCAGATTGTAGATGCGCTGCTGCTGGAGGTTGTTGATAAGCCACTGACTGCCGTGCTGTCAGATCCGACATCCTTGACACATTTCTTAACGCTTATTTTACAGAGCTGGAATCAGCAGAGCGGTCATCTGACCCTTGAGGTGCTGTTGCCGGAAAACAAGCGGGAGGACCTTGACCAGGCGCTTCGATCCGCATTACAGGTAGAGCTTGCGCGCGGTATCCGTTTGAGCTTTACCCGTGCCATCAAAGCTGGTTTCCAGATTCAGCCGCAGGGAAGCACGTTCAAGATCAGCCTCACTGACGAGGATTTCAAAGTGTTTTTCAAGGAATACCTCCGACCCAAAACACGTGAGCTTCTGTTCGGCAAATGAGTTTTTTTCATGTTTGCACGCAATTACTATTATCTTGTCACCAGTCTGCCCGACCTTGTGTTTGAGCATCCCCGGTCACCCGTCTCTGCAGCAGCGTTTATGGATGACCTTGCTGAGTTCCTTGATCCAGAGGATGCTGCGCTGCTGCGTATTGTGCGGTTGCCCGCTGATAATGCAAATTTCATAACCCTGCTTGAGTCGCGAGATCGAGAGCTGCAGCCGGGCGGCAACTACACACGGGATGAGCTGCTTGAGGAAATAAAACAACCTGACGCACTGCCTGATTATTTGCAGATACTTGCCCGTGCTTACCGGGAGGGACGGCAGCTCTTCCCGGGTATGATCCTTGAAGATCAGCTAAACCTTCTGTTTTATGAACAGGTCATTGCGCATCCCAACGCTTTTATTGCTGCTTGGTTTACGTTTGAGCTGAATCTGCGCAATGTGCTTGTGGCGCTGACCCTGCGAAAAAAACTTCCGCACCTGCAGGGGCAGCACACGGCTTCGGTGCTGTGCTGTAATGAAATCGCTGAGCATATTCTCAAAAGCACCGCGCCTGATTTTGGGCTGTGCGATGCACTTCCGTGGATTGATTATGTTGTGGAAATTCAGGAAGAGGAGATACCTGAGCGGGAACAGGAGCTTGACCGGCTGCGCTGGAACATGCTTGATGAGCTGACGATAGCTTCTTATTTTCGCATAGAAACACTGCTTGCGTTTTGCATCAAGCTCATGATCGTTGAGCGATGGATGAGGCTTGACTCGGCAGTAGGAAGACAGAAACTTGCCCGGATGGTGGAGGAAATAATACGAAGGGTTGAGTACTGAATGAGTACTGAGTGCTGGGAAAATCAGTATTCAGTATTGTGAAAAAATTGTGGCGTGAGCGGAGGAAAGGATGAGCACCCGAGGCACGGTTGTCGGCATTGTTGCAAATCTTGTTACGATTGAGGTTGACGGGCCAGTGGCGCAAAATGAAATCTGTTACCTTGATTTGGACGGCACCCGGCTGATGGCTGAAGTCATTAAAATTGCTGGATCCTGTGCCTATGCACAGGTGTTTGAAAACACCCGTGGACTGTATGTGGGATGCACGGTTGAGTTTACCGGACATATGCTCGAGGTAGAGCTCGGGCCGGGGATGCTGTCACGAAACTACGACGGGTTGCAGAACGACCTGAACCTGATGGAGGGAGTTTTTTTGCGACGCGGGGAATACACACCGGCTGTTGACAATTCAGTGCGCTGGCAGTTTACTCCGCTGGTTGCAGAAGGTGCTGAGGTGTGCGCTGCAGACTGGATCGGTGAGGTTCCTGAAGGCTGGATTAGCCATAAAATTATGGTTCCGTTTGATTATCCGGGAACGGGCAGGGTTACCTTTATTGCTCCAGCAGGAGCGTATGGGGTCACCGATACGATTGCGGTGGTTGTTGATGCTGATGGAAGGGAGCGGCAGCTTACCATGAGCATGCGCTGGCCGGTGAAGGTTGAGATCAGGGGATATGCCACAAAACTGCGACCGTTTAAGATTCTTGAAACCGGTGTCCGGACCATAGACATTTTGAATCCGATGGTTGAAGGCGGCACGGGTTTTATTCCCGGACCGTTTGGGTGCGGCAAGACTGTTTTACAGCATTCGATTTCAAAATATGCAGAAGCAGACCTGATTGTGCTGGTCGCTTGCGGTGAGCGCGCCAATGAGGTTGTGGAGATTTTTACCGAATTTCCTAAGCTTGATGATCCGCGCACCGGCAGGAAGCTGATGGAACGCACGATTATTGTCTGCAACACCTCCAATATGCCGGTCGCCGCACGCGAGGCATCAGTCTATACCGGCATGACCATAGCCGAGTACTATCGCATGATGGGACTGAAGGTGCTGCTGCTTGCTGATTCGACCTCCCGGTGGGCGCAGGCACTGCGTGAGATGTCCAACCGCATGGAGGAGCTGCCCGGTCCGGATGCATTCCCCATGGATCTTACGGCGATTATTGCGAATTTTTATGCCCGAGCAGGCTTTGTTCGCCTCAATAACGGCAAGACCGGTTCCATTACGTTTATCGGCACGGTGAGCCCTGCAGGCGGCAACCTGAAGGAACCCGTGACCGAAGCCACCAAAAAAGCAGCCCGTGCTTTTTATGCTCTTTCTCAGGCACGTTCTGACAGCAAGCGCTATCCTGCGATTGATCCAATCGAGAGCTACTCAAAGTATCTTGAGTATGAAGAGGTGATTGACTATTTTGATGCAACTGTTGAGCCCGGCTGGGTTCAGAAGGTGATGCAGCTCAAGGACATTCTGCTGCGCGGGAAAGAAGCCCGCGACCAGATTCACATTCTTGGTGATGACAGTGTGCCGCTTGAGTACCATGTGATTTTCAACAAGGCAGAAGTCGTTGATTTTACGCTGCTGCAGCAGGATGCCTTTGATCCGATTGATGCCTCCACGCCGATTAAACGGCAACAATACATGGTCAATAAAGTGCTCAGTATTTGCACCACTTCCTTTGCCTTTGATAATTTTGAGGAGGTCGGTACCTATTTTAGGCGCATTATCAATATTTTTAGGCAAATGAATTATCAGGAGTTTTTGAGCGATCGGTTTCGCGAGCTTGAAGCACAACTGGATGCGGTGTTGCAGGAACGAAAAAAGTAGGCACTGAGTGCTGAGTACTGAAAAAAAATGATGCGAGAAAAGACCTATGAAGCAGCGGGCGTTTCAGAGAATCTATACCCATATTGAAAACATCACCAAGGCAACCTGTACGGTATGCGCCCACGGGGTGCGCAATGAAGAGATGGCACTGGTCGCCAACCGACCTGCACAGGTTGTAAAAATTGATCGGGACCGGGTTACGCTGCAGGTGTTTCCCGGCACGCAGGGCATCCCTACCGATGCAGAGGTTGTCTTTTTAGGACGACCGCCAGTGCTGCGGGTCAGCCCTGACCTGAAAGGCAGATTCTTCAATGCCTACGGCGAGCCTATTGACAACGGACCTGCAGTTGAAGGTGAAGAGCGTGAAATCGGTGGTCCATCGGTTAATCCAGTGCGGCGGCGTCAGCCCTCAGAAATGATAGCAACCGGCATTGCAGGCATTGATCTGAACAACACGATTGTTAGCGGGCAGAAGATTCCGTTTTTTGCCGATCCTGACCAGCCATTTAATCAAGTTATGTGCAATGTCGCGTTGCGGGCGCGTGCCGATGTCATTATCCTCGGTGGCATGGGCATGAGCAACGACGACTATCTGTATTACCGCAGCATGTTTGAAAATGCCGGCGCGCTTGATCGAATTATCTGTTTCATGAACACCACCGAAGATCCACCAGTTGAGCGGCTGCTCATCCCCGATATGTGTCTGACCGCAGCAGAGTATTTTGCTGTGGAGCACGGTGCAAAGGTTTTGGTGCTGCTGTCAGATATGACGCTCTATGCTGATGCTCTGAGCATTGTTTCAAACCGTATGGACCGGATACCATCAAAAGACAGCATGCCCGGCTCACTCTACAGTGATCTTGCCAGAATTTATGAAAAAGCAGCCCAATTCCCCAACGGCGGATCCATCACCATTATTGCGGTGACTACGCTTTCTGGCGGTGATATCACCCATGCGATTCCTGATAACACCGGCTATATTACCGAAGGTCAGCTCTACCTGCGCCGCGATACCGATATCAGCAAGGTCATCGTTGATCCGTTCAGGAGTCTGTCACGTCTGAAGCAGCTTGTCATTGGTAAAAAAACCCGTGCAGACCACCCCCAGGTCATGAATGCGTGTGTGCGGCTCTATGCCGACGCTGCCAGCGCAAAGACAAAACTTGAAAACGGATTTGATTTGACTGACTACGACAAACGGGCACTTGATTTTGCCCGTGAGTACAGTCGGGAGTTGCTTGCTATTGACGTTAACATTGACGTTACTACCATGCTGGACACGGCATGGCAGCTTTTTGGAAAATATTTTACCCGTGATGAGGTCGCTATTAAACAGGAGTTTATGGAGCAGTACTGGCGGGAGTCAAAAACGACGAAAGGTGAACAGTGAACGGTGAGAAGTACTGAGTGCTGAGTACTGAGTGCTGAGTAAAATAAATACTGGGCACTCAGAACTCAGTACTCGGAACTAATCAGTACTCGGAACTGAATTTCGTGGTTCGTGAAAGAAAGTGAAAAGTGCTGAGTACTGAGTACTGAGTAAAATAAATACTAGGGACTCAGCACTGGGCACTAGGCACTAAATGCCGGCCCTCAGAACTCAGTACTGGGAACTGAATTTCGAGGTTCGGGGAGCGTGGTACGTTATGGCTCTTGTCTTCCAATACAACAAAACCTACCTGCAGAAGCTTGAACGCGAGCTCAAGATACGGCTCCAAGCACTGCCGACGCTGGTTGCTAAAGAAACAGCGCTGCGTCTCGAGGTGCATAAAATAAAACTCAGAGTGCAGGAGATTGAAGAACAGCTGAGGGAAAAGACCGCTTGGGCTGCTACGCTGGACAGGTTTTGGGTTGAAATATCTGACCAGATGGTGCGGATCGCCCGCGTGGTGGTTCTGACCGACAAAATTGCCGGTGTTGCGGTCCATCGGCTTGAGCGGGTTGAGTTTGAGATTCAGCCGTACAGTGTTTTCAATGCACCTGCTTGGATACCTGAAGGTATTGAGGTTATGAAAACCCTGATCGAGCTGCGCCTTGCACGTGAATTTGCCCTGCGTAATGTCAAGACCCTTGAATTTGCCCGGCGCAAAACAACCCAGAAGGTTAATTTGTATGAAAAAGTGCAGATTCCAGAGTATCAGGAGGCGATGCTCAAAATAAAGCGGTTTTTGGAAGATGAAGATAATCTGGCAAAAGCCTCTCAAAAAATATTGAAGGCGCGCTTGGCGCAAGCGGAGATGGCGGCATGATCGTCCGCATGAAAAAAGTATCAGTGCTCCTGTATCATCGTGAACGCGAAAACTTCCTTGCTTCGCTCCAGGATCTCGGCGTCGTGCATATTGTTGAACTTCCGGAGAAGGACGCAAGCTCGCTGCAGGAGATTGCAACGCGGATCAAAGAATGCGAGCGCATACTGCGGTGGCTGGAACACGTTCAACACCAGAACCTGCCGCAACGCTTTGATAAACCACCGGAAGCAATTATGGCGGCGTTTGACAAGCTTGAGGCAGAGCGCCTCAGCATTGAGCTGCATTTGCAGCAGGCAGCCAAAGAGGGAGCACTGCTGCGGCCGTGGGGCGACTTTGACCCAGACCTGCTCACCAGACTGAGCGCGGCTGGGGTCGTGGTTAAGTTTTATGAGCTGTCGCAGAATGCGTACACCGCTCTTGTGGAACAAGGGGTAATGCTGGTGCCGGTCACGCAGCAGCGCAGGAGCATCCGGTGTGTGCTCATTGCGCATGGCGAGGTTCCAACCATTGATGCCGAAGAGATACATCTGCCGGCAACGTCGCTTGGAGCAATCCAAAAACGCATTGCAGAACTCCAGAAAGCCTATGTCCGGGTTGAGCAGCAGATGCACGACCTTGCTGCATACACCGAAGTGCTCAAGACCTATGGTACTGATCAGAAGAACCGATTCGCTGTGTTGTCTGCAGCGCTTGACCTTGCACCGTGCGTCGGTGGAAAAATCATTTCGCTGACCGGCTGGTGCCCGGTTGCTCGCGAACGGGAGGTCGCAGCGTTTTTAGGAAAATTCCCTGCATGGTTTTCCTTCAGCGAACCAGCACCTGACGACGATGTTCCGGTGCTGTTGCACAACAACCGTGTGGTCAGGTTGTTTGAACCCATCACCCGACTTTTTTCACTGCCCCACTATTATGAGTGTGATCCGACGCCGTTTTTTGCACCATTTTTTGCCCTGTTTGTGGGCTTGTGCATCGGCGATGTAGGCTACGGTGCGCTGATGGTGCTGGCATCATACATTGCCCTGCGGAACATAAAAGCTCCGCAAGCACGACCGTACTGCATCATGCTGCTGCTGCTGGGCTCTATGACCATGCTCGGCGGCATAATGCTTAACACGTGCTTTGGCACTACACTGTTTGGCGGTCCGGGGGTCCCCAGCGGTACGGCACTGATTAACCATGGCGCACAGTTTTTTGCTCCGCTTGCACCGGTTGTGCGCGAGCGCGGCATCACCTACCCCATGATGAATTTTGCGCTGCTTCTGGGGGTGTTGCAGGTTGTGCTTGCGCTGGTACTTCGCGCAGTTAACAGCATGCGCATGCAGGGAGTTGTGTTTGGACTGCAGCCGCTTGCTTACCTGAGCTGTCTGCTTGGTGGTTTTATCTGGGCAGCACATACCAATTTCATGCGCCTTGATGTTGCTGGCTTTACCGTCGGACCGGCACGCATCGGTGCTCTGCTTGCAGCAGTGCCTGCAGGTATTGGCACGGCGATGCTCTGGGGAGGCATTACACTGATATTTTTCTTCAATAATCCTGACAAGAAACTCAGCATTCGACTCCCGCTGGGAATCTGGGAACTGTATGGATTTGCAACCGGTATCCTTGGCGATATTCTTTCCTATATGCGTCTTTTTGCACTGGGGCTCTCAAGCGGGCTCTTGGGTGCTTCGTTCAATAAACTTGCATTTATGCTGGTTACCAAGGCAGGGGTTATCGAGTATGTATCACCGCTGATGCTGGTCAGTATACTGCTTCTGGTGCTGGGGCACGGACTGAACCTGTTGCTGTCACTGGTAGGTGCATTCGTTCACCCTCTGCGTCTGACCTTTGTTGAGTTTTATAAGAATTTGGGATTCCGAGGCGGCGGGAAACCCTATGCGCCGCTTGCAAAGATACGGTAGGGTGGGGAAAAACAGGAGACAGAAGTCAGAAGACAGGAGAAGAGCCTTGCGGTAAGATAATAACCCTGCCTCTCCTGAAAGGGATTTCAAAAAAAAATTCATTTGTAAGGAGGTCAGCAATGGGAGTTGTTCTTGCGCTTATTGGTCTTGGATTTATGGTCGGCTTTTCCGGCTCAGGCTCAGCATGGGGGCTTGCGATTACCGGTCAGGCGGTCATGGGACTTATCAAGAAAAAACCAGATGCCTTCGGCACCGGGCTTGCGATGGCTGCAGCGCCTGCAACGCAGGGTCTCTACGGATTTGTTGGTTTTGTGATCTACAGCGGCGTTATCAATCAAAACCTTACGGTGTGGCAGGGCGGCGTTGTCCTCGGTGCAGGGCTTGCAGTAGGCATTGCCTGCTTTATTTCCGCGATTCATCAAGGCAGGGTTTGTGCAAGCGGCATTGCAGCCTATGGCAGTGGACAGAACGTATTCGGTCAGACCATGGTGCTTGCCGCGTTTCCTGAATTTTATGCGATTCTTTCCCTAGTTGTGGCAATTCTGATGCAGGGACTGATGTCCGTATAGCCGGTACCAATAGCGCACTCAAGGAAGGTGGGGTTCTCCGTGGCTGGAGCTTATTTTATACGAGCGCTTAGTACGCCTCCACAACATAAAGGGGGCCGTTATTCTTTTGCCCTCTCTCTGCCATTTCAGTAAGCCTCCCCTGTGAGGGGGAGGTTGAGAGGGGGCACAGAAAAGCCCTCCCCGCACCCCTCCCTGTCCCGCCAAGGCGGGATCTGCGACAGAGGGGGCTGAAAAAAACATGCCTCCCCTGTGAGGGGGAGGTTGAGAGGGGGCACAGAAAAGCCCTCCCCACACCCCTCCCTGTCCCGCCAAGGCGGGATCTGCGACAGAGGGGGCTGAAAAAAACATGCCTCCCCTGTGAGGGGGAGGTTGAGAGGGGGCACAGAAAAGCCCTCCCCACACCCCTCCCTGTCAGGAGGGGCTGAAAAAATAAAGCACCCCTCCCTCACCGGAGGGGCTTAAGAACAAAATCATCAGAGACGAGAAAGCAACATGATACCGGTTACCTTTATCATAGACCCCTTTATTGTGTGAAGCGGTAATTAGGTGTTTGGCATGCGCCGCGGGGTGTGTGGTGGCTGGGCACGAAACAGTTCACGGTCTATTTTGTCAGGATTGCCCGCATTCAACTGCACCAGCCGCTTCAGGTGGGAAAAGGCATCTTCATCCATGCTGGTAAAATACAAGGCTGCTTCGCGTTTTGTTGCGCGAACGATGGTAGTGCTGATCAGAAATCGAACACCGGCGGCGAGCACAAACTCAACGGTGCACGAAGCGCCCTTGCTGAACAGCTCATGCCCCGAACATTTCATTCCTCGCATGCTCACATCCAGGGTGGTTACTGGAATTTTTCTGCGCTTGATGCGGATGAATGCATCGAACATGACCGGAACCCGGGTGTGCTGACGCCGCTCTCTTACCATAACAACCTCGCAGTATGCGTTGTTTGTTGTTTGCGTATCGTGCAGGAAACGATCACAAGTTATGTCCCACGCCTTTCGACACAACCATAGCGAAGCCATGTCTGAGAATCAAGCAAAAAAGTACCATAACACCGCTGCACCGCACTGGGTGTTAAGCGCACTTTTTTTCTTCACGGGTGCTCATGCCATTACTACCCAGATGTACTGCGTGCGGGAACTGCTGGTGGTGTTCTTCGGCAATGAACTGTGTCTGGGAATTCTGTTTGGGTGCTGGTTCCTTGGTATTGGCATAGGCTCGTACTATGGTGCGCGGCTCCGCATGCAAGGCACTGCCCTGATGACAACACTGACCACAGGGGTGCTGGTGCTCGGGCTGGTATCATGGGGAGCTATTGTGGTAGCACGGTTGCTGCGGTATGTCATCGCCATCCCCCTTGGCGGCAGTGCATCGGTTGCGCATATGGCAGAAGGGAGTTTTCTTACCGCATTCCCGCCGGGTGTTGTGATCGGGCTTATATTCCCTCTTGCGTGTGCGGTGCTTCAGGAGCGCGATAGTGCTGGCAGGACGATTGGCTGGGTTTATTTGTGGGAATCACTGGGAAGTCTTGGTGCAGGTGTCGGGGTATCGTTTATTGCTGTGCCTACCTATGTCTCGCTGACGGTGGTAAGTTTTTGTGCACTGCCACTGTTTGCGACCGCTGGCATTGCCGCACTGCTGCATCGAACAAGTCGTGCACTCATCAGGCTTGGATACGGTGCCCTCCTGCTTGCTGCGCTTGACGCAGTCTGTTTGAGTACCGGCATGGTGTACCGCTTTGATAGCCTGATCAGAGAACTGCAGTGGCAAACGCTTAAAAACGGACTTGCACGGGTTGCTGAACAGGATTCCCGTTACCAGCGGATCACCCTTGCTGAAGCTGGCGGACAGTACAGTGTTTTTTTGAACGGCACGTTCTGGCGTGCTTACCCGAATGCTTATCAGCAGTCTCTGAGTGCACATATGCTCGCAACCCAACATCCTGCGCCTCGTCAGGTACTGCTGCTCGGTGCCGGTAGTGCTGGTATGCTTGCCGAACTGCTCAAACACCCTGTCGCTACAGTGGATTGCGTAAGCCTTGATCCGGTGCTTGACCAGATACTGGAGCCTGTCCTGGTGCCGGTAGACCGTGCTGCGGTGCGAGATCAACGAACCACGATGCACTATCAGGACAGTCGTCTGTTTGTAAAACAGACCCCGCAGCACTATGAGCTCATTATCGTTGATGCGCCTGATCCCTCTACCGCGTTTCTCAACCGGCTGTACACCGTTGATTTTTTTGACGAACTCCGGCGTATCCTTACCGACAACGGCATGATTGCCATCGGGCTTTCTTCTGAGCAGGAGTACTTCAGCAAGGTTTGCGCGCTGTATCATAATTCGCTCTACCAAAGCCTCAGACAGGTGTTTCCGCACGTGATGATTATTCCCGGAGAGCGGAACTATTTTTTTGCGGCGATGCGTTCTGACCTGTTTACCGAGGATGCGGCTCTTCTGGCACGGCGCTATGAGCAGCGGGGTGTTGTCTCTGAGTATTTTTCAGCTGCTCTGTTCCCGTTTTTAGTGCAACGTGAGAAAATTACTTTTATGCAGACTGCGCTTGACGCTCAGACAGGCACCGTGAAACTCAATACCGACCTGCAGCCGGTCACCTATTTTTACAATCTTGTGCTCTGGGACATCATGGCAGGCAGCGCAGTGCTTGCACCGGTACTGCTGTGGCTGCGCGAACAAGGGCAACCAATGCTGCTGGCAATAATGACGGCTCTCGTCCTGGCAGGGGTGCTCTGCCGGGCACGGGGCGAGCGGTTTGTGTACCGAACGGTTGTTCTGCTGATCATAACCACCGGTGCTGCGGTCATGGCACTTGAAATAGTGCTCGTGTATCAGTTTCAGAATGCCTTTGGGTACGTTTATGAAAAAATCGGTGCTATTGTCGCCCTGTGTATGGTAGGGCTTGCCTGTGGCGCGGGCATTGCCCGAAGGATGCTGAGGTGGTGTGCAAACAACGTAAGAGCGCTGCGGAATGCGATGCTCGTGGTGGCTGGTCTTTTGATGACAGTTGCCCTGCTGACCCCATTGCTGGTCAGTACCAGCAGTGGGAATCAGTACGTTTATTGTTGCTTGGTCTTTTTGCTCGGGCTGCTCGGCGGCGCGCAGTTTCCCTGTGCCTGCCAGATGCTTGTTGCGCGGGGCTGGCACAGCTCATCGGTAGCAGGGTGGCTCAATGCAGGTGATCATCTGGGCGCCTGTTGCGGTGCGGTGCTGACGGGAACCATACTGATGCCGGTGCTCGGCGTTGCAGCAACCTGCACCATGATCGGTGCGGCGCTGGGTACCGGGATAGCACTGTTTACGTGGAGTGTACGAACCTGAGGGTGCACCGTCGCTGGTGACCGCATAAACCCAGTGCGCAGAGAGTGCGACACGGCAGGCTGCAGGAATTTTAGTGAATTATTTTTCCAAGACGCTGCCACCTGAAATTGCGAAACGGACGTTCCCATGACCAGTAGATAATGAATGCCTTGCCTTTAACTTTGTGCACGTTCACAAAGCCCCAAAACCTGCTGTCATAACTGTTGTCCCGATTATCGCCCATGACAAACACACAGTTTGGTGGCACGGTCACGGGTCCGTAATTGTCGCGGTTTGTTGCGAGTGGCGCCTGATTGAATACGTTTGGGGTGCTGTAATGACCATGTTCGTCGTTGACCGGCGCACCGTTTATATAGATTTTTTTATTTTTTATCTGAATCGTATCACCTTCAATGGCAATGACCCGTTTAATGAAGTCTTTGCTCGGGTCCACGGGATAGACAAAAACGACCACGTCACCACGGCAGGGCTTTTTAAACTGAAAAAACTTTCGTTCCACAAATGGCAGATTGATGCCATAGATAAACTTGTTGACCAAAATATGATCCCCGATGAGCAGGGTTGGTTCCATAGATCCTGATGGTATTTTGAATGCTTGCACGACAAATGCACGAATAAACAACGCTAAGATGACTGCGATAAGGATCGCTTCTATGTTGTCGCGGTTCACAAACGACGCAACAATGCTTCGTTGAGGAATGGCTTTGGTTTTCTGTTTCATAGCGTTTTTGAGAGCATCACACCACTGGTGCGAAGTGGATAGTAACGACGATGTAAAGGCATCCTTATATCACATTTTTTTGTGAATGCAAAAAAAAGATTGACAGAAATTGACGAGTTAGTATAATTTTAAGACGTTTTATGCGGGCATAGCTCAGCTGGTAGAGTACAAGCTTCCCAAGCTTGGTGTCGCGGGTTCGAATCCCGTTGCCCGCTCCACTGGATAGCGCTGAACTAATGTTTGTTGACCGTCGAAGGTGGGCACTGCCCACTTTTTTGTTTTCAAGGAAAGGAAAGGACGAACAAGACGAGAACTACAATGCCGAGCCTTGAGCGCACTATCATTGCACGGGTTGAACCGCTGGTGCGGGACGTGGTCGAGCACGAAGGCATGGAGCTCGTGGATGTGACGTATCAGCGAGAGCCGCACGGATGGGTGCTTCGCGTTTTCATTGACCGCCAGGGTGGCGTAACCGTGGAAGACTGCGGTGTTGTCAGTAGCCAACTGGGCGATATTCTTGATGTGCACGATGTCATACCGCATCGCTACCGGCTTGAAGTATCCTCACCCGGCGTGAACCGACCGCTGAAAACAGCACGTGATTTTAATCGGTTTCTGGGTTCAGCCGTACGGGTGACAACCGGAGTAGCCATCGAAAACCGCAGGCATTTCAAGGGACTCCTGTGCGCCTGTGACGGAGCAACCATAACCCTTGCAATTGACGGAAAGGACTGGCAGATCCCGTTACGGGATGTGCGCAAGGCATGCCTTGACGGAGACGGTGCCGGTGTGCAGGCATGAGCGATTGACCACAGCCGTATGCATGGCTATAGAGAAAGAAGGAAAGAACCATGCTTTCAGAATTAAATAAAGTACTTGACGAAATTCAAAAAGACCGAGGGATTGATAAAGAGGTGCTCATCAGCGCGCTGGAAAATGCTTTGGTGAAGGCAGCGCACAACAAATACGGTCATAGCCTTGACATTGAGGCGCGCTACAACGAAGATCTCGGAGAAGTGGAACTGTTTCAGTTCAAAATTGTCACCAGCAGTGTAAGCAATATCGCCAAGGAAATATCCCTTGAAGAAGCGCGGGCTATTGATCCTGAGGCGCAGGAAGGCGATGAGATCGGTGTCAAGATGGACACCTCACAGTTTGGAAGAATCGCTGCCCAGACCGCGAAACAGGTTATTATGCAGAACCTTCGCGATGCTGAACGTCAAAGCATCTATAGTGACTACAAGGATAAAAAGAACGAGCTGGTGACGGGATTTGTGCACCGTTTTGAAAAGAATAATATTATTGTTATGCTGAGCAAGCATGAGGCACTGCTGCCAGTACAGGAACAGATACCCGGCGAGCTGTTTTCGTTGCGGGACAGGATTACCGGCTATGTCCTTGACGTCAAGAAGAATGCAAAGGGACCGCAGATCATTATTTCCCGCACCCATCCCGGTTTTTTGGTGAAGCTGTTTGAGCGTGAAGTTCCGGAAATTACCGAGGGCATTGTGAGGATACGCGGGGTAGCACGAGAACCCGGGAGTCGTTCAAAAATTGCTGTGGAATCGCTTGATCCGAAAGTAGATCCTGTGGGAGCCTGTGTCGGGAACCGCGGGGCACGGGTACAGAATATCGTCAATGAGCTCCACGGAGAAAAGATTGATATCATCCCGTGGACTGATGATTTTATGAAATTTGTCTGCGCAGCGCTTGCCCCTGCTGAAATCTCAGAAATCATTGTTGATGAGCAGAACCGGAGCATGGAGGCAATCGTTGACGAAAAGCAGCTGTCGCTGGCGATTGGCAAGAAGGGTCAGAATGTGCGTTTGGCAGCAAAACTTACCAACTGGAAGATCGACATTCGCACCCGGTCAAGTTATGACGAGGAAGCGAAAAAGTCTGGAGATACGGCGCAGCAATGAGAGTCTATGAGCTGGCAAAAGAATTGCAAATGGAATGCAAGGCGCTGATGGAGCATCTTGCATCGTTAGGTATTGCGGTCAAGATGCACTCAAGCGGATTGACCGACGAACAAGTTGCCGCAGTGCGCCGTTCGTTGCAGTCCGGAGGGGGGCGGGAGGTGTGTCCGGTAAAAAAGGCAGCGTCGCAGCCAGCAGCTCCCCCGGTTGCTGAACCGTCGGAAGTTGTTGAAGAAACGGTTAGAGGCGATTTGGTGGAGCGACGCATCAGTGGGTCGGTGATTCGGCGGCGCAAAAAAATTGAACCCGTCGCCCCAGAACCTGAGGCGCCACCTCAGGAAGTTGTGGTTCCAGAAATGCCCCCTGCTGCTGAGCAGCCAACAGAGGCTGAGACGCTGTCGGCGCCGCAGCCTGAACCCGTAGTCCCAACAACCGAGGAACCAGCACCTGCGCTTGAGCCTGAGGTAACCGTTGAGCCTGCACCAGCTTCTGTCCCACCTGAGCCACAACCAAAACCGAAAAAAATACGTATCAATGAAGTTGAAAAGACCCCTGCGCGGGTTATTTCCCATATTGATCTGAGCGGACGTCTCAGCCGTGCTGAGCAGGAAGAACCGACCATTGCTCCTCCCGAAATACCGGTGCCGATTGCACCGTTGACCCGTGAGCAGGAAGAGACACAGGAGCGGATCAAAAAAGCATTTAAGGACAAGGAACGGGCAGGGCGCAAGAAATTTCGGTGGCAGGAGGAGCTTGAGGACGATGAAGAACTTGACAAGCCTGCGCTTCCGTTTCCCCCGCACCGGGTACGCTATAAAATAAAGGAAAAACCAGCGGCCAAGGTAAAAAAGCACCGCGGCGAGGTCATCCCTTTTGCTGAAAAGAAAGAGCCAGAAAAAACCGTTCCCAAAGCCATCAAGCGGAAAATACGCATACAGGATGGTATTACCGTCAACGATCTCGCGCGGCGCATGGGGGTGAAAGCAACCGAGGTTATCAAAAAACTCATCGCGCTTGGTATTATGGCAACGGTAAATCAGGTGCTGGATGCTGATACGGCAACGCTGGCTGCTGCAGATTTTGGGTATGAAGTCGAAACAGTCGTGATCGAAGAAGAAACAGTGTTTGAAGAGCCGGTCGCCGAAGCTTCAGGTGAACGACAACCGCGCCGTCCGGTCGTGACGGTCATGGGACATGTTGACCATGGGAAGACAACGCTGCTTGATGCGATTCGTCAAACCAATGTCGCAGAAGGAGAGAAGGGCGGCATTACGCAGCATATCGGCGCCTACCGGGTCACCACGCCACACGGTGAGATTACCTTTATTGATACACCCGGTCATGAAGCGTTTACCACCATGCGTGCCCGTGGCGCCAAGGTCACTGATATTGTTATTTTAGTGGTTGCTGCAGAGGAAGGTGTGAAGCCGCAGACCATTGAGGCAATTAATCATGCTACCGCAGCGGGCGTACCGATTATTGTTGCAGTTAATAAAGTTGACAAGCCCGATGCCAATCCTGATAAGGTGCGTCAGGAGCTTGCACAGTACGGGCTTGTGTCTGAGGAGTGGGGTGGCGAAACGATTTTTGTGAATGTTTCTGCCAAAAAACAGCAGAACATTGATAAGCTGCTCGAGATGGTGCTTCTGCAGGCTGAGATGATGGAATTGACCGCTGACCCGAGCTGCCCGGCACGGGGCATCATCATCGAGGCACGACTTGACCGCGGCAGAGGTCCGATCGCGACGGTGCTGGTGCAGGAAGGCACGCTCCGGCTTGGGGATTCATTTGTTTCCCGGCACAATTTCGGCAAGGTGCGGGCACTGATTGACGATACGGGGACGAGCATACGCGAGGCAGGTCCTGCAACACCGGTTGAGGTTATCGGGTTTGCAAGCGTGCCTGAGGCGGGTGATAAATTCGTGGTAATCGAAGAGAAGAAGGCGCGGCAGGTAAGCCTGTACTGGCAGGAAAAACGCCGACAAGAAGACCTGCGCAAGGATGTCAAGGTGTCACTTGAAAATTTTTACAGCACGTTGGCTGATGCCAATATCAAAGAACTGCGACTGATTGTTAAAGCTGACGTGCAGGGTTCAGTGGAAGCGCTCAAACAGTCTCTGGAAAACCTTAGCACTGAGGAAATCAGGGTGAAGGTTATTCACGCCTCAGTTGGTGCGATCAGCCTGAACGACATTATGCTTGCTGCAGCGTCACAGGCAATTGTCATCGGATTTAACGTCAAAACCGAGCCCAAAGTTGACGATGTAGCTGCCAGAGAACAGGTGGATGTGCGCCTCTATGGAATCATTTATGACGTCGTTGATGATGTCAAGAACGCGATGAGTGGTCTGCTGACGCCCACCGTGGTTGAAAAACCCATCGGCAAAGCGGAAGTCCGGCAAGTATTTACGGTATCAAAGATCGGCACGGTTGCCGGCTGTTTTGTTCTTGAAGGTCGTATCGCAAACGATGCACATGCTCGTGTGCTGCGTGGCTCAGACCTTGTTTATGAGGGCAGTATTGTCTCACTGAAACGTTTTAAGGATGATGTCCGTGAAGTGCTTGCCGGACAGGAATGCGGCATTGCCCTGAGCGATTTCAAGCAGTTTGAGATCGGCGACATCATTGAATGTTCTGTGCGTGAAGAGGTTAAGCGGAAGCTGTAGGGTATGGTTGTCGGCGTCTGCCAGTTGCAGCTCATGCTGCAGGATGTCTTTTCACTCAAGCAGAAGCGGAGCATTGTCAAGCGACTGACTAGAAGGGTTCGGGAGAAATTCCCGGTGTCCATCGCCGAGGTTGGTGATAATGACGTCTGGCAGCGCTCCTGTATCGGCTTTGCCGTGGTCGGCAACGACCGGGCATTTGTGAACGAAGCGATTGATAAAATTATAGATGCTATTGAGTGTATGTATCTGGCAGATATTGTTGACCAGCAGATTGAAATCATCAGTTTCAATTTTTAGCGCACCCGTATGCGACAGGGCTATTTCCGAGCAGACCGTGTTTCAGACAGCATAAAACGTGAGGTTGCTGATATTTTGAACCGTCACGTCAAAGATCCACGGCTTGCGTTTATGACTATCACCCACGTTCACGTTGCCCGTGATTTGAAATATGCCCGCATTTATTTTACCAGTATGCGGGAGGGCGCTGAACTGGATGCTGTCCAGCAAGGGCTGGAACGCGCGGCGGGGTTTGTGCAGCGCAAGCTGGGTGAGCGGCTCCACCTGCGGCATACGCCGCATCTGTGCTTTACCTATGATACCGCAGTCGAACGCGGTTTGCGCATGAACCGGCTCTTAACCGAACTTGAGGGCGAACGCGTCGATGATGACAGCCAGTAGCAGATCGGTGCACGGCGGCATTTTTGTCATCAATAAAAGGCAGGGCATGACCTCGCATGACGTCTGCGCAGCGGTGAAACGGTACTTTCGTTTCAAAAAGGTGGGGCATGTCGGAACGCTTGATCCGCTTGCCACGGGCGTTTTGCCGATATGTGTCAACGAAGCAACCAAGCTGGTGCAGTTTTTGATTCATCAGGACAAGGAATACTGCTGCACGATGCAGCTGGGGGTTTCCACCGACACCCATGACAGCCACGGAACAATCTGTGAGCACGGTGACCCCCTTCCGCGTGATCCGGAACTGATTCGCCAGACGATTGATGCCTTTCGCGGTGAGCTCTGGCAGACACCGCCGATGTTTTCGGCAGTGAAACGCAACGGTGTGCCACTCTACCGACTTGCACGGACCGGGGCAACGGTTGAGCGAAAGCCGCGACGGATTATGGTGAAGGATATTGAGATTCTTGCCATCGAGCTGCCCCAGGTCATCTTCCGTGTGGTGTGCTCAGCAGGAACGTATGTGCGGACGCTCTGCCATGATATTGGTCAGCGTCTTGGCTGTGGCGCACACATGACTGCGCTGGAACGGATTCGGAACGGCTCTTTTCACCTCAGCAAAGCGGTTTCTCTTGAACAGCTTATAGCAGTGCCTCGCGAGCAGGCGATTGAGCAGTATCTTCTTCCCATGACCATGGCGTTGTGCGGACTCCCGGAGGTGACGGTCAGCGACGCCGTTGCCCATAAGCTGCGCACCGGTGCGCCGGTGACGGTTGGTGATATTCGAGAGCTTTGCATCCCTCAGGTCACTGACGGACAGAAACTGAAGGTTGTATCGTGCCACGGACAACTTATTGGTATTGTGGCACCGCTTCCCCCGTATGAGGATGACGGCATGCCGGCATGGAAAACACTGAGGGTGTTTGCCGGATAGGAGATGCCGCTGCACAAGAACCCTATAATGGACAAAACCACTACAGCAAGGAGACAGACAGCGTATGGTATTACAATCAGCACAAAAACAACAGATTATTGCGAAGTTCCGGACCCATGAGAACGACACTGGCTCTACCGAAGTGCAAATCGCATTGCTGACTGAGCGCATTAATTATCTGACTGAGCATTTCAAAACCCATAAAAAAGATTTTCATTCACGGCGTGGGCTTCTGAAAATCGTCAATCAACGTCGTAAGCTTCTTGAGTATTTGAAGAACCGGAACTATGAGCACTACAAAAATTTGATTCAGCAGCTGAACATTCGAAAATAACGCACACCGCTCACAGCGCAGTGCGCTGTAGTGGGTGCACGACAGGAAAGGTTGTCGAGCATGAAAGAAGTTGTTGCAGTAAACTGGGGTGGACGAACCCTGTCCTTGGAAACAGGTCACCTGGCAAAGCAGGCAAATGGATCGGTGCTGGTACGCTATGGCGAAAGTGCGGTGCTGGTAACTGCCAGCGCTGCAAAGGCACCGCGCGAAGGCATTGATTTTTTCCCGCTGTCCGTTGACTATCTTGAAATGACCTATGCGGCAGGAAAAATCCCCGGTGGCTTTTTCAAGCGAGAAGGCAGACCGAGTGAACGCGAGGTGCTGATTTCTCGGTTTATTGACCGACCGTTGCGACCGCTGTTCCCTGACCATTTTATGAACGATGTCCAGATTATTGCAACGGTGCTGTCCGCAGACGATGAAAACGATCCGGACGTCGTCGCAATAGCCGGAGCATCAGCAGCGCTTGAAATTTCTGATATTCCGTTCAATGGCCCGATTGCCGGCGTGCGGGTAGGAAGGATTGATGGCCAGTTTTTGATCAATCCGCCCCTCAGCATGATGAAAGACAGCGAGCTGGATATTATCGTTGCCGGCAGTCAGGATGCTGTGGTCATGGTCGAAGGCAGTGCACGCAGTGTACCTGAAGAGGTAGTGCTGGAAGCAATCATGTTCGGTCATCGCCAACTTCAGGATATTATTCAGGTACAGCGCGATCTCCGGGCAAAAGTAGGGAAACCGAAAATGCAGGTGACGGTACCGAGCATCGAGCCCGAACTTGTTGCTGCGGTTCGGCAGCGGGCTGAGCCGGGGCTTCGGGCAGCACTCTCGCTGCCGGTTAAACAGGAACGCAGCCTCGCAGTCAGGACACTGGTGAGTGAAATAACCGAGGAGTTTACCCAAACCGCGGGTGAAAATATTTCAGCGCAGGTCCGCTCAATTCTGGGAACGCTGCAGGAAGAAATAATCCGAGAAGGCATTATCCGCGAGGGCAAACGCATTGATGGCAGGTCACCGACGGATATCCGTCCGATAAGCTGCGAGGTCGGTGTGCTCCCGCGGACGCATGGATCAGCCTTGTTTACCCGAGGGGAGACGCAGGTTATGGCCACGACCACGCTCGGCACGGCACAGGATGAGCAGCGCATTGACTCTCTGCTTGGTGAAAGCTCGAAGGCATTTATGCTGCACTACAATTTCCCACCGTTTAGTGTCGGTGAGGTCAGACCACTGCGGGCACCCAGCCGTCGCGAAATTGGGCACGGCAACCTTGCTGAACGGGCGATTAGTTATGTATTGCCTGCAGCAGAAGTGTTTCCGTACACCATTCGGATTGTCTCCGAAGTGCTTGAATCCAATGGTTCTTCATCCATGGCAACAGTCTGCGGCAGTATTCTGTCGCTGATGGATGCCGGCGTGCCAATCAAGGAACCCGTGGCAGGTATTGCTATGGGGCTTATCAAGGAGGGGGACCGTTTTGTAGTGCTTTCTGATATTTTGGGCGATGAAGACCATGTCGGCGATATGGATTTTAAAGTCGCCGGTACCCGCAGCGGCGTAACGGCGATCCAAATGGACATAAAAATTTCCGGTCTTTCACGTGATATCCTTGCGCAGGCATTAGCGCAGGCTCGCGCCGGACGGCTTTACATACTTGATATTATGAGCACAACCATTGCAGCGCCGCGGTCTGAGATTTCTCCACGTGCACCTCGTATTGTTACCTTGCAGGTGAAACCCGATAAGGTGAGCACGATTATTGGTCCCGGTGGCAAGACTATCAAGAATATTATTGCACAGACCGGCGTTAAGATAGATGTTGAGGATGATGGTAGAGTCATGGTTGCCTCACCGGACAAAAACTCAATTGAGGAGGCAGTGAAACTCATCCGCGGTCTTGTCGAAGAAGCTGAGATCGGCAAGACCTATGTTGGGAAGGTCAGAAAAATTACTGACTTTGGAGCTTTTGTCGAAATACTGCCCGGTGTTGACGGTCTGGTGCATATTTCGCAGCTTGATACCAAGCGCGTGAACAATGTGCGGGATATTCTAAAAGAAGGCGATGAGGTCTTGGTCAAGGTGCTTGAAATAGATCCCCAGGGGAAAATCCGTCTCAGCAGAAAAGCTGCCCTTGCTGACACGACCCGTTCCTGAGTGTTCCTGCTTCTGCTCAAATCAGTGACCGCGCTTTGCACGAGCAACGGCACGTTTCTTGGGTTGAGGATTCTTGACGCCGTGCTGTTTGTCCTCTGCCGCCCGGTCAGAAGGTGAAAGTTCGATGATTCAGAAAACGGTACTCAGTAACGGTGTACGTATTGTTACGGAAACGATGCCCGACGTGCATTCGGTTGCCGTGGGCATTTGGATTGCAACCGGTTCTCGGCATGAACAGGATCATGAAAACGGTCTTGCCCATTTTATTGAACACATGCTGTTCAAAGGGACAGAACGCTACACTGCCGGAGATATCGCACGCATGGTGGACTCAGTCGGGGGGATATTCAACGCGTTTACAGCGAAAGAATATACCTGCGTGTATATCAAGGTGCTCCATCAGCACCTTGACCTAGCCTGTGCGGTGTTGTGCGATATATTTTTTCACTCTGTGTTCCAACCTGAGGAGATCGAGAAAGAGCGCAACGTCATATTACAAGAAATCAGTATGGTCAGGGACACGCCTGATGACTATGTGCATGATTTACTTGGGCATGCCTATTTTGGACGACATCCTCTCGGCAGGGCGGTATTGGGAGACCGGGAACGTGTCCAGTCATTTTCACGGCAGCAGCTTGTTGATTTTTATGCCCGGGAATATCTGGTGCCTGACCGCATTATTATTGCTGCGGCAGGAAGGATTGACCATGACCGGCTGCTCAGCAGATTTCAGGGCTGCTTTGAAAAACTTACCGGTGCTGGTTCTGCTTGCCAACAAGCACCTGCGCCGCACTACCGCACTGCATTCCATTACCGTAAACTTGAGCAGGTACATGTTTGCATCGGGTTTCCCGGTGTCTCCCAGCTGCATCCGGGGCGCTATGCCTTTGTTGCGGCAAATGCAATTCTTGGCGGCAGCATGAGCTCGCGGCTGTTTCAAGAGATACGCGAAAACCGCGGGCTTGCCTATTCAGTCTATTCCTTTACCGCATCGTTTTACGATACCGGACTGCTCGGCATCTATATTGGCGTGCCGCGGCATGCACTGACAGAGGCACTTTCCGTGGTGCGTCAGGAGCTTCTCCGCATGCGCGATATACCGGTTACGCCTGAGGAGCTGCGGAGCGCACAAGAGCAGCTCAAGGGGAATTTGCTCCTTGGGCTTGAAAGCACGGACAGCCGCATGAGCCGCCTCGCACAGTGCGAGTTATACTATCGAACCCATATCAGCGTTGAGGACGTCATCGCACAGATTGATGCACTCACTGCCACTGATCTCAATGTGCTGATGCGCGATCTCATTGGATCTTGGCGGTGTGCCTGCGTGTTGTTAGGGCCGGTGCGAAAAAAGGACGGCGATGCTGCTTTCCTGCTGGCGGGATAATGCAGTGTCGCTCATATAGAAACGACCGGCAGGGCTACGAACTGTCCGTGGCTGTTGCATAGATAAAAAATTCCCGGTTCCCTTTTCTGCCGGGGAGTGGTGATTCGATGATACCGACAATAACCATGCCCAGTCGGGCAAGTAAATGCACGACCTCCTGCACCACCTCTTGATACCGGTTTTTATCCCGAACAATTCCACCCACCGGAACTGCCTGAGACGGCAGTTCAAATTGCGGTTTTACAAGACACACCACATGCGCTGGCGGCACCGTCAGGCTCAGGACATGAGGGAGCAGCCTCGTGAGCGAGGTAAACGACGCATCAATGACTGCAAGTTCTGGTCGAGGATCGAAATCATTGGGCGAGAGATTATGGATATTGGTTCGATCATAGCGTACGACCCGGGGGTTTATTTGGAGTTTCCACGCAAGCTGACCGTAGCCCACATCAACCGCATACACCAGCCGTGCGCCATGCTGCAGCAAACAATCAGTAAAACCACCGGTTGACGCTCCAACATCCAAGGCAACGATGCCCTTGACGGGAACATTGAATACGGCAATCGGTCGCTCGAGCTTCATGCCGCCTCTGCCGACATACGGTGCCGGAGGATGCTTGATGCGTATCGGAGCAGTGACAGGGACCGGTGTGCCGGGTTTGTCAACCAGGTGATCGCCCACAACGACCTGACCCGCCATAATCAAAGAACGTGCATGGTGGAGCGATGGGGCATAACCACGTTGCACGAGCAGATTATCGAGCCGCTCGCAGGAGCTCTGTGCCACGGAAGGATCCCTGGGTTCTCAAGAAGTTGTGAACAGTGGCTACAATGCCATCAGCATCAATGTGGTACTGCGCACGGAGTTGTTTCTGCGATCCATGCTCAACAAAGACATCAGGAATACCGAGGCGGATGACGGGCGGTTGTAACCCCTGTGCTGCAAGGGTTTCAAGCACCGCTGAGCCAAAACCGCCGGAGAGCACATGTTCTTCGATGGTCACGAGGAGTTGCGTAGTGGCAACACAGTCACGCAGTGTCTGTACATCAAGCGGTTTAATGAATCTGCTGTTGACCACCGTGCAGGTGATGCCTTCCGCAGCCAAGCGCTCAGCAGCTTCGCGTGCAGGCGCAACCGTATTGCCAATGGCAACCAGTGTTGCATGGCTGCCGTGCCGGAGCACCTCGGCAACGCCGACCGGAAGTGATGAAAACTCCTGATCTATCGGAACCCCAAGACCTGAACCACGCGGATAGCGTATCGCAACCGGTTGTTCAAGCTGCAGTGCGGTATACAGCATGTGCTGTAATTCGTTTTCGTCTTTTGGTGCCATAAAGACGAGGTTGGGGATTGAACGGAGGTAGGCAATATCAAACAGACCATGATGCGTTGCACCATCTTCTCCAACGATGCCAGCTCGGTCGAGCACAAAGACGACGGGGAGGTTTTGGAGACACACATCATGCAAAACTTGGTCGTAGGAGCGTTGCAAAAAGGTAGAATAAATTGCAGCAACCGGTCGGAGCCCTGCTGCTGCCATGCCAGCAGCAAAAGTAATGGCATGCTGTTCGGCAATGCCTACATCAAAAAAACGCTCGGGGAATGAGCGCGCGAACCGGTCAAGACCTGTGCCGCTGGTCATGCCTGCAGTAATCGCCACGACCAGCGAATTTTGGGCAGCGATTCGGGTGAGTGCATCGCCAAAAATCTCCGTATAGGAAGGAGATTTTGAAGTGGTCTGCGGCAGTCCTGTGGCTTTGTCGAATGGCCCGACACCATGAAAGTAGATTGGATTCTGTTCTGCAGGCGCATATCCTTTGCCTTTTTTGGTGACCACGTGGAGGAGTACAGGACCATGGAGGTTTTTTATGTTTTTGAGATCCTCCACCAAGAGCTCGATTTTGTGACCGAGCACCGGCCCGATGTATTTGAATCCCAATTCGTCAAAGAGGAGTCCGGGAACGAAAAGGTTTTTAAAAAAATCTTCTGAATGACGCGCGACCCGGTATGCTGATTGCCCGACCAACGGCATGTTTTTGAGGAAGGTCTTGAGTTCTTCGCGAAATTTGTTGTAGGTCTGCCCTGAAATCAGTCGTGAGAGATATGAGGACAGTGCGCCGACATTGGGAGAGATTGACATCTCGTTATCGTTCAGAATGACGATCAAGTCCTCTTTGATATGCCCTGCATGGTTGAGCCCTTCAAACGCTATACCCGCGGTCAGTGATCCATCGCCGATAACTGCAATTACCTTGTACTGTTCATTGCGGAGCGCCCGTGACCGTGCTATGCCCAGTGCCGCAGAAATCGAGGTGCTGCTGTGGCCAGTGTTGAAACAGTCATAGGGGCTCTCTTCGCGCTTAGGGAAACCACTCAAACCACCGTACTGCCGCAGCGTGTGAAACAGATGCCGTCTCCCCGTAAGGATTTTATGAGCATAGGTTTGGTGACCAACATCCCAGATTATTTTGTCACGCGGGGTATCAAAGACATAATGCAGCGCAATGGTCAGCTCAACCACGCCAAGACTTGCTGCAAGGTGCCCGCCGGTCCGTGAAACCGTATCAATGATAAGCTCGCGAATCTCATGAGCAAGGGGGGCGAGGTCTTTCATGGACAGTCGCCGCAGATCATCGGGTGTGGCTATGGTGTCAAGCAGTGTCGGCATAGTACCCCATGCTCCTATGATGAGCGCTCGATGATGATACGGGCGATGTAGCGCAAGGGATCTGCTTGTTCTCCAAATTCTGCAAGTGCGTCAAGCGCTTTTTGGTAGAGCTGTGCCTGTGTTTTGCGAGCTTCTTCCAGTCCGAGCACAGCAGGGTAGGTCGCTTTGCCTCGTTTTTCATCGGCACCAGCGGTTTTTCCCAGCTTATCAGAGGTGCTGGTGACGTCAAGAATGTCATCGGTAATCTGAAAGGCAAGTCCGATCGCGGTGCCATAGGTTTGGAGCGCTGTCAGCTGTGCAGGTGGTGTTCGATCGGTACGAGCAAGCAGTGCACCCAGCATAACCGATGCCGTGATCAGACACCCAGTTTTATGGCTGTGAATGTACTCAAGCGTTTCCCGGGTTACGGGTTTTCCCTCTGAGAGAAGGTCAACCACCTGCCCACCCACAATGCCCCGTGGACCGCAGGCTTCGGCGAGGAGATGAATAACTTGGATCAGTGCTGCAGGAGTATGGCGGGTGCTGCTGGCAAGTACTGCAAATGCTTCTGCCTGCAGCGCGTCGCCAGCGAGAATGGCAAGTGCTTCGCCATATACGGTGTGTGCGGTTGGCTTGCCACGCCGCATATCATCGTTATCCATGGACGGAAGGTCATCGTGAATAAGCGTGTAGGTGTGCAGGAGCTCAAGTGCGCATGCCTCACAGAGAACCGCCTCAGGTTGGCTGCCAAGTGCTTCAGCAGCAGCAATCGCCAAAACAGGACGGAGACGTTTCCCCCCTGCAAACAAACAGTACCGGATTGCCTCATGCAGTACAGGTGGTGTCTGGTCAGCTTGCGATAGCAGCCGCTCAAGCTCTGCATCCACCATCTGTTTTCGATTGAGAAGATAGTTAGTGCAGTCCATACCGAGCTTATGGTTCTGTGTCAGCAAACGGCTGTTCGTATGGATTGCCTTGGTCGTCTTTGAGCAGCAGAGAGACCTTTTTTTCAGCTTCCTCGAGCCGGGCAGCGCAGAAGTGGGAGAGTTTGATACCTTCTTCAAACAGCGTGATTGCCTCATCGAGCGACAGCTGCTCATTTTCAAGCCGCCGCACGATCGCTTCAAGTTCAGTGAGGGCATCCTCAAACTTTTTTTTTGCCATACCGCAATTGCCGCGACAAGTTTTTACGAATCCTGAGGTTTGATAACATTATTTAACACTCTTTTTACGCAGCAGTCAATGCCTCCCCGGAAAAAAGTTACCCGAACCATGTCTCCTGGCTGAACGGCATCAGAGGAGGTAATAAGTGACAGCGAAGGGAGCAGTCGTGTTATGCTGAAACCTCGTTCCAAAACCGCTGTTGGACTCAGGGCATTGAGCCGTGCGCCAATGCCGACAAGCTGGTGTTTCCGAGTCCGGATGAGTGATTGCATCGCACTGCACAGACTGCGAATGCAGTGCTCGAGTGCGGTTCTGCGGGTTGTGCAGGTCGTGCGGGGAGACAACGACCAAAGAATGCGGTGAACAGCACTGAGCCGAATTTTTTCCCGAACAAACATGCTCCGTAGACTTCGACCAAGGCGCGCGTGCAGGTCATCCTGGAGCAACAGCAGGTCGGTAAGTCGCTTTGGCCATCGGCGGAGCACGGCAGTCTGCGTGATTAGGGTATCGCGGTATCTGCCCAGATGTTGCTTGGTAGCAGTTCCCACCCGTGCGTGCAGTGTCATGATTGCATATGCCAGCTCGTTTTTTTCCCTGACGACCAACTCTGCGGCAGCAGACGGTGTCGGTGCACGCACATCAGCAACAAAATCTGCAATCGTGATGTCTGTCTCATGCCCGACAGCAGCAATAACCGGCAGCGCGGAGGCGGCGATGGCACGAGCCACTTTCTCTGTGTTAAAAGGTTGCAAATCCTCAAGCGACCCACCGCCACGGGCAAGGATAATGACATCGGCAGCGTGGAGGCGATTGACGGTTTCACATGCCTGTACAATTTCATCCGCTGCTTCTTCGCCCTGTACCCGCACTGGCAAGATGACAATACTGACCGAAGGAAAACGGCGATGCACGATACGGATGATATCATGCACCACCGCACCGGTCGGTGAACTGATCACGGCGATTTTTTTTGGTAAAAATGGCAGCGGTTTTTTTCGTGCCGGATCAAATAACCCTTCCTGTGCAAGCTTTTGCTTCAATTGTTCAAAGGCAAGCTGCAGTGCGCCGATGCCATGCGGCTCAAGGGAAGCTACAATAATTTGATATTCGCCGCGGGGCTCATACACGCTGAGACTTCCGCGGCAGAGCACCTTACAGCCGTCTTCAGGCATAAAACCAATGAGTTTGGCTTGGGTGCGAAACAGCACGGCTCTGATTTGAGCCGAATCATCTTTGAGCGTAAAATAACAATGACCCGATGACGGGATACGCACGTTGGATATTTCGCCTTCGACCCAAATGTCACAATACACAGGCTCGAGCGATTGTTTGATATGGCGATTTAATTCGGATACCGTGAAAATCATTTTATGGTGCATCGCAACACCCTGCATTTCCGTAAACTCTGTGCACCGTACCATATTCATAAACATCAGTTCAAATGAAAATTCAAAAACCCTGCTCTGTAAAAAAACACCCCGCGCTGTTTCTGCCTCTTGACAATCAAAAAATACGTTCTATATTTGAGACAGGAAGGAGGTGGACAAGAGCTCAATAGAACTTGAGCACCACAAGGATTACCAGAATAAAAGCCCGACGTTATTACCATGAATACCTGGGAAAGGTAGGTTAAATTTTTAAGTTGTGGCAAAAAAACATAGGCATGTTCAATCCTCCTCCTTCCTTTTTTATACATTAAATATCTGGAGTGTGCGAGCGACGTCATTACGGGCAAAATCCATCATAAATACAGATGTAAGCTCTTTGGTCACTGCGACCCGTTGTAGAGCTAAGACCCAGAGGGTCTATTACATAGGTTAGGGTTTTTTGCCACATGACGCATCGGCATTCTGGATTGTTCAAAAGCCCTTGAGGATTTATCCTCAAGGGCTTTTGTTGTATGTGCGGGTGACGTATGGTTATCTCTTTTTATTCTGATCGTTGAAAACGTTTGACCCTTCTTAATCCTCACGGTGCTGGTCACGACAGTGTATTTTTTTTCTGAAACACAACAATCATAATTACCCTATCGCAGCAGGTTGGCTCTCTTGATAGGTTGGTAGTGATACTAACCTGATCCTGCACTGCCAGCTTTTTAAAATCTGCACGATATGGAGTAGTTAACACTCTTTTGTTGAAATTTTTACCCGCAGGTCATATGATGCAAAACACCAGGTGCAGGTAACGGTGCTGCTTGTCGCCAGAAGCTGGTGTTATGAATTTGAGTGTTTTTTGCAATTGTGAGTGGCAAATCCCTTGTCTCGCCGATGCATAATCCTGATACACAAACATCGTGGTGGTCGGTACTCCTCCGGTGGTACGTTGCATCCATGCGCCTGCTTTTCTGGGCAGGGATGGTTGGACTGATTGCCTATGAAATAAAGACTTCTCGACTGCAGGCAGAATATTTCGCACACCTGGGACGCAGTCTTATGTTTTGGATGGGGCAGGGAGAAAGTTCTGCACTCCGTTTCCCTGCAACAGGTCCCTCGGATGAACGTCGTGGGTACACCCGTATTCCTCAGATGGTGCGATCCCTCAAAGAGCGTGGTTACCACGTTGTTGCTCAAGCCCGGTTCTCACCTCTTTTAACCCACGTGACTGATATGGGTTTTTTTACCCCCTACCATGAAAAGGATCAGGCAGGGCTGCAGCTTTATGACCGACGCTATCACAACCTCTTCACTTTCTTGTCCCCTGCGCGCGTGTATCCCTCGTTTGAGGCACTTCCACCGGTTGTTGTCAACACCCTTTTATTTATTGAAAACCGGGAATTGCTTGATCTGCGGTACCCATACCGTAATCCAGCGATCGAGTGGAAACGGCTCGGCACTGCCGTTCTCCAACGACTGACAACAGGTGGTAATGGCAGGGGACCTGGCGGAAGTACACTGGCAACGCAGATTGAGAAATTTCGGCATTCTCCTGAAGGCAGAACCCTTGGTGTCCGTGACAAACTGTTTCAGATGGGATCAGCCTCGCTCCGTGCCTATCTTGACGGTCCCTGCACCCTTGAGAGCCAGTGCCGTATCATACGCGAATATATTAATGCAATGCCACTGGGCGCATTCCCCGGCTATGGTGAAATAATTGGTTTAGGAGACGGTCTGTGGGCATGGTATGGTGCGGAATTTGACGCAGTGAACCAGTGTTTGGAAAATCGTCTCCAAGCGTCTGACGATCCCCGCCGTGCACCGTGGGGAAATGCTTTCAAACAGGTGCTCAGCCTGTTCATTGCGCAGCGGCGTCCCACACTGTATTTGCTTGAAAATCTTAATGCGCTTGAATCGCTCACCAATCAGTATATCCGCCTGCTGGAACAGAATGGTGTTATTACCACGGCTGAGCGGGATGCAGCGTTGCAGGCGCGGCTCCACCTGCGGCGCAGTACCCCCCGGCAGTACGAGGGGTCATTTCTTGAGCGCAAAACAGCCCATACGCTCAGATTGCGACTCCTGTCGTTGCTCGAGGTGCCTCAGTTCTATGAGCTTGACCGCCTCGACCTTTCAGCTATTACCAGCATTGACGCCCGCGTACAGGAGGATATCACGTGGGCGTTGCATCAGCTTAAGACGCCTGTAGGGGCACGGGATGCCGGCTTGTATGGTTTTCACCTGCTTGACGGCGACCAGGATCCCGGAAAAATCACGTATGCGTTTACGCTCTATGAGCGCACGCCGACGGCAAATGTTGTTCGTATTCAAACCGACAATTATGAGCAGCCACTTAACATCAATGAGGGCATTAAACTTGAACTTGGCTCAACCGCAAAACTCCGCACTTTGATTACCTATCTGGAAGTCATTGCAGAGTTATATCGCACTTATGCGGGTAAGGATCCTGATGAGTTGGCGGTGCTGGGGAGCGGCGATGTTGATGAGTTGACCCGGTGGGCAACAAACTTCTTGGCGGTTCACCAAGCGGCATCGCTGAGTACCATGCTTGATGCAGCCCTTGACCGGGTGTACTCTGCAAGCCCTGCGGAAACATTTTTCACGGGTGGGGGGCTGCACCGGTTTGAAAATTTTAATAAAGATGATGACAATCGCATCATGACAGTGCGCGAAGCTTTTCATAATTCGGTTAATCTTGTGTTTATCCGGATCATGCGTGACCTCGTCCGCTACTATATTGTCCAACGTCATGCATCACTGCATGGTCCGCGGGCAAGCTCGACAGCACCGGAACGACAAGAGTATCTTGCCCGTTTTGCTGATCAGGAAGGTCAAAAATATCTTACGCGGTTTTACCAAAAATATCACTCCATGACGACCGATGCAGCGCTCAGTGCTCTCATCAGCACCATTAAAGCTTCGCCCGTCCGTCTCGCGGTCATTTTCAGGTCTGTGTTGCCTGAAGCTGATTACGCATCGTTCTGCACCTTTATGCAAGAGCAGTTACCGCAGTCTGACTTGTCAGCAAAGACCCTTGCAGCACTGTACCAACGCTATAGCGTTGACGCCTATTCACTGGTGGATCGTGGATTCCTTGCCCAGGTGCACCCCCTTGAACTCTGGATGATTGCCTATCTGCACCGTTTTCCCCGGGCAACGCTTGCCGATGCAATTCGGGACAGTGCACAAGAACGGCAGCGTGTGTATACGTGGCTGTTTAAAACCCGCAACAAACAGGTGCAAGATACCCGGATACAGATTGTCATGGAATACGAAGCGTTTCAGGAAATTCACCGCTCTTGGCGGCACTTGGGATATCCTTTTGAGTGGCTGGTCCCTTCATACGCGACAGCCATTGGCAGTTCAGCTGACCGTCCTGCTGCGCTGGCAGAGCTTATCGGCATTATTCAAAATGATGGTATCTCCCTCCCCTCGTTGTGCGTACAGAAGCTACATTTTGCTCGCGGGACACCTTATGAAACCGTCATGGCACCTGCAGAGCGGCAGGGGGAGCAGGTGCTTGACCCTGAGATTGCACGCGCAGTTCGGCGCGAGCTTGCCGGGGTGGTTGAAAAGGGTACCGCACGAAAATTGTACGGGGTTTTTCGTTCTCCGGAAGGAACGCCGTATGCTGTTGGCGGCAAAACCGGAACCGGCGACAACCGGTATGATGTGTACAATGCTGACGGCGTTCTCGTGCGATCCCGTGTGGTGAACCGAACGGCAACCTTTGTTTTTTTTATTGGAGAACGATTCTTTGGAACGATTACCGCATACGTCGCCGGGCAGGATGCTGCTGACTATAGTTTCACCAGCTCGTTGCCGGTGCAGGTCTTAAAAGTGCTTTCACCAAAACTTCTGCCACTGCTCTCAGAAAGTGCAGAGCATACACCTCGCTATGAAGGGGTACCCGGCGCTCTCCGTGAGCTGCGTTCAGGGATACAGAATTCAAGCACCAGCAGAACAAGTGCTGCTGCAATGAACCACTGAAAGCGTTCTTCCCAGCGCTTTGTCCGTGTCGAGGCAATCTCAGTGCGTTCCATGCCAGAGCGGATTGCCTCTCGGTAGATTTTTTCAAGATCAATATCGCCGGTCACTGAACGGACATACACGCCGCCGGTTTCCAGCGCTATTTTTTGGAGCAACTGCTCGTTCAGTTTGCTCATCACCACGTTGCCAGTGCGGTCTTTGAGGAACCCGCCACTTCCATCAGGCTGTGGCACGGGTGCTCCCGCGTCGCTTCCGATTCCGATCGTAAATATTTTAATCCCCAGTTTTTTTGCTTCCTGTACCGCATCAAGCGGGTTCCCCTCATGGTCTTCTCCGTCGGTAATCAGAATGAGCGCTTTTGACGTGCGCTCATGGCGATTGAACGAGCTGGTGGCTTTCCGGATGGCATCACCGATGGCAGTACCAGGGACGGGAATAAGATCTGGGGTGAGATAGTCGAGAAACATTGTAAACGTTCCATAATCAAGGGTCAGAGGACACTGAATAAAACTTGTTCCCGCAAAGGCAATAAGGCCGATGCGGTCACCCTCGAGCATGGCAACCAGGTCACGGACTTTGCGTTTTGCCCGCTCAAGGCGGCTGGGTTCAATGTCTTGGGCAAGCATGCTTTTGGAAACATCAATTGCCACCATGATATCAACACCCGTGCGTTTGAGGGTTTCCCAGCGAAACCCCCACTTTGGTCGGACGAGTGCTATAATCAGACACAACACTGCCATGATGAGCAGCATTGCTTTCACCTTGTGTCTGCTCCGGGTTTCTGTCGGCACAAGACGCGGATACAGGGTTTCGCCGCAAAAGGCTTTGAGGCAGGTTTCTTTTTTCAAAAAAGCATAGAGG
>Ga0209227_1000501_pt1 | contig 33977 bp, 21 predicted proteins | sample YNPBryantNP2012_FD_185815 | JGI IMG/M metagenome (GOLD analysis project Ga0209227, IMG submission 185815) | Anoxygenic and chlorotrophic microbial mat microbial communities from Yellowstone National Park, USA - YNP Bryant NP 2012 (SPAdes)... ...
GCTTCTTCCTGCGCTGCGACGGCATGCGCCAGACGGTCGCGCTGTTCCAGCGCCAGTTCCCGCAATTGCTGATGTGCATACCAGAGTTCCCAGAAGCGACGTTCATAATCGCGCACAATCCGATGGAGCGGCTCGTTGCGCCGCCGGAATCGCACTGCCCACGGAGTCAGAAACGAAGCGTCAAAATCGACATCGCGGAAGAATCCATGGCGCGCAAACCGGTCAGCCCAATACTCCGGCGGATTGACGTTCATGTGCGTCGCTTCTTTGTGGTCATACGGCGACGACGAGAAGAGAATATCGTCACTCCAGGCGCACATATTGGCGATTGCCGCTTCCGCTTCATGGCGCGGCATATGTTCAAGCACCTCGATACAGACAATCAGATCGTAGCGACGACCAAACGGTTCGGTCACCGAAGCGACGCGCACGTATGGGCGAACCGATTCGTGCGCCTGCGCAATCGCATACCCGGAAATATCGATCCCTTCGGCTTCAATGCCACGGGCGCGCAGTTGCTCGACCAGCATACCGAACGCACACCCGGCATCCATCACCGAGCGCGGTCCGATCTCGGCGACAATCCGATCTGCAAATTCGCCGAAGATGCCGAGCCAGTGGTCGTTGCGTTGATACAGTGAACCACACCCCGTCTGATAGTACCAGGCGTTGAACCATCGGCTGGTATCTGTTGCCACTGCACTATCGTTCATGGTTCGCCGCCATGCTCCCAGGCATCTCGTCGTTGTGTCCGATGGCTGGGATTGTACCACAAGTTTCGCCCGTTCATGTTGGTTAGAGAATGGTTACACGAGGCATATAATGTGGACATGGCGTGTATTGGATGGTAGTGGGGGCGGTGCTTTCAGTTCTGCTTCCGGCATTCGATCTTGTGAGGGAGGTTATGCGTTATCTTCTCGACCAGCGTTCCTACGACGAGATGCTCAGGCAATCGTTCCATCCGCGCGACTGTTATGTGCGCAATAACGAGTATTGTCATCATCTGTACATCGACGGGGTCAAATACACTGTTGCGCGTGCCGTGTACGCCTGCATGAAAGAAGCGCAGGCAAAGAACGACACCGACGCGATGCTGCATTTGCAGATGCACATATCAGACCTGGAGCGCCTGATCAGTGCAGCGCGGGCGCGTGGCGAAAATGTCCAGGCGCTGCGTCTGTTGGGCGACCCGCCGCCGAGCGATGAAGAGGCGCGACCGCAACTCGACAATTCCTTCGTCCCGAAAGTGCCGCATACCATTGAAGAAACCGGTCTCAACCGCACATTTCTTACCGAGCACTTCCTGCGCATTCTTTATAACAAAGGGCGTGCAACCGGGCGGGAGATAGCAGCCACGATGGGGCTGCTCTACCAGATCATCGAGCCGATCATCACCGATCTGCGCAACGTCGAGCAGATCGACATCATCGGGCAGCGCGGGTATGGTGACATCAACTACGAGTACGTCCTGACCATTCGTGGTCACGAAGCGGCGCAGGCAGCGATGGCAAAAACGCAGTACGTCGGTCCCTGCCCGGTTGTGCTGGACGACTGGATCGCCTCGGTCAAAGCGCAGACGGTGCGCAACGTCAAAGTGACGCGCCGCAACATCCGGGACGCATTCGAGGGGCTGGTCATTGACGAGTCTATTCTGAACATGGTGGGTCCGGCGGTCAACTCTGGTTCGTCGGTCATGCTGTTTGGCTATCCGGGCAACGGCAAGACGACCATCGCTGAACGGATCACGCATCTGATGGGCGATGACATCTTCATTCCCCACACGGTGTACGCCGACGGCGCGATCATCAAGTTCTACGACGCGGTCATCCACGAACCGCCGCGCCGCCCGTGGAACGACGAGATTGAGTATGATCGGCGCTGGACGCGCATCTGCCGTCCGGTCGTCATCGTTGGCGGCGAGTTGACCCTTGAACAGTTGAACCTGATCTACAACGAAACGTCGAAGATCTACGAGGCGCCGTTCCAGATGAAGGCGAACTGCGGCATCTTCCTGATCGACGACTTCGGGCGGCAGCAGGTGCGCGTGTTTGATCTGCTCAACCGCTGGATCGTGCCGCTCGAAAAACGTTACGACTACCTGAACACGGTCACGGGGCAGAAGATCCAGATTCCGTTTGATCAGTTGATCATGTTCAGTACGAATCTCGACCCGAAGGATCTCGGCGACGATGCACTGCTGCGACGCATCAAGTTCAAGATCGAGATCATCGACCCGACCGAAGAGCAGTGGCGTGAGATCTGGAAGATTATGTGCAAGGTGCGCAAAGTGCCGTATGATGATCGCAGCATCGATTATCTGGTTGCGAAATGGTTCCGCGCGGATGGGCGACCATTTCGCATGTGTCAGCCACGCGACATTCTCGATCAGTTGATATCCATTGCGCGCTACAATATGGAGACGCCGCTGTTGACGGCGGACCTGCTGGATGCGGCATGTCTGTCCTACTTCCCGAGCAAGGAGAAGAAGAACTTCGGCGCTAAAGTGCGGCTCGATCTCTAGCCATACACGACCGGGTGTGCTGTGTCCGCCAGGAATGCGCAAAGGGTGCGGCGTCGCCGCGCCCTTTCTGCTGTGGGTGAACTGTTGTCGCTTCTCGTGCGTATTATGAAGGTGTATCCATCGAGACAGGGAGTATTTCAATGACAGCAGCGCTTTTTGCCCCGCTTGCCGGTCACCAATACATGAATCTGACAACGTTTCGCAAGAATGGTCAGCCGGTGCCGACGCCCGTCTGGTTTGCGCAGGAAGGAGATCGCATCTATGTGGTGACGCAGGCTGCTTCCGGGAAGGTAAAGCGCATTCGTGCGAATCCACGGGTGCAGCTGACCCCCAGCGACGCGCGTGGGAAGCCGCTGGGTACGACAATCGAGGCTCAGGCGCGCATTCTCGATCCTTCGGAAGGAGAAGTCGCACGCCGCGCGCTGGCAAAGAAATATGGCGTGATGTTCCAGATGTTTGCCGCTCTCTGGAAACTCCAGCGCGCAACGCCAGTCTTTCTCGAGATAACACCGGTGACAGTCTGATTGGTCGTGGGGGATGTAACCAGATTTTCACTCTGGTCGTGATGACACGCCGCATAACGTGGTATAATGCGCGCCCGATGCATACGAAGGAGTGCAGGCGTGTCATACTCGCTGGCGCTGGGACCTTTCCACCCTGCATGGCTCGGTCCGCAGCGCTTCATCCTGCGCATTGCCGACGATCGCGTCGTCGATGTCGAGTATCAGAACGGGTTCAACGAGCGCGGTTGCGCCGAGCGATTACCACGATTGCCTCTGCCCGATGCGCTGCTCCTGGTTGCGCGGATCTGCGGTGAGTGCTCCTTTGCCCATTCACTGGCGTTCTGTCAGGCGATTGAGCAGGTGCAACGGCGAAAAGTGGGCGCGCGCGCCGCGCTGCTGCGGGTTGCGATCGCCGAGTTGGAACGGGCGGCAGCCCATCTCCATGCGGCGAGCGCGGTGCTGCGTGCAATTGGTCTGGATCAGCGCGGCGCGATCCTCGATCACTTCTGCCAGCAGTCCCGTGATATGCTGGCGCTGGTCACCGGCGGTCGCATTCCGCCGCCTGTGTGTGCACCGGGCGGTCTGTTACGCGATCTGACACCGGTTGAGCGGCAAGGGTTACTGGCGATGTTGCCGGGGATGAGCACCGATCTCTATCGCTTCATTGATCGCCTCATTGATCAGCGCTTCTTGCTTATGCGCACCGTCGAGGTTGGGGTGTTGCCGCGTGTGGCAGCCGAGCAGTTTGGCGTGCGCGGTCCGCTGGCGCGCGCTTCCGGCATCCGTCGCGATGTCCGGGTCGATCAGCCCTACGCAGCATACGGCATGCTCGATGTTCAACCGATCATTCAGGAAGGCGGCGATGTGTATGCGCGCCTGCTGTTACTCTTGCTGGAAGCGTATGAGGGTGTCAAACTCGTCGAATCTGCACTGCAACGCCTCCCTGAAGAAGACCCGATTGTCGAACTGCCGCACGAATTGCCGCGTGGTCAGGCCTCCTCGGTTGTTGAGGGTCCTCGAGGCGCCATTCGTTATACACTCGAGAGCGATGGCGTGCGATTGACCCGGGTGCAGATTGATACGCCGCGTCAGTGTGATCGACTGCTGGCACGCACCCTGCTGAGCCGGGCGCAGCTGGATGATGTGATGGCAATTCTGGCGTCGCTTGCGGTGTGTGTCGCCTGCGCCGAGCAATAGGCTTATGGTTCCATTGGCGTTCATGCTCCCTCTGATCGGCGCGGTTGTCTGCCTGGCGCTGGATCGTTTTGTCGCCGCACGCCTGACAGGTCTGGGCGCTGCAGGTACATTGTTGTTCGGCGCAATCCTGATGATCGTTGCACGCCTTCAGGGATTGCCGTCGACGGTATTCGATCAGCCCTGGTTGCAGTGGGGGGATGCGTCGTTTCGGACCACGCTGGTCATTGATCCGCTGGGATGGCTCCTGGCGCTGATAGCGTTTATCGGCGGCGCACTTGCTCTGCTGGGGTCGGCGCTTGCGATTCCTCCCGATCTGCGGGGCTTTGGCCGGATGTTTGCAGCCCTGATCGTTATTCCCGGCATCGCGGCAATCGGCGCGTGCAGTCTGGCGCTGCCGGTGCTGGCATTCGCGCCAGGCGTCGTCGGGATGGCGTGGTTTGTCGCACTGCGATCCAGCGGTGCGTTGCCAGGATCGGATGCGCCGCTTGTTCTGGCGTTGTCGGGCAGTGCAGCGGCGTTGTTTCTTCTGGCAGGACTGCTGAGCGATACCGCTGGCGCCGCGTCGGGTTCATCAATTCTGATTGTTGCAGGCATCCTGATATACGTCTGGACGCTCTGCGGTCTCCCGCCAGCGTTTGGATCGCTCGCTGCTGCGCACCAGGCGCCGGCGCCTCTGGCCCTCGTAGCCCCGTTCGGTCTGCCGCTGATCGGGATTGCTGCGTTGTTGCGATTGCTGCCGGACTATCTGGCGCTGTTGGAAGAGGCGCACCTGATCGTCCTGGTTGCCATCGGCATCCTGGCATTCGTGCTTGCTGCCACACGCGCATTATGGACGCATTCGCTGCGTCAACTGGCAGCGGCGCAGTTCAGCGCCCAGGTTGCGTTGATCGTCGTTTGCGCCGGATGCGGCAATGACGCCTTTGTGCATGTGGCGCCCGCCCTGGCGATCAATGCGCTGCTCTCGACGCTGGGAGTGGGGTTGAGCATCGCTGCTCTCGAGCGTCGGAGCGGTGCTGATGATGTCACCGCGCTTACCCGACACCCTGACAGCGCGCTGCATGTTGCGACCGCAGGGCTGGTGGCGGCAGCGTCTTCGGCGGCTGGCATCCCCGGCGCCTGGGGATTCTGGCCGCGGCTCTGGCTGTTCGACGCGCTACAGCGCACGGCGCCATGGGCAGTAGCGTTGTTGCTTGCGGGGAGCAGTCTGCTGGCGCTGGCGATGCTGGCGCCGCTGGTGCGCTTCTGGCGTGCAGCAGCATCTTCTCGATCCCAGTGGCAAGCACATCCGGGTGACATGCTGCCGGCTTTTGTCGGCGCACTGCTGGCGCTCATGGGCGCCGCTCCCCGCGCAGTATGGGACGTGACGCTGGCGGCGATACCAGAGCAGTTCGCGTTGACGACAGGGATGCCTCGTTTTCCTGCGCTACCTGGCTCGATCGCTGTCATCATCGCCGCGCTGATCTTGATTGTGGCGCCAGCGGCGCTTCGTCGCCTCCGGCAGCGTCGCTCGCCACCGGCGGAAGAGTGTCTGACAGCGGTGTTGACTCCGGACACAACCGGCACGGCGTTGTATGGGCTGGCATGGCTTGCAGCGCCCGCGATTCCTGAAACAGTGCATGCCGGATTGACACGGGTGGCTCTGCTGATCCGGCAGGGAGTGGCAGTGTTGGGTCGCCGTTACTATCTTGCGGCGATCGTCTTATCCTTGATTGTTGTCATTCTTGTCTTTGCAGCGGGGTGACCGATGCCGATCGTCACCATCAACTGGGCAGTTGTCGGTCTGGCGCTCTCCAGCGGAATTGTGCTCCTGCTGCGCGACTGGCGTATCACCATTCCGGCAATGTTGATCAATTATCTCAGTGTTGCCTGGTTTCTGGCGCAGCAACAGTTCATCACGCCTGATCTGACCGTCGGCGAACTCACGCTGAGCACGACGATTGTGGTCAAGATAATCACCGGCTTTGCCGCCAGCGCTATTCTGGGGATCACAGCGGTTACTTTTTCACGCGAGTACAATCTGGAGGATCTCGACGAATTCTCGCTGGCGGAACTGCGCCGCGCTGCGCGGCGCGCACAGCGGCAGCGCGCCAGTGAGCCGTTTCGCCTTGCCGACTATGTTGTGCCGTTCTGGGCGCTGGTGCTCGCGGCGCTTGCGAGCGTTGCGCTTCCACGTCTCTATCCGATCGGCAGCCAGACGATCGATTTCGCCTGGTACTGGCTGGGGTTGACCGGTCTGTTTACCATTGTGCTCGCCAGTGATACGTTGAAGATCGGTCTGGGATTACTCCTGGTCGTCAGCAGCATCGATCTGGTCTATACCGCTATCGCCAGCACTGTTCAGGTGTTTCCGCTGGCATTGTTGAGTCTGACGACAATCGTCCTGTCGCTGTCGGTCGCGTACTTGAGCGGGTTGATGTATGGACGGCTCAAGACGCTCGATCTCGGTGTATTGTACAAACCATGACCAGTCGTGCGTCGGCGTCGGCGCTGACGTATTCCAGCAGGATGTATGTCCTACGTGCTTCTCATAACCTTTCCCCTGGCGCTTGGCGCAAGTTGCTTTCTGCTGCGCCACGAGACGCGTCTGGTGATGGGGGTGGCGATTGCCGCATTGATTGCGCACTGTACTCTGGTGATCCTCTCACCGGTCGACCAACCGGTACGGTTGCTCGGTTTGACGCTCAACCTCGATCCGCTTGGGAGGTTGTTCCTTGCCGGCTTCCCCGCAGTGACCGCTTTGATGATGCTGGCAACGTGGCGTCTGCCGCACGGTGAGCACTTCGTCTCGATTGCGCTCGTCATCATTGGCGTGGCGTCGGCGATAATCGTCTTGCTGCAGGAGCCGCTGGTAGTGGCGTTGCTGCTGGTCAGCGCCGGGTTGATCTCGGTGCTTGCGATTGTCGATCTTCCATCCAGAGCGTCGCAACTGGTCGAACCGAACGTGATCGCATCAGCGCTCAAATATCTGGTTCTGATGGCGCTCGCCGGAGCGCTGGCGTATCTCGGGTTCGTGCTGATCAATGTGTACCGGCCCGGCATAACGCCTGATCAGATCGCGCCGCGTCTTGTGCTGGCGCTGATTGTGGCCGCGTTCGGGCTGCGAATGGCGCTTGTGCCATTTCATTCCTGGCTGCCGGATCTGGTTGAGGACGCTTCTCCGCCGGTGTCGGCGATCATCGTTGTGGTGCTGAATACGACGGGGTTGCTGTTTCTGATCAGCGTCTTGCAGTTCTTTCCAACCCTGGTAGCCGAGAATGAGCGCGGATTGGCGCTGTTGACCTGGTTGGGAGCGATTGCTGCGCTGGTCGGTGCAGTGCTGGCGCTTGTGCAGGATCGACCGCGACGCATTGCCGGGTATCTGGTCGTTTATAATGCTGGAATGATCCTGTTCGGGCTGGCGACGATCACGTCGGTTGGTCTGATGGGCGCGGTGTTTGAGGCGTTCAACCAGATGCTGGCGGTTCCACTCTTGATGGTATCGCTGATGCTGCTGGAACAACCGGATGGGCGGTCGCCAAAGGTGATGCGTCGCGACATGCTCTGGCGCTGGCCCGTGGCGGGGAGCGGCTTGTTGTGCAGCGGCGCGGCGTTGATCGGGTTGCCGCCGTTGAGCGGCTTTGCGAGCAAGATGCTGCTGTACCAGGTTGCTGCGCACTATGGTGCGCCCATGCTTGCGCTGTTGATCGGCGCAACGCTGCTGGCATTGCTGGCGCTGGCGCGCATTGCGCGCGACTGGTTGATCGGCGCTCCCGAGGATCAGCCGGCGGCTGAGGCGCAGGTGTTGTTGGGTGCGACAGAACTCGATCTGCCGCCACAACGTCGTCTGGCGCCTGAGCCGCTCATCACGACGATCGTGGTGCTGGCGCTCCTGGGAATCAGTCTGGCAATCGGGTTGTATCCGCAACCACTGATCGAGACGATTGCTGATGTCATCCGGGGCCTGACATTTGTGCGGGTTGACGTTGTGCGTTGAAGGTTGCGGGTTTCGTTCCCGGTTCCTGACACAGCACAGAATGAGCACGGAAAGGAACTGTGCGTGATACAGGTCTACCGGTTCAACACCGGCTCGTGCGGTGGTTGTGATCTGGAAGTCATTGCTGCACTTGCCGCTGCGTCCGATATTGACTGGGCGGCGACGCCTCACGAGGCTGATGTGTTGCTGCTGACAGGACCATTGACTGCGGATGCGAAGAAGGCGTTTATGGCGCTTCTGCAGGAGTTGGAACACAGGGCGCCGATCGTTGCCGTCGGACGTTGCGCTATCGACGGGCATCCGTTTGGACGCGGCGGGGTTGCTGTCATCCCCAACCTGACGGTGCACCTGTCGCTCGATGGTTGCCCGCCAACACCGGCACAGATCGTCGAAGCGATTCGCACAGTTGCCGGGGATCGGGAAGCTGGCGCAGCAGGTGAGCGGGATTGAGGCATGAATATCGCTGTGACACTGATCCTGGCGGTTCTCCTGGCGGCAGGTCTGGGAATAGCTGTAACCCCGGCAATCAACGGCGCCGGTCTCGCACTGCGTCCACCGAAGCGACGCTTCCCGCCAGGCATCGATAGTCTGGCGTCAGGCGTCAGCGTGGCTCTGACTGTGCTGGCATTCGCTGCGCTTCCCTGGCCCCTTCACCCGGCAGGCGCATCCTTGTGGGTTGGACACCCGGCGCTGGTGTGGGCGCTTGTCGAGGGGGCGTTCCTTGCAGCGGCGTTCGCCGGTCTCCTGGCGCCGTCGCCGCTGGCAGCACGCGCAGCGCTCCGCGAGGCGCAGGTGAACATGGCGGGTCGCCTGGTACTGTGGGTTGTGGTTGGGAGTTTGTTGTGGGGTGACGTGGGATGGAATGCACTCGAAGTTCTGGGACGGGCATTCCTGTTCCTTGTGGGGGTAGTTGCCGTTGCCGCCGCCGCCGGTCTGGGTCCGTTCGCCCCGGATGCCAGCCTCGCGCCGTCCGGCGCTGAGGAGGGGCTTGATGCAGGCGAACGATGGCTGGCGCAGATGGCGCGTCAGATGCGCGCAGGGTTGACGCTGGCGCTGTTCGTGGTTGGCATCCTTCCTGGATCGGACGTCGTTCAACCGTGGATTGCGGCGATGATTGCACTGGCGCTCTTCGCCGTGCTGCTTGTCGGGTTACGCCAGGCGCGACGCACCCTTCCACTGGCGCCGCTGCACACGACGGTGCGCTGGTGCCTCCTGCGCGCCCTCCCCGCAGCGCTGATCGTCAACGTCTATCTGCAACTGGCGGTAAGATAGAGAGACATGAAGACGAAGAATATAAACCGGTATTCGCCGTCGTGCCGTGGGGCTGATAAAGGTTGAGAATTATAGCAGTTCTCACAGAGGTTGAACCTGGTGGACGATGTTGAACACTCCCGGAATCGCGCGCGCCACGCGGCGACCGAAATGAATTTCGGTCTACACTGCGCTGGCAGCGGGCGTCTTGCGCAACACGGCAGACCCGGACAGGGGTCAACGTATCTGAGAACTGCTATAAATGCTCAATCTCCATTAGCCCGACGGCGCGCGGCGCATACCGGATTTATAGCATTTCTCGCAAAGTTTGAACCCAATTGGGCGGGGTTGAACATTCCCGGAGTCGCGCGCCCCACGCGGCGACCGAAATGAATTTCGGTCTACTCTCTGCTGGAAGCGATCGTCTCGCGCGACGCGGCAGACCCGGACAGGGGTCAACGTATCTGAGAACTGCCATAATTCTTGGTTCTTGGTTCTTAGTTCTTGGTTCTCGGTTCCTGGTTCTCGGTTCCTGGTTCTCTCATGGACGTAATTGCAATCGAGGATGTCCACAAATCATACGACGGCATACCTGTACTGCGCGGTGTATCGTTGCACGTACCGCGCGGCATTGTCTACGGGGTGCTGGGTCCGAACGGCGCAGGGAAGACGACCCTGATCCATCTGCTGGTCGGCTTTCTGCGCCTAGACCGCGGCATCATTCGTATTTTCGGCGACGAGAACCTGCGCCAGGTCGATGGGCGCGTTGGGTATGTGCCGGAACGGTTGCGCTATCATACGCACTACACCGTGCGCGAGTATCTCTTCTACCTGGGGCGGTTCAGCGGACTTGCCGGCGCAGCGCTGCGCAGGCGAGTTGGCGAGGAGATCGAGGCGTGTGGTTTGACCAGCGTCGTCAACCGGAAGATGAGCGCCCTCGCGCGCGGGATGGTGCAGCGTGTCGGTTTTGCGCAGGCGCTGCTCAGTCAACCGGAACTGCTCTTGATCGATGAACCAACGTCTGGACTCGACTCAGAAGGGCAACGCGACATTATCGATCTGATCGATACGGTTCGCCAGCGTAGATGTACGATCATGATAGCGACGCATTTTCTCGATGAGGTGGATCTCTTATGTGATCGTTTTGGCATTCTGCATGGCGGGCGTATCATCGCAGAGGCTGAAACGCACACGCTTCGCCAATCGTCGAGGAGTGTCGTGATCACGGTCGCGGATCTGCCGCCTGACGCGGCGGTGGCGCTGAGAGGGCTTTCACCTGCGGTGTGTTGCAATCAGCGCGAAATAACGTTGACGCCGAACACGCCAGAGTTGCAGGCGCAGGTATTGCGGCTGCTGCTCGATCACAGGGTGTCCATCCTCTCCCTCACGCCACGGTTCCACCCGATCGAGGAGTTCTACCTCAGCACCGTGCGCGGCGAGGCGGGTCGTCATGGAGAGTCCGACGCATCTCCACCGCCTCCGGGTCCGTCAGGGACCGGCGACACGTTGCTACGCGAATTGCTGCGTCGGGAAGATCAACGAACGCAGGAAAGGCAGGCGGACGAACCGTGATGCAGACGTTGCTGCGCACATTCTGGTTTGCCGTTTTCACGCTGAGCGAATACCTTCGCTCGGGGCGGATCGTTATCGAACTGGCGGCGACAGCCGCAGCGTACTATCTGTTCTTTCGCCGCTGGACGCTGCCGATGACGCCGGATTATTTCTTTTCGACGGTTGGTTTGTTCACATTAGGATTGACCGTATATACGGGTTCGACCATCCTGGCACTCGGCGACCGGCCACAGGGATACGTGACTCTGGCACGACGTTTGGGGCGCGGTCCGTACCTGCTTGGTCTCTATCTATCGGTTCTGGCGGTATCATGGGGCGTGTATGGCATCATCTGTTTGCTGATTGCGCTCACGAATCCGATGAGCGATCTCGATATCGCTGGATGGATGCTGGGCACGCTGCCGCTGCTGCTGAACCTGGCAATGCTGGCGGCGCTGCTGACGCTGCTGACGCCAATTGTGCTGCCCGCGCCGTGGCGTCTGGCAGTTCTGGCGCTGGTGGCGCTGGCGTTCTCAGGGAACCTGATCGGTGGTTCAACGATGTCGTCGCTGCCGGAATCGGCGGCGCTGGCGCTGGATGTTCTGCGCACCGTTTTGAGCACGCCGTTGCTGCCGGCTTTCACCGGTTTCGCTATTTCGGTAAGCCGCGATTACAGTGGCGCTTCGGCAGTTGTTCCTGTCGCGCAGTTGTTCCTGGTGATCGGGCTGCTATCGCTTGCGGTGTACTCATTCGCACGGCGGGAACTGCTCTTTTCTGCCTGACGCCGGAGCATGGAGATGTCGGGGGTGTGTGATGGACTATCTACGAACATTCTTTCGCTTTCTCACTCGACCAGGCAGGCTTACTGGTCGCTTCATCCGCTTCTTCAGATCTGATCCACGTTCCAGGCAGCGTCCTCCCGAACTTGCGGAACTTGAGGCGCAATTCTATCAGGACGCCGGTCAAGATCCTGAGCGGGTTCGGAATCGTCAGTTCTCGACTTCGTTTCGATCCGGGCGGGGGTAAAACGGTGTTTCCGGAGATGGAGAAGCGGATTCGAAACTGGAGCACAGGGCACATCTTCTGAATCCCGGTATGCCCTGACTGATCGCCTATGGAGATTAAGAATTTATAGCAGTTCTCAGATACGTTGACCCCTATCCGGGTCTGCCGTGTCGTGCGAGGCGCCCGTTTCCGGCAGAGCGTAGACCGAAATTCATTTCGGTCACCCTGTTGGTAGCGCGATTCTGGGAGTGTTCAACCCCGTCCAATTGGTTCAACCTTTGTGGGAACTGCTATAATCCGCTATGCCGCACGAGCCGTCGGGCTGAAGCCCTCGGCCAGGCGAGGCGAAGCCCGCCTGCACGGGCTATACCGGATTATTTCTTCAAAGACCATACGCCCTCGGCCATGCGCGGCGAAGCCCGCCTGCGCGGGCGAGAGCGGAATAATTACGCAAAGACCATATTCGCGCTCCCGCCCGACCGCACCACGTCTGGATCAACTCCATCAGTTTGCCGAATCCGGCGGGCAGGATGGTTGCCACGCTTGACATATCGCGCCGGGAAGCGTACATTGTGGCAGAGAGGTCTGCCATGATGACAGCGACACTATCCGACGATGATCGTCTGATTGCTGCGTGTCGGGCGCTTGCGCATCCCGTCCGTCTTGCAATTGTGCGTTATGTTCAACGTCATCCGCGCTGCATCGGCTACCAGATTCAGTTGCATCTGCCTGCGCAACTGGCGCGCGCTCAGTCGACACTTTCGCAACATTTGAAGATCCTGTGCGCTGCCGGTCTACTCCATGCCGAAGCGGAAGGACCGGCGACATGCTATGTGCTGAACCAGGCGCAGTTCGACTGGCTCTGCCAGCAGATCAGTGCATTGCGCGATTGAGCAGCGTTACCGCCTGTGCATCCTGTAATTTGCAGACACGCTATGCCCGCTGCACAACGATATGCGCTGCTGCTGATCGCCACAGCAGTCGTCGCCGTGATGACCGTATCCGTCGCGTATCATGCCGTGCCTGATCGCGCATTTGCTGCCGATGATTTTCAATGGGTGCTGAATGTTCGTGATCGGTCATTGTCGGCAGTTGCTGCGCGTGCCTTCGATGTAAGCGCTTCATCACACTTCTACCGTCCGCTGGTCTGGTTGCTGTTGTGGAGTGAATGGCGACTGTTCGGCTTCGACGCGCGCGCCTTTCACATGCTGTCCCTGGCGCTGCACACGCTCAATGCGGCGCTCACCGGCGCACTGGCATACCGCCTGATCAAAGCACAGTCGCCGCTGGCGCCGATTGTCGGGTTCACCGGAACGGCGCTCTTCGTGGCGCTCCATCCGGCGCCGTTTGAGGCTGTGGTGTGGGTTTCGGCGCAGAGTGAACTGCTCGCCGCCCTCTTGCTCCTGCTGGCAGCGCACTGCTGGTGGAGCGCCGGGTCATCCGATCAAAGGTCGGTGTATCGCTGGGGATGGCGCGTTGTTGCGACAGCGGCGCTGGCACTGGCGCTGCTGACGAAAGAGAGTGCGATCATCGGTCTGCCATTGTTCGCGCTCATGGAATGGCAGGCGGCGCGTACTGCGCAACAGCGCCCGGAGTGGCGTCTGCTCGTCCTGCCGCTGCTGGTCACCGGCGCGTACCTCGTTGTTGCGCTCGATGTCGCTGCGCGCAATGACCTGGTGCGCGAGCGCGGCTATGGTTTCGGCATCCAGGTTATTCTCAACCCGCTCCGCAGTCTTGGCTTGATCGCGGCGCCCTTGCCAGGCGTCGAGTATGGTCGGGAAGCGTGGTTGCCGCTCGCTGGCGCGTGTGTGGCGCTCGCAGGGGCAGGCGCGCTCTTCGTCCACTGGCGACTCCGGAAAGGAGCGGCTTCCCTGTTGACCGGCTTCCTGGCGCTGATCCTGACCCTCGCTCCTACCGCTCCGTTCACCTCAGCGCCCGATTCGCGCTACCTCTACCTGCCAGTTATGGTGATCGCGCTCCTCACTGGCGCCGGGGCGTCGATGCTCGTCGAATGGATCATCTCGCCTGGTGGAACCAGGAGTACCGGGAACAGGACTGTCGAGAGGCACATCCTGTCGGCAAACAGTCGCCTCCTTCTCCTCCGCGTGTTCGTCGGCGCTGCCACGATAGCAATCGTGACCCTGATCGGCGTGCTGGCGGTGAACGAAATCCGGGGACGCGAGGTTCGTTTTGCCGCCGGCGCGCGTCCTGGCGAAGAGTTGCGCCTGTTCGCAGCAGCACAGTGCGCCGAAGCGGACTTCGACCGCATCCTGGTGGTTGAGCCGCCAATCGCGTCGCCGCACGTCGATGCGATCATCCATCTGAGTTGCGGCGCCCGCACCCATCCGATGGTGGTTGGCACGGGCGATGTCGAGCGCGAATTGCGCCCGAATACGCTGGTCGTCGCCTTTGATGGCGGTTTCCCGCGCGAACTGCTACGCACACCGGCGGAATGAGCGCTTCTGGATATGGCACGATAGCCTGCTGATTCGTCTGTATACGTTATAATGGAAGTAGTATTGCGCGTTTTCTCCACCAGCATGGTATGGTACTGCATCAAAAGGCAGAAAACATGCCTGACCCCGCAGACATCAGCATGGTAGCGTCTGAACGACTGGAGCGCTACCTGCCGATGGATATGTACGACCGCCTGAGCCATACTGCCGGTCGCATTGACCTGCATTCCGTCTTTGTGCATCTTGCAGCCGTGCGTGCGACAATCGCAACCTATCTGCCCCGGCGGATCGTGCACCGCGCGCTGGATGAACATCTGTCCCCTCCCTGGTTACAATGGGTTGAAGGGTCGCTGCTCTTCGCCGATCTCTCCGGCTCGACGGCGCTGGCGGAACGTCTTGGCGTGCTTGGGCGGGAAGGCACCGAACTGGTCACCGATTTTCTCAATCGCGTTTTTGCGCGCATGATCGATGTGATCCATGCGTATGGCGGCGATCTGATTTCGTTTGGCGGCGATGCGCTCCTGGTGCTGTTCGATGATGTCGATCATCCACGGACAGCCGCGTATGCAGCGCTGGATCTGCAGCGCGCCCTGCACGGTTTTGTGTGTCGCGTCGCCGGTGTCGGCGATTTCCCCGTCTATCTGCATGTCGGGGTGGAGAGCGGTCAGGTGGCTCTGGTCAGCGCCGGACAGTCCGACTCGTGGCACTATGCAGCGCTTGGCGCTGTTGTCAACGGTGTTGCGCGCGCCGAAGCGCTGGCAGGACCGGGTGAGATCGTTCTGGGGCGGCGCACGCGCGAGTTGCTCACCGATGTTGATATCGTGGGCGAAACGCTGCCATCAGGGTACTTTCGTCTGCGCACGGTCGTCGATTCGATCACCCCAGCAGACGTCGAACGTGTCCAGGCAGGCGTGATGAAAACCGGTGAGACGCTTGCCGATCTCCTGGACGATCTTGATCGCATCAGTCCCTACCTGCCGTCTGCACTGCTGAGCCGGATTATCGCCGTTCCGGATCAACCGCAGGTTGAAGCCGATCTGCGCCCGGTGACTGCGTTGTTTGCGCAGGTCGTCGGACTTGAGTTGCTGGCGGAGGCGCTTCCTCCCGCACAGTCTGCGCACCTGTTCGAGCGCTACATGGTTGCCATGCAATCCTCAATTGCGCGCTACGGCGGGGTGATCAACAAACTGGACGTAGCCGATGAAGGTGTGAAACTGCTGGCAATTTTTGGCGCTCCGGCTGCGTATGAGGATCACGCCGAGCGCGCCGCGCACGCGGCGCTGGCGATGCAGGAAAGTCTGCACGATGTCAATGCCCATATCGAAGCAATCCTGGGCAGTCCTGATGATTCTGGCGCTCGATCACCGACCGCAACCGCATCCCTGCTCCAGCAGCGTATCGGTTTGAATCCTGGCGTCGTCTTTGCTGGCAATGTCGGCAGCGCCACGCGCAAAGAGTACACCGTGATGGGCGATGCGGTCAACATTGCTGCGCGAGTGATGAGCGCAGCGCCATGGGGCGATGTGTGGTGCAGCCTGGTGTTGGGAAATATCGCGCCCCGGATTGTGTGCGAACCGCGCGGGAGTGTTCCGCTCAAGGGGAAGACGGAACCGCTCGAACTCTGTCGGGTCGTGAGTGAGCGCGATGGCGGCGAAGTGGCGAGGTTGCTTCAGCGAGAAACGCCCCCGCTCGTCGGGCGAGAGCGTGAACTTGCCTGGTTGAGAAGCGAACTCGATGCCGCTCGTGCCGGGTCGGGGCGAGCCGTGCGCCTGGTCGGCGAGGCGGGGGTTGGGAAAAGCCGGCTGGTGGCGGCGCTGGTCGAGATGGCGAACGAACGCAGGATGCGGGTGGTATCGGCGGCGTGTCTCTCCTACACCGCCACTATTCCTTATGCCGCGTGGGGCGAATTGCTGAAATCGCTGTGCGGTCTGATTGCCGGTGAGAGCAGCGAGGTGCGTGCGGCAAAAATCGCCGACCATCTTGCGGCGCTTGGTCCTGGCATGGACGAGTGGTTGCCGTTGCTGGGCGATCTGGTGCGGCTCGACATTCCCGACAACCGGTTGACGCGCGGTCTCGATCCGCAGTTGCGTCAGGAACGCCGTTTCGATCTGCTCGAACGCTTGCTGCTGCATGCCGCTTCGCGCGATCCGCTGCTGGTCGTCTTCGAAGATCTGCACTGGGCGGATCCGGTCTCACTCGAACTCTGGCGGCGCGTTGCGCACACCGCGCGTCAGGCGCCGGTTCTGCTGCTTGGCGCGCACCGCCCAACCCCTGCCCTGACCGATGATGATCAGGCTGCCGTGCTCGAAGTGTGCGAACTCCCCGCCGACGACAGTGATCGCCTGGTCGAGATCCTGGCAGGCGATGTGCCGCTGCCGGAAACGTTGCGCCGTCAGATTGCGGCGCGGGCTGCAGGCAACCCGCTCTTCCTGGCGGAACTGTTACGCGCAGTGCTCGCGCAGTCGAACCAGACCCTGCTGCACAGCATCGATAGCCTGCCCGACAGTCTGAATGGTCTGCTGCTGGCGCGCATCGACCGTCTCGACGAACATGCGCGCAATGTGCTGCGCGTGGCGTCGGTCATCGGGCAGCGGATACCGTTCGGTGTTTTGCAGGCGCTTCAGACGATTGACCGCATTGCGCTGCTCCGTCAGTTGACCCACCTGGACGAGCAGGAAATTACGATGCTGGAACGGCTTGAACCGGAGCGGGTGCATACATTCCGCCACGCATTGCTCCAGGAAGTCGCCTACCAGAGTATGCTCTACTCACGGCGGCGCGAACTGCACGGTCGAATCGGCGAATACCTGGAACAACGCTACGGCGACGACCTGGACGATTACTACGGTTTGCTGGCGCATCACTATCGTCTCAGCAACCGGCGCGACAAGGCGATCCACTATCTTTTGAAAGCCGGTCACGCAGCGCGCGCGGTCTTCGCCAACGAAGAGGCGTTGCAGTACTACAGGTGGGCGCTCGAAGCGCTGGCGGGGGACGCCCATGACCCGCGCAGCTGGGAGACGCACGCAGCGATTGCTGATGTAGAAGCCACACTTGGTCATTACGACAAAGCGCTGGAGCATCTTGCACAGATCCTCGCAACGCCCGACGTTCCGCCGGATGTGGCGCAGCACGTCTACCATCGGCGCGGCGCCGTGCTCGAAAAGCAGGGGATGTACGCTGCGGCACTGGAGGCGCTGGAGCAGGCAATGCACATTGTGCGCACGCATCCGACCGAAGTTGCGCCGCTGGCGGCGGCGCACATTAACGCAGATATTGCCCTGGTGCGGCGAAGGCGCGGTGAATACGATCTGGCGCTGGCGGCGTGTGAAGAAGGATTGGCGGCGTTGCGTCCCGATGCTCAAACTGTGGAAGACGAGCAGATCGAAGCCCGCTTGCACGCCGAGAGCGGTTCGGTGCTGACCCTGCGCGGTGAGTATGCCCGCGCACGTGAGTTCTTTGAACGGAGCCTTCGGGTGCGCGAGTCGATCGATGATCTGCCGGGCATGATCGCTTCGCACAACAATATCGGCTACCTCTGGCAGTTGCAGAGCGATCACGAACGCGCACTCGAACATTACCGCGTGGCTGAAACGCTGGCGCGCAAGATCGGGTTGCAGTACGCGATTGTCTACGCTCTGGGCAATATCGCCTACTCCCTTACCATTCTCGGTCAGTACGCCGACGCCGAAGCCTGCTGCGAAGAAGCGCTGGAACTGTCGCGCCGGTTGCACGCACAGTTGACGACGGCACAGTTGCTCAACACCCTCGGCATTATTCACTACCGTCGCGGCGACTATGAGCGTGCGCGGATGGCGTTCGAGGAGGCGCTGCAATCGCACCATACGCTCGGCAGTACCGATCAGGAGGCGAACGCTCTCGTCCATCTGGCGCAGACGTACACCGCACAGGGCGATCCCCGGCAGGCTGCCGAACTTGCCCGTCGTGTGCTGGCGACTGCTGAGGCGCTTCAGGCGCCGTCGCTGCGGATCGAGGCGCTCAACGCGCTGGCGGAAGCGATGATCGGGTATGGCGATCTGGAGGCGGCGGCGGCGTGCGCCGATCAGGCAGTCCAGTTGAGTCGTTCCATCGGCGCCGACGATCTGATGGCGATTGCGCTTCGACTGCGCGGCCAGGCGACCGTTGCCCGCGGGTATTCCTGGCAGGAAGATTTTATCGGCAGCGCAGCACTGTGTGATGCAGTTCGGGATCGCTTCGAGCTGGCGCGCACCTGGCGGGCGCATGGCGCGGCACTGCTCCAGACCGGCAGCCTGGACGAAGGAATTGCGTATCTAAAACGAGCCTATGATACGTTTAGTTTGTCAGGCGCCGATGGAGAAGTGCGCCGGATGCGCAGTATGTACCATGATACGCTCGAACTGTAGCGCATGTTTCGTTCAGAAAGGAGCAATGCCATGTCTCAGTCGGAGGTTGAACGAGTCATTGGGCGGGCAGTGACGGATCCGGAGTTTCGCCAGGCATTGATCGATAACGCGCGCGAGGCATGCAAGGAATACGATCTGACGGAAGAAGAACTCGATGCGCTTGAAAAACTGGACAGCACGAGTCTCCAGGCATTCGCCGTTACGCTCGATCAGCGGTTGTCGAAGCGCGGCGGCACAGGGTTGATGTAGGGGTTATTGCACCGAAGCGGGTAAGCAGAGGCGCTGCCTTCGCTTACCCGCAGCGATGTACCGGGAATAGTCATTGAATGAGTCCGCTTTTCTGGACATACGCCTGATCATACTCCTCGTCGTCACTTTGCCGATGGGCTTTGTCACCCTGCTGCTGACGGTACGCGCCTGGCGCAGCCAGCAGCGGGTCAACGCAGCGCGCAGCTGGGAGAGTGCACCCGGCACGGTGATTGCCGCCCGTGTGGAGCAGGTCAACATCCCCGTGCGGGTGCAAACCTCCACCAGTACCTACCGCCTGGCGACACGCTATGCTCCTGTGGTTGCGTATGCGTATTTCGTCAACGGGACGTATCTTCAGGGGGAACGCCTGCGCCTGGGTCCTCGTGTGCTCTCTTCCGAAGCCGCAGACGCCAGGCGCGAAATAACCCGCTACCCTGTCGGCAGCCCGGTCACGGTCTGGTATGACCCGCAGAACCCGGCGGATGCTGTGCTGGAACGGGGGGGCGGGGCTGTCTGGATCGAGTGGCTGATCTGTGGGCTGATGCTGGCGCTGACTGTGCTGGCGGCAGTCCTGATTTATGGCTAGAAGGCGCTATAATACCGGCGTAAGAGAAAGTGGAACTTTGGTAAAGCCGGTCGCGACCCCGTGTTTTTCTCTTGTTTCACTCACCCTTCACATCCATCCCCCATCACTCTGAACCAGGAACAAGCGGCGTCAGATGCGCGCGGTCGATCAGCACCCCCAGCCGACGCCCATCAGCCGCAGTGAAGGTCGGCGTGTGCACCTCAACTGTCAACGCCGGTCGGTCGCGGATGTCGAGTATGAAGGTGCAGGTGCGCCAGTCGGCGCTCAACGAGATGCTGCGACAGGTCCCGTCAACGCAAATACGCGCAGGGACGGCGTTCCGATCAGGGTGCGGCGCCGCCAGGCGCAGGGTGAGCAGCGCCTGCGTGTTCGTTGCGGCGCTGCCGAGCCGCAGCAATGCACGCCCCGCGCTCCAGCGCGCCTGTGCGCCCTGAAGTTCTTCAGCCGGATAGACGCCGCCAGCATACCCGAAGTCGAGTCCGTCGCCGACATCCAGGGATGATGGCGGATCGCGCCCCAGCACCCGCCACGACCAGTCGGTGACGCGCTGTTCGTCGGCGTAATACCCGGCAAATGCGCGGCGCGCTTCGTCCAGATTTCCGAGTGAACGTTCCAGATCACCGAGACGGGCGCTGGCGATAAAGTACGCCCGGCTCGCGTCCCATGCTGCGCGGTACGCAATGCGCGCCTGCGCAATCTCGCCGCGCGCCAGATGCGCATGTCCCAGGCGCAACCATCCGTCGGGCGTCGCTTTGACGCTCAGTGCGCTCAGGTAGGCGCGCGCTGCGCGATCCGGCGCGCCCAGCGCCATCCATGCGTCACCGATCAGTGCGTGGCTGCCGCGCGCCAGGTTTTCGCCAGCCCACGACCACGGGTAGGCGGTCAGCACTGTCCAGAGGAAGATACAGACCAGCAGTGCGCTGATCGGCAGACGCCGACGATTATAGCAGTTCTCACAGAGGTTGAACCTGGTGGACGAGGTTGAACACTCCCGGAATCGCACTCCCCACAAGGTGACCGAAATGAATTTCGGTCTACACTCAGCTGGCAGCGGGCGCCTCGCGCGACACGGCAGATAGAAATAATGGTCAATGTATCTGAGAAATGCTGTAAAACAGGCGATGCGCTGCGTCAGTGTGGTGAACGTCCATGCCGCGTATGGGATGAGGGTTGGAAAGAGGAAGTGTCGGTAGCGCGCTTCGCCGTGGGTGAGCAGCATCGTCGCAATCGCGTAGCCGATCCAGAGCAGGCAGAGCGCAGCCGGGGCGACCGGCAAACGACAGGATTGGTCGAACTGCTGATTGGATACCGTGTTGCGTATGCGCACTGCATGTACCAGAGCGATGATCGCGCCGGTGGCGATCAGGAGATACAGCAGATCGTCGAAGATCAGGGCGGCGACGAACAGCGGCAGATCAACGTCGGCAACGTAATGTTCCATCAGGAAGCGATCCTGGATCGGTTTGACGCGCGCCAGAAAGACCCAGTTGGGCCAGAGTTTCCGCACCAGAATCGCCGGGTCTTCACGCAGACGCTCCAATCCGCGCGCAGTCGCATAGTTCGACCGCTCGACCGGGTTGCTGATGCCTTCGAGTATCCGATGGATTGTGTCGCGGTCTTCGTGTGGTTCGTTGAAGACCCACAGGTTGTACGATAGCCCGGTTTCGATCAGGATGAACCCGCCGTATGCCTGGTAATTGCGGATCGTCCAGGGTGCGATGACCATTCCGGCGCTCAACAGAAAGGAGGTCGCGGTCAGCAGTGGCGCCGTCAACCGGCGTGTGCTGGCGGATGGATTCTGCCGCACTACCTGGAATGCCAGCCAGCATGCTGCGATAGGGAGAAACAGAAGCGCCAGCGACCGGGTCAGCGCGGCGAGACCCAGTGCCGCTCCCGCTGCGGTGACCAGCAACTGACGTTGCGACGCTGGTTGGTGATCCGTGGCGCGAAGGAGCATCAGCATTCCGACCTGAAACAGCACAGTGAAGAGCGTCTCAGACATGTACAGACTGGCAAATGTGGCGTTCGTCCAGAGGACGGCGGCGATCAGTGCCGCCAGCAATGCGGATCGCTGGTGATCTGCCAGTCGCATGGTCAGCGCATACGTGAGGTACACACTCACGACGCTGAGCAGGATGTTGGGCAGTGCTGCCAGGTGCAACGCACGTGTAGCGTAGGGCCAGCCATCGTCGCCTGCAAGCCGCCAGGAGGCTGCCAGGAACAGCGGGTAGAGGGGAGCGCGCAACCAGTGGTACTGCTCATAGAACGACCATCCGCGCCCTTCCAGCAGGTCGCGCGCAACCGTGATGTATTCAACCTCGTCGTTGGCTGGTTCGTGAAGCGGTTGACTCCAGAGGAGAAGACGTAACCCCAGCGCGAATGCGAGGATGATCACCAGGAAGATACGCGCCTGTGATCGATGTGTCATTGAACCGGAACCTCAATCGTGCTGTCAGGGCGCATACACGACCCTTGCTTCATCGATGGCGACCCCAAGCGGACGATTGTCGGGACTCGCCCGGTCGATGCTGCGGGGTCGGTAGGTGGTGCTCTGAATACTGACCAGTATCTGTTCATCGTCGGTAACGCCGGGTGGTAGCGGTAATTGTACGGTGTGCCAGCCGCGTGGAACGGTCATACGCATGGCGTCGATGCCATCGATCCGGATCGTGATCTCCGGCGATGGCGCGCCGGGCAACCGGTCGCCGCCGATGCGCAGTGTGAGAATGCCGCCGGAACGCGCTGCCATCAGCATCCCGGCGTCGTCGGTCGTCCAGCGGAAGCCGTCTTCCGGCGGATGAAACCCGCGCACATACCCCAGGTCGAGGTTGCCGACATCCAGGTACTCCTGCGGCGGTGCGATGGGGCGAAAAACGTTCCATGCCCAGCGTTGCAGGTCTTCGAGCGATGCCGTCTCGTAGCGCAGGTCTCGCCGGGCGGCGCGCTGGTTGCCATTGAGACGATGGACAGCGCCACGCAAAAGGTGGGCATACGGATGATCGGGGATAGCGGTCAACGCTGCGTTCAGGTATTCGAGCGCGGCAGTGGCGTCGCCGTTCAACAGAGCGACGCGCGCGAGGGCGACGCGCGCCAGAGCAGAGCGCGGATCGAGGTGCAGCGCCGTTTCTGCGGCAGTGCGCGCGGTAACGAGATCACCGTCTGTAAGCGCGCGTTCCGCCTGCCAGAGATGGGCGTGCTTTTGCGCCAGCATGATCGCTTCCGCCGGGTACGGACGATGCGCGAGCATGAGGGCGATCAGACCTGCGCATGTGAGTGCGGCAGCGCTCAGCGCCGGTATCCGGCGCATCGTCGGCAGCCGCCACGCGCTCAGGCGAGCGATCACCCACGCGGCATAAGGGATAAGCGCCGGGTAGAGGGGGAGCCGGTAGCGTGCCTCGACGTGGTAGATAAGGGTAGTCAGCATCACGTAGAGCGTCCACGGCGCGGCAATCATGAGCGTCCAGCGACGCGCCGGCGCGAGCCAGAGACCGGCAGCGCCGCCGAGGAGCACGATCATCCAGAGGCCATCGCCAAGGATCAGTCGTAGCCACACCTGAAGCGGCGGAACCCATATTGCCGGACGATTGCGCATATCGTCGAAAAACTGGAGTGCAGGAAAAAGTCGCGCCTCACGCCACACTTTCGCCGCGATGTGATCGGGATGGGCGAGGATCACCGCGATGCCGCGTTCGGTTGCCAGGCGTTGACGCGCAGCCATATCGTCGCCAAGCACATAGAGTTGACGCTTGACCGCCTCTCGTCCGGCTGGATCGTTGTCGAGCCACAGATTCTCCGCTCCGGTCGTGTCGATGATGATCAGGGCATGATAGGTCAGGTAGTTCCGTATCGTCCACGGTGCGATGACCAGGATGGCGGCGAGAACGAACGTCGCTGCGGTGCGTTTGCCCGTGTTGAGCAGCAGCCAGATCGCTCCCAGCGCCAGCAGCGGCAGAGCGACAGACCGGATCAGCGCCAGTGCGCCCAGACAGACGCCAGCAAAGGCAGGTTGCCATCGTGATCGGGACGTGATCCGCGCCAGCAACCAGAAGATGATCGTTGCCACAAACAGAAAGAGGGTTTCGGTCAACAGTTCGGTAGCGGTGAACGCCAGCGTGTAGTTCAGCGCCATCAACAAGCCGGCAACCAGCGCCACGCGGCGGTTGCTGAACACCTGGAGAGTCAGAAGGTAGAGCGGGATCACCGTCAGCGCACTGATAATCGCCTGCACCAGGCGCAGGTTCTGGATCAGCAGATCGAACACAACGATGCACGCTGCCAGAAAGATGGCGTAGAGGGGCGGACGCATCAGGCGCAGTTCGACATACTGCCGCGTGCGTAGCAACGTCAGCGCCTGATTCAGATACTCCTGCTCATCGCCGCCCAACGGGTACAGTTCGTGCCAGCGCCACACCAGCAACCGTAGCGCCAGCGCCAGACCGGTCAGCCCGATCAGCGCCAGGACGTGCGCCTGGTTCGAGGAGAATGCCGCTGTGATACGTCTGAGATGCGCCATAATTTATCGCAGTTCTCACAGAGGTTGAACCTGTCGGACAAGGTTGAACATTCCTCGCGCGGGCTGAAGCCCTCCCTGAGCGCATGGAAGCCCCTGCGGGGCTGGCGTATCCGCCACCTTACCCTATGCCGGGGGCGCCGGGTTGATCCAGCCCGCAGGGCTTGCCCGACCTCAGATAGGGCTTCAGCCCGCTGAGGCGCACGACGATGGGACGCGCCAGCCAGGCAAGGGGCAACGTATCTGAGAACTGCTATAATCCGGTATGCGCCTCATGCCGTCGAGCTGATGGAGATTGAGAACTTATAGCAGCTCTCATAGAGATTGAACCAACTGGACAGGGTTGAACACTCCCAGAATCGCGCTCCCCACGCGATGACCGAAATATAGCAGTTCCCATAGAGGTTGAACCAGTTGGACAGGGTTGAACGCTCCCAGAATCGCACTCCCGACACGGTGACCGAAATGAATTTCGGTCTACGCTTTGCCGAAAACGGGGCGTCTCGCGTGACACAGCAGACCTGGACGACGGTCAATGTATCTGAGAACTGCTGTAAATTTCGGTCTACACTCCGCTGGACGTGGGCATCTCGCGCAACACGGCAGACCCGGACAAGGGTCAACGTATCTGAGAAATCACGTAATCGATATGAACTGTGTTTCCAGCGCCCAGTCCTCAGTCCTCACTTCTCACTTCTCAGTCCTCAGTCCTCAGTTCTCAGTTCTCGGTTCTTGGTTCTCGGTTCTTGGTTCTCAGTTCTTGGTTCTCAGTTCTCGGTTCTCAGTTCTCGGTTCTCAGTTCTCAGTTCTCAGTTCTCAGTTCTCAACGATCACAACCCGATCAAGGCGCACCATCAACCGATGCACCTGTCCCACAGCCGATTCTCCCTGCTGACTCAGGTACCGCGCCGCATCGGGAACGAAGGTGGGACCGCGTAGTTCGATGACGACATCGGCGCCTTCCGGCATTGGCGGGAGTACGACCTCGAAGATACCGCCATCCTCGCCATCCAGCGGGAATGTGCCGATGATATGCCCATCAAGCAGGACGCGCACCGGTGGAATGGGGCGCAGATCGGGGGACCATCCGCGCCCATCGACGATGAACAGGAGGCGCTGCGGGTGAGCGCGCCCGGCACGCAGGAAGCGCAGGCGCGCCCCATCGGTGCACCAGCGGTAGGTTGTGCGGGTCGCCGCATCGCCTTCGCCAGGGTAGCATCCACGAATATACCCCAGATCGAGGTTGCCGCCCAGATCGATGGTGCGGGTTGGCGCGGGACGCAGCCACTCCCATGCCCACTCAACCGGGTTGGCAGCATCGACATAACGTGGTGTAAAAGCAGCGCGCGCGCCAGATTCATCACCGATGCTGCGCAACAGATCGCCGCGCAGGACACTCCCCGGCACGTCGCCTGTGGCAGCAAGAACATCGGGTGGCGGGATCAACGCCAGCGCCTCGTGGTATCGCCCCTGATGGGCGGCGATCAGTGCAGCGCCCAACCGAGTGGTGTCGCGTCCAGGCGTGCCGTTGTGCAGGATCGTTTCGGCAGCGGCGATATTGCCGGTTTGCAGCGCCGCCAGGAAGCGCGCATCGTCCAGGGCGCGCGGGCGTGCCTCAATTGCGATGCCGGTGATCGCCAGGCTCGACGGGTACGGTCCGAGATACGACGCCCACTGTGAGTCGCTGCCGTGCGGTCGCGGTTCCAGGTAGGCATACGGCGCGGCAGCAACGAGTGTCAGTAATCCGGCAAGCGCACCGCAGGCGATGCCGTAGCGCGTGCGCAGCACATCGTACAGGCAGGCGCGGTTACGCAGCAGCATCGTGATCGTCACCGCCGCCAGAATGAAGAGGAACGGCAGGAGCGGCATGCGGAAGCGGTTGATGGCGAACAGCAGCGGCGCAAGGGCGATATTGAAGATCAGCCACAAACCGATCAGAGCGACCGCGCCGGGCGTCGGTGAGAGGCGACGCACCACCGCCCATCCGATAACGCCAGGCAGAAGAGCGAGCACATACAGCGTATCATCGAGCAGGAACAGCAGCGCCACGTACCAGACCGGCAATCGTCCGGTCGAGAATCCATCGGTCAAACGCTCGGCGCCGGTATAGTTGATGCGGAACAGATCGATGAACTCGACCAGCGACTTGTGGACGAATGCAAGCGGACAATCCAGGATCAGGCACAATCCCTCACGAACCATCGCCGCCTGACGCGCCGCCTGGTCGGGTTGCACACCGGGGTGCGGCAGGCAGGTGTCGGCTGGCGCCGTCACGCGTCGGTTGGGAAACATTGCCAGCACAAAATCGCGCGTGGGAGCGTCTCGTCGTGTGCCATCATGCGCCGACCACGCCCCCAGGAGCAGGTTAAAGGCGCCGCTGGTATCGACCAGAATCAACCCGCCGTAGATCCGCGAGTTGTAGACCGTCCACGGCGCGATGACGAGTGCTGCAATCGACAGAAACAGGAGCGTCTGCAACAGTGCGTGGCGCAGAGCGTGCCGCCCCGTATATGCCAGCCACCCGGCAATCACCGGCAGAAACAGGAGTGTCTGGCTACGTGTCAGCGTGGCAAGCCCGAAGAGCGCGCCAGCAATGATCAAGCCCCGGCGTGGCGGCAGCGTTCGACCAGCCTGATTGGACGGCGGTGTTTCGGACAATGAACGGGCATTGCCGGGACGGACTGCAACCAGCGCCAGGATGCCGCCGGATACCAGCGTGATATACAGTGTCTCGGAGAGGAACAGTTGCGGATATACAGCGAACGGCATGGAGATGCCAGCCAGCGCAGCAGCCAGCGTCGGCGCCGCTCTCAGATCAGGCGGCGCGAGCGTGCGGGCAAGCGCATAGATCAGAACGATGATGACCAGACTCAGCGCGGTTTGGGTGACAATGATCGCTCTGAGGTCATCACCAAAAAAATGGAGATGCGCCGCCAGAAACAAGGGGTAGAGCGGCGCTCGCGTCCACAGATACTCCTGATGCCAGTTGAAACCGCGCCCGTGCGCCAGCCACCAGGCGGCGGACAGATATTCACCCTCATCGGAAACGAGACCCTGGCGCGGCAGAGCATCCCACAATGCAAAGCGGAAGAGCGCGGACACTGCCAGAACCATCAGGAGCGGCAGGTACGCACCGGGGCGCCAGGTTGAACGATGTTGCAACGAACGGATCATAGATGCCGGGATTATACCCGACATGTGACTGTGCGTGTCAGACTGGAAGGTGATCGGTCATTGCCAGCGCGGTGTCGATCACACTTCTCAATTCGTATGACGTGAAAGGTTTTTGCAGAAAACCGCTCAAACCGAGGTGAGCAAACCGTCGACTCGCAATCTCTTCCGGGTAGCCGCTCATCAGAACGATAGGCATATCACTGCAAACCTGTCGCAACTCTCCAACTGTTCGGTCGAGATTGTGATCGGGCGGCAGATCGAGCAGCACACACGCAAGATGTTCACGGTGCTGTCGGGCGAGAATGACTGCCGTCTCGGCATCGTCGGTTGTGAGCGCCGGGTGACTCATCCATTCCAGCATACGCGCTGCAACGGCGCGCGTACTTTCTTCATCATCAACGACCAGAAAGATGCGCGAGCAATTGGTGCGCACGATCGACATCCGCAACGATGGCATGAACGTTTCAACACGGGCAGATGGCGGATGAACCGCCGGTAAAAAGATGGTGACTGTTGTCCCTTCGCCGGGTGTGCTGGTCACACGGATTGCGCCGCGATGCCCACGCACAATGCCAAGGGTAGCTGGCAGACCCAGTCCGCGTCCGATGAATTTTGTCGTGAAGAAGGGATCGAAGATCCGCTCAAGCGTTGCGGCGTCCATTCCGCAACCGTTATCACTCACCGTCAGCACAGCATATGCGCCCTCTTCCAGACCATCGCTACCAATCGCTGTCGCCAGGAGGGCGCGATCAACGGAACGAACGTCGGTAGAGATAACCACCTCGCCAGATCGATCACCGATCGCCTCGGCAGCATTGATCGTCAGGTTGAGGATCACCTGGCGCAATTGCGCTGCGTCGCCTTCCACCAGCGGATCGGCATCGCTCAGGCGATAGACCAGTGCAACGCTCCGGGTGACCGACGCCTGGAGCAGTTCCTTCATCTCTTCGATCAGATCATTAAGGCTGAGCAGAGTCGTCTGCAATAGGTTATGCCCGACATAGGTCTGCATCTGACGGGTGATGACGGCTGCCCGGCGTCCGGCGCTGACAATCGCTTCGACCGAGAGGCGTTCCGGTGCATGAGGATCAAGCGTTGCGAGGGTCAGTTCAGCATTGTTCAGGATAATGGCAAGCAGGTTGTTGAACTCGTGCGCGATGCCCTGCGCCATTACTCCCATGCTTTCGAGTTTCTGGCGATGCTGCATCGCCGCTTCGTGATGCCGGCGTTCGGTTATATCGCGCAAGATCGCAAGGAACGACTCGATATCACCGTTCGGACCGAATTCTGGCACAATGCGCGCCTCGTAAAAACGCAGCCCGAGGGGTGTCGGCGTGCTGAAAGCGATGGTCTGCACGGCGCCGGTCTTCAGCACGGCCTGCAAGCATGCATCCAGCCTGTGCGCAATATCTTCAGGCGCACCGATGTCACGGTACGTTTTTCCGATGACAGAATCGCCGGTCAGTCCGGTCGCCTGCTCGAATGCCGGATTGACATACAGATGGCGTTGCTGAAGATCATAGCGGATAATGAGGTCTGGCGCATTTTCGGCAATAGCCTTGAACTGTCGCTCACTGCGAAGCACATGCTCTTCGGCGCGCTTGCGTTCGGTCACGTCACGTCCAACCACCTGATACCCGATCAGGCGGTTGCCATTGTAGAGGGCGCGGGTGGTCCACCGTTGCCAGCGGATTTCACCGTCCGGCATCAGCGTGCGATGTTCGCTCATGCGCGCAGGCGCTTCCGGCGTGAGCGACGCCAGATGGCGATTGAACAGCGGAACATCGTCGGGATGGATGAACTGTCGCAGGTTGTTGCCAATAATCTCGTCGCGTTTCAGCCCCCAGGAGCGGCTGCCGGCGGGATTGATCAGAGTCACTGTACCATCGGGTTCGGCGCGGCAGATCAGTTCCGTATGATCTTCAACAATCGAGCGATAGCGCGCTTCACTTTCGCGCAACGCGGCATTGACCGCTTCGAGACGCGCCAGCGTTGCGCGGAGGCGCGAGCCGTAATTCCAGAGCATTGCCGCCAGCAGCGAAATGGCGACGATCATCGCTGCCGCGCGGATCGCCGGCGCAAGCGGGTCGGTCGAGACAAACCAGGGGTGCGCCGTTTCACCGATAACGGTCAGCGCAACCGAGACGAGGCTCACAATGGCAATCAGGGGTCCGATGTCCCAGGAGCGGAGGTGTTGCAGCGTCGTTATCAGGATGAGCGGTGGAACGAGCACCGCCACTGGCGTGCTTGCCGGTTCGATCCAGACAGTTACAACTGTGCCGAGCGCGAGCGTGGTTGCGAAGATGATGATTGCCGCATACCGATGCTCACGCAGCGCCAGGTGTCGCGCGAGCGCGAGGAACAGTGCCGCGCATGCGGCAATCACTGCAATTGCGGCGCCTGTCAGATCGCCGCTCACGAGGAAAAGCGTGATATTGACCAGCGCAAGGAGGAATGCAAACACCAGCATGAGGGTGATCAGCGATGCCAGCGAGGGAGTGTCGTGGGACAGGTCGTTCGACCGTTCGGGTTCACTCATGGTTCTCCCCTTTCCAGGGAGAGGCGTCCCTTGTCGGTCCGCATCATTGCGGTGCAATGGTCTCCTGGTGTACAGCATACGCCGTTGGATGCTGGATACGTCCGGCGGCACAAGAACCACTGCCCCGATTACGTGCATCGGGTCGAATGTCAGAGTGCCTCAGCGGTTCGCTGCTGATACGTGCTCTCCGGTGAGGATGAAAGCAGTCATGTCGGGCGATGGTGTATCGCCTTCAGGGAGTCGCCTTCGATTATAGCACGTTTACCCGGTGACGCAACCGGGATTGCTGCCTGAATCGTTCCAGAAAAGGTGTGAGAGACAGGAACGTTATCCTGAGGAGGTGGGTATTGTCGAAATGTGCTCACTGCCCTGGCGATTTTCCAGCGCCTTTTCCATCACAACGCTGGGCCACGAAAGCAGGACGCGCCAGCCTGAAAGACGCCAGATAGCGGTGTAGCCGAGACGTTGATAAAAACGCTGCGCCCCGGTATTCCACGCCAGTACCTGCAACCGCGCACGGGCATAGCCATGCTCACGGATCGTGCATTCCAGGTCGTGCATCAGAATTGCCCCGGCGCCCCGGCTGCGCTCGCTCCCGGTCACCACAACCGTGTGGATCAGTGCGCTGTGCGGGTCGGTATGGCGGTAGACGCCGAACAGCGTGCGCGCAACGGCGCTGAACAATCGCAGTGCCGGGAAAACGCCCAGTGTGCGAAACGCGGTCGCCACAGTGCCATTGGGAGCGCGCTCGAAACGCCCATTGCCGGGAAATTCAATCATGCCCGTTCCGATGACCATGCCGCGTTCGTTGCACAGGACGTAGCGGTGATGCACGGCTTTGTCGTCGTTGGCTTCCAGGGTGAAGCGCAACAGTTCTATCTGTTTCTCGACAGGACCGGTCAGCACGCCTGGCATTTCCGCCTGATACAGTTCGACAATCAGACGGGCCAGATCGGGAATATCCGCTTGCGTTGCAGGACGAACGGTGAATGCCATTGTTTAAGCCTCCGTTACGGATCATCAGTTTCATGATGCCATACATGGCGCAGCGCGTCGAGAGGATTGCCGGTTGCCTTGACGCCATTCTCCGATACCGCTATACTCCCCGCCTGGTTGGACGAGGAGGGAGCATGGTGCGCGTCCTGGTGCATGGTGTGGTGATAGGCGTTCTGACCGGTGCGCTGGCGGTGTGGACCTGGTTTGACAACGAAGTCAACCGTGGGGTTACGTATGAGCCGCCTGCAACGCCAATTGCATGGACAGATGTGCCGCAGATCGGCGTGAATGCGTTCAACCTTCAGTTTGAACCTGATGTGGCGGATGTCACCCGCACCCTCGAACTGGCGCGCGATATGGGTGCGCGTTTTGTGCGTATCCAGATGCCGTGGGACGATGTCGAAATCCACGGCAAGGGGGATTTCGTTGATCGTCGCAATCCGGATCGGGTGCGCAGTTCGTGGGAAAAGTACGATATCATCGTTCAGGAGGCGCAGCGTCTGGGGCTGGAGTTGATCGTCCGCATCGACCGCGCACCGGTGTGGGCGCGCCCCAACGATAATGCCGATCCACGTTTCCAGGCAGGTCTGGCAGAACATGCCAGTTCGACCGGTCCGCCGGAGAACTATGCCGATTATGCCGATTTCGTCGCTGCAGTTGCGGCACGGTACCGCGGGCAGGTTCGATTCATCCAGATCTGGAATGAACCGAACCTGGCGTATGAGTGGAGCTGGCGGACACCTGAGCCGGAGCGTTTTGTCGAACTGTTGCGTATGGCGGCAGGTGCAGCGCGCACTGCCAACCCCGACGTGGTGATCCTGTTTCCCAGCCTCTCGCCAACCGACGGGAAGGAACCACGCATCGCGCCGATGAGCGAACTGGAGTATCTCGACCGTGTGTACCGCGCTGGCGGCGCGCCATACTTCGATATCATGTCGGCGCAGGCGTATGGTCTGGGTCAACCACCCGACGAGAACCGTTATATCCGGTTGCGCTGGCGACCGGATGCGCCTCTTCGCGATCTTGACCGACCGATCGATTCGCGGATCGATGTTTCACGCATTGTGATGCTGCGGGAAGTGATGGAACGTCACGGTGACGGCGCAAAAGCGGTGTGGATCAGCGAATTCGGCTATAACAGCGCCCCAGACCACATCCCGGAACCGGCGCGCAGCACATGGGGTCCGCCCGTCTCCGAGGAAACAAAGGGCGCCTACCTGGTTGGACAACTGGAACGCGCCCGCCGCGAGTGGCCCTGGGTGGGGGTGATGAATATCTGGTTTCTACGCTGGGGTGGCTACCGTGAACCAGACCCCGCCGACCCGACCCCCTACTTTGCGCTGGTTGATCGCGATTTCCGTCCACTGCCCGCTTATGATGCAGTGCGTGCTTACGCTAATAGCGGCTCAATTGTGGGTGTTGGTGCGCATACCTGGGATCACCCGGCAGTCGAGTCCTCCGGCGAAGGGGAGTGGCGTCTGCGTTTTACCGGGCAATCGCTTGCCATTCGTTTCAATGCGCCCGCTGAGGTGACGCTCGATGGCAGGGCGGCGCTGCGCTTCAATCCGTCGAACGATGGCAGTCTGGCGCGAGTTGCGTCGGGGTTAACCGACGGCGTGCATACGTGCACCATTCGGAGCGCCGCTGCGCCGGATTCCTTCGTTGTCGGTCGTGAGCGCCCGCTTCCGTGGGTGTGGACGCTGGTTCCTGCCTTGCTGACAGCAGCGCTGGCATGCGCCGGCGCGCTGATGATGCTGGACATCGGAAGGAGCGTTGCGCGGCGGTGAGGGACTGAATCATCATCATGCCAGGGTTTCTGTTCGATCTCTATCAGCGCACCGTGCGCGCAACGTTTGTGCAGGCGTCCCTTTTCATGGCGCTGTGTCTGGCTGTCTTCTCCACCGGCGGGTTGCCGCTCGCGTTTCGCCTGACAGGTCTGCTCCTGTTCGCAGCGCTGGCGCTGCTGCATCCGGCAGGCGGTCTGGTGTGCGTCGTACTGACAGCGCCCCTCTACCTGATGCCAGCAACGGTCGATATTCCGACGCGAACGCTGTTGCTTCCGCTGCATGAAGTCGCGCTGCTGATCACGACTGCTGCCGTATGCTGGCGCTGGATCGGCGGACACATTCGAGATCGCCGTATGCCCGATGCAGGCGCTGCCCTGCAACGTGTGCGCGCAATGAGCGTTTCCCACGCTCCGGAAGCGTTGCTGGCGCTGGCGGGGATCATCGGCGTGATGCTGGCGGTTCCGGAGGGTCGAGGCGCTGCGCTGCGCGAGTTTCGCTGGTTGATCGTTGAGCCGTTACTGTTCTATGGACTCGTGCGCACAATCAGAATGTCGCGCGAAACCCTGATCGGCGCCCTGGCGCTCAGTGGCGCATTCGTGGCAGTGATCGGCGCATTCCAGTTCGTCGGACTGGACCTGACGCCATTGATCGGCGAGAAACGCGCCTTCAGCGAAAACATTATTGTTGTGGATGGGGTGCGACGGGTAACGTCGGTCTATGGTCATCCCAACAATCTGGGTCTCTATCTGGAACGGGTCTGGCCCCTGGCGGCGGCGATGGCGGCGTGGATATGGCATGCGCGGCGTGTGGACGGGGCAACCGGCGCTCTTCCCGCCGTGTCGGAAAGACGATCAACCGGCGCTGCCCTCTTCTTTGCCGTCTGTGCGCTGCTGTCGCTGACAGGGGTTGTGGTTTCCTTTTCGCGTGGTGCGTGGCTGGCGAGCGTGGTTGCGGCGGTTGTGTTGGGAGCAGGCTGGCTGCTGCACCGGTCACTGCATCGACAGGCGGTGCGCTGGTCGGCGCTGGCGTTCATCGGAGCGCTGATCGTGGGAATGACCGGACTGGCGCTGACGCTGCGCGGCGGTCCTGGCGGCGGAAGCGTCGATGCGCGTCTGCTTCTCTGGCGTGAGGCGCTGGTCTATCTCCGGCAGAATCCGCTCGGGTTGGGAATCGACCAGTTTTACTATTACCACAATCCGGCATTCGGGCGGAGTGCAATCGATCCATCGCTGGTCGGCACGAGCGAGGAATTTGCTGCGCATCCTCACAATCTGCTGCTTGATGCCTGGGTGAA
>Ga0209227_1000515_pt1 | contig 33669 bp, 31 predicted proteins | sample YNPBryantNP2012_FD_185815 | JGI IMG/M metagenome (GOLD analysis project Ga0209227, IMG submission 185815) | Anoxygenic and chlorotrophic microbial mat microbial communities from Yellowstone National Park, USA - YNP Bryant NP 2012 (SPAdes)... ...
CATCCCCGGTCGCCCACCGAAGCGAGGGCTCCTGCCCTCCGCGTTCTGATAGAATGGCTGAGAGCAAAGTCTTTTTGCCGTCGGTGGACGGCACCTTGAGGCGGGGAGGAAAGATGAAGGGCATGTTATTGGAGAGGGGGTACATGATCCCCACCCTCCAGTTCGGACCGGATGACGTGTTCCTCTACGAGGACTGGGAGGAGAGCCCGGTGGGGCCTTACCGCGCCCTCTTCCACTATTCCCCGGAGGATTTCCGCACGCTGTACGCGGAGCCCGAGGTGGGCATGGAGTTCGTCTCCGGAGTCCATCGTTTCGACCGCAAGGTGGCCTCGCGCATCAGGGCCGCCTGGGAGCCTGGGAAGCTCAGGGTGGAGGTGCGCAGCGAAGAAACCCTATACGAGCTGGAGGTGGAGTTCCGCGAGACTCCCCTCCTCAAGCTGCTGAACCCCCTGGTGTCCATAGCGCCGGCCTTCCTCTCCCTCAACCCCCTTTTCCAGAAAGCCGCGCCTCGGCTGCTGGCACCGCTGCTTGGTACCGATCCCGATCAGCGGCTGGGAGGAGTCACCGAGATGGGGCGCAGCACCGTCTTCAGGATAATGCGAGTTTGGCTGGTCATAGGCGGGAGTTGCAAGCGAGACGGCCGTGATCTGGGCGAACTCACCAAATGCTGCTACCGACACGACATGGGGGATTTCCGGCCGATCTCCCGTCCGATGATGACCAAGCTGGAGCTCTTGATATCCTGACCGCCTCGGCCCGACGGCGACAACGCACCGATTGAATCTGCGCATCTATACCGATATCAACCTCAAGCCGGTTTCACCTTTCCTTCCCCCGATGTGCCGGAGCGGCTCGATGAGCAGCAAAGACCTCAGGCGGAGAGGTCGCGGCGGCGGAAGAGGGCGAGGGAACCGCCCAAGAAAACCGCGGTGAGCGCCAGCAACACCAGGACATGCGAGCCTTTCAGGCCGTTGGCCAGGGGGTCATTGCCGCCGTAGTAATACACCGGGGACAGGCGGCGCCACGGCTTCAGGCCTTCCACCACCAGGGCCAGGGAATTGAGGACATAGGCGCCCAAGCCCAGGGCCGCGGTGATGCCGACGGCCAGCCCTCTGGAGCCGGTGGCCGCCCCCAACAGCAGGGCCAGGGCTCCGAAGGCCAGGGCCAGCAGCAGCAGGGAGAAGGTGGCTTCGGCCAGCTTGAGGAAGTCCAGATCCATCCCCACCGCCAAAGCCGAGAGGGCGGTCACCGCGTAGATCACCAGAGCCTCCAGCGCCACCGCTGCCGCCAGCGTGGCGTATTTCTCCAGGAGCAGGCGCCCACGCGTAAGCGGCGCGGAGAGCAGCAGGTCCAGGGTCCCTCTACCCTCCTCGCCCGCCAAAGCGTCGCTGCCAATGCTTATGGCCAATATGGTCAGGAGGATGGGGAACATCAGGAAGTAGAACTGGCTGTTGAGGTAGCCCACCGGCGAACTGATGTCGGTGGTGCCGGTGAAAGCCACTAGCGCATCCGGAGCCGATTCCATGTATTCCTGGATACTCTTATTATCCTTCATGGACGGATAGAAAGCGATCTGCATGAGGATGAAGAGGAGCAGCCCCACCGCCCACCAGGCCAGGGAGACGCGGCGGTCCCTCAATCCCTTCAGGAACACGCTACTCAGCATCGCTCCCGCCCCTCTCGTAATAGCGGAGGAAGACCTCCTCCAGGGAAGGCTCGTGGCTGACGATGTTCACGACCTCGAAGCGGGCCAGCGCCTTGATCAGGAGATCCATGCTTCCCCGCACCGTGCAGTGGACCACCACTTCATCCGCATGAAGGTCCACGACCCCCGGAACGCCCCGCAACGCATCCGGCGGGGGAGGAGAGGCGAAATGTACCTCCAGGCGGCGCAGGGCCCGCTTTTTGAGGGACGCCACTTCCACCAGGTCCACCAGGCGTCCCTCGCAGATGATCCCCACCCGGTCGCACAGCCGTTCCACCTCAGGCAGGTTGTGCGAGGAAACGAAGACGGTGCGGCCCTCCGCCCGGCAGGATGCGATGATGCGGTAGAACTCCTGCTGCACCAGGGGATCGAGTCCTGCGGTGGGCTCGTCCAGGATGAGCAGCTCCGGTTGGTGCATGAGGGCCTGTATCAGTCCTATCTTCTGCTTGTTGCCGCGGGAGATGGATCGTATGGGAGCGGAGAGCTCGCCGTCCAGCCGCTCTGCCAGCTCCTCCACATAGGACCAACTGACCCCGCCTCGCAGGTTGGCGAAAAAGCGCAGGAGGTCGGCGCCGCTCATCTTCTCGTAGAGGGCCAGCTCACCGGGGAGGTGGCCGCAGCGCCGGCGCACCTGAAGGCTGTCCCGCCGGCTGTCCAGACCGAACAGGTAGGCGCGCCCCCGAGTGGGGCGGATTAAGTCGAGCAGGAGGCGGATGGTGGTGGTCTTGCCCGCTCCGTTGGGGCCGAGGAAGCCGAAGACCTCTCCCTCCCTCACCTCGATGTCGAGGTCGACGACCCCGCGGCTCTTCCCGTAATACTTGGTGAGCCCCTCGGTGACGATCACCGCAGAAGACAACCTTCCACCCCTTCCGCCTCCCGCTCTTTCCGGATGGATGGAATGATAACATCCCCGCGGTTATATTGATATAATCCATCCCGTAGATACAGCGGAAGAGCGGGGCGTAGCGCAGGTTGGTCAGCGCGCCGGCTTTGGGAGCCGGAGGTCGGAGGTTCGAATCCTCTCGCCCCGACCAGAACTGCCCCCTATGCCCGTCGCATGTTCTGCCTGCCCGGACGGAGGGTTGTGGTATTATACGGATGAGCGAGCGGGAGTAGCTCAGTTGGTAGAGCGAAAGCCTTCCAAGCTTTAGGTCGCGGGTTCGAGGCCCGTCTCCCGCTCCAATTTTCTACTGAGCCCCTCGGTGATACCCTGGCGGGCGGAACGCCGCAGGTTCGGCGGTGCTTCCCGCCGTGGAAGCAAGCATACCGACCCCTCAGGATGTTTCTTCCGAGCCGCGGTCGGCCAGCATCTCCGCCTCGAGGACGGCCCGCAGGGCGGCCAGGGCCCGCCCGCGGTGGCTGAGGGCATCCTTCTGCCCCGGCTCCAGCTCGGCGAAGGTGCTCTGGTAACCCTCGGGGATGAAGACGGGATCGTAGCCGAAGCCGCCTTCGCCCCGCGGCTCCTCGGCGATGGTGCCCTCGCAGGTCCCCTCGGCCTCCAGGCAGCGGCCGCCGGGGAAACAGAGGGCCACCCGGCAGACGAAACGGGCCGTCCTCCTCTCCGAGGGAATTTCCTCCAGCTCCCGGAGAAGGCGCCGGACGTTCTCGCGGTCGTTTCCATGACCGCCGGCATAACGGGCACTGCGTACCCCCGGGGCTCCCCCCAGCGCATCCACCTCCAGGCCGGAATCGTCCGCCAGCGCAGGTTTCCCCGTGTGCTCCGCCAGGGCCCTCGCCTTGATCAGGGCGTTCTCCCGGAAGGAGGAACCGGTCTCCTCCGTTTCGGGGACATCGGGGAAATCAAGCGCGGTCAGCCAGCGCACCGGCAGCCCGCCCAGGATGCGCTCGATCTCGGCCACCTTGCCGGGGTTGCGGCTGGCGATGACCACCTCGAGCGACCGGTTCTTGTCCGCCGCGCTCATCCCAGACATCGGTTATCCGACCTACTGCAGCGCTCTCCGCTGGAGGGTGATGAGCTCCTGGATGCCCTTACCGGCCAGGTCCAGCAGCGCGTTCAGCTCTTCGCGGGTGAAGGGGGTCTTCTCCGCCGTCCCCTGGACCTCGATGATGCGCCCGCTGCCGGTCATGACCACGTTCATATCCACCTCGGCGCCGGAATCCTCAGCGAAGTCCAGGTCCAGCAAGGGGACTCCGTCCACGATGCCCACGCTGACCGCGGCCACGAAATCGGATAAGGGCATCTCCGGCAGCCGCTTCTGGTCTACCAGGCGGCGGAAAGCGTCGTAGAGGGCGATGAAGGACCCGGTGATGGAGGCGGTGCGCGTCCCCCCATCCGCCTGGATGACGTCGCAGTCTATCCAGATGGTCTGCTCACCCAGCATCTCCAGGTCGCTGACCGCCCGCAGGGATCTTCCGATGAGGCGCTGGATCTCCAGGGTGCGCCCCCCCTGCCTTCCCTGGATGGCCTCGCGCAGGGTACGCTCGGGCGTGGCTCGCGGCAGCATGGAATACTCCGCGGTTATCCAGCCCTTGCCCTTGCCCTGCAGCCAGCGGGGGACCCTGTTCTCCACGGTGGCGGTGCAGACCACCCGGGTGGCTCCCATCTCGATGAGCACCGAGCCCTCGGCGTGCGCGATGTAGTCCCGCCTGATGACCGTCTCCCTCAGCTGGTCCGGCGCTCGCCCGTCCTTCCTCTGCATATCCACCTCATTCGTTCAGGGAAAGCCGCATGTCTTGCAGGGCCGCCTCCACCGGGCCTCCGTATTCCATTCGCGCCTCCTCTACTATAACCTCCCGGTCGAAGGTGGGCCAGATGTGCGCCAGGAGCAGTTCTTTCACCTCCGCCCGGCGGGCTGCTTCTCCCGCCTGGCGGGAGGTCAGATGGCCCACGGAGGCCTCCCTCTCGAAGGCATGGGGCATGGTGGCCTCGCAGAGGAAGAGGTCGGCCCCGCGGGCCGCTTCCGCCAACCCGGCATGGTAAGCGGTGTCACCGGAATAGGCGACGCTCCATCCGCTCCCTTCCACCCGGCAGTGGTAGGCCTCCACGTTGTGCCGCGCGGCCTGGAAGAGCAGGCGCATCCCTCCCACCTCCGCCTCTTGCCCGGGAGAGAGCTCCCGGTGGTCGAAAACCCGGGAGAGGAATGAGCGCGAGTCCTCTCCCAGCAGGCGCCCCAGCACCTCCAGGGCTCCCCGCGGCGCATACAGGGGCAGGCCCCAAGGCCGCTCGGGGTGGAAACGCAGGGCGTAGAAAAGGGGGTAGAGATCGGCGAAGTGGTCCACGTGTAGGTGGGAAAGGACCACGGCGCCCAGTCGGGTGAAATCAAGATACTTTCCCAAGAAGGACATGCAGCCGCTGCCGAAGTCGAGGACCAGGGCGGTATCGCCCTCCTGGAGAAGGTAGCCGTTGCAAGCCTCCCCGGGTCGCGGGTAGGTGGCGGAGGCTCCGAGGACGGTCAGACGCAACCCGCCTCACCCCGCCCGCCGAGCGGGTCTTCCCCATCCGGTCGAGGAGCGGGCCGGGTCGCGGCGGCCTATCAGGCGGCGGTCTTCCCTCATCCCAGAACCACCCGCTCCACCTCCCTCAACTCCGGGCCCAAGAAGATTCGTCCCAGCCTCCGTGCCTGTTCCGCGTCCCCGGTGAAGAGGAAGCGGTAATGGGAAGTAGAAGAGGAAGCCCTCAGGTGGTCGCGCCGCCTTAGCTTCTCCTCCACCTCGCGGGCAACCTCCTCCGCCGAGTTGATAATGGTCACGCCCTCGCCGGCCACCCGGGCGATGAGCGGCTGCAGCAGGGGGTAGTGGGTGCAGCCGAGGATGAGGGTGTCGATGCCCCTCCTCAGGAGGGGCTTCAGGTAGTCCCGCACCTCCGCCTCCACCCGCGGACCTTCCACCTCCCCTTGCTCCACCCGGTCGACCAGAGTGGGGCAGGCGCGGGAGAACACGTGGGCCCCCGCGTCCAGGGCGAGGATGGCCCTCCGGTACGCCCGGCTGCGCACGGTGATCTCGGTCCCGATGACGCCGATGCGGCGGTTGTCGGTGGCCATCACCGCCCCCCTCGCTCCCGGCTCGATGACCCCGATCACCGGCACCCGGCAGGCCCTCTGCACGTCGAGCAGGGCCGCGGCGGATGCGGAGTTGCAGGCGATGACGATGAGCTTGACGCCCAATCTTTCCAGGTAGGAGGCGATCTGCAGGGCGAAGTGCCTCACCTCCTCGCGGCTCCTGGGGCCGAAGGGCCCCCGGGCGTTGTCCCCCAGGTAGATGACCGACTCTCCGGGGAGCCGGTCGATGACCTTGCGCATCACCGTGAAGCCCCCCATCCCCGAGTCGAAGATGCCGATGGGCCGCTCGTTCATTGGGCTAATTTATTGCAGCGGACCGGATAGCGTCAAGCCAAACGCGCCATTCGACAGAAAGGCGAACCATAAGGAGAAAATACCCCTCGCCAACCCCTTACCGCGATATCAATCAAACTTTGCCACCCGATGCATCAAAGCTGGCACTCTTTAAGCATGCAGGAGGCGGGGGCCTTTTATAGAGGCCACGGACCGGCCCCTTCCTCTCACCGATCCCGAGGCAACGACAGATAGAAAGTCGTGCCCTGGTCGGGCTCGCTCTCCACCCAGACACGTCCTCCCCAACTCTCCACCGCTCTCTTCACTATAGCCAACCCCAAACCGTGCCCGGGTATCCCCTGCGTATTCGCTCCCCGTTCAAGCGGAGCGAACAACCTCTCCAGGTCTTCCCGATGGATGCCCAAGCCGTTATCCCTCACGAACAGGGCTTCCTCCGCCGGCGATTTCATAATGCCTATCTCCATCACCAAAGCCCTCCGGGGATGCCTGAACTTGGAAGCATTGCCGATGAGGTTCTTAACGGCTTGCCGCATCCGAACGCGGTCGCAGCGAACCTTGCCCATCCTTTCTTTTATCTTAACATCGGCGCCAATCAATTCGCCGTTCTCCCTCATCTCGTCAACCAACCCCTTGATGAGGGTGGTCAGGTCCATTTCCTCCAATTCCGGTTTCTCCCTACCTATGCTCACGTAGGAGAGCATGCCCTCCACAAGCGTGTCCATCTCCCTTAAAGACCTCACCATCGAATCCAGCGCCACGCGACCATTTTCGTCCAGCTTATCCCCGTACATCCGCTGAAAAGTGACTGCCCATCCATATGCGTTTCCCAGCGGTGACTTTAGGTCATGGGAAAGCGTGGAGGCGAACTGGCGGAGGTCGAGGTTGAGCTCTTCCAATTCATCCCGATAACGGACCATCTCGGTGATGTCCTCTCCCGAGCTCAAGGTGCCCACGATATTGCCGTCCTCGCCCCTCAGTAACGAGTTATGCCAGGATATGATCCTCTCCTCGCCCGATGCGATCAGCACCGGTCCTTCCGCGTGCTCCCCCCCAGCTCGTCGCCTTCCATGAGACGGCGGAATATGCCGCGTGCGCCCTCGCGGACCCTTGCCGGAAGAAATCCCTCGAACCAATCCTTCCCGATGATCTCGTCCTCTCGGCGACCGAGGATCTCACAGCCTTTTCGATTTATCAGCGTAACCCGTCCCCTTTCGTCAAGGGCGACAGTCATCACCCCTTCCACCCTGATGTAGTTCTCGAAGCGGTCCCGCTGCTGGCGAAGCTCCCTTTCCGCCCGCTTGCGCTCGGTGATATCCAGGATGACTCCCACGATCCCCGCGGGATCCCCGGCGAGGTCTTGGAAGGTGGATTTGAAGAGGACGACATCGTGCAGGCTGCCGTCCGCATAGCGTACCTGGGACTCGTATTCTTGCCTGCCGGGATTCTGCATGAGCCGGAGATCGGCCTGATGGTATATCTCAGCCAGCTCCGGGGGAGCCACATCGAAGACGGTGCGGCCGATTATATCTTCCCGGCCCAACCCCAGGTACTCCTCGAAGGCCCGGTTGCAGTGGGTGTAGCGGCCCTGACAGTCTTTCACGAACACCGGGTTGGGGATGGCGTCCAGGATCTTCTGGAGGAGGTCGCGCTGGGCGCGCAGCATGTCCTCGCTGCGCTTGTGCCGCAGGGCCATCTCCACCCGGGCGGCCAGCTCCTCGCCGTCGATGGGCTTCGCCACGTAGCCGTCCGCTCTGCCCCGGGAGGCCTCGGCCCTATCGCGGGCGGAAACGCGTGTCTCCGAAAGGAGCAGTACGTGCACCCCAGCGATTTCAGGCATCCTCTTGAGGGCACGGCAGACCTCCGCTCCGCTCCCATCGGGCAGGACCGCGTCCAGCTGCACCAGGTCCGGGCGGAAAAGCGGCGCCTCAGCCAGGCAGCCCCCAGCATCTTCGGCCTCGGCGACCTCGTATCCCTCAAGCCTAAGGGCGGCAGCCATGGCCTTTCTCAAGGATGGGTCGTCCTCCACCACCATCACCCTGGAACGCTCATGCTCCTCCGTCATCCCTCACTCTCAACTTCCTCTGTTGTGCCACAGGAAATGGGTGCCCCCTCCTCCTGCCCGTCCCAGGCCACGTCCGGCCAACGCAACCTCGCTTTTCTCGCTCCACCAAGATTATCTGCCCTCGCGGGATCGCCCTTTATCGGCAGAAAGGGTGAACCTGCCAGCTGCAGGGATGGAAAAGCCGCCCGGAGGCGGCTCGATGATGGTGGAGGCGGGGGGAGTCGAACCCCCGTCCGGAGACCCGACGCGGTGGGCTCTACGAGCGTATCCGCCGTTTCGCTCTCACGACCGCGGCGCCTGGCGGAGGGCTCCGGCGGCCGCCATCCCGCTGCACATTCCCCGGCGTCCGCGCGGGAAGAGGAGCCGGGTCAGCCCGCTGCACGACGCCCATCCCCGGGCCGCGGGCACTCCCGGGGAGGACGGGCCGCGATCAAGCGGCCAGAGCCAATTCGGTGTTGGCGTCTGTTGTTTTCCCGCTTTTTACGAGGCGCGGGGCCTCGGCTCGCTCCCGCCTGCGTCGACCTGTCCCCGTCGAGACCGTTACGCCCCCGTATTAAGTTCTCAAGGATCCGAGCCCTTCTAATGGATATTATACCCCCATCCCGTCCCCGCGGATATATGCCAGGCGCTGGAAACTCGAGGTGACTGCAGGTGATGTTAACTATCTTCGCAATTCATCAAACGAGAGGGCCATCAGGGATCATCTTTTCTCCTTGAGGGCGCGTTCCAGGTCGCGGCGCATGTCGCGCTCCTGCAGCTCGCGGCGCCGGTCCCTCTGCAGCTTGCCGCGGGCCAGGCCCAGCTCCACCTTGATCTTGCCCCGTTCGTTCAGGTAGATGCTCATGGGCACCAGGGTGTATCCCTTCTCCGCCACCTTGCCCCGCAGGCGGGCCAGCTCGCGGCGGTGGGCCAGCAGCTTGCGCTCCCGCAGAGGTTCGTGGTTGAAGGAGGAGCCGTGGGAATAGGGGCTGATGTGCACGCCCACCAACCAGAGCTCATCTCCCTTGAACTGGGCGTAACTGTCGCGCAGGCTCACGCGGCCCTCCCTTATGGATTTGACCTCGCTGCCCAGCAGGGCTATCCCCGCCTCCATGGTCTCCTCGACGTGGAAGTCCCTGCGCGCCTTGCGGTTCTGCGCGAAGGTCCTCACCCTGCCCATCTTCCCGCCCTTTCCGCCTGTTTTCCTGTCAACCCGGGCAAGATGCCGGCCTGATCCCGACCCGCAGGAGATCCCTAGCCCCCTTAGACCCACCCCCGATTCCCGCTGGGACGGCAGCGATCCCATCACCTTCGAGGCTACGACGTCTGCTATATTATAGGATGGCGAGAGGGAGGTATGAAGTTTGGCCCTGATGCGCTTTATCGTCAGCGATCTGCACCTCGGAGACGGTTCGCCCCTCGACGATTTCGACCAGGACGAGAACTTCCGGCGTTTCCTGGAGGAAGCGGGAGAGCGAAGGCGGGCCGAGCTCATCATCAACGGGGACTTCCTGGATTTCGCCAACCTGAAGCTGGAAAAGGAATCGGTCAAGCCCTTCTCGCGCATGGGCAACACCGAAGAGGAGTCCCTGGAGAAACTGGAGATGATCCTGCGCGGCCATCCTCTGGTTTTTAAGGGGCTCCGCTCCTTCCTGGACAAGGGCCACCGGCTGGTGATAATCCCCGGCAACCACGACGTGGACCTCTTCTGGCCCAAGGTGTGGTCGAGGATCGCCGAGGAGCTGGGCAATCCCGACGCCGAGCGGCTCCACTTCGAGTTCAGCGGCGTTTACCGGGTGGGGGGGCTGTACGTGGAACACGGAAACCAGTACTTCGCCGACAGCCTCTTCGCCAATTTCACCCACCCCTTCCTGCGAGACCCCAAGACCGGGAAACTGCGGCTGGAGAGGAGCTGGAGCAACGCCTTCCTGCCCTACTTCGCCGACTCCATGCGCAGAAAGAACCCCTTCATCGACAACGTCAAGCCGGTCCTGCCCATGGTCTTGATGGGGATCCAGGAGGAGAGCTGGGGCTTCCGCCTCAAGCACGCCTACAAGCTGGCCGCCTTCGTGCTGCGGGCCGGGCTTCCCCCCTTCAAGGAGGCCCGCCCGGCCGTGCCCAGGGCCGGAAGGTCACCCGAGGAGGAGCAGGTACGCGGGAGGATCTGGCGCGCCCTTACCCTCATCCCCGGCAGGCGGCGCGGCGTCGATGGAAGGGACCTGGCGACGCTGGAGGAGGAAAACGAGGTCCGGGCCCTGGAGGGCGGCGGAAGCTCCCTCCTGGAGCTCCCGGAGGAAGCGGAGGACCTGGAGGAATACGAGCAGGCTTTCCAGCGCGCCTTCCCCGAGGGCGGGAAGGGAGAGGGGCTGGACCTGGATCCCTTGTCCACGCGGGAGGACGCTCTCTCCCAGCGGGCCCGGGAGCTCCTGCTGTCCCCGGACGGCATCGACGTGGTGACCTTCGGGCACGACCACCGCCTTTATTCCAACCAGTATTCGCCCGTGGTGGGGGGCCGCAAGAACAAGTTCTACGTGAACACCGGGACCTGGATACCCATCCTCATCCTCACCAAGACGCGCAGCAAGCTCACTTGGAAGGACCTGTCCGACCAGCGCCTCTACCAGTGCCTGCTCACCTACGCGGTGGTGAGGAACAGCCGGGGCCACGCCCTGGCGGAGCTGCGCAGGTTCGCTTGAAACGGCTCACCGCTCTACCAGGCTGACCAGCGCCCGATCATCGCCGGCCGCATCTTTCTCTGTGGTGATCACGCGGAAAAGATTGAAGGTTAGTTTCTGGCCCCAATTGGAGGGGGTATAATCTTGGTGAGGCTGTCTGCGCACCCCACGGGTATGAAAGGGGGGAGATGACTTTGCGCCAGAGCGATATCGCTGTTCCAGTCGTCGGGGTAGACCCCACGGGTATGAAAGGGGGGAGATGACTTTGCGCACCTGCGGAAGATGCAGGGTTCCCAGGAGGGTGGCGGCCAAGCACACCTGGAAAGACAACGGGATCATCGAGACCAGGCCCATCGCCCTACGCGGCGTGTGGATGGAGAGGGACCTCCTCCAGGGCATCATCACGCGGATCGAGGAGAGCCTGGGGCTTCCCATAGACCACATCATCATCGACGCCAAGCGCCGTGACGCCCGCCTTTATGTGGACAACATGCTGCACGGTCTGGCGGGACGCCTCGTTCGCCTGCGCACCGTCCGCCGGGCCGCCTACTCCTACATGATCGGGCAGGCGGCCTCAATAGGGTTGGCCCGGGCCCGGGTCCTGGAATACCGGCCGGGGGAATACCTCCTGGGAAAAGCGGTCAACGTCTACCAGGAGGCAGTGTTCGCCGGGGACGTGTGCGGCTGCTTCGAGAGCGTGGAGAGGATTCGGGCCAAAGCCCACCGGGCCACCGTAGGCGACACCTTCATCCTGAAGATAGAGGCGTGGCCCTCCGGGCCGGAGGACCAGCGTTTGCAGCTGGAGAAGACGCCGGAGGTGGAGGCGAGGGTCTCTTTCCGCCGCTGCCCCCGCTGCGGCCTGCCCGAGGAGGTATCCCGGTGGCGGTGGGACTACCCCCAGGGTCTGGTCTTCGACGGGACCACCAGCCAGCGGATCGTCTTCATAGACACGGGGGGCATCAACGCGGTCTTCCGGGAGCTGGCCGCTGAACTGGGGGAGGAGATACCCCGCCTCATCGCCGCGCAGACCCGCGCCTTCTACGAATCCCTTTTCCCGGAAGGCGGACCCGGCAACCGACCCGATCTGGGCCTCCTGGAGGTCAGGGGCTACGGGGTCCCTGAGAAGCTGGAACCGGACGAGGAGGACCTGGCCTCGGGCCTGCGGGTGAGCAACCCCTTCAACCCGCCCATGGTCGCCGGGACGGTGGCCGCCCTCCGCGGTGAGAAGGGGCGCGAACTGGAATGGTCCTCGGAGGGCGGGGTGGTGACGGTCACCCTCCGCTGAAGCATGCCGCCATCCACTGCCACCCGATCAAAGGCCACCTCGTTCATCAGTTAGCGGCAGCTCATCCGGCTTATCCGTTTCTTCCGGAGAAGAAGCGCGTACGCCTCCCTCGCTTCCAGCATGCTCGGTGGGGCGGAAAGAGGGGGGCGTCTTTTCTCCCCCCTCCAGCGGGTACCAACCCGCCGGGCGGTTGGACGCCTCGGAGGTCAGCTCTTCCGCCGCCTCCGAGAAAAGCGCGTTTCCTGCGGCCTCACCGGCCGCCGGGCCACGACTTACCCCTGCGGGCAAAGGGCGGTCTTCCGCCGGAGGCGCCCCAACGCTCCCCCGGTGGGTCCTCATCCACTCCAGCCAGATGGAGAAAGACACCAGCACCACCCCAAAGGACAGGCTGATCACGAAGAAGAGGGTGGTGTTGCCGCTGGGTTTCTTCGCGGCGTACTTCTCCAGGTGATCGGCCTCGCCGGAAGCGGCAGGCTTGGTGTCGTGAATCCACCCCCAGGCCACCGCGGTCAGGATGAAGATCAGGGCCGCGAGGATGAACGCCCGGCTCACCAGGAAGTACTTACTCACCTTGACGCTCTTCCTCCCCCATATCCTAAAGAGATCTACTTTCCGCGCCCCATCCCGTTGACACTCCTCAATGGCGGAAGTGGCGGTAGCCGGTGAACACCAGGGAGACCCCCAGCCGTTCGGCCGCTGAGATGACCTCATCATCCTTGAGGCTCCCCCCCGGCTCGGCGAAACAGGTGACCCCAGCGGCTGCCGCGGCTTCCAGGGCGTCGGGAAAGGGGAAGAAGGCGTCCGATCCCAGCACGCATCCGCCCGCGCCTTCCCCCGCCTTGTGCAGCGCCACCCACACGGCATCGACCCTGCTGAGCTGGCCCGCCCCTATGCCCACGGTGGCCAGGTCGCGCGCCAGCACGATGGCGTTGGAGCGCACGTGCTTGGCCACCTTCCAGGCGAAGAGCAGGTCCCTCCATTCCTCCTCGGTGGGCTGCCGGGTGGTGACCACCCGGAAATCACCGCGACCTTCCCGGCTGCGGTCGTAATCCTGGATAAGGAGGCCGCCCTCCACCCGCTTGAAGTCCATCAACCCCTCCAGGTCCCCGCCGGGAAGGGGAAGGCGCATCACCCGCAGGTCGGATTTGCGGGAGAGTATCTCCAGGGCCTCGGAGGTATACGAGGGGGCGATGACCGCTTCCTGGAAGACGGCGGCGATGCGTTCGGCGCACTCCGCGTCCACCTCTCGGTTGAGGGCCACGATCCCTCCGAAGGAGGAGAGGGGGTCGGAATCGAAAGCCCGCCGGTAGGCCTCAGCCGCCGTCTCCGCCACTGCTGCCCCGCAGGGGGTATTGTGCTTGATGATGGCCGCGGCCGCTTCCTCGAATTCCCGCACCAGGGCCCAGGCCGCATCGAGGTCGAGCATGTTGTTGAAGGAAAGCGCCTTGCCTTGTAGCTGTTCGGCGAAGATGAGGGCTCCAGCCGGCGCCCCCGCCTCGCGGTAGAGGGCGGCGCGCTGATGGGGGTTCTCCCCGTAGCGGAGCTCCCCCTGCTTGAGGAAGCCCAGGGTCAGGGCCTCGGGGAAAACCTTTTCCCCACCGCTCAGGTAGGAGTATATGGCCGCGTCGTAGTCGGAGGTGTGGCGGAAGCCCTCCGCCGCCAGGGCTCGCCTCATCTCCGGGCCCACCTCACCAGCGTTGCGCCGCATCTCCTCCAGCAGGTCCCCGTAGCGGGAAGGGTCGGTCACCACCGTCACCGAGTGGAAGTTCTTGGCCGCGGCGCGGATGAGGGCCACCCCCCCGACGTCGATCTGTTCCACCGCCTCCTCCAGCGTGGTTCCCGCCCTGGCCACCGTCTCCCGGAAGGGATACAGGTTCACCACCACCAGGTCGATGGGCTTGATGCCTTTTTCCTCCAGCTGAGCAAGGTGTTCCGGCCGGGAGCGGTCCGCCAGGATGGCGCCGTGGATGAAGGGGTGCAGCGTTTTGACCCTGCCGTCCAACATCTCCACGAAACCGGTGATATCGGAGATGGGGATGACCTCGATCCCTGCCTCTCTGAGCTGCCGCTCGGTCCCTCCAGTGGAGACGATCTCCACGCCCATCTCCTTCAGGCCCTTGGCCAGCTCGACCACCCCGCTCTTGTCGGAGACCGATATAAGGGCCCTTTTAATCGCCGACATGGACCAGCTACCTCCTCCTCTGCTCGCTCACGGACTGACCTACGACCCCACTCCGCGGATCACGGCCCCGATGATTCCGCCAGGATGCGGACCCGCCTCCCTTCCAGGCGCAGGCGCCCCTGGGCGAAAAGGCGGATGGCCTCCTTGTATATACGGTACTCCACCTGGTGGATTCGCTGATGCAGGGTCTCTTCGTCATCGCCCTCCTCCACCCGCACTGCCTCCTGGAGGATGATGGGCCCGGTATCCAGGCCCTCGTCCACGAAGTGGACGGTCACCCCGGTGACCTTGACCCCGTAGGCAAGGGCGTCCGCCACCCCGTGGGTCCCCGGGAAAGAGGGTAGCAGGGCGGGGTGGATGTTCATGATGCGTTCCCGGAAGGCCTCCACCACCTCCGGCCCCACCAGGAGCATGTAGCCGGCCAGGACCACCAGCTCCACCTCGTTCTCCCTCAGCAGTTCCACCAAGGCCCGGTCATAGTGGCGGCGAGAGGGGAAGTCGCCGGGTTCCAGGTGCACCGCCTTCAGACCGTGCCGGCGGGCGCGCTCCAGGGCGAAAGCGTCGGGGACGTTGCTGATCACCAGGACGATGCGCGCCGGCAGTTCCCCTTTCTCGCAGGCGCAGGCGATGGCCTCCAGGTTGGTGCCGCTGCCGGAGGCCAGCACCGCCATCCTCAAGGGGTCATCCGCCGTGTGCGGCGTCCTCCCCCCGGGCACGGCACCGGGAACAGGTCGAGCTTCCATATCCGTTCATCCCTCCCCGCAAGCGGCTCTCAGCAGACCAGCCTGATGCCGCCGCTCCCCTGCAGGATCTCCCCGATGAAGTAGGGCCGGTAGGCGTTGTTGGCGAAGACCTCCATGGTGGGGCGGAGATCCTCCCGGTCCACCACCAGGATCATGCCGATGCCCATGTTGAAGGTCTTGAACATCTCCACCTGGTCTATCTCTCCCATGGACTGGATTATCTGGAAGATGCTGCGGGTAGGCCAGGAGGTGATGTCCAACACCGCGTCCACGTCGTCCGGGAGGATGCGGGGCAGATTCTCGATGATCCCTCCCCCGGTGATGTGGGCGATCCCTTTTATCCTCACCTTTTCCAGCGCCTTGAGCACTCCCGGCGCGTATATCTCCGTTGGGGTGAGCAGCTCTTCCCCCAGGGAACGACCCAGCCCCCGCAGGTGGTCGTCCAGGTTGAACTGGTTGAGCTCGAAGAAGACCTTGCGGGCCAGGGAATAACCGTTGGAATGGAGCCCGTTGCTAGCCAGGCCCACCAGGACGTCGGAGGGCCTGATGGAGGAGCCGTCGATGATGCGGTCCTTCTCCACCACGCCCACCACACATCCAGCGAGGTCGTACTCGTCCGGCCCCAGCAGCCCGGGGTGCTCGGCCGTCTCCCCGCCCACCAGAGCGCAGCCGGCGCGGCGGCAGCCCCTGGCGATGCCCCGCACTATGGCCGCAGCCCTCTCGGGCACCAACTTGCCCATGCACAGATAATCGAGGAGGAAGAGGGGGCGGGCGCCGCAACATACGATGTCGTCCACCAGCATGGCCACCAGGTCGATCCCCACGGTGTCGTGGACGCCCATCATCTGAGCCAGCTTCACCTTGGTTCCCACTCCGTCCACCGAGGAAACCAGCACCGGTTGGCGGTAGCCCTCGAAGGAGGCATCGAAGAGGGCGGCGAAACCGCCCAGCCCCGAGAGCACCTCCGGCAGATAGGTGGATCGGGCTTCCTCCCGGAAGAGCTCGACCGCCTTCCTCCCCGCCTCGATGTCCACGCCCGCCGCTGCGTAGGTCAGCCCGGAGCACTCCGCGGGGGCTTCCTGCCCGCCCGCCTCACCCGTTTCCGGCCGCAGGGCGCCGTTCTCCCCATTCACCGGGACCTCACCTCGTTCCCGGTCTCCAGACGGCACTTGGAGAGCCCCAGTCCCTCGGGGATGGGAATGGGATAATCGCCGTCAAAGCAGGCCAAGCAGAACTCTTCCCGCTTCCTACCGGTGGAGCGGACCAGGTTCTCGAAGCTCAGGTAATGGAGGGAATCCACCCCCAGGAAATCCCTAATCTCCTCCACGCTCTTGGAGGAGGCGATCAGCTCCGACTGCACCGCGGTGTCTATGCCGTAGAAACAGGGGAACTTGTCCGGGGGCGAGCTGATGCGCAGGTGGATCTCCCGGGCCCCCGAGGCCTTGAGCATCTGGATGATCTCGCGGGTGGTGTTGCCGCGCACGATGGAATCGTCCACCACCACCAGGCGCTTGCCCTGGATGTCCCGGGTGAGCGGGTTGAGCTTGAGGCGCACGCCCAGCCGGCGGATGTCCTGGGTGGGCTGGATGAAGGTCCTGCCCACGTAACGGTTCTTTATCAGCCCCTCCCCGAAGGGGATCCCTGAGGCCTGGGAGAAGCCGATGGCCGCCGGGATACCGGTATCCGGTATGGGCATGACGATGTCCGCATCCGCCGGGGCCTCTTCCGCCAAGGCCATCCCCATATTCTTGCGGGCGTGGTAGAGGTTGGTCCCATAAAGGAAGGAATCAGGGCGGGCGAAGTAGATGAACTCGAAGATGCACAGAGAGGGCTCGCGCTTCTCCACCGCTTGTTGGAATCGCAGGCCATCCCCGTCGATGACCGCCATCTCCCCCGGCTCTATCTCCCTGATGTAGGAGGCGCCTATGATGTCCAGGCCGCAGCTCTCGCTGGAGACGGCGTAGCCGTCCTGGAATGATCCCACGCACAGGGGGCGGACGCCGTTGGGATCGCGCAGACCGATGATGCGGTCCCTGGTCATGATGGCCAGAGAATAGGCCCCCACCAGGCGAGGGGCCACCTCCCGCACCGCCTCCTCGATGTCCGGGGCCTCCGACTGCGCCAGCAGCATCGCTATGACCTCGGTATCGCTGGTGGAACGGAAGCGCATGCCCTTCCCCTCCAGCTCGGCCCGCAGCTCCTCGGTGTTGATGAGGTTCCCGTTGTGGGCCACCACCAAAGAACCCCTCCTCCAGGGGACCTCGATGGGCTGGGCGTTCTCCCAGAAAGGCGAGCCGGTGGTGGAGTAGCGGACGTGGCCCACCGCCAGATGCCCGGTGAGGGAGCTGAGGTCGCCCTCCGAGAAGACCTGGGACACCAGGCCCATGTCCTTCATCAGCATGATGTCTTTCCCGTCGGAAACGGCGATGCCCGCGCTCTCCTGTCCGCGGTGCTGCAGGGCATAGAGGGCGAAATAAGTGAGCTTGGCCACCTCCCCCTGGCGAGTATAGATGGCGAAGACGCCGCACTTCTCGCCTCTCGATCGGACTCCGCTCAACACGCCGTGTCCTTTCTACCTTCTTCGCTCCCCCACGCCCAGGACGGCATCAGGAAAGCATATCTTGCAGTGCGGATTCGCGCACCCGCCGCATCTTTTCGAGGTCCACGTCGACCCAATCGTTGATGACCAGGCGATCGCCGCCGGTCCTGCCGATTACAGTGTAGGGTATGTTCTTCTTCTTCGCCAGGGACTCCATCATCTCCAGCGCATGGTCAGGCACGGTGACCACGAAGCGCGACTGCGACTCGCTGAACAGCCAGACCAGGGGATCGAGGTCGGTGCTCACCTCGATGCGGGCCCCGACATCCCCGGCCAGGCAGCACTCCAGCAGGGCCACCGCCAGCCCTCCCTCCGAGCAGTCATGCGCGGAGAGGATGAGGTCCCTGCGGATTCCCTCGATGCAGGTGGTCTGCACCCTCTTCTCCAGGGCGAGGTCGAGGCGCGGCGGCTCTCCCGCGGTAAGGCCGTGCACCACGAAGAGATATTCGCTCCCGCCCATATCCTCTCCCGTCTCCCCCAGCAGGACCACGTTGAGGCCGGCGTCGGGGAAGGCCAGGGTGCGCCGGTTGTCGATGGTACCGATGAGCCCGACCATACCCACCACCGGAGTGGGATGGATGGCCTCCCCGGAGGTCTCGTTGTAGAAGCTCACGTTGCCGCTGACCACCGGGACCTCCAGGTAGCGGGCGGCATCGGCCATGCCCCTCACCGCCTCGGTGAACTGCCAGAATATCTCGGGCTTCTCGGGGTTGCCGAAGTTCAGACAGTCGGTCATGGCCATGGGGAGGCCCCCGGAGGCGGCGATGTTGCGGGCGCACTCGGCCACGGCGATCTGGGCGCCCCGGTAGGGGTCGAGATGGACGTAGCGCCCGTTCCCGTCGCAGGCCAGGGCGATGGCCCGTCCAGTCTCCTTGATCCGCAGCACCGCCGCGTCGGAACCGGGGTAGATCACCGTGTTCAGCTGGACCATGTGGTCGTACTGCTCCCAGACGAAGCGGCGGCTGCAGAGATTGGGGCTCCCCACCAGCTCCTCCAGGACGCGGTTGTAATCGCGCGGGTGTTGCAGAAAGTCCCAGTCCAGGCGGTGGATTTCGTCCTGCCAGGGAGGCCGAGCCGCCTCCCGCTCATAGACCGGCCCCAGGGAGGCGAGGGAATCGGCCGGCACGTCGAACACCTTCTCCCCGTGCCAGTAGCCCTCCAAGCGGTCGCCCTCCACCACCTCTCCGATGACCGTGGCGTTGAGGCCCCAGCGCCGGCAGACCTCGAGCACCTCCTCCACCTTGTCCGGCTCGGCCACGGCCAACATGCGTTCCTGCGACTCGGAGATCATTATCTCGAAGGGTTCCATGTCCGGCTCCCGCAGGGGAACGCGGTCCACGTGGATACGCATGCCCACGTTGCCGCGGGAGGCCGTTTCCGAGCAGGCGCAGGACAGGCCGGCGGCACCCAGGTCCTGCAGGCCCACCAGCAGGCGGCGGGAACGCAGCTCCAGGCAGGCCTCGATGAGCAACTTCTCGGTGAAGGGGTCCCCCACCTGCACGCTGGGCCGCTTGGAGGCCGAGGTCTCGTCGAACTCCTGGGAGGCGAGGATGGAGGCGCCCCCGATGCCGTCGCGCCCGGTGCGGTTGCCGATGAGGATGACCGCGTTGCCCTCCCCGCTGGCCACGCCGCGGATGAGGTCGGAGGTGCGCATGAGCCCCACGCACATCACGTTGACCAGGGGGTTACCCTCGTAGCAGGGATGGAAGTAGAGGTCGCCGGCCACCGTGGGGATGCCCAGGCAGTTGCCGTAGCCGGCTATCCCCGCGACCACCCCCTTGACCAGGTAACGGGTCCGCGGGTTGCTGGGGTCGCCGAAGCGCAGGGGGTCCAGGCAGGCGATGGGGCGGGCCCCCATGGTGAAGATGTCCCGCACGATCCCGCCGATGCCGGTGGCCGCTCCCTGGTAGGGCTCCACCGCGCTGGGGTGGTTGTGCGACTCCATCTTGAAGGCCACCGCCCAGCCGCCCCCAATATCCACCACTCCGGCGTTCTCCCCCGGTCCCTGGATCACCGCGGGGGAGCGGGTGGGAAGCATCTTCAGCACCCGCTTGGAGCTCTTGTAGGAGCAGTGCTCGCTCCACATCAGAGAATACATCCCCAGCTCCACCCGGTTGGGCTCTCTGCCCAGGATCTTGATGATGCGATGGTATTCCTCGGTGGTCAGGCCCAGTTCCTCGTAGAGTTCCGTCATGTTCCCACCCCCTTTCACGCCCCCGCCGCGGCCAGCACCGACTCCCAGATCACCAGCCCATCGATGCTCCCCAGCATCTCCTCGGAGGCCCTCTCCGGGTGGGGCATCAGGCCGAACACGTTGAACCCCTCGTTGCAGATGCCCGCGATGTTGCGCGCCGAACCGTTGGGGTTTGACGCGGGAGTCACCTCACCCCGAGGGTCGCAGTAGCGCAGGATGACCTGACCGCGACGTTCCATCTCGTCCAGCAGTTCCTCTCCCGCGGTGTAGTTGCCCTCCCCGTGGGCGATGGGGATGCGCAGTACCTGGCCCCTCTCAGCCCGGCCCGTCCAAGGGGTGCGCTCGTTCTCCACCCTGAGATGGACGAAGCGGCAGATGAAGCTCAGGGAGGTGTTGCGCAGCATGGCCCCGGGGAGCAGGCCCGCCTCCAGGAGGATCTGGAAGCCGTTGCAGATGCCTATGACCAGGCCGCCCCCCGCCGCGAAATCCTTGACCGCCTCCATCACTGGAGAGAAGCGGGCGATGGCCCCGCAGCGCAGGTAGTCGCCGTAAGAGAAGCCGCCGGGCAGCACCAGGCAGTCCAGGTCGCCGAGGTCCCTCTCCTGGTGCCACACGTAGCGCACCGGCTGACCCAGCACCTTGTCGATGACATGGTAGCAATCCATCTCGCAGTTGGAGCCCGGAAAGACGATCACGCCGAATCTCATCTTGCCCTCCCGCAGGCCTGCTTCCCTCAGCCGCTCTCGATGCGGTATTCCTCGATGATCGGGTTGGCCAGCAGCCTCTCGCACATCTCGCGCACCCTCTCCTCGCTACCTCCCCGGGTGGTGAGGATGATGTATTTCCCTATGCGGACGTCCTCGACCTCCCCATAGCCCAGGGAATGCAGGGCTCCCAGGGCCGCCTGCCCAGCGGGGTCGAGGACCCCTTCCAGTGGTGATACGAAGATGGAGAATATCCTCTCTTCCGCCTCTGACAACTCAACCCACCTCCATTTTCCTTCCCGGGCGCCGGTCCTTTAACGCCTCCCCGTCAGCGCTGCCGCGTCGGCCCGTCCTGTCGCGGATCACCCCTCATATCTCCAGTCTCTCCAGGCGGCTGAACACCACCTCCAGGTGGCGGAGGGCATGATCCAGGCGGAAGCATCCCTGCAGCTCCTCGCGGGTCAACCGCTCAGACACCTCGGGGTCGCCGGCCAAAAGATCCGCCAGGGGGGTCCCCGTCTCCCAGCAGCGCATGGCGTTGCGCTGGACCAGGGCATAGGCCTTTTCGCGGGTCAACCCCTTCTCCACCAGCGCCAGCAAGACCCTTTCGGAATGGATGAGCCCCCCGGTGCGTTCCAAGTTGGCCAGCATTCTCTGCGGGTACACCCTCATGCCTTTTATTACTTCATGTAACTTTTTCAACATGTAATAAAGGATGGTGGTGGAATCGGGGACGATCACCCGTTCCACCGAGGAGTGGGAGATGTCCCGCTCGTGCCAGAGGTTGACGTCCTCCAGGGCAGCCAGGGCGTTGCCGCGCAGCAGGCGGGCCATGCCGCTGATGCGCTCGCAGATGATGGGATTGCGCTTGTGGGGCATGGCTGAGGACCCCTTCTGGCCCTCGCGGAAGGGCTCTTCCGCCTCCAGGATGTCCGTGCGCTGCAGAGCCCTTATCTCCGTGGCCACCTTCTCGCAAGTAGCCCCGGTCAGGGCCAGGGCGGCCAGATACTCGGCGTGGCGGTCCCTCTGCAAAACCTGGGTGGATACCTCCGCCGGGCGCAGACCCAGGCGGCGGCACACATATTCCTCCACCCGGGGGTCGATGTTCCCGTAGGTCCCCACCGCGCCCGAGAGCTTGCCGCAGCTGATCACCTCGCGGGCCCGCTCCAGGCGCTCCAGGTCCCGCTTCATCTCGAAGGCCCACAGGGCCAGCTTGTGCCCGAAGGTGGTGGGTTCGGCGTGGACGCCGTGGGTGCGGCCGATCATCACCGTGTCCCGGAACTCGAAGGCCCGCTGTTTCAAGGTCCTCGCCAAGGCCCGCGCTTCCTCCAGGATGAGGTCCACCGCATCCCGCATCTGCAGGGCCAATCCGGTGTCCAGGACATCGGAGGAGGTCAGACCGAAATGGATGTAGCGGGATTCCTCTCCCACGTTCTCGGCCAGGTTGGTGAGGAAAGCGATAACGTCGTGGTGGGTGACTTCCTCTATCTCCCGGATACGCCGCGGGTCGAAGGACGCTCTCTCCCTGATGGTCCGCACCGCCTCCGGGGGGACTAGCCCCAGTTCGCTCCAGGCCTCCACCGCCAGCAGCTCTATCTCCAGCCACTTGCCGAACCTGGCCTCGTCACTCCAGATCCTCCCCATCTCCGGGAGGGTGTACCTCTCGATCATCCTCTTACCGCCCTCCGTGTTCATAGCCCGCGACCGAGTGCGGGAGGACCCGATCGGGGATCCGTGCCGCGGGTTCCACCTCAGGCCCCAAGGAGGTAACCCGAGGGAGCAGTCCGGCTATCCCGCCACCGGCCGCCCCTCCGCGGTCGCGCCGCCCCGCGAAGGCACCCGCCTTTGATCGATATTATCACCGCCGCAACGCCACCGGGATGTCGTCACCATTCCCGGTGCGGTCAGCCCTCGGCCAAGGATCTCCGGTATTGCTGGAGTTTCTCAGCCACCCCCGGATACTTGAGGGCCAGAATCGCCGCCGCCAGCAGCCCGGCGTTCTCAGCACCGTCCACCGCCACCGTGGCCACGGGCACGCCCCGGGGCATCTGTACCATTGACAGCAGGGAATCCAGGCCTCCCAGGTCGGGCGTGGAGATGGGCAGGCCGATGACCGGGAGGATGGTGAGCGAGGCGATGACCCCGGGGAGCGCCGCCGCCTTTCCCGCCGCGGCGATGAACACCTCAACGCCCCGCTCCGGCGCCTCCAGGACGAAACGGCGTAGCTTCTCCGGCTGGCGGTGGGCGGAGATAGAATCCTGTAGAAAATCCACCCCCAGGCGAGCGAGCACCTCCCCCGCCGGCTTGACCTTGTCCGCATCCGACCTGGAGCCCATGACTATGGCGACCCTGGGCGTCTCGCTCATCATCATCCCCTTCCCCTCTCAGGATGACTGCCCCTCAACCACCCGCAAGGCGATGTCCCGGCGGAAATAGCGGTCCTGGAAGCTGATGCGCTCCGCGGCCTCGTAGGCCCTCTGGCGGGCCTGCCGGAAATCTTCCCCGAGGGCTGACACGTTGAGCACCCGACCTCCCGCGGTCAGCACCTCTCCCTGGGCCCCTACGGCGGTCCCCGCATGGAAGACGGTGACCCCCGGCACTTCCTCAGCCTCCTCCAACCCACTTATGGTAAAACCCTTGTTGTAATCCCCGGGGTAACCACCGGAGGCGATGACCACGGTAACGCAGGGCCGCCGGTCCCATTCCAGCCGGAGTCCGGCCAGCTCGCCCGAGCACACCGCCAGCATGGCCTGTAGCAGGTCGCCACGCAGCCGCGGCAGCACCGCCTGTGTCTCCGGATCGCCGAAGCGCACGTTGAACTCCAGCACCTTGGGGCCCTCGACGGTGAGGATTATCCCGGCGTAGAGCACCCCGCGGAATCGGATGCCTCTTTTCGACAAGGCGCGGGCTGTGGGCCGCAGGATCTCCTCGACCGCCCTCCGGTAATCGGCCTCATCGAGGACGGGGACGGGTGAATAGGAGCCCATCCCCCCCGTGTTGGGGCCGGTGTCCCCGTCCCCGATGCGCTTGTAGTCCTGGGCGGGGGCAAGGGGAAGGATGTCCTCTCCGTCCACCAGGGTGAGCAGGGAGGCCTCCTGTCCCTCGAGGAATTCCTCGATGAGCACCACCTCACCGGCATTCCCGAACCGCCCCTCCAGCATGCAGGCCCGAAGGGCGGCCTCCGCCTCCTCGAGATCCGCGGCCACCGTTACCCCCTTCCCGGCGGCCAGCCCATCGGCTTTTACCACCACCGGAGCGCCCACCGACCTGAGATACCTGCGGGCCTCCTCGTAATCGGCGAAGATCTCGGCCCGCCCGGTGGGGATGCCCTCCTCCAGCATGAGCCGTTTGGCGAAGGACTTGCTCCCCTCCATGCGCGCCCCCTCGCGGCCCGGCCCGAAGACGCGCAGGCCTGCCTCCTCAAAGCGGTCCACCAGCCCCGCCACCAGCGGGGCCTCCGGACCCACCACGGTGAGGTCCACGCCCTCCCCCAAGGCGAAGTCGAGGAGGGCGGGGATGTCCTCCGCACCTATGTCCACGTTGCGTCCCAGTTTCGCCGTGCCCGCGTTCCCCGGCGCGCAGTAGAGTTCCTCGAGGAGGGGGGACTGCGCCAGCTTCCAAGCCAGCACGTGTTCCCGGCCCCCGCTTCCCACCACCAGGACCTTCATCCGTCACCTCCCGCGACCATCACCGTCTGCCGATCCACCGGGCGCGGAGACATTCTACCAGGAGCATGCGACAGAACCCGACCCTCCCAGGAGCAAGATATGGGGCCCCTACATCCCAAAACGGCGCAAGGACCGATCATGCGCCTATCCCGGGGATCTGGAGATGTACGATTTCGCAGAGTATGAAATGAGATTTCAGCCCCTTGTCTGCAAGGCTTTGTACAGCGGCCTCAGATAAAAGAGTCTTCTGGGCCAGAGGATGGGACCTCAGAGTTCCGCCTGGCGGTAGAGGGAGCGCAGCACGGCGCCCGTCCTGCGTCCCGGGCGGACGAGGGTGAGACCCCTCTTCTCCGGATCGCTTCCGGAGGCGGCGCTCTCGGCGATAAAATCCACCGGACCGTCGAGGAAGCGCACTTCCACCCGGCGGGCCAGGGGATAGCCCGGATCGGGCGTGAGGTTCCTCACCGCCGGGGCCGTCGGCGACCACTCGTCCTCACTGAAAACCATGCTCCTACCTCCCCCGCATCAAGCGGCGCCGCTCACCGCACAGCGCCTTTCCCCTCTGGGACCATAAGCCGATTAGCCCGCCGGGCGGCCCATTGGACAGGAAAGCCGCACTCGTTGAATCCTCACATATATTTCTACGGGCTGAGCCCTTCACCTTCCATGCTCCCGGGAAAAAGTTCTCGCGCGGATGGGCGTCGATCCTTCCGGTGGAGGGGGTCCGCCCTTACCTGAACCCGCCCTTCAACTTCATCGGGACAACATACGGGAGTAAAGGATGCGCGAGCGGGGCCGGAACCTCTCACCCGGCAGAACCTCTCACGCCGAATCCCCACCGGCCGGGACGGCTCGCGGAGAGGATGGCGGAGTGGCCGGGTTCAGAAGGGGAGATCGTCCTGGAAGAGAAAGCGCCCTTGCTGGGGCACCCGGACCTCCCCGTCCACCATGATGGTCTGGGTGCGGTCCGGGCCCACCGAGACTATCTTGATGGGCACGCCCGCCCGCTCCTGGACGAATTCCAGGTAGGCGCGGGCTTCCCGGGGCAGCTCCTCCAGGCGGGTGGCCCCGGTGATGTCGCATCCCCATCCGGGCATCTCCTCGTATAGGGGAACGCACTCCCGGAAGGCCTTCTCCAGGGGAGGGTAATCCTCGAGTTGCTCCCCTCCCAGCCGGTAGGCGACGCAGACCCGTAGCCGGTCGAACTGGGAGAGCACGTCCAGCTTGGTCACGGCCAGGGCGGTCAGCGAGTTCACCTGTACCGCGTAACGCAAAAGCACGAGGTCCAGCCACCCGCAGCGCCTCTTGCGGCCGGTGGTAGTGCCGAATTCCCTTCCCATCTCCTGCATGGCCCAGCCCACCTCGTTGTCCTGCTCGGTGGGAAAGGGCCCCTCCCCCACCCTGGTCAGGTAGGCTTTGGCCACCCCGATGATCTCATCGAGGTCGCGGGGGCCTGCTCCGGTTCCCGTGCACGCCCCCCCGGCGGTGGGGTTGGACGAGGTCACGTAGGGATAGGTCCCGTGGTCCAGATCCAGCAGGGTACCCTGGGCGCCCTCGAAGAGGACGTTGCGGCCCTCCCGCAGGGCTTCCCGCACCAGGCGTGCGGTGTCGGTGATGTAGGGACGCAGGGCCTCGGCCTGCTCCTCCAGCCTCTCCACCTCCCGCCGCACGTCCAGCGGTTCCCCCCCGTAGATGCTCACGATGACCCGGTTCTTCTCCTGGAAGAGCGCCTTCGCCTTGTCCCGCAGGACCTCCGCATCCAGCAAATCCTGCGCCCGCAGACCGACCCGCATGGCCTTGTCCGCGTAACCGGGGCCGATGCCCCGCCGGGTGGTGCCCAGTCCTCCCCCTCCCCGGGCATCGTCGGAGAGGCCGTCGAGGACCTCGTGGCAGGGGAGGATGAGGTGGGCGTTGCAGCTTATGCGCAGGTTGTCGGTGGATATGCCCAGGGAATGCAGGTTCTCCATCTCCTCCAGGATTACCCGCGGGTTCACCACCACCCCGTTGCCCACCACGGAGATTATGTGGGGATAGAGGATGCCCGAAGGGATCAGGTGGAGCTTGAGGACCTGCCCCTCGCAGATGACCGTGTGGCCGGCGTTGTTGCCTCCCTGGTAACGGACCACCATGTGCATTTCGTCGGCCAGCAGGTCGGTGACCTTGCCCTTACCTTCGTCGCCCCACTGGGCTCCCAGCAGCACGATCCCCGGCATATCTACGGACTCTCCCCATCACAGTTACAGGCCCTTTGTCAGGGCCTGCTCCTCCATTGACCGGGAAGATTATACCAGAAAAGGGGGCGTCAATCCGGAGCAGGGTTTACGGGCCGCCACCCTTCCCTGCGTCTTCACCGCGGACCCGTGTTCTTGCTTCGCTCGGGGTCTTTTCTCGGGATCAATTGAGGAAGTCGAGGATGTCCTCCGCCACCCTCTCCGGGAACTGGGCGAAGAAGCCATGACCACCGCCGGGATACTCTATGAGTCGGGCTCCGGAGATGCGGGAGGCGAGGATGCGGGAGTTCTCGGGGGGGATGAGGATGTCAGAGTCTCCGGTGAGTACCAGGGTGGGGCACTTTATCTCCGGGAGGCGTTCGTAACTGCGCCAGCGGGCGATCGCCGCCAGCTGGGCGAAGAAGCAATGGGCGGGCATGGGAGCCCGCAGATAGCGCAGGATGAACTCCTCCATTGCGTCGGGGTTGTCGCGCATGAAGCCCTCCGGGAAGAGCAGGGGTAGAGAAGCCCGGGCCACTTCCTCCGCGCTCACCCCCTCCCGCGGTGCCCCCAGCAACGCGTACACCTCGGGCGAGGCCAGCACCTGCTCTCGGCCCCCGCAGTTGGTGCAACAGAGCACCAGCCGCTCGACCATCTCCGGGTAGTCCAGGGCCAGCTGCTGGGCGATCATACCCCCCATGGACACTCCGAGAACGAAGGCCCGCTGCAGGCCCAGGGCGGAAAGCAGCCCGGCCGCGTCGCGGGCCATGCTGGCTATGCTGTATTCGCCGAAGGGCTTGTCGGAACGTCCCGCCCCGCGGTTGTCGAAGGTCACGGTGAGGAGGCGCTCCCGCAGGAGGGCGAGCATGGCCGGCTCCCACCAGTCCAGGTTGGCCGAGAGCCCCATCACCATGAGCAAAGGCCTGCCCCGCCCCGCCAGCTCGCAGTAGAGCCGGATGCCGTTGACCTCCACCAGGGGCAAGGCCGCCTGCCCTCCCCCTCAGAAGGAGCGGTGACCCAGGAGGCGGTTGAGGCGCTCCTGGTTGTTCACGTTGGTTATGGCCAGGACCTTGTCCCCGGCCTTGAGGGTGGTGTCCGCCCGGGGGATCATCATGGCATCGCCGCGCACCACCGTCACCAGAAGGGTCTCCGGCGGGAGCTCCAGCTCAGCCAGGGCCGTGTCCAGGACCGGGCAGTCAGGGGGTATGGTTATCTCCACCAGGGCGATGTCGCTGGAACGCAGCTTGATCAAGGTGACCACCTCGCCCAGGGTGACCTCCTCCTCCACTATCTTGGCGATGATGTCGGGGGAACTCACCCCCACGTCCACCCCCCAGGAGGGATTGAACAGCCAGTTGTTGAGGGGGTTGTTCACGCGGGCGATGACCTTGGGGACATCGTATTCGAACTTGCTGAGGTAGGAGACCACCAGGTTGTCCTCGTCGTCACCGGTAACCGCGAGCACCAGGTCGGCCTCCTTGACTCCCCCATACTCGAGGACCCAGGGTTCGCAACCGTCCTCTATCACCAGCCGGACACCGGGCAGTTTCTCCTGCAGGAACGCCGCCCGGTCCGGCTCCTTCTCGATGAGAGAGACCTCGTTGCTATCCATGAAGATATGGGCGAGGAATGAACCCACCACCCCGCCGCCTACTATGAGGATCTTCATCTTCCTCACCCCTCAATGCATGAAAAACATCTTCTTGAACTTCTCCGAGCTGGACCTGAGCACCACGGCATGCACGATGTCAAAGCGCTCGAAGGTGGTGCCGGGGGCGGGGATGAAGGCGGTGCCGCCCCTCTCGATGGCGCATATCTTTATCTCTCCGGGCGCCTCGAACTCCCCCACCGTCCGCCCGGCCAGGTTCAGCGGCAGCTCGAATTCCATCAGCTCCACCTCCCCGCTGCCGAAGGTGTCCCGGGCGTGGGACTCCTGCAGGAAGAGCAGGTCGGAGAACTTGGTCACCTCGAAGGCCACCGGCGCCAGAGTGGGGATACCGGAACGCCGGTAGATGTTGGCCCGGCGGGGGTCATAGATGCGCGCCACCACCTTGGGCACGTGGAAGATCTCCTTGGCGATGCGGGCCGCCACGAAGTTGGAGTTGTCCCCGCTGGAAACGGCGATGAAGGCGTCGGCCCGTTCGATCCCCGCCCTGACCATCACGTTGGAGTCGAAGCCGACGCCCTCCACCTTGAGTCCCTTGAAATCCACGTCAAGCAGGTGGAAGGCCCGGGGATCCTTGTCGATGACCGCCACGCTGTGGCCCTGCCGCTCCAGGCGCCGGGCCAGGCGGGATCCCACCCTTCCGCATCCCATGATCACCACGTGCATATTCACCATCCCCCGTTACCTATGATGCGCGCCAACCTCATTCTAACCCACCGTGGGAAGCGCCGTTTTCGGAGTTTGCGGGATTCCTTCCCTTTCCTCCACTCCTGCGGCGCTCTAAAAACCTGACCGCCAGCTTGCGCAGTTCATCGGCCACCAGACAAGCGGGCCAGCAGACCAGCATGAACAGCCACACCTGCCACCCGATGGGCGTGAACTTGAAGAGCCCGGGGAAGGGTGGCACATACATGAACAACATGAGCACGCTTAATTCGGAGAGGATTCCCAGCAGGTAGAAGCGGTTGGTGAGGAAACCCACCCGGAAGATGGTCTCCCGCTCGGCCCGGCAGGCGAACCCGTTGCCGATCTGGGTGGCGACGATCATGGCGAAGCAGGCCGTGGTGGCCAGCATATAGATGTGATTGGCCTCGTAGGGCTCGGGCGTCACCGCCTTCAGCCCCGACAGACCCATGGACAGACTCCAGCCGTTGAGCAAATAGACCAGGAAGAAGGCGGCGAGGCAGATGAGGCCCTCGACCATGCCCAGGTAACCGTAGGCGCGGGCCAGCACCTTCCAGTTGAGCAGGCGCTCCTTCTGGGAGCGGGGTGGCTGGTGCATGATGCCGGGCTCGGGCTTCTCGGTGCCCAGGGCCAAGGCGGGGACCAGGTCGGTCCCCAGATCCACCCCCAGGATCTGCATAACCGTCAGCGGCAGAGGGATCTTGAGGATGACGAAGGCCAGGAAGGGCAGTATCTCCGGGATGTTGCTCGCCAGGATGTAGGTGACGAAGCGTTTGATGTTTGTGTACACCGCCCGCCCTTCCTCGATGGCGTGGACGATGGAGGCGAAGTTGTCGTCGGTGAGGATCATCTCCGCCGCCTCCTTGGCCACGTCGGTACCGGTGACGCCCATGGCCACCCCGATGTCCGCCGCTTTCAGAGCGGGAGCGTCGTTCACCCCGTCCCCGGTCATGGCCACTATCTCCCCCTGGGCCTTGAGGGCCAGGGCCACCCTCATCTTGTGCTCGGGAGAGACGCGGGCGAAGATGACCTCCGGCTGCCGGAGGGCCTCGCCCAGCTCCTCGTCGGACATTGTGTCTATCTCCTCGCCCATCACCACCCGGACGTCCTTCCCGCGCACCAGCCCGATCCGCCGGGCGATGGACTCGGCGGTGACTCCGTAATCCCCGGTGATCATGATCACCCTGATGCCGGCGGTGCGGCACTGTTTGACGGCTTCCTCGACCTCGGGACGAGGCGGGTCCATCATCGCGGCGAGCCCCACGAAGGTGAGGCCCCTTTCCACCTCATCCGCCTCGTAATGCTTCTGCTCCGGGAGCCCCTCGCGCAGGGCGAAGCCGATGACCCGCAGGGCCTGGCGGGCATATACGTCGTTGACCTCGGCGACCCTGCGGCGGTCCTCATCCGTCAACTCCCGCGTCCCCCCCGGTTCCCAGATGCGCTCGCACAGCCGCAGCACCTCCATGGGGGCGCCCTTGACCAAAGCCTCGATCCCCCCAGTAGTGCGGTGGATGGTGGTCATGCGCTTGCGCCGCGAGTCGAAGGGCAGCTCGTACACCCGCGGCTGCCTCTCCACCTCCCGGCGGTAGTCGAAACCGAATTTGGCCGCGGCCACCAGCAGGGAGGCCTCGGTGGGATCTCCCAGGATGGACCAACCCCCCTCGCCTTCGGGAGGGAGCAGGCGGGAGTTGTTGCAGAAGGAGGCGATGCGCAGCAGCATCTCGATGGCCTTCCCCGACTCCTCGTCCGGTTCCTTTCCCTCCACGCTGAAGCCGCCCTCGGGCGCGTAGCCGACCCCGCTCACGCTCACCCGCCTCCCCGCCACCCACAGCTCCCGCACGGTCATCTCGTTGGTGGTGAGGGTGCCGGTCTTGTCGGTGCAGATGACCGTGGTGCATCCCAGGGTCTCCACCGAGGAGAGCTTTTTGATCAGGGCGTGGCGTTTGGCCATGCGCTGGGTCCCCATGGCCAGGGCCAAGGTCACCGTGGGGAGCAGCCCCTCCGGCACGTTGGCCACGATGATGCCGATGGCGAACATGAAGGAACCGGCCCGCCCCATCTTCATCACGAAGGCCCCCAGCAGGAAGAAGAGCACCCCCAGGGATACCGCGATGACCGAGAGGATCTTTACGATCTTGCCGATCTGTCGCTGCAGGGGGCTGGGCTCCTCCTTTATCTCCTGGGTATAACCGGCTATCTTGCCCAGCTCTGTGTCCATGCCGCTGGCGTAGACCACCCCCCGCCCGCTCCCGGCGGTCACCGTGGTCCCCGCGAAGACCAGGTTGGGCAGGTCGGCCAGCACCGCCTTCTCGGAATCGAGGGCATCGGCGATGCGGCGCTGCGGCTCCGACTCCCCGGTGAGGGCGGAGTTGTTCACGCTCATCTCCCGCACCTCGATTAGGCGGGCATCGGCGCTGACGCTGTTGCCCGCCTCATAGACCACCAGGTCCCCGGGCACCAGCTCCTCCGCGTCGATGTCCCGCTCCTGCCCGTCCCGCACCACCCGGGCCCGCTTGGGCAGAATCTTCTGCAGGCTCTCGATGGCCTTCTCCGCTTTGAACTCCTGCCAGAAGGTGAAGATGCCGTTTATTACGATGACTGCCACGCAGGCGATGGCCAGCTCGGGCATGTCCCCTATCCAGGAGAGGACGGCGGCCACCCATAGCATGATGGCGAAGAAGTGGACGAAGTTGGCGAGGAACTTGCGCCACAGGGGCACGCCGCCCCTCTTCTCCAGGACGTTGCGCCCGTACCGCTGCAGGCGTCGCTGCGCCTCCTCGGAGCTCAGGCCCTCCGGCCCGCTCTCCAGCAGGCCGAAGACCTCCTCCTGCCTGGAAAGGTAGACCTTGCTGTCCACGTCAGGATACTTCTCCTAAGGACGCCGCGCCTCCGCCGTGCTGGCGGCCTTGAGATGAGATTATAGACCCGCCAGCGGACAACGTAAACGATGGAATCGGGCTTTATGCGCGGCGCTGGTCACGGTCCTCCGGAGTGTTGGTATCATGCTGGTATCATAGTCCTGGTCTCAAGAGCGTATGCGCGGTTAGAGGATGTGCTGGGCCGGAAGGGTACCAGCGACGGAAAAGGCCCGGTGAGGCCGAGCGGAGAAGGAGGGCGAGCGTGGAGGGACTCCGCAGTATCCTTGATACCGACCTGTACAAGCTGACCATGCAGCAGGCGGTGGCCCGACTTTATCCCCGGGCCCAGGCCCGCTACGCCTTCATCAACCGCGGGGGCACCCCCTTCCCCGCCGGTTTCGCCCGGGAACTGGGAGCCTTCATCCGCGAGATGGGCGGGCTGCGGCTGCGGCCGGAGGAGAGGGGTTGGCTGGAGCGCAGCTGTCCCTACTTCACCCCCGCCTATCTCGACCTGCTGGAGGGATACCGCTTCGACCCCGACGAGGTGCACCTGGAGCAGACGGGCGGGGACCTCTCCCTCTTCGCCGAGGGATATTGGTACCGCACCATCCTCTGGGAGGTCCCCCTCATGGCCCTGGTGAGCGAGCTCTATTTCGAGATGAGCGGCGAGGGGAGGGAGGCCTGGCCGGAGGAGGAGAGGCGTCGGGTGGCCCGGGAGAAGGCCCTGCTCTTCCGGGATAACGGCATCCGATTCGTGGATTTCGGGACGCGGCGCCGCTTCTCCTACGAGAACCACCGCGCGGTGGTGGAGGAGCTGCGGGCGGCCGGGGAGTGCTTACTGGGGACCTCCTGCGTGCACCTGGCCCATCTCTACGACCTCAGCCCCATCGGCACCCAGGCCCACGAGTGGTTCCAGTTCCACGCGGTGGCCAACGGTTTCCTCTCCGCCAACCGCACCGCCCTGGAGAGCTGGGTGGAGGTGTACCGGGGCGAGCTGGGGATAGCCCTGACCGACACCTACGGCACCGACAACTTCCTGCGATCCTTCGACGGGCGCCTGGCCCGTCTCTTCGACGGGGTGCGCCAGGATTCCGGGGACCCCTTCGCGGTGCTGGAGAAGGTGGTGGAGCATTACCGCTCCCTGCGCATAGACCCGGCAACCAAGACCCTGGTCTTCTCCGATTCCCTGGACCCGCAGCGCGTTCTGGAGCTCCATGCGGCCTGCGCCGGGCGCATCCGCGACCTCTACGGCATCGGCACTAACCTCACCAACGACGTGGGGGTGAAGCCGCTGAACATGGTGATCAAGCTGGTGGCCTGCCGCACCTCCCCGGACCAGCCCTGGGTCCCTGCGGTAAAGCTCTCCGACGATATCGGCAAATACACGGGGGACCGGGCCATGATCGAGCTCTGCCGACGCACCCTCGGCGCCGCCTGACTCACGCCACCTGGTTACTCCGCTTACTCTCCTCTTTCACCCCTTTTCTTCCATCCGCCCCGCCTCGGCCTCCGCCTCCTTCCCGGGAAAGGCGCCGGGGGTATCCACCAGGCAGAGCAGGGGAACCCCCAAGCGCGCCGCCAGGGCGAAGACCCGGCGGGCCTTGCGGTATCCCCAGGGCTGGGGCATGCCGAAGTTGCAGGCGGCCCGCGATTCCGCGTCTCCTCCCTTCTGGTGAGCCACCACGACCACGCGGAAGCCATCCATGGAACCCAACCCGGCGAGGATGGCGGGGTCGTCCCTACCGCAGCGGTCGCCGCGCAGCTCGAAGAAGTAATCGAGCATCGCTTGCCGGTGATTCCGTGCGGTGGGGCGGGCTGCATCGCGCACGGCCAGCACGGCCTCCCAGGCATCACCGTCCAAGGCCATCTCCCTCCCTGCTTTTATTATGATTACTTATAACTAGTCAACCTTTTGTATGGTTTATCATCGCGCTCACACCCTTAAACGGCGGGGAGGCCCTTTGGTTACAGGTCGAGGGCAGGAAAGAAGGCGGAGGCCGGGTGGGCCCGCTCTCTGGTGAAGGCCTCCTTTACGGGAAAGGGTTCGGGAGGCGCTCAGGCGGACAGGAGCGGGGAATGGGCGGTCCCCGCCCCGCCATCAGACGCCCTCTGCCGCTGAGATCCGCCGTTGAAGGAGGGAGG
>Ga0209227_1000516_pt1 | contig 33620 bp, 23 predicted proteins | sample YNPBryantNP2012_FD_185815 | JGI IMG/M metagenome (GOLD analysis project Ga0209227, IMG submission 185815) | Anoxygenic and chlorotrophic microbial mat microbial communities from Yellowstone National Park, USA - YNP Bryant NP 2012 (SPAdes)... ...
GCCCCACGGGTTCGAACATGCGCGCGTATCACTGCGTGATCTGCGGGCGCGAGGTGACATACGAAGGGCCACTTCCTTCTCTGTACCCCTTTTGCAGCTCGCGCTGCAAACTCGTTGACTTGGGCAAGTGGCTGCGCGAGGAGTATGCGATCGAGCGGGACCTGACGCCCGAGGAAGCCGGCCAGCTCCCCGCTCCTGCCCCACCTGAGCCGCAGCCCCGGCCACCCGGTTAGTGCCGGAAATGACGCGTCCCCGTGAAGATCATCGCCGCCCCGCGCGCGTCGCAAGCGGCGATTGTGTCCGCGTCGCGTTTGCTCCCCCCCGGCTGAATCAGCGCCGTCACGCCCGCCTCCAGGAGCAGGTCCGGCCCGTCGCGGAACGGGAAGAACGCGTCCGAAGCTGCCACCGCCCCTCGTAGACGGTCCCCATGCCCGTTCTCGGTCGCCAGCCACGTGGCCAGCCGACAGCTCAGTACCCGGCTCGTCTGTCCCGCACCGTTTCCAAGCAGCATCCCGTCCCGACAAATCGTGACCGCGTTGCTCTTGGTGTGCTTGCAGATCAGCCATGCCAACCGCAAATCACGCAGCTCCGCCGGCGTCGGAGCCCGCCGCGTGACAACCCGCCACTGCTCCTCGTCCAGACCGACCAGGTCTCGCGTCTGCATCAGCAACCCGCCGGCAATGCGACGAACGTCGGGCTCGTCCGGGTCCGGCGGCCGGCTGACGTCCCCGACTTCGAGCAGCCGCACTCGCCGCCCCCAATCCTTTCTCGGCGGATCCGGCAACGCCGCACTGGGGGCATACTCGCCGCGAATGACGCGCACCGCGTCGGCCGTGAAGGCCGGCGCCAGCCACACCTCCACGAAGAACGCCCCCGGCGGATTCGGATGACCAGCCTCCTTCAGCGACCGGCCCCAGCGGCCCAGAGTATCTAACACCGCCGCGGCGAACAGCGCGTCAACCTCGAAGTTCACCGCCAGCACCCCGCCCATCGCCGCATTCGGGTCACCGAGGTATGCGTTTCGGTACGCAACCAGCGCGTCGTCCGCGATCGCCACGCCGCAGGCGTTCGTGTGCTTGATGAAACACACCACTGCCGGCCGGCTCTCGGACTCCGATGCCTGCCTCAGCGCCCGGGTCAGCTCCGCACACAGTTCCAGCGCCGCGCTGGCGTCCGCCAGATTGTTGAACGACAGCGTTTGCGCGCTGCCCGCCGGCAACGTGCGGTCAAACGCCGGCGCCGCCAGACCGACCGTCCGCGGCGGGAAACGACGGAACACGGCACCGCGCTGGTGCGGGTTTTCGCCATAACGCAGGTCCGCCTCCTGCGTCAGCGACAACAGGTGCGGCACCGGCCGTTCGGTCGCACCGACGTGACCGGACAGCCAGCGGCAGATCTCGGCGTCGTAGCCGCAGGTGTGCAGGAATGCCCGCAGCGCGTACTGCCGCAGAAGTGCCTGTACGTCCGCCGCGCACTGGCCGCGCAACACCGCCAGGACCTGGGGATAGTCTGCCGGATCGCAAACCACCAACACATGTCGATGGTTCTTGGCCGCGGCGCGCAGCAGACACGGACCACCGATGTCGATCATTTCGATAGCTTCGTCGTAGGTACAGTCAGGCCGCGCGATGGTCGCAGAAAACGGGTAGAGGTTGACCACGACGAGGTCGATCGGCTGAATGCCCTGGTCAGCGAGTTGTCGCACGTGCTCCGGATTGTCGCGGTCGGCCAGAATCGCCGCGTGGACGCGCGGATGCAGGGTCTTCACGCGACCGTCCAGCATCGCGGCCCACCCGGTCAACTGCTCCACAGGGGTCACCGGAAGTCCGGCCTGCTCCAGGACGCGTGCCGTCCCCCCGGTGGACAGAATCTCGACCCCGAATTCGTCTACCAGAGCCCGGGCCAGGTCGACCACGCCCGTCTTGTCGTACACACTGATCAGAGCCCTTCGGACGGCCAATCGATGCGACATGCCTTATCCTACAACAAACGCGGGCCGCGCGCACCCGCGGCCCGGCCTTACGGCACACCACGTTGATCCGCAGCCCACCATCAGTCCCGACGATCGCGGCCCTGGAGCTCGCGCGTCACGCTGGATTTGCCACCCAGGGGCACGCCCCGATCGCCTGTCGACAGCGGGTCGGTTGTTTTCGATGCTCCAGCCGCCGGCCGTGTGGTCGGCTGCGACGCCGCCGAACTCCCCGACGTACCGCCCGGCGGCCGCAGGGCACCACGAATGTCCTCAGCCCGCAGCGGCGGCACGCCCAGCGGCCGCGCACAGAATACGCGGCCATCCGCAGCCGCCAACAACACGGTCGGATGCCCGCGAACGGGCAGCGCCAAAAGCAGCCCGTTGCTAGGGACTGCCTGCCGAACCACACCATCGATAACGTTTACCGCCAGCAGGTCCCCACCACGCGTCAGGACAAAGACGGTGTTGTCGTGCGTTGCGAGCACATGCCGCCCCTCCGCCAGCCTCCAACGCACCGGCGCGCTGCCGATCTCCAGCCCCGCTCCGGTTTCGATCGCCACGATTCCGTCTGCCGGTGAGTACTGAAACGCGAGCGTGGGGGTGACAAACGGCGGCTCGCGCAACGGGGAGCTGCAACGCACGCGCCACTTGATTTGCCCGAACTCCGGGTTGACCAGGTAGAGCGACTGATCCTGACTCGCGATGTACACGCCGTTATCGTCCGCCACCAGGTCGGCCGCATTGAAGCCCGTGGTGTTGACCTGCCACCCAAACGCCTTTGTGACGCGGTGGCACGCATAGACGCTCACGCTTTCGCTGGGGATCACGAGGAAGTCGCCGACCAGCACCGGCAGCGCGGGGATGGGGCCGTCCACGAGAACGCGCCACAGTATCTGGCCGGTTTCCAAATCGAACACGTGCAGGCGACTATCCAGCCCGCCGACGTACAGCCGGCGACCGTCGGTAATCGCGGCGCCGCTGCACGGGAAACGCAACTCCCAACGTTCAATCGGATCACCCGTTCTGCGCGCGTAAATCTGTACATCAACAGGAGTTACGATGATCGTGCGATCATCGGCGTGACAGGGCCGGCGCAGCCGGTGGGTCGAACGCAATACCGGGCGGACCCAACGCAACACCCCCGTGGGCGCGTCGACCGCGTACACGTACCCGTCCTGCGTGGCCAGGTATATCTGGTCGTCGACCACGTACGCGTCACAGACTTCCTGTCCACGGTCCAGCGGCAGGCGCAATTGCCAATACTTCGTCAGCCCCGCGGCGTGCAGCGGCTCAGGCGCCAAAAAGTCGTCTTGAGCACAGACGGACGGGACCAGGCAGGCCAGCAGCGTCCAGACACACACACGACTGGGCCACATGGGAGCATTCCCGACGGAGCAACCGACTGCCTGACGCGATCGCTCCGCGCGACCAGCGGGGCAGCGGGCTGTCCGGGTCGCAGGGTAGTCACGACGCGCCATGGCGTCAACCGCCGAGCGGCGCCTTGCATCGAAGCGCCGGGCGTTCTATTCTGCCGTGCGTGTATGCGCGTGCCCGGTGCAGCCGGCGATCCGGGTCAGTCGCGGCAGGGAGGCCGGCGGGTGCGCACAGCAAGGAGAACACCAATGAGGATGGCGCGGCCAATGTCGGTGGGTGCATGTGGTGTCCTGGTAGCGTTGTGGGCTGCCGGGTGTACGAGCCCGGACCAGATTCAGATTGAGACGCTTCAGAAGAGGGTCCAGGAGCTGGACGCGGAAAATGCGAGCCTGCGCGAACGGCTCGCCAAGGCAATCGCGGATCGCGATGCCGCCCTGGCGCGGGCGAAGGCGTTGCAGCAACAGCTCGACGAGCTCATGAAGGCTCCGCGGGAAACGGGTCCCGCCGGCTGGGAGGTATCCGGCCCGTACGCCTGGACCAGTGTCGGGACGGATTTCCTGTTCGACTCGGGCAAGGCCACGCTGCGACCTGAGGCACGCGCGAAGCTGGCTCAGATCGTCCGCGAGATCCAGGCGAACTACCCGGACCGCGTGATCTGGGTCCTCGGGCATACGGACACGGACCCGATCAAATACACCAAGGACAAGTGGCAGGATAACCTGGACCTGAGCTGCAATCGCGCGATGACCGTCTATCGTGAATTCATGAACCTCGGCCTGCGCCCGGAGCGCATGATTGCCGGCGGGCAGGGCGAGTGGTTCCCGAAGGCGAGCAACGCCACGCGGGCCGGCAAGCAGCAGAACCGGCGCGTGGAGGTCATCGCCGTTCCGCCGCGGCCGGCCGTCGGCACGCCGACCACGCCGGCGGAAACGACGCCGCCCGGCGAGACTCCGCGCACCGAGCCGACCCGGCCAGCGACGCCGGCACCCACGGAGTCCGGTAGCACGGCGCTTGTGCCGGTTCCCACGGAATAGGGCGGCGGACGTACACGGGCACGCCGGGCCCGCGGGCCACACGCTCACCTGATGCGTGCGCGCCGCCGCGGCTACTCAACAACGCCGAACGCTCCGCGTGCGGCGCGCGGCCTTAAGCGACGCCAATGCTCCCACGGCCCGGCAAGGGTCTGGACGATGGACATCCTCCCCGCCATAGACCTGCTGGAGGGCAAGTGCGTACGCTTGCTCCAAGGCCGCTATGACCGCGTAATCACCTACGAGCACGACGCCGTCGACGTCGCGCGCCGTTTCCGCGCTGCCGGCCCGACCTGGCTGCACGTGATCGATCTGGACGGAGCGCGCGATGGACAGATCCGGAATCTACCCCTGCTCCACGAGATCGTCGCCCAGACGGGGGCACAGGTGCAGTTCGGGGGCGGCGTCCGTGACGAGGCCGCGATCGACGCCGCACTCGCCGCCGGCGCGCAGCGGGTGATTCTGGCGACACGGGCCCTGGAGGACTGGGACTGGTTCCGCGGTATCGTGCATCGGCCGCAGTACGCCGGCCGGATTGCACTGGGACTGGACGCACGTCTGGGGCTGTTGGTCGCCCACGGGCGGACGCGCCCGACGGTGCGTACGGCCAGCGAAATGGCGCGTGCCGTGGCAGACTGGCCGCTGGCGGCCATCATCTACACCGACGTGGGCCGCGACGGACTGTTGCTGGGGCCGAACCTGCGCGCCGTGGAAGATCTCGCCAGCGTGGCGCGCGTCCCGGTCATCGCAGCCGGCGGCGTGTCCGACCTGGAGGACGTGCGCCGCCTGGCGCAAATGCCCCTGAGCGGGATCGTCATCGGCCGCGCCATCTACGAGGGCACGATCCAACTGGAAGAGGCCCTGGCTCTGGTGCGCTGAGGCGGAGACCGGCGCGCGTGGTACAGCCGGGGGCTCATTCTTCGCCGAAAATCCGCTCGGCTTCCTCCACCCGTTCCGGCAGGCTCGCGACAATACTGTCCAGCGTGCTCTGGGTCAGCCCCGCCCAACCCAAGATCTCCTCGCTCACCGGTTGCAGCGCCGCGGTCAACCAGAACCCGCAGCGCATCTGACAACACACGCTGTCGGCCACACTGACGGCCGCGACGGAACTGCGTAGTTCGGTTTGCAAGCAGCCCGGTTCGTGATGGTACGCGATCGCATGGCACAGCCCGGGCGGGAATTTCCAGCGGGCAGCCAAGGCGTAGCCCAGCGCCTGATGGTCCGCCCCTAGCGCCTGCATCTCCAGCGCACAGAAATTCTGCGGGTTGCGGAGATACGTGTTCGCCACCTCTCTGAGCTTGGCCGGAAAGAGCTGCTGCGCCACCAGCAAACCCAGGTCATGAACCAGACCGGCCACGAACGCTTCGTCCACGTGCGGCGAGCGACCGGCATCGGCAATGGCCCGCGCCGCCACGGCCACGGCGATGCAGTGCCGCCACAGATCGCGGGCGGCGAACTCCTCGCAGATCGCCTCTGCCCGGAAAATGCGCGATAAGGACGCCGCCAGCGCGATATTCTTCACGGCGCTGAGCCCGAGCATGACGATCGCCCGCTCCAGGCTGGCGATCTGCGCCGGCAGGCCATAGAACGCTGAGTTGACGACCTTGAGAATCTTGGCGGCCAGCGCCGGGTCGGAGCGCACGATGTCGTGCATGTCGCGTGCGGTCGCGCGCGGGTCCTCCACCACTTGCACGATGCGGGTGGTGATCTCGGGCAGGGAGCTGATCTCCGTTACCCGCGCCACCATTTTCTGAAGCTCTGGCGGCAACACCTTGGCTGCCGGCGTGGCCGCCGCGGGAGCAGATGTTATCGGGGACATCGCTGGCCTCGCTGTGCGGAAGCGGTTCCGGCACGACGCACTCCGCCGGTCGCGCCATGTCCTGGCGCCCCACGCCGGCGCGTCCGTCGCGGCGGCTTCCCCGATGTTCATCGGCTCAGAGCGACTCCAACTTCGTCCTTTCCAACCCCGCACCCCGGCGTAATCGGACGTACGGAAAGTCCCGTCTCCTGCAAATCCTGCGCCGCCCCCGCAATGCGACGGCCGCGGGCGCAGCTTGCTTGCTACCGAAAACGGCCAACCGTAGACTGGCGATGACTCAGGGTCCAGGACGGCATGGTCCCGAGGGCGGGCGCCCGCTTCGCTCCGGATGTCAGGAGCTCACTACCCCGCCCGACTGGTGCGGCAGATGCAGATCGAACGGCTGATTCCCATCGCGAGGGAACTGCTGGTCATCTCGTTGGATGACACCACTCGCGAGCTGTGGCTCTGGGAACACGCCGAACGCGTCATGCACCTGGCGGAGATGCTGGCTGGTCTGGTCCAACCGGAGTCAGGCGGTCCGGATTTGACGGCTTTGGCCGCCGCGGCTCTGTTTCACGACGCCGGGTGGGTGGTCGAGTATCAGCAGGGCCGCTGGAAGCCGTGGCAAATCCTGAGTCGACCCACCACAGACGTGCAGCGCGAACTGGGCGCCGCCCTGCTTCAGGAACATGCCGGTCCCCTTCTACCCGGGGTCACCGTGCGGCTGGCCGCCGACGCGATTCGTCAGAGCGGCAACCGGGCCACCCGGCTGTTGGAAGCCCGGCTGGTGTGCGACGCGGAAGCGCTGGATGAAGTGGGCACGCTGTACGTCTTGCGGCAGTTCCGCCAGTACCAGGCTGAAGGTCGGCCGCTTCAGCAATTGGTCAGCAGTTGGCAGCGGCAGAAAGAGTATCGCTACTGGGACTTTCGCCTGCGGGACGGGTTCCGTTTTGAGGTGACGCGGGCTTTGGCACGTCAGCGGCTGGAGGCGGTCGACGCGTTCATGACCGCCCTGGCGCGCGACCTGCACGGGACGGATGTGCGGGAGCTGCAACCCGGCACGGCCGGTATCGCCACGCCGCCGTCAGCCTAGTCACCGCGGATGGCGGGCCTGCGAGGAGTGCTGCGATGCACGCGGATCGACCGGCCCCGATCGCACCGGACATCGCCCGGATTCTGGTGCACTGCGACGAGATTCGGGCCCGCGTAAAGACTCTGGCCGGGGAGATCGCCGCCCTCTACAACGGCGACCAGGCGGGACTGACGCTCGTCCCGATCCTGTCCGGGTCGATCATCTTCTTGGCGGACCTTATCCGCGAACTGCCACTGAAGATGAAAATCGCCCTCGTCCAGGTCTCGACGTACCCGGGCACCGCGACGGCCCCGCAGACGCCACGTACCGTCCTCGAATTGACGGGCAACGTCGCGGGCCGCAACGTGCTCATCGTCGACGACATTCTGGACAGCGGTCGGACCCTGCGACAGGTGCAGGCGATGGTGCGCGCGCGCGGCGCACGCACTGTCCGCACGGTTGTCCTCCTGCGCAAGCCCAGCAAGGCCCCGCCCGATCTCCCCGTTGACTTTGTCGGTTTCGACATCGATGACCTTTTTGTCGTCGGCTATGGACTGGACTACGATGACCACTATCGGAACTACCCGCACGTCGGCGTGCTCCATCAGGACCTGATGCGATGAACCGCCCCGACCCCGTCAGCGGCACTGTCGCCGAGGCCCAGGCCGTCGCCAAAGGCAACGCGGTCGCCCCCGCCAAGGCCGGCGTCCGGGTCGAACTCGACGGCAACGAAATCATCGAGCTCTCAATCAAACCGTCATGGTGGTTCATTCCCATTGTCTCGCTGAAATGGGTCCTGACCGCCACCCTGCTCGGCGCCCTGCTGGCCATCGTCGCCCGCGGCCGCGTATCCGCTCAGGTGCTGCTCGCCTTCCAGGTTCTCGCCGCGATCGCGGTCCTGCGGGTCGGATTCGGCGCGCTCCAATGGGCCAGCCGCCTCTACGTCCTGACCAACCGACGCGTCATGCGGTTCCGCGGCGTCCTGAACGTCGAGGTCGCGGAATGCCCGCTGACCAGGATTGCCGGCGTCGACCTGCGCGTCCTCGGACACCAGCGCCTCCTGCGGCTCGGAAGCGTAGTGATGACACCCGCCGATTCCAACGCGGCCCCCATCGTGTGGGATGATCTGGCCCACCCGCGTGAGGTCCATGAGCGGCTGGTACGGGCCGTGCGCAGAGCCCAGGGGTCGGGGTGAGCGGATCCACCACGCCCCTTGAGCGGGCCGGGGCTGCCAAACCGCTGTAAGTTGCTGTCACGAACGGATGAAGAGTCTCCGACCTATCCCGCGCTGGCGCGAGCTACTTCCCATCGCGGGGCCACTGGCCGCAGCAACTGTTGTCGCGCTGACCATACTCGGCGGTACGTCCGTGTGGCTTGTGCTCGCCACCGACGGCCTCCTGGCTGTTGCACTGCTGATCGCGGCTGCCGGGTGGGGGTCGTGGCCGAGCCAATGGCTCGCCCGCCAGCGGCGCCCCCTCGCCCAGCAGCTCTGCCTGGCCGTGGCCCTCGGCCTCGGCATCCTGTCGCTCACATCACTCACGCTCGGCGTCATCGGCCAGCTTAATCGGACCACGGCATGGGCACTCGTGGCGGCAGGCGGCGTGTTGCTCCTGTGGCACCTGGCCCGCTCGCGTCCCGGCGCGCCAGAAGCCACCAATGCGGAGCCCGCCGCTCAGCAGCCTCTGTTACGCGGTCTGGGCCTCGCTCTGCTTGCGGTGCCCCTGACGGTCGCTCTGCTCGGCGCCACACTGCCGCCGCGGGTGTTGTGGGCCGGCGAGAATCGTGCGTACGACGTACTCGAATACCACTTGCAGGCGCCGCGCGAGTACTTCGAAGCGGGACGCGTCCACTTCCTGCCGCACAACGTGTACGCCAGCTTCCCGCAGCAGATGGAGATGCTTTACCTCCTGCTGATGCATCTGGCGGGTAGCCCGCACGCGGCCGGTATCCCGGCCCAGATGCTGCACGTGATGTGCGCTCTGCTGACCGTCCTGGCACTCGCTGCATGGACGCCGCCCGGGCGGGCGCGTTGGCTGGCGGTTTTGGCCGCCGGTTCCGTGCCCTGGCTGGCATACCTCGGCTGCCTCGCCTACGTGGAATGCGGAGTGACCTTCTTTGCCGCAGTCGCCGCCGGCCTCCTCGCCGAGTCAACCGACGCCGGCGTGCCCGGCGAAGGCCGAACCGCCTTCGCCGCCGGCCTCTGCGCGGGCTTGGCGGGCGGTTGCAAGTACACGGCGGTCGCCATGGTCGCCGTCGCGCTGGGGCTGGCCTGGCTGGTCGCACAACGGGCGAAACTGAGCACGCGCATCCGCCGGCTCGCCTGCTACATGTTCGGGGTCACGCTCACGTTTGCCCCTTGGGCGGTGCGTAACACGGCCTGGACCGGAAACCCCGTCTACCCCTTCGTCTACCGCTGGTTCGGCGGCATCGCCTGGAGCGCGGAACAGGACGCGCAGTGGCATCGTGGCCATCGCGTGCCGCCCGAGTTCAGCGGTTTCGCCGGTCGCACTCGGCTGCTCTGGAGCGAATTCGCCGCATCACCCATGTTCAGCCCAACGCTGCTACTTCTTGCGATCGGAGGCGCTCTGCGGCAGCGCTCGCGCCAGGTGCGCCTGCACACAGCGTGGGTCGCGCTGATAATCCTGACTTGGGCAACCCTGACCCACATGCCCGGCCGATTCCTGATGCCGGCGATCGTGCCGCTGGGGTACTTGGCAGCGCTAATGCTATATGCCCCTTCACGATTCGAAGGTGCGCTCTCCGAACCCCGCTCGCCAGTGCGGGGCCGTCCCGCCACTCACGTGGCGGGTTCTGAGCGAGCGCGCCGTCGGCTTGTGGATTCCGATTCAGCGCAACCGGTCGGACACGACAAACCCGCGCCGCAGCAAACTCGAGTCGCAGCGTGGCACGCCGTGGTCGTTGCTGTCGCGCTGGGCGGAGTTGTGCTCAGTGACGCCCATCTGGTGCGCCTTTTCCATCAAGAGGTGCGGACCTGGGCTGACGTGGGCGCTCCTCTGAATGCACTTATCGGAAACCCCGAACTGCTGGTCGCCGCCGAGCCGATCAATCGCGCGATCCCTCCCGGCGGGCGCGTCTGGCTCGTCGGCGAAGCCCGCGCCTTCTACCTGACCCCGCACGTCCACTATACGGTCGTGTTCTCTCGCGACCCCTGGCTCCAGTACGCCGAGCGGGCCGAACCACGCGACTGCGTCGCCTGGCTGCGTACCCGGAATGTCACGCATGTGGTATTCTCGTGGGCTGAGATCCGGCGGTTGCAGCGGACGTACGGTTTCCCGGAGTTCGTGACGCCCGACTGGGTCCGGCGCTTGCAGAGTGCCGGGCTGCGTCGCGCGCTGCTCGCCGACGACGTGCTACTGCCAGAGGTCGATATTTACGAACTCACTCCGGCGGGCGAGCCGGAGCAGGAATGACAGATGCGCAAGACTTTGGGGCGCTGGGCACTGCGGTTCGTACGGTACGGCCTGTGCGTCGCCGCGGTCGTGTACCTGATTCGCATCGTTCCGTGGTATGACCATGTACGACTGCACGGTCCGGACGGGCCGAAGGTACGGCTCCTCGAGCAGCGGCCGACGGGATTTGTCGTATTGATCGACGGTCAGCGCACGACGATCAGCGCGGATGACGTTCATCGGGTCTCCATTGGCGGCCACGACGTGCCCGAAATCGAGCTCGGCATCGCCAACGTCGTAGCCCGGGCTGACAAGGCCATGGCCGCGTGGGCGATCCTGATCTTCTTCCCCGTCATCGTGCTTCAGATCGGTCGGCTGGTGGTGATGCTGGCCATTCAGGACGTGCGCCTCGGCTACTGGCCCGCCACGAAATTGACCGTGGCCGGGAACTTCTTCAACTTCGCCCTGCCGGGAACAACGGGCGGGGACCTCATCAAGGCGTACTACCTCACGCGTTACACCCCCCTGAAAACCGAGGCCGTGACCACGGTCTTCCTCGACCGGGCCATCGGCCTGCTCGGTCTGGTTATCCTCGCCGGTACCGCCATCCTGTTCACCCGCGACCCCACCCAGTTTCGCCAACTTCTGCTCACTCTGCTCATCATCTGTGCTGCCCTGGCCGCCGGCAGCGTGGTCGTTTTCAGTCGCCGCATCCGTAGCGCGCTCCGACTGCGAGAGCTTGTCGAACGACTACCCATGGGCGAGCAGTTGGTCCGCGTCGGCCGGGCCACGATCGCGATGCGGCACCACAAGGCCCTGGTCGCCCTCTCACTGGCCATGACGCTCGTATTGCAGGCCATCTGCATGTTCAGCGCGGCCGTTATGGCGTACGCCCTCGGCATGGAGGGCGCGTGGTCGCACTACTTCATTTACGTGTCGATCGGCTTTCTGATCGCTGCGATCCCGATCGCGCCGCCGCAGGCGTTCGGCGTGATGGAGGCTTTCTACGTGCAGTTCTTCACGACGGGCACGCTGCGTAACGATCCGTCGCAGGCGGTTGCGCTGGCGCTCGCGGTACGCCTGATTCAGCTCATCTGGGCGCTGCCCGGCATTCTCGTGCCGCTGCTGGGAGCACATCTGCCCAGCCGTAGCGACCTGGCAGTGCTGGAATCACCGGGAATACCGGATGAAATGCCCGCCGCCGGTCCCGCGTTGTGCGACTCCGGGCCGGAACCCGCCACCCATCTGGCAGGTCCGCAGTGATGGACGGGAAGGAAGCAGTGAACCCACAGCAACAACCCCTGCCGGCATTGCGCCCGGTGGAAATCACGCCCGTCCGCGGCGCCAAAGACGAGGAATTGCGGTACCTGCTCTACGACCGCACACAGATCGCGCCCAACGGCGTGGCTGTCTCACCCGCCGGTTACTTTGTGCTGGCGCACCTCGATGGAAAGCGCACCTGCGCGGACATTCAGGCGGCGTTTCGCCAATACACGGGCATGCACCTACCCGAGGAACAGATCCTTCACCTCGTACGCGTTCTCGACGACGCCCTGCTACTGCATGGGGAACGCTATGAACGAGCCTACGCGCAGCGACGGGCAGAGTACCGGGCGGCATCCTGCCGAGACAATCGCGACCGCTATCCATCAGCGGACGCCCTGCGGAAGGAAATCGAGGCTATCTTGGCCCAGGGGCGGCCCGCCGAGGTGTCCGAGGTCCGCGGGCTGATCGTCCCGCATCTGGACTACGCCCGCGGCGCGCCGTGTTACGCCGACGCCTACGCCACGTTGGCACGCTACGGCTTGGCTGAGCGCTACATACTCTTGGGAACGAACCACTTCGGGCGATCCGAAGCGCCCGTTGCCACGAACAAGGATTTCCGCACGCCGCTCGGCGACGTCACCACCGACCGCGGGTTCCTCGCACGCCTCGCAGACCACCTCGGAGACGGCCTGACCGAAGACGAGCTCGATCACGTCTTCGAGCACTCGCTCGAACTTCAGGTGCACGTGCTGCAAGTGCTCCACCGAGCGCAACCCCCGGTAATCGTCCCCATCCTGTGTCCCAACCCGTGCGTCGAGGAGCCCCGCTGCGCGGCAGACCGTCGCTCTCAGTTGTGCAAACTGGCGGGCGCCCTGCGCGAGCTGCTCGCGCAGGATGGCCCCCGTACCATCGTCGTTGCCGGGGCCGATCTCAGCCACATGGGCGAGCGCTTCGGCGACGCGGGGCCGATCACCCCACAGATCATGGAGGTCGTGGGACAAGCGGACCGGCAACTGCTGCGGCTGCTGGAAGATCGAAAGGAAGAAGAATTCGTCCGGCGACTGACGGCCTTCGACAACCCGACGCGGATATGCAGCGCCGGATGCATGTACGCCCTAGCTCACGTCCTGCCGGACCGCCCCTGCCGGGTTTTGCGCTACCACCAGGCAGTCGACTACGAGTCGCACACCCATGTGACGTGCGCAGCCGCCGTCTATTGCTGACGTCTCCGGGGCCGGGCGCGGCGGATGGCACGAAAAAGTGGGCCCCGGATGTGCGGGGAGCACAATCCGCGGCCCGTGCGCTGGGATGGGCAATTGAAGCGTTCCACTCTTTATAACAACGCAGCCGGCGAAAAGTGGCAGGCAACTTGTCAGCGCGGGCCGCATGACCGTAAGCGCTCACGGACACGCCCGTTCGGACATACCTGCACACAGCGACCATCCCGCTTGCACCGGCGGACCTGTGTCCGTCAATTGCAGGAATCAAAGCGGCCTTGGAAGGCCAAGCTCCTCCAAGGCCGCTCGGAGAATTCCGCTTGATGCGAGCCCACCGGGTATCCGCCCCTACCAGCGTCGACGCACGAGCATCCCGACGATCAGGAGAGCCAGCGCCGCCGGCTCGGGGATCGGCGTCGGCCAGAACGCGACGCCGAAGAACGACAGCTGGTCAGGGTTGTTCGTGTACACGGAGAAGGTCGCTGTCTGCCCGGGGAGCACCGGATCGCTGTAGAAGAACAGGTCGATCGTGGCGCCCACGGACACGTTGTCGATAACCCAGCTCAGCGGCGACTGCGAGCTTGTTGGATCGGGCCCGGGCGGGGTAGTCGTGCTGTCGAGGAAATGCACGTTCGCGATATTCTGTCCGCCAATCGGATCAAAAATCTGGAAGTGGAAGTCGCCCCAGGGATCAGAACCGCTGTTCGTAACCGTCAGGTTGATGAAGCCCTTGAAAGGTTCCGCATCCTGATGCGTGAACTGCACGGCGTAATCGGGCCCCACACCGGCAATGCTACCAGACCAGTACCCGTCGTCGGCAACGACAGACTGCGGCACAAACAAACACACTGCGGCCCCCACAATCAATGCACACATGGCGGATATGGATCACATCTCGGCCTCCTCCTGTTCTTTCCAGGTCTCCTGCCTGGTACCGACCGGGTCCTCTATCCTTCTTGTATGATAACGCCCCGATGCCATCGTAAGTATCGGACGGAACAACAATCTTATGCGAGGCCGTCTCGTGCATTTTGTAGGACTGCGCCTACACAGAGATCAACTAGCGCGGGCTTCAAAGGTTGGATCTTCGCCGCACCCGCCGCACGCACCCAGTACTACTCGACAAGGCCGTGTTTGATCGCATAGCGCACGATATCGATATTGTGGCTCATGCCAAGCTTTTCCAGGATGCGATGGCGGAACGTGCTGACCGTCTTGATGCTCAGGGAAAGGTCGCGGGCGATTTCGCTGACTTTTTTCCCGCGGCGATGAGCTTGAATACCTGAAACTCGCGGTTGGACAGGCGCTCGTGCGGAAGTCGCTCCGCCGTCGTGTCCACGTGCGACGCCAGGCACTCTGCAACAGCCTCTGTTATGTAGCGACGACCTTGAGCGGCAGTGCGGATCGCTTTCACCAGCTCCGCCGGTGGATCACCTTTATGGATGTACCCGACGGCACCATCCGTGAGCGCTCGAACGGCATACTGGTCCTCGGGATACATGCTCAACACCAGGACCGGCAGCTTCGGAGCACGTTGACGGATCTCACGCACGACGTCCAGGCCGGGCATGCCGGGCATGGAAAGGTCAACCACGACGACGTCGCACGGCCATCCGTTCAGCTCGCGCAGGAGTTCTTCACCGCTGGCCGCCTCGCCCACCAGCGTCATGTCCCCCGCCGACTCGATAATGCGCTTCAGCCCCTCCCGGACAACGGCGTGATCATCAACGATGACAACGCGGATCATGTGGCGGCCTCCTCCGGAAACCGGACGGGCAGCCGCAGGGTAACGGTCGTGCCCTTTCCAGCTATCCCGTTGATCTCCACCCGCCCCTTCCACTGCATGGCGCGTTCGCGCATGCCGAGCAGCCCGAGCGAACGTGGCGCGGAGCACTGTTCGGGCGTGATGCCGACCCCGTCGTCCCGCACCGTCAGGACGAGAATGCCGTCGCGAACGCGCAGCGACACCCAGACGCGCCGCGCCTGGGCATGACGGGCCACATTCGTAAGGCTCTCCTGAAGGATGCGAAACACAACGGTCGCGGCATCACGCCCCAGCTCCAGCGGCTTGCGCGGCAGGCGCGTGGTGCAACGAATTCCGGTTCGCGTCTCGAATTCCCGCGTTTGCCACTCGATAGCGGCCACCAATCCCAGGTCGTCCAACAACGTTGGCCGCAGATCGGTGCAGATCCGTCGCAGCGTCTGAAGCGTGCGATTCACCAGCTCGGACATCGCCTTGATGCGGGACTGTATGTTGTCAAACTCAGCCGGCGAACGCCCACTGAGCCAATGAAGATCCATATTGAGCACGGTGAGGGCCTGGCCCAGCTCGTCGTGCAGTTCGCGCGCGATCCGCGCCCGCTCCCGCTCACGGACATCCTGTACGTGCCGCGCCAGCCGACGCAATGCCGCGGCCAGCCGACGATAGCGTTGCTCGCTCTGACGCAGCGCCTCCTCGGCCTCCTTGCGCTCCGTGATGTCGACCATCGTGCCGTGGATGGTCGGGGGCCCGCCGCGTTTGTCGCGCACGAGACTGACGTTTTCCAGAATGTAGACGGGGCGACCGTCCCGCCGACGCAGACAGAGCTCCGAGTTCATGAGGCTGCCGGTCGCCTTCAAACGTTTGAGGAACGCCGCCCGGTCCCCCGGCGACAGATAAAGCTCCACCGCATTGCAGCGCAGCAGCTCGGCCCGCGAACGATAGCCCAACATGCGCGCCATGGACCGATTGCAGTCCAGGATGCGGCCGTCCAGCGTCGTCCAATACATCCCGATGAGGTTGTGTTCGAAAACGTGGCGGTAACAGCGGGTCAGCGACTCGTCGGAGATGGTGGGCCGGCCGGCGCGCACCCCACCGCCCCCGGCCCGGCGGGCGTTTGCGCTGGCACCACTTTGTCTGGCCAACCTGGTGGCCCTCTCCTGCCCGAGCACATTGTATCATAACAATCGCATTTCATTGCGCAAACAAGACGGGATTCCGACACTCACGGGGGAGTGTCAAGCTCAACCGTCGGCACGCAAAGACGTTCCATTGGGCCAGCTCATCCGCTATGCTGGTAGCCCGCCGGCGACGCAGGCGGGCGCGCCGCCGCGGACGCCCAACCAACACGCGGCGCACGACATCGTGCACAGGAGCAGGACAGCATGAGAACAGAGTTGCTGCTCGGGGATGAGGCCGTGGCACTGGCGGCGATTCACGCTGGGATCCGCGGGGCTTTCTCGTATCCCGGCACCCCCGCCACCGAGATCCTGGAATTCGTTCAGGAACACAGCGCTGAAGACGGACGCATCTGGGCCCGCTGGTCCGCCAATGAGAAGGTCGCGTATGAGGAAGCGCTCGGCATGTCCTACGCCGGCCGGCGTGCACTGGTTTCCATGAAGCACGTCGGACTGAACGTGGCCGCCGACCCGTTCATAAATTCCGCACTGACGGGGGTCAACGGCGCCGTCGTGCTGGCTGTGGCCGACGATCCCGGCATGCACTCTTCGCAGAACGAGCAGGACAGCCGCTTCTACGGCGAGTTCGCTCAGATCCCGGTTCTGGAGCCCGGCAACCAGCAGGAGGCGTACGACCTGACACGTGAGGCCTTCGAGTTGTCGGAGAAATTCGGCCTGCCCGTCATGATCCGCCTCGTCACCCGACTGTCCCACAGTCGCTCCAACGTCCGCGTTTCTCCGCCCGCACCGGACTCGGACGGCAACGGGCGCCTGCCGCTGCCCGACCCGAACAACTGGACCCTGGTGCCGGCCAACGCGCGACGGCGCTTTCGGCGATTGCTGGGCATGCAGGGGGCCTTGCGGGAGTGGTCGAACACCTCGCCCTACAACCGGCTCAGTCTGGTGGGACGACGGGGCGTCATCGCATCCGGACTGGCGTACAACTACGTGCGCGAAGCGCTCGCCGGGCGCGAGGACTTCTCCATCCTGAAGGTCGTGACTTACCCGCTGCCGACCGACAAGCTCCGCGCCTTGGTCGAGCATTGCGATGAAATCACGGTCGTCGAAGAAGGCTACCCGTTCATCGAGAGCCGCCTGAACGGCGTGCTCGGCTTGCGCGGCAAGGTGGTTCACGGCAAGCTGGATGGCAAGCTCCCGCTCGACGGCGAACTCACGCCCGAAGCCGTGGCCGCCGCCCTGGGGCAACCGATGTCGGCACCGATCGCGCCGCTGCCGGACCTGACCGGTCGCCCGCCGGCGCTGTGCCGCGGCTGTCCGCACGGGGACACGTTCAAGGCGATTATCGACGCGACCGCGGCGTACCCGGAAGCGATCCTGTTCAGCGACATCGGCTGTTACACGCTCGGCGTACTGCCGCCCTACAAGGCGGTGCACTCGTGTGTGGACATGGGGGCGTCGATCGCCATGGCACACGGCGCGGCCCGCGCAGGGGCGTACCCCGTGCTGTGCACAATCGGCGATTCCACGTTCACCCACTCCGGCATGACGCCGCTCATCGGCGCCGCCCGCCATGATGCGGACATGACCGTGTTCATTCTGGATAATTCCACGGTGGCCATGACCGGCGGACAGGAGACGATGGCTGCGGGGCAGCAGTTGCTGGACCTGCTCAAGGGCCTCGGGGTGCGGGACGAGCATCTGCATGTCATGGAGCCGCTGCCCAAAAACCATGCCGACAACGTCACCTTGATCGCCAACGCCATCCGGCACCGTGGCCTGGATGTGATCGTCGCGCAGCGGGAGTGCATTCACGTTCGTCGCAAGGCCAAAGCGGCTTCGGCCACGCCGACGGCCAGCGCGACCTGACCTGGCAGGCACCAGGTAGAAGGGGTTGTCTGTGGAACAGAATCTCATTCTCGCCGGTGTCGGCGGACAGGGCATTCTCAGTATCGCCCGCGCCATCTCCATCGCGGCCGTCCGCCGCAACCTGTTTATCAAGCAGGCCGAAGTGCACGGTATGTCGCAGCGCGGCGGCGCGGTCCAGTCGCACCTGCGGATTGCCGACCACGAGCTGTTCAGCGACCTGATCCCGTTGGGGCAGGCGGACATGGTGCTGGCCGTCGAGCCGCTGGAGGCCCTGCGGTACGTGCAGTACCTGCATGAAAACGGGGTGATGGTCGCGAGCACGAACGCGTTCGTAAACATCGAGAATTACCCGGCCATCGAACAGATGTTGGACCGCATCGCGCTTTTCCCACGGCACGTCCTGGTGGACGCGGACGGTCTGGCCAAGGCGGCCGGTTCCGTGCTCGCCGCCAACATCGTGGCCCTCGGCGCCGGCTCGCTGTTCCTGGAACTCGATCCGGCCGACCTGGAAGAGGCCGTGGCCGAGATGTTCGCCCCCAAAGGCGAGAAGATCGTAAACATCAACCGCAAGGCGTTCCGGCTGGGACGGAATGCGGCGGAGGCGTACCGCGAAGGCATGCAGCGTGGCGGAACGTCCCGGGCCGTGCGGGCCTGGATCGACGGACTTTCGGCCGAGGGGCTGGCCGGATCGGAGCCGCCGAAGCCGCCCGCCTTCGACGACCTCGACCTGGTAGACAACCGGCTGACGGGCGCGGAGGCGACGGCCTTCGAGCGCACGTTGTTGCGGGCCTACGAGGAGAATCGCCGACCGCTGTACGAACACGAGGTGTACATGCTCGTCGAGCTGGTCGGCGCGATCTCGCCGCCGAAGTACGTGTTCGTGCCCAAAGGTGGGATGATCCCCGCGGAAGAGCTGGCCGCGTTCCCGGGCGAACGCGTCGTTTTGAAGATCGTATCCCAGGATGTCATTCACAAGACGGACGCCAACGGGATCGTCTTCGTCCCGAAAGACTACGACACGGTCCGCCGCGAACTGGAACGGCTGGTGGCCCGACACGACCGCGCGGCGCGCGTGACCGGCGTACTCGTGGTGGAGTGCGTCGAGCGCGTTCAGCCGGGGCTCGGCAACGAGCTGTTTGTCGGCGTCCGCGCGACGCGCGAGTTCGGACCCGTCATTGCGGCCGGGCTGGGGGGCATCGACACCGAGTACCTCGCCACGCGGATGCGGCCCGGACTGGCCGTCGCCAAGGCCTGCGCCACCGACACGTCCGCCGAGGAATTCCTGGAGCTGTTCAAGAAGACGGCCGCGTACGACTTTCTGGCCGGCCGGGCGCGCGGCCATCGGCGCATCGTGTCCGACGGGGAGCTGCTGCGCTGCTTCCGGGCGTTCATCTCGATCGCTCGCCACTTCTGCATCGACCGTGGGGCCGAGGGCCCGGACGTAGCCGAGCTGGAAGTCAATCCGTTTGCTTTCCGGCAACAACGCATGGTTCCGCTGGACGGTCGCGGCCGGCTCGGTACCGCCGCCAAACGCCCGCCGGCCCGTCCGCTCGACAAAGTGCGGCATCTGCTCGAACCCCGGGCCATCGCCGTGCTCGGCGTCTCCAGCACCACCCGCAACTTCGGTCGCATCATCCTGAACAACATTCAGCAGTGCGGCTTTCCGCCCGCACACCTGTATGTCATCAAGGAAAACGAATCGGCGATCGATGGCGTGCGCTGTGTGCCGTCCGTCGCCGCCTTACCGGAGACGGTCGATATGCTGGTCATCGCCGCCCCGGCCAACGCCATGCCGCAGATCACGCGGGACGTGATGGATTCGGGCAAGGTCAATGCCGCGGTGATGATCCCCGGCGGGCTCGGGGAGACCGAGGGAACCGAAGAGATCGAGCGCGAAATCCGCCAGGTGATCGCCGCGGGCCGCGCGCGCCCGGACGGTGGCCCGGTGTTTCTCGGGCCGAACTGCATGGGGCTGCAATCGCGCTCGGGACGGTTCGACACCTTCTTCGTTCCGCGCGACAAACTCGATCCTCGGTGGTCGGCCCCGCCCCGACGCGTCGCCCTGCTGTCTCAGAGCGGCGCGTTCATCGTCAGCCGGCTGAGCAACCTCGAAACGCTCGACCCGGCGCTGACGGTGTCGCTGGGCAACCAGATCGACCTGACCATCGCCGACTTGCTCCAGACGCTCGTCGAGCGCGACGACATCGACGTGATCGGAACGTACGTGGAAGGGTTCACCAACTACGACGGGCTGGACTTCGTGCGGGCCGTGCGGCGAGCGGTGGCAGCCGGCAAGGTGGTCGTGTTTTACAAAGCCGGGCGCACGCCGTCGGGCCGGTCTGCGGCGGCCGGTCATACCGCCTCGGTGGCAGGCGACTACGACGTGTGTCTGGCAGCCGTGGCAAATGCCGGCGCGCTGGTCGTCGAGTCCTTCAAGGAATTCGAGCAGATGGTCAGTCTGGCGACGGCCCTTCACGGAAAGCGCGTCGCCGGCCTGCGCATCGGTGCCCTGAGCAACGCCGGCTTCGAGACGGTCGGCATGGCCGATGCCACGATCGGGCCAGGATACCACGTCGAGCTGCCCGCCCTGAGCGACGCCACACGTGAGCGCCTGGTCGCTGTGCTGGCCCGCTACAAGCTGGAGAGGCTGGTCAACGCGCGCAACCCGCTGGATGTCACTCCCATGGCCGCCGACCAGGCGTACGAGGACTGCCTGCGCGTGCTGCTGGACAGTCCGGACATCGACGCCGTGCTGGCCTCCTTCGTGCCGCTGGCACCGGGAATGCTGACCACCCCTGACCAGATCGGAAACCCGGACTCCCTGGCCCAGCGCCTGCCGAAACTGCTGGCGACCACGGACAAGCCGGTCGTTCTCAACGTGGATTCCGGTAGCCGGTATGAGCCGCTGGTGGCGGCGCTACGCGCGGCGGGTCTGCCCGTATTCCGCTCGTGCGATGAGGCAATGCGGGCGTTCGGGCGCTATCTGTGCCATCGGATGCCCCCCAACGCGCCGAACGCTCCGACGGAGGCCGCGACGGGTGCCGCCGTGGCCGTCGCGACATGAGCCAGTTAGAAGGCTCGATCCCTTAGCCGAGCGGCAACGTGATCCAGCCGCCTGAGAGCCACTGTAGGTAGCGGGCCAGAACCTTGGCCCCGCAGTACTCCGGGTCGAGGAGGATGGTCACGCCGATGGACAACCAGTGAAACGTCAGCACGCGCGCGACCACGCCGCCCAACAGCCGAAGTGCAGCCAGCGCGATGCGACGAACTCCGTGCGGGCAAGCGGCGTCTTCGCAGGCACCCCAGGCCCGGACGCGGGCAACGGCTCCAGGGCGCGCGGATCGGGTCCGCGTCGCGTAGGCGTTCCACCGGTCCGTCAACCAGACGAACAGTGCCAGCGTGCCCCCCGTCCACAATCCCCACGCGACGCAGCGCCACTGCAAAGCATGCAACAGGCCGCAATACACGAAGACCAGCACGATGTTCAGATACTTGTGGCGGCGATTGCCGCCGAGCGGGATGTACGCATAGTCGCGCAGCCAGGTCGAAACGGTAATGTTCCACCGGTGCCAGACCTCGCGTGGGCTGCGTGCCAGAAGCGGGTAGCGGAAGTTTTCTGTCCCGCGGACGCCGAAAACCCGTGATACGCCAAGTTGCAGGCGCGCGTAGCTGCTTTCCAGCAAGTAGAGCAGCACTACGGGCACGTGCATGAGCAACAGCAGTTCGGCCGCTGACAGACGCTCGGGCTGCGACAAAGCGGCCAGGCCAAACCGACCAAACACCTCCGGCACGTACTGCCCGCCGGCCGACCCGACCACACCGAGGAGCCCCAAAGTGACCAAGGCCGCAGCCACGCGTCCCAGACCGACCGCTGCGTCCCGTAGACTCCACGCGCCGGGCGCACTTCGCACCTGAGCAGCAAAGTCGCTGCAACGCTCAAGCGGCCCATGCCGGAACTGCGGGAAAAACAGCATGTATGTCAGGTAACCTCGCAGCCCAGCGTGGCCGCATGCGCCGCGCCAGCGGTCCCACGCGTAACTCACCATCCGGAAGAACGTCGCACCAATGCCGCTGAAAAGGACGAAGACTGGCGCTCGATCCGCATCGCGAAACGGCGCTTGCCGAAACACTTCAGGCACCGGCAGATGGAACGACGCCCAGTACACGGCATGCATCGCCAACAGCACGCCCGCGAATGCCCACCAGCGCCAACCGAGCGGTAGACGAAAAACACCCTCCACCAGCGCGTAACCCAGCACAGCGGCGGCAACCAGGCCCAGCGTGATCCAGGGACCTTCCACCACCGCCAACGTCACCACGCTGGCGAGAAGGAAAAACCTGCCACCGCGCCACGCCGGCAAGGCGGCGTACACCACCAGCCATGGCAGGAAAGCGACGGCCGGCACCGCCGTCGGACGCGCTGCCTCTAAGACGCTCACGGCACGGCAGCATAGGGCTGCGCGGCCACGATGCAATCACGCCACCCCCGTACCGGCCTCCTGCGACTAGCTCCCTTTCCGGGCCGGCGGGTGCTCATTCAGGTGCAGACGCGGATTGTCCGGCCAGCCCAAAACGTGCAGCCGGCACCGCCCTTCGAGCAGATCCAGCAGCCGGCGGCCAATGAACTGCTCCCGCCAGCCGCGCAGCAGCGGCGGAATCTCCCCCGAGCGGCCCGCGTGATAGTCCAGCAGTTCGCGGAGACGTTGCGGGCTGCCCAGCAGCGGCCAATTCAGCTTCTCTTCGTGGCAGATCGCCTGAATCACCGCCGACAGCAGATCAAGCAATGCCCGCGTCATCGGAGGATCATCCCGATGCTCGCGCGGCGTCGGCCACTCGCTCTTAGGGGTCTGACAGGCGGCTTTGATGATCCCGACCAGCTCGTGCACGACCTTCCGGTTCTTGGCCTGCGGAAAGCCCCGGAGCACCTCGAGCTCACGCGCCTGCTGCGGTCGGCGGCGTGCGATCTCGACCAGGATATCGTCACGGATCAGCGCTCGGGTTGGACGGTTGCGCGACTGCGCCCACCGCTCCCGCCATTCCACCAGACGTTCCAGCACCAGCAACCCCAGACCGTCCAGCTTGCTACTGCCCTTCAGCCGGCGGACACGCTCGGCGGCCGGCGCGCGGTAGAAATCCGGGTCTTCAAACCGCCGGAATTCCTCCTCGGCCCACGCCAACCGCCCCATCCGCTCCAGCTCCGCCCGCAAGGTCCGGTACACGTCGGGCAGATAGATGACATCCTCGGTGGCATAACGAACCTGCTCCGGCGTCAGCGGGCGGTGCAGCCAGTCCGTGAGCGTCTGTCCCTTGACGATCCGGCGGTGCGTCACCCGCTCGACCAGACGGAGGAGGCTGAGCGGATACCCCAGTCCGACAAACCCGGCCGCGATCTGCACGTCAAATACGTTCCGCGGAACCTTGCCGGTCGCACGCAGACAGACGTCGAAATCCTCCTTGCCGGCATGGACAATGACCACCACGGACTTGTCAGTAACCAGATCCCAAAACGGGGCCAGGTCCAGGCCGCAGGTCGGATCAATGAGCGCCGCCGCACCGTCCACCGTGACCTGCACGAGACACAGTGTCGCGTTGTAAGTGTCGTCGCGGATGAACTCGGTGTCGAAGGCGAAGGCTCCCGCTGCCCGCCATGTTTTGCAGCACGCCTCCAGCCTCTGCTGATCGGTGATGATCTCGGGCGACTGCATGACTGAAATCGGTTACTCACCGCCCGGGGACCCCATTCGGAGGCACCTGCGCTAGGCGGGCCGCGTCCGACCAACGGTCCACGTTGCGGTAAGGGTTCGAAGCTGGCGTGCAGAGCGACGACCGACAGACGGCCGCCCGCCCCGTAGCGGTCTGCCACCCCCGTACCAGCGCCGGGCTTCCAACTGCCGCCGAACCTTCGGGCACAAACCGGATATTACCTACACCGAAACCGCGCTCGTGTCCATACGAAAACCGTTTACCGCCAGCAGCATCGAAAAAACCCCGGCAGCGAGCATATGCCCGGCCGGGTGTCCGCGGAAACATTAGTTACTACTGACGGTAGGCCGCCACCACAATGGGCGGCGGCGAGTCCTACATACCTGACCGGAATCAGCACGCGCCACCACCTTGCCGGCGAGGGCCGGCGTCACCGCGGCGGCCTCCGTGCCGTGCACGGTGAACCGGGCCGAAGCCTGCGCCCGGCCGCGTACCCTCGCGCGTCAAGGCTCGGCCTTCCCTGGCCACTGGCCGACCGAATTCCGGACCGCCGTTCTCGTTATCGGCAACCCCGGCCCAACAGCACAATCCCAATAAACGCACCGGGCCGCCTCGCGCAACTGCTGCGCGAAGCGGCCCGAAACCTGTCAATGCCCTGCTCCAGAGGCTGTCCCGGGGCCGGATCAGCACCGCATGCCGCTCACGAAGCCTCCCCAATTTCGAAGCGGAGAAAGCGGGTAACCGTGAGGCCCGGAACAGCTTCCTGAAGAACCTGGGCCACCGACTTCTTGTCATCTTTCACGAATGGCTGCTCCAGCAACACCGTCTCCGAGAACCAGCGATTCAGCTTCCCCGTCACGATCTTGTCGACGATGTTCGCCGGCTTGCCAACCACCTGTTCGGCCGCGATACGGCGTTCCGACTCGACCAGCGCCGGATCAACCTCTTCGCGCCGTGTGTACGCCGGTCGCATGGCGGCTACGTGCATGCAAACGTCCAGCTTCAAAGCGTCCGGACACGCCGCGCTGAACTCCACCAACACCCCCTTCTTGCGATCGTGATGCAGATAGTGACCGAAGTGGCCCGTCACAACGCCGACGCGGCCGATGCGGATGTTCTCGCGGATCCGGTTCACGGCCTCATGCAGGACATCATTCACCGTCTGTCCGGACCGGCCCGGGGCCGGCTGCGCCAGAATCGCCTCGGCCGTCGGATTCGAAAGCCCCACGGCTACGCGCGCCGCCGACTCGGCCAACTGAATGAAATCTTGCGTTCCGGCGACGGGCTCGGTCTCGCACAGCAATTCGACGAGAGCCGCCCGACCGGCCGCGGAATCGACGTAGCAAGCGATGCGACCTTCGGCGGTTTCCCGCCCCGCGCGCTTAGCGAGCTGCGCCATGCCTTTCTTGCGCAGCAATTCAATCGCCAGCTTCTCGTCTCCGTTAGCCTCCTCCAGCGCCTTCTTGCACTCCATCATCGGCAGGCCGGTCTTGGCACGCAGGTCTCGGACCATGGCCGCAGAGATTTCCATCGCACAACTCCTCAACCGGGCGATCATCGCCCGCTCAGCATTCGACTTCCAGACTCGTCTCTTCCCGGCAGCCGCTGTGCCGCCCCGAGCCACGGCCCCTTGGATGGAGGCTCAGCCCGCCTGCGCCGGAGCTTCTCCCGCCGCCCCCGGCGTCGCTATCGACTCCACAGCACTCGACTCCGCCGACGGTGCCTCCGCGGCGGGCGCTTCAGGGGCGCTTTCTACCGTAACGCGGCGTCGCGACCGGCGTGGAGGCGGGGCGCCAGCGGCATCCCGCGCTTCCCCGGTCTCGACCGGCTCTGGCCGGCCCTTCAGCCCTTCCTCGACCGCATCCGCCAACTCGCGAATAATGACCTCAATGCCGCGCATGGCGTCGTCATTGCCCGGGATCGCAATGTCGACCAGCGTCGGATCACTGTCGGTATCTACCAGGCAAATCGTGGGGATGCCCAGCGCCCGCGCCTCGCGGATCGCGTTAATCTCTTTTCGCTGATCGACCGCTACCACGGCCGCGGGCAAGCGGTTCATCCGGCGAATTCCGCCGAGGTTGCGGCGAATCTTGTGGAGCTCGCGGCTGAGAGTCGCTTTCATCTTCTTGGAGTAGCCCGTTTCCCACTGAGGGCTCGCCACCAGCGCTTCCAGCTCTTCCAGCCGCTGCAAACGCGACCGGATCGTGCGGAAGTTCGTGAGAGTTCCGCCCAGCCAGCGCTCGACCACGTAATGCATCTGGCAGCGCTCGGCGTGGCGTTGGACGATCTCGCGGGCCTGGCGCTTGGTTCCGACAAAGAGGATCTCGCCACCGCTGGCGACGGCCCGGGCGATGAATTTCTTGGCCCGCAACAACCCACGCAACGTTTCACGGATGTCGATGATGTGGATCGAATTGCGCTTGCTGAAGATGTAGGGCGCCATTTTCGGACTCCACCGGCTGCAACGGTGGCCGAAATGGATCCCCGCATCCAGCAAGTCCTGGACGAGGGGGGACGGCAAACAGCACCTCCGCTCTCGGGCGAGAGCGCTTTCGAACAGCCCCTCGGGCGACCCCCGGGGCTTCTCATGTCTTGGCATCCAGGGATTCCACCACGGAACCCACGTGGCCGCGGGCGCCCTTCCCACGGAATCCGCATCTTAGCCGACGCAGCGCACCGTCGTCAAGGCGGCGCATCTCGTCACAAACATCGAAAAACCCGGCATCCTGCGAAACAGGCGCCAGACGTCAACCTGTGGCCGGCGGCGTCAAAAAAAAATTCATGACGGAGAAAGATAAACCCTAGATGTCCCCACTCGCGTGCGGGGTTAGGATGACGCCCCAACGCAGCGTCCCCATCCCAACCCCCGACGCAAGTCGGGAACCCACGTCGCTCCACTTGCACCGCCCCGCCCCGGCAGCGGCCTGCCCGTGCCGCGGTGCTGCGCTTTACAATTGCCCCCACGTCGGGTGTGATATTCGCCAGAACAATGGCACTCCCACCGCCCAAGGAGAAACAGGTATGAAACGTTGGCGATTCGTCTTGATGGGGACGGCGGCTCTGCTACTGACCGCCGCCTGTGAACAGAAGAAACCGGCGCCCGCCGCGCACGTCGAACAACCAGCGGAAACCGCTGCGAAGACCGAGCCGATCACCGAAACCGACCCGTACGCCTCTGACCCATTATTGACGACGCCGCGGGCCGCAACCCCGCGGCCCGAGCCCGCGCCGGCGCCCGAGGCGGCCCGGCCGGCCCCGGCGCCGCGCTACGCCGGGAAAGCGGACACGGGTACCCGCACGCACATCGTCAAGAAGGGTGAAACGCTCAGTTCGATCGCCAAGCAGTATTACGGCAACGCGAACCGCTGGCGCGACATCTGGAAGGCCAACAAGGACGTCGTGCCGGACCCCAAGAAGCTGAAGGTCGGCACGAGGCTGGTGATCCCGTAGGGGCGGAACGCCGGCGACGGTTCCTCCCAGCGGCGCGGACGCGGCGTGCGACCGCCTGCGGCCGACGTGCCCATGTCGTTACTGCGCGCTGACAGCCCGATCCAATACGTGAAGGGCGTGGGGCCCCAACGAGCGACCGCCCTCGCCAGCCTCGGCATCCGCACCGTCGGCGATCTGCTCGAGTATTTTCCCTTCCGATACGAGCTGGAAGCCGGCGAGCTCGACATCGCCGATCTGACGGAAGGTATGCACGCCACCGTCCGCGGGCAGGTTACTTCGCTCGGCGGTCGCTTCCCGACACTGCGCGCGGAGATCGACGACGGCACGGGGATCTGCGTCCTGCGCTGGTTCCGCCTGCCCTTTCGCCCGCCCAACCTCACACGTGGCGTGGCGGTCGTCGCCAGCGGGCGCGTGGAGCTGTATGACGGCCGGCCACAGATCGTGCAGCCGCGCATTCAAGTCTTTCCCCCGGACGCACTGGTCCTTCGTCGCGCGCGCGGACCGCAGCTCGTCGGCGTCTACCGCAGCAACGCCGAGGTCAAGTCGTCGTTGATCCGCCGCATCGTGCAGACCGTCCTGGCCCAAGGGCGGCTGCCGGTGGAGGAGGTGCTGCCGACCAGCCTGTTACGCCGGCGCAGCCTTATGCCGCGTGAACAAGCGGTCCGCCAGATGCATAGTCCGACCAGCGAAGCGGAGCGCGAGCAAGCCCGGCGTCGGCTGGCGTACGAGGAACTGTTCCTGATGGAGCTGGCTTTGGCGCTGCGACGCCGACGCCGCCTGGCCTTGCAAGCCGGCCCCAAGCTGCACTGCACGCCGGAGATCGACCGCCGCATCCGCGCCCGGTTCCCCTTTGCGCTCACGCCATCGCAGGAAGAGGTGATTCGGGAAATCGTGGCCGACATGACCAGCAGCCGCCCAATGACGCGACTGCTTCAGGGCGACGTGGGCAGCGGCAAAACCGTCGTGGCCCTGTACGCGTGTCTGCTGGCGGTCGCCAACGGGCAGCAGGCGGCGATCATGGCCCCCACCGAAATCCTCGCCCAGCAGCACTACCACAACATCGACCGCTACCTCGCCGGCAGCCGGGTCCGGCACGTTCTGCTGCGCGGCGGGCTCAGCGCTGCCCAGCGCGCCGAAACGCTGGCGGCCATCGAACGCGGCGAGGTCGATCTGGTCGTCGGCACGCAGGCCCTGATCCAACGCGACGTCGCCTTCCACCAGCTCGCGCTCGTCATCGTCGACGAGCAACACAAGTTCGGCGTGCTGCAACGCCATCGCTTTCGCACCAAGGGACCGATGCCGCATTACCTGGTCATGACCGCAACACCGATCCCACGGACGCTGGCCATGACTGTCTTTGGGGACCTTGACATTTCGATCATCCGGCAGTCACCGCCGGGCCGCGGGCGGATCATCACCCGGGTCGTGACTTTGCCGCAGTGGGAAACGGTCATGATGTACGTCCGCCGACGGCTTGAGGCCGGCGAGCAGGCGTACGTCGTGTGCCCGCTGATCGGGGCGGACGACTCGAACCGCCAGCGCGGACGGGCACGCAATCGTTCACAGACTGGCAGCGAGGACGCGCCCGATGCGCCGCCGTTCGGCGAGGACGCGGAGCCCGCACCGCACCAGCGAAAGGGTCGCGGCAACCTGACATCCGTAATCGAGACGTATCGGCGTCTCGTCAATGGTCCCTGGCGGGGACTGAACGTCGGCCTGCTGCATGGCGGGCTGCCAGCGGCGGAGAAAGAGGCGCTCGTCAGCGCGTTCGCGGCGGGCCGCTTGCATGCGGTTGTGGCCACGACCGTGGTTGAGGTCGGTGTGGACGTGCCCAACGCGACGATCATGGTCGTCGAGCACGCCGACCGGTACGGCCTGTCACAGCTGCACCAGCTCCGCGGACGCGTGGGACGCGGGCACAAGAACAGCCTGTGCGTACTGATCGCTCACGACCAGAGCGGACGTGCCGCCAAGCGTCTGGCCATCATGGCCAAAACGGCCGACGGATTCCGGATCGCAGAGGCGGATTTGCGGCAGCGCGGCCCCGGGCAGCTCTTCGGTACGCGTCAGCATGGTCTGCCGGAGCTGCGCGTCGCCAGCATTCTCGATGACTTCTCGCTCTTGGACGCGGCCCGCGCAGACGCTCTGGAACTGGCCGCCCGCGATCCCGAGCTCGCCGCACCCGAGCACCGCGGACTTCTACCGGCGTTGCGGCGCATGTTCGGCGAGAAGCTCGCGCTGATCGACGCCGCGTAAACGGCCGCGCACAGCAGAACCGGCGTGCGAGAGATGGGGCTGCGCGCCGGCCCGGGGCGGCGTGGTCACGAGGCCGGAAGATCATTATCCTGTGATTTTTCGTTGGAGGCGAAACCGGTCGAGCGTGCAGGAGTGCGGCTACGATGTTCGAACCTTTGCCGGCCCAGTTCCGTTTTCCCGAAGCCGAGGAGCGCGTGCTGGAATTCTGGGAGCGGCACGACATTTTCGGCAAATCCTTGGAGATCCGGCGCGGAGCTCCGCGGTTCATCTTTTACGAGGGGCCCCCGACCGCCAACGGCCTGCCACACCCCGGGCACTGTCTGACGCGCGCGATCAAGGACCTGTTTCCGCGCTATCACACAATGTGTGGCCGGCTGGTGGAACGTAAGGCAGGCTGGGACACCCACGGGCTGCCGGTCGAGGTCGAGGTCTGCAAGGAACTCGGCATCCACACCAAGCAGGAGATCGAAGCCTACGGGCTGGAGAAGTTCGTCCGCCGCTGCGTGGACAGCGTGTTCCGCTACGTGAAAGAGTGGGAGGCGATGACCCGTCGTCTGGGCTTCTGGGTCAACCTGAAGGAAGCCTACGTCACCTTCCACCAGAGTTACGTAGAGAGCGTCTGGTGGAGCCTCAAGACGCTTTTCGAGCGCGGCCTGCTGTACCAGGGCCACAAGGTGGTCTGGTGGTGGGCGCAGGGCGGCACCGCGCTGTCCGCCGGCGAGGTCGGCGAGGGGTACCGCACGGTCCGCGACCCCTCCGTATATGTGCGCTTTCCGTTGGTGGCGGACAATGGCCAGCTTGCCGCGTCGCCCCCGGGCGCCCGACGTCCGCACCATGACCTGCCCGCCGGGGCGAAGGTCTCGCTGCTGGTGTGGACCACCACTCCGTGGACGCTCATCAGCAACCACTTCGCCGCCGTCGGCCCGGATGTGGACTATGCGCTGGTCCGCGATGAGGCCACAGGCGAATACTTCTACATCGCCACGACGCTGGTGCCGTCCACCGCCGAGCAGGTCCGGCACAAGTTCACCGAGGTCGCAAGCTGCAAGGGTTCCGTTCTGGTCGGCCTGCGCTACACACCGCCGTTCGACTGCTATGCCGCCACGCTGCGCGACCGCACGGCACCACTCAAGGACGGCGGAACGGTCCCGGTAGCGTGGCGCGTCGTGCCGGCGGACTTCATCGACCTCGAAACCGGCACCGGCATCGTGCACATCGCACCGGCCTATGGCGAGGTCGACTTCCTCCTGCTCCAGGACGAGCGGGAGCGCTGCGCCGGGTTCGAAGCGATCCCGCTGCTCAACGCCGTCGCGCCGGACGGCACGTTCACCGATGAGGCCCCCGCGGCCTACCGCGGCCGATGGGTCAAGGACTGCGACGCCGACATCATGCGGGAGCTGAAAGAGCGCGGCCTACTGCTGCACCAGACGACCATCGAGCACGAGTACCCGTTCTGCCCGCGCTCGGAGGACGACCCGCTGATCCAGTACGCCCGCAAGAGCTGGTTTGTGCGCACCAGCGCGTTCAAAGAGGAGTTCTTGAAGAACAACGCGGCCATCCGCTGGTTGCCCGAACACATCCGGGAGGGTCGCTTCGGGGACTTCCTGCGAAACAACGTGGACTGGGCCCTCTCCCGCGAACGCTACTGGGGCACGCCGTTGCCTATCTGGGTCTGCGAGCGCTGCGGACGCATGCAGGCGATCGGTTCCTATCGCGAGCTTACCCGCCAGCCGGGGGCCACGGACAACGGCACCTGGGAGCGGTCAAAAGCGGCCGATCCGACCCTGCCCGACGACCTGCGCGTCCACCGACCCTATATCGACGCCTGGACGTTCGACGCCCCGTGCTGTGCCGGGGCCCGCATGCGGCGTGTACCCGAGGTGATCGATTGCTGGTGGGACGCCGGCAGTATGCCGTTCGCGCAGTGGGGATTCCCCTACGCCCCGGGGAGCGTCCAAACGTTCGCCGAACGCTTTCCGTGCGACTTCATCAGCGAGGCCATCGACCAGACGCGCGGATGGTTCTACGGACTGCTGGCGATCAGCACGCTGCTATTTGGGAACGGACGTCAGGCGGGCGACGCGCCCGAGCCCGCGTCAGCGCGCTCGGAACCGGCCTCGAAGCCGGACGCCGCGGCGACCGGTAACGTGGTGGCCGCGGATCTATGCCGCCCCTACCCGCACCCGTACAAGACGTGCATTGTCCTCGGCCATGTGATGGGCGAGGACGGTCTGAAGATGAGCAAGCGCAAGAAGAACTACCGCGAGCCGCAATACATCTTCGACCACTACGGGGCGGACGCGATGCGGTGGTTCTTCTTCAGCTCGCAGACGCCGTGGACCTCGATCCGCTTCCAGGAAGCCAACATCCGGGATGCGCAGCGGGAGTTTCTGGTTCGGCTGTACAACGTTTTCAGCTTCTTCAACATCTACGCCAACATCGACGGATTCCGCGTCTTCGCGCCGCCGGGAACGCCGGACGCCCCACCGATTCCCGCCATGGGGTGGCGACCTGCCGACCAGCGCTGCGAACTGGACCGCTGGGTCCTCAGCGAACTGCACCGGACCATCCGGTTCGTTCGCGGCGCCATGGATCGCTTCGAAAACTATCCGGCGGCCGGGCGGCTCAATGAGTTCGTCGATGCGCTGTCCAACTGGTATGTGCGACGGTCGCGCGAGCGCTTCTGGCGCGGAACTGAGAAGCAGCCCGGCGCTGCGCAGGCGGGCGGTCCCTTCTTTCCGGCCGATCAGGACAAATGGGACGCCTACAACACCCTGTATGAAGTCCTCCTGACGCTGAGCAAGCTCCTCGCGCCGTTTACGCCCTTCTTCGCCGAGGTGATGTACCAGAACCTCACGACCATCGTGGACACCGCCGCTCCGGCCGGGGCCCAGCCGACCGCCGCACACGGTACCAACACGCCCCGCTGGCTCGATTCGCAGGCCCGCCGACTGCCCGGTCCCTTGTCGGTACACCTCTGCGACTACCCGGCTGCGGATGAGGCTCTCATCGACGAGCAACTTGCGGCGGAAATGCAGCTCGTACGAGACATCGTTTCGCTCGGGCGGGCGGCACGAACCGCGGCCAAACTCAAGGTTCGCCAGCCACTGGCGCGCGTCGAGATCGTGCTCGCACGCCCAGAACACACGGCGTGGCTCCAGGACCACACGGACCTCATCGCGGACGAGCTCAATATCAAGCGCGTCGAATTCACGACCGAGGCCGATCACTACGTCAGTTACCGGATCAAGCCGGATTTCAAGGCCCTCGGACCGCGCTTCGGGCAACTCGTTCCCAAGATTGCAGCCGCGTTGGAAAAACAGGACCCGGCGGCGGCCCGACGCAGCCTCATGACGAGCGGAGAGCTACTGCTATCGGTTGACGGGCAGTGCGTGCGTCTGAGCGCTCAGGAGGTCCAGGTGCGCCTGGAGGCACGGCCCGGATGGTCCGCCGCCGAGGGACGCAGCGGGGTGGTGATTGTCTCCACCGAGCTGACGCGCGAGCTCCTCGAGGAAGGGCTCGTCCGTGAGCTGATTCACCTGGTCCAGGGTGTCCGCAAAGAAATGAACCTGCCGTACGAGGCGCGGATCGCGCTGCGGATGGACACTGACGACGAATTGGCTGCCATCATCAGGCGGTTCGCAGAATTGATCCGCCGGGAATGCTTGGCGACCGACATCATCTGTGGTCCGGTGAGCGGCGGCACCGAACTGAACGTCGAGAAGCACGCGGTGAAGTTGTCGGTAACTCCTTCCTGAAGAAGACGTTGCATCGCATCCGGCACGCCTGCGTAATATCTTCATAGCCAGCCGGATGCCAAAGCTTCCCAGCCAGTAGCGGGTCTGATACTTGCGTGCTGGCGCTGGTAACCCGACTCTGAATGTCCGATAACCTGGCTACAATCATCCGACAGCGCAACGACCCGAGCAGAAATCGCGCCCGGCCGGTTGGCCGCCCCCGGGGCTCGCCCGGGCAGGGCTTACGGTAACATTGGCGACTCCCCCAAGTCGTCGGCCGCACGACGCCGCCCCGACCGCCCGTGAGCGCCGGTTCACGTGATCGATCACGGAAAACGCCGAAAAATGTGTAGACACCGGCCCGCCCGTGGTATACTCAAAGTGCTTGTACGGTGCGCATGCACAGTGACTATTAGAAAAGAAGAAACGGAGGATGATATGCGAGCACGTATCAGCTTGGCCGTTTTGGCCCTCGGCTGTGTTGCGACGGCGCTGGCGGTTCCGACGGCGACGCTGTCTTTGACGTCTCCGCAGAACGGTGGGACCGTGCAGCCCGGGGCCACGATC